>ENA-USYR01000067-USYR01000067.1-human-gut-metagenome-genome-assembly--contig:-NODE-67-length-56191-cov-27.109616_pt1 | contig 56191 bp, 47 predicted proteins | sample MGYA00250064_ERZ773510 | MGnify/ENA primary metagenome ERZ773510 (study PRJEB29103, sample SAMN06112082) | human gut metagenome | biome: human gut; feature: ankylosing spondylitis patient; material... | reverse complement strand
ACTTCTCACAGACGAAATATTTTTAAAATTTTATATGAAATAATCATAATTAGTGAGAATGTGGTATATTTGAAAAATCAATATACAAAAGAAGAAGTATCTACTATTGTAAGAAAAAACATTCGAAAATATAGGTTACTAAATAATTACACACTACAAGAACTAGCTGATTTGACGGGATTAACGCATGGATATGTAAGAGATTTAGAATGTTTATCCATTGATAAAACACCATCGCTGGAAACAGTTGCAAAATTTGCTACGGCTCTTAATATAAACTTAAAGCAGTTGTTTGAAGAATGAAAATGTCATATATTATGACATTTTTAAATTTTAAAAATCAAATATAAATTTTTACAACATAAAAAAACGAACCAAAATGGTTCGAATAAATTATTAATGGTGCCGCTTGTAAGAATCGAACTTACAGCTAATCATTACGAGTGACTTGTTTTACCATTAAACTAAAGCGGCATTTAAGTTCTATTTAAAGAACCCGTTTACTACGTATTTTGTTTCATTAACTACAATAAACGCATTTCTATCAATAGTATTAATTATTTTCTTTAAATCATCTAAGTGTCTTTTATCAACTTCAATAAAAAGCATTTGTTTTCTTTTGATATCCATACCGGTACATTCTACTTTAGAAAATGCATAACCTGAATCTGTTATTTTGTTTATGCTATTTTTATCATCCATAATAACTTGGACTGATACTTTTCCTTTTATAAGTTTGTTAGATAAAGTTGTTCCAACAAACGTACCAACGGCATACCCACCTGCATAAGAAAGCGCTATCCACAAACTTTTGATGTTGGTATTTAAAGCTTCTTTTACAACTAAAAACCATACTATTACATCAAAAAAACCTATTATGGTTGCAAGCATTCTTTTATTTTTAACAGTTAGTACCGTAACAAATGTACCTAATGATACATCTACTATTCTTGCTAGAAAAATAGTTACACATACCCGAAGTAATCTCATATAGTTTTCTCCTTATTGCTCTTTAATAATAACATAATTATTTTTATTATTCAATAAGAAATTACTTGTGGTATAATGAAATGCAGGAGGGGATTATGAATAAAAAAATTAATTTAAACAAAAACACATATGTATTATTTGTTTTAAACGTTATACTTTTTGTTACGACTATTTTCTTTAAGTCATTGTATACGAAACTAGCTTATAATATAGTATTGGTTAATGTAGTTTTTTCAATTAATATTTTACTATTTATATTTGGTATTATTTTTAATGTTTTATTTGTAAAACAAGAGAGTAAGTACAATAATAAAAGAATTTTGAAAATTATTGTTATGTTATTTATTTTATATTTAATATTAAATACAATTGTTATGTTCTTTATAAATAAACCATTATCAGCGGGTTATACCAAAATTAATAGTAAACTATCTAGTTATTGTGATACATATGGCTGTGATAAGTATGAAACAATCAATAAAGTGGGATATGAAAAGTTTGTTATTCATAAAAATTATTTTGATTATGATAACAAGTCTAACGATATAAAAATTGAAACATACTATAACACTAAAAATGTTACTAAAGTTATTGCGGAAGTATATTCTAGAAAAGAGATGTTTTCTGAAACTTTAATAAGGGATAATTTAAAAAATTATATGTCGGAATTTGGATATGATGTAAAGGAAGAAAAAATTAGGGAAGCTTTCGATAAAAGGTTTGAGTCTTCTGTAAAAGATGGTATAGCAGTATATAGAGTTAAAGAAATTTATGAAAAAGAGAATTTAAAGAGTTTAAAGACTATTATTACACTGAATTTAAAACAAGAGTAATCTTGTTTTTTTTCTTAAAATTTGTTAATATTATCATGTAATATATGGAGGGGTACTATGACAGAATTTATGAAAGATCCACTATTTATAACTTCGGTAGTTATTTTTGTCATTTGTGTAATAATTGGCTTTTTTGGTGATAAATATATAAAGAAACAGAAAGACATAAGGCAGGCTTTAAAAGAAGGCGAAACAAAAAAATCTGTTTCTAAAGAAAACTTAGAAACTGATAAAGTTGTGTCAGAAGATGATTCTAATAAGATTTTATCTGATGCAGATTCGAGTACAAAAGCATTAAATGATACGTATTTAATAGGGAAACAAGAACCATCCGATGAAAAAAACATTAATCTAGGACAACCGGTAGCTTTTGATGGACAAGTGTCAAATGATGATTCGGTAAATAATATGTTTTAAAAATTCCTTATAAAACAAGGAATTTTTGTTTACTTATAAAATTTATTAAAAAAATATCTAATAATTATGATATAATTTTGATGTATATATGAAAAGAATAAAAAATTAGGAGGTATTATGACAATAGATTCTGTTTTAACAATAATAAAAGATATAATAGATATATGTTTAGTTTGGACACTAATATATTTTGTATTAAAGAGTATAAAAAACAACGTTAAATTTACAATGCTATTTAAGGGGATAATAATAATAGTAATAATTAAACTTATAAGTGATTTATTTGATTTAACTGCAATAGGCTTATTATTAGAGTATGTAGTTATGTGGGGACCACTTGCTCTTGTTATTATTTTCCAACCTGAAATTCGTTCCGTATTAGAACAACTAGGTAGATCTCAATTACTTGGAAGACATAAGGTGCTTACTATATCTGAAAGGGAAAGAATAGTGTATGAAATTGGCCTATCTTTGGAATATTTAAAGAAACATCGTATAGGGGCTTTAATAGTCATTGAAAGAAACACTTCTCTTTCAGAATATATTGAAAGATCAAAAAAGTTATATGCAGAAATATCTAATGAACTTTTAGATGCAATCTTTTTCCCAGATAATCCACTTCATGATGGTGGTGTTATAATTCAAGGAGATAAGGTTACTTGTGCCGGAGCGGTATTTCCAACAACGGTAGAAATGAAGTTTAGTAAGAGACTTGGTACAAGGCATAGAGCAGCAATTGGTATAAGTGAAGAAAGCGATGCAATTGCAATTATAGTATCAGAGGAAACTGGTAGAATTTCAATTGCTATTGGTGGTGCATTTCGCAAGAGCACCTGAGCCGAATCTTCGAGCGATTCTACAAGGCCGATTCCTATGTAAAAGGCGTCGGGCTGGGGCTTTCCATCTGCCGTACGATCACCGAACTACTCGGCGGCGAGATATCGGTCGTCTCCGCGCCGGGCGAGGGCACCTGCTTTAAGATCGTGCACCCCGTCCGCCGTACGGAAACGGCGGCGGAAACCGCGGGGGCATACCGGTAAGGTACGATTCTTGCCCCGCTTGCAGCGTTCAACATAAATTCTGTGACTTATGATCGAAAAAGTAACGCTGCAACTCTCCGGGGATGCGGACTTCACGTCCGAAGGCGGGCCCCGCTGCGAAGAGATGAACCCCAAGACACTGCTGCTCTATGCCGCGGCGAAATGCGTCGGCAAGACAGCCCTGATGATTATGGACAAGGAACGTTTCCGCCCCAAACGCTTCGAGATCGGCATTTCGGGCGAGCTCTCGGACGAAACGCCCCAATCCGAAAGCACCTTCAAATCGTTCCACGTAGTCTACAACATCGAATGCGACACCGAGGACGACCAGGCCAAAGTGAGCCGTGCGGTGACGCTGGCGCACGAAAAGTACTGCGGCATGATGCAGATGCTGCGCAAGGTCGCACCCGTATCGCACGAAATCGCGGTGGTCAGCACCGAGCCTGCGAAAGCCTGAAACGACAGGCAAGGGATACGAAAAACGGGGATTTTCAGGAAAAATCCCCGTTTTTTGTGCCCCGCCGGCAGGAAACCGGCGGCGGCGTCCCGAAGAGGCGGTCTCGGCCATGCGGTTTCCGCAGCCGGAACAGGCATCCCCGCCGCGACGGCCTGCCGGGCAGGGCCTGCCTGCCGCCGCTCACTGCGCCGTGATGCGCAGGTAGTCCGACACCGCCACGGCATAGTTGTAATGAGCCTTTATCGCATTGGTGTAAAGCTGTATCCAGCTCAGCTGCGCCTGCAACACATCGAGGATCGTAGAGAGCCCCTCGCCGTAGGAATAGGTGCTGATGTCGAGGTTTTCGCCGGCGATGCGCAGGCTCTGCTCCGTGGCATCGACCTGTGCCCGGCTGTTGACCAGCGCCGTCCAGCCGTTCATCTCGTCGCGCACGATATTGTCGTGCAGCAGCGCGGTGTTCCACTCGCTCTGCCGCTGGACGGCACGTGCCGCACCCGTGGCGCGGCGGCGTTCGCCCCAGTGGAAAATCGGGAGCGTGAGTTTCACGAACACAGAGCCGTCGACCGTCGTGGCGCCCGTCCGGTTGGGATAATACGGCTGCCACGAGCCGCCGATGCCCACGCTCACCTGCGGATTGAACGGCGCGCGCGCCGCCCGGATACCCGCGTCGGCCTGTTCGCTGCGCAACCGGGCCGCCATATAGTCCGGACGGCGCCCCAGCACCTCGTCGGGCAGCAGGCGCGCAGGCTGCGGCAGCGAATCGCGGATGCCCTGGGCAAGTTCCACCGCAAGGTCGGGATCCGTGCCGCGCAGGATGTTGAAATTGTGCAGCGCGACGGTATAGTTCCGCTCGGCACTCACCAGCCCGTACTGCGCTTCGCTCAGACGGGCATCGATCATCAGCACGTCGCCCTTGGCAATGTAGCCCTCGGCGAAACGGCGGTCGACGACCTCCTTGAGCGAGCGGATTATGTTGACATACTGGCGCATGGATGCGGCATACAACTCCATGGCGGAGAGGTTCCAGTAGGTATACTCGGCCGCATAACGCACATCGAGCTGCGTGAATTCCTCGTCGCAGAGGGCGATGTCGTTGCCCAGCTCGGCCTGTTTGTAGGCCGCACGTACGGCCCCGCCGCCGTAGACGGTCTGCACGAGTTGCGGAAGGACGCTGAAATTCCACCGCTCCAACCCGTCGTAGTGGTGTACCGTGGCGGTGAAACTGCCGTCGAGCGACAGCCGTGGCAGGTATCCCGTACGAGCCTGTCCCATGGTCTCGGAAGCCGCATCGCTCTTCGATGCGGCGACCTTCAGTTCCCAGCTGTATTCGGTCACGGCCTGCCGGTAGTCGCCGAGCGAGGTCTGGGCGGCGACGGGCACGAAGGCCAACAGTGCGGATAGGATCAGATAATTCTTCATGACTTGCGGATATTGTAGAAAATGGCATAGACGACCGGCAGCACGCAGACCGTCAGCAGCGTGGCGACGAGCAGGCCGCCCATGATCGTGGCGGCCATGGCGCCGAACATCGAGTCGAACAACAGGGGCAGCATACCGAGGATCGTGGTACCCGAAGCCATCGCCACGGGGACGATTCGGCTGCGCGTAGCCGCCGTGAGGGCTTCGTAGGCACCCTTGCCTTCGGAGCGCAGCACGCCGATCTGCTCGACCAGCACCACGGCGTTCTTGATGTTCATGCCCACCAACCCCAGCAGTCCCAGCAGGGAGAAGAAGTTGAAAACCTTGCCCGTGACGGCCAGTCCGAGCACCACGCCGATGAAGATCAGCGGGATCATCAGCAGGATAACGGTCGGCTCGCGGTAGTTGCGGAAAAGCAGGAGCAGCACGATGAAGATGAGCACCATCGTCAGGGGCATATACCTGGCCAGGGCCGAGTTGGATTCCTGCTGGCTCTCCTGCTCGCCGAAAACCTTCATCGAATACCCTTCGGGGAGCACCACGCCGCGCAGAACCGAATCCCGCAGCGCAGCGTAGAGCCGCATGGTGTTGACCCCGCGGCCGGGGTCGCACTGCGCCTTCATGACCCGCTGACGGTTGTAGCGTTTCACCACTCCGACGCGGTATTCGAAGCGGAAGCCGTCGGTCGCCTGCTCGATGGAGTAGACCTTGCCGGCGGGGGTGAAAATCGGCAGTGCCTGCAGGTTGGTGAGGTTGTAGGTGTCGATATTCTCGTCCTTCAGAAGGATCGGCATGAACTGGTCGCCCTCGCGGTATTCGCCGAGGCGGTAACCCTGCGTGGCGATGGTGATGCCCTGCGCCATCTGGCTGCGGGTGACGCCGATACGCTGCCCCTTCATCTGCGAGTAGAGCGGCAGCCATGTCGGGACGCGGTTGCCCCAGCTGTTGCGGATGTTGACCGTGCCTGCCGTCCGCCACATGATCTCTTCGGCGGCCTGCGTCAGGCGGCGGAGCGTGTCGATATCGTCGCCGATAAACCCGAATTCGATCGCCGCATCGGGCACGGGCGAGAGTTTGAAAAGCGACGAGCGCAGCCACACGTCGGGGCACATCGCCCGGACATAGGCGTTGAAACGCGCCTCGACAGCTTCGGTCTGCCCTTTGTCGTGCAGTTCGACGAGGATGTTCCCGAAATTGGGGCGCAGCGAAACGCTGCTGCTGGCCAGGTAGTAGCGCGGCGGCGTGGAACCCATCGTCACCGAGACGGTCTTCACCTCGGGCTGCGCATGAAGCCACTCCTCCATCGTGCGCAGGTTGCGTTCCGTGTCCCGGATATTGTACCCCTCGGGCAGCAGCACGTCGGCACGGAAATAGGGCTTGTCGAGCGACGGGAAGAAATTCTGGGGCATAAGACCCATTACCGCCAATGCCGCCGCAAAGAGCGCCACGACGCCTGCCACGACGCCCCACCGCCATCGCAGCAGGGCAGCCAGCAGGCGGTCGAAAGCGCGGTAAAATTTCGTATCGTAGGGATCGTGCGCGGCAGGGTTCACGCGGAGCATGAAGTCGCCGAAAAGCGGCGTCTGCGTCAGGGCCAGCACCCAGCTCAGCAACAGCGACAAGGCCAGCACGACGAACAGCGGCTTGACGATCTCGGCCACGGACGACGGCGCCAGGTAGAGCGGCAGGAACGAGAAAATGGCGATCAGCGTCGCGCCGAGCAGGCTCCAGCGCGGGGCATTCGCCCCGTCGACGACCGCACGGCGCCGCGCGACACCCCGCAGCATGGCCTGCTGCGCGTTATCGGTCACCACGATGGCATTGTCCACGAGCATACCCATGGCGATGATGAACCCGGCGAGCGACGTACGGTTGAGCCCCTCGCCCAGGAACTGCATCAGCAGCAGCGTACCCCCGATGGAGAACAGCAGCGAGCTGCCGATCAGCACCCCGGCGCGGAAACCCATGACGAGCATGATGATCAGGATGACGATGGCCACCGACTCGGCGAGGTTCAGCACGAAGGTCGCATTGGCCTGCTGCGCGATGCGGTTCTCGGGATAAAGCACCGTAAGATCCATGCCGACGGGCATCTGGCGCGTAAGGCCGTCGAGCACGCGGATGATCTTCTCCCCGGTTTTCACCACGTCGACCTGCGCCTCGGTCGAAATGCCGATGCCCACGGCACGGCGGCCGTCGACGCGCATGAGCGTCTGCGGCGGGTCGGCATAGCCCCGTTCGACGCGGGCGATGTCGCCCAGGCGGTATTGTTTGCCCGAGGCAGCGGTCAGCATCTGGTTTGAGATATCGTCGAGGCCCTTGTAGGTTCCGGCCTCGAGAATCTGTATCTGGAGCGCCCCGGCCTGTTTCTCGCCGCTGTTGACGATGGTGTTCTGCTGGCCGATGGTCGCCACGATCGTCTCGGGGCGGATAGCGAAGTTGGCAAGCGCTGCAAGGTTGACATAGACGTTCACGACGGGCGTCTGCTCGCCGAAAAGGCTCACCTTCTGCACGCCGTCGACCGTCACGAGCGCCGTCTTGATCCGCTGTGCCCAGTCGCGCAACTCCGCCCAGGTGAAACCCCCGTCGACCGACAGGCCGTAATAGATACCGTAGACGTCGCCGAAATCGTCGGCCACGGTCACGGGCGAAGCCCCGGCAGGCAGCCGGGGCTGGATGTTGAGTACCTTGCGCCGCAGTTCATCCCACAACTGGGGTATCTCGGAAGCACGGGTCGCAGGGTCTAATTCGACCAGGATCTTCGACAGTCCGTAATAGGATTCGGACGTGATTTTATGCACGAGGCGCATCGACTGCACCTCGCGCTCGATCGGTTCGGTCACAAGCTGTTCGACTTCGAGCGGCGTGGCGCCCGGGTAGGAGCAGACCAGCGACGCACTCTTGATGACGAATACCGAGTCCTCCTTTTTTCCCAGCGTAACGAAGCCCAAGGCTCCGCCCGCCAGCAGGATGAAAAGGAAAAACCAAACGACTTTTCTGTTCTTCAATGAATATTCGGGCAGGCTCATCGTCGCATCAGTTTAAGATTCTCACCCGTTCGCCCTGCCGCAACTGGTAAACCCCGGCCGTGACGACCCGCTCACCCGGTTCCACCCCGCTGTCGACCACGACCCGGTCACGGCCGTACAACTCGCCCAGGGTCACGGCCCGGCGCTCGACACGGTCGCCGCCGATCACCACCCAGACGTAAGTGCCGCCTTCGGCCGGGGCATAAACGGCCGAGACGGGCAGGGATACCGCATCCGTGACGGGATCGGCGCTCTGCATCGTGACCATGCACGACATGCCGGGCGAAATCGAATAACGCCCGGTGTCGACATCCGTAAGGCGCAGCGACACGGGGAACCCCGAAGCATCGGACGATGTCTTGGCATAGTCCTTCAGCACGGCGGGGAACCTGACGCCCCGGTAGTTGTCGAACTCGACTTCGAAGCGGGTCGAAGGCAACGACAGGAGCGACAGGCCGCTTTCGGGCATGGTGAACTGCACCTTGGTCGTCACCGGGTTCACGACGCGGACGATGGACTGCCCGGCCTGCACGCGTTCGTAATTGTCGACGAACTTGCGTTCCACGACGCTGGCGAAAGGCGCACGGAGCTTGGTCTCCTTGAGCAGGCCGAGGGAGTTCTCATAGGCGGACTTGACTTGTGCGTAACGGGTCTGGGCGCTTTCGAACTCCTGGCGGGATACGGCTTCGTGCTCCAACAACCGCTGCATACGCTGCATCTGCGAACGGGCCTCCTCGAAAGCCGACCGGTCGGCCGAAACCTGTAATTCGATATCCCGGGGATCGAGTTCGGCCAGCAGCGCCCCCTTTTTGACGCTTTCGCCCTGCGCGACGGGGACATCGAGCACCTGCCCCGGAAGCTTGAAGGCGAGGTTCACGGCGTCATCGGGCGTCGCCAGCCCTGCGAAGTCCTTGTCGATGACCGCCGCACCGGCTGCCGTGGTGACTTTGACGGGACGCACGGTCTCGGGCACAGGCTGGCGCCGGGCGCAAGCGCCCAGGAGAAAGACTACGATTAAAACATGGAAAGTTCGCATAATAAGAAAGTTGACTCCGTTCCCGGGGTCAACTTTCATACCACATGCCGCAAAATGTCCCTACGGACGAATATCGCGACAATTCTTTTTAGCACGGATCACGCCGTCCTCCAGCACCACCATGCCGTTGTTGGCGCGCAGCATGGTCTTCATGGTCGAAGCGTCTATGTTATAGCACCGTACATCCCCCGAACCGAAATCGTGGTAAGTGACCCCGTACAACGGCTGCGGGGTAAGGCAGACGACGCGGGCACCCTCCTCCGCGGCCCGCCGCACGACCTTGGCGAACCGCTTGGCGCAACCGCGCGGCAGGCGGTCGAACGACGTAACGCAGAGCAGGTACACGCGCCCAGGAGCAGTCACGATCTCCTCGGTCGCATCCCCTTCGGCATCGCGCAGGGAGAATTCGCTCATGAGCGGGCGGATGGCGGGCATCTCGTCCGTAGTCCGGGTATCGACCCACTCCCATTTTTCGGCATCCTGCCAGGCCGTGTCGTCGAGCGAAAACTCGCGCAGCTTGCCCGTCTTGATGTTGCGGTAGACAAGTACGGTCTCCGTTTCGCCGGGCTCGACGACCGGGGCGTGCATCCCCTCCCAGATATTGACCCCGACCTTATAGGGCAGGAAGTCGATCAGCGGCAGGTGGCGGTAGCAATAGTATCCCAGATACATCGTGAGGAAGAAAAAGGTGACGGTAAGCACGATTTCCAGGGGGTTGAAGGCGAAGATCTTGTCGGGGCGGTAACGCCACCAGACCACCAGAGCCATCGGCAGCAGCGCCAGGTTCTTGTAGAAAGTCTCCCACGGCGTCAGCTTCAGCGCCTCGCCGAAACAACCGCAGTCCTCGACGGGGATCACCGTAGCGCTGAGCAGGGTGAGGGCGGTGAAAAAGAGCATGGAAAGCACGGCGAAGATCGAGATCAGGCGGATACGTACCTTGAAGAGGAGCATACAGCCCATCATCATCTCGGCACCGCACAACCAGATCGAAAAGGCCATGCTCGCCCCCTGGAGGGATTCCATCCCGTAGATGGAAAGATACTCGTTGACCTTCATGGCGGTGCCCCACGGATCGATGACCTTCGTGAAGCCCGACACGATGAACGTGCAGGCAAGGATCAGCCGGCAGACATTGGCCAGCAGTTTAAAGGCCCTGGACTTCCGCATCGGCTTCGAGTATTGGTGCCAGCTGGGCACATATTTTAGCAAAAATACCCTCCGGGGAATCCATCGCCCCCGCAGGATCGCTGCAATCGACGACCCGCAGCGCGGGGTCTTTGGCCGCGGCTTCGAGGTATACGCTGCGCACGGCCTGTTGCAAGGCGAGCGACGCCTCGTGGATGTCCTGTCCGCCCTGCAGGTACTCGCGGTCGTCGCCCTCGCGCAGTTCGGAGAGTTTGCGCTCGGTAAAGGTGAACGGCACGTCGAGGAACAAGGACACGTCGGGACGCGGCAGGCCGTTATGACAGAATTCGAGGTATAGGATCCAGTCGGCCAATCGGTTGCGTTCTTCTCCGGCGGGCAGCTTGGCGCACTGGAAACCCACGTTCGAATAGACATAGCGGTCGAGAATGACCGCCTTGCCCTGCGCGAGCCACTCCCTGATCCGGGAGGCGGCATCGGCACGGTCGCCCGCGAAGAGCAGCGCCACGAGGTAGGGGTCGACCTCACCCACACCGCCGAACTCGCCGCGCAGGAAACGGGCTATCAGCTCGCCGTAGACGGGCGAATCGAAACGCGGGAAGTGCACATACTCGCTCTCGACGCCCCTGTCGGCAAAAAACCGGCGCAACATGCGGATTTGGGTCGATTTACCGGCCCCGTCCAAACCTTCGAGTACTATGAACATAGGTTAATTCCGAATTATTTAAGTTTTTATCCTTCAATAAGTTGCCACGGCCCGCTATCCGCGCAGCATCCGCACCGCGCGTTCCACGCCGCCGGCCAGCGCATCGGCCTCGGCCAGCGTATTGTAAAGCGCGAACGAAGCGCGGCACATCCCCGTCGTGGAGAAATGCGTCATGGTGGGTTCGGCACAGTGCTGCCCGGTACGGACGGCGATGCCCAGCTTGTCGAGGATCATGCCCATGTCGTAGGGATGCACACCTTCGACGTTGAACGACACGATGGCACATTTGCCGGGCGTCGTACCGTAAATCCGCAGCCCGTCAACGGCCGTAAGCCGTTCGGTCGCACGGTGCAGCAGTGCCGCCTCGTGCGCTTCGACCTCGGCCGGGTCGAAACGCCCGACGAATTTCACGGCTTCGCCCAGGGCGATGGCCCCGGTGAAATTGGCCGTACCGGCTTCGAACTTGAGCGGCACGGGGGCATAGGTGGTCTTGGCGAAGGTCACGGTATCGACCATATCGCCCCCGCCGAGAAACGGCGGCATGGCTTCGAGCAGCGCACGTTTGCCATACAGCACGCCGATGCCCGTCGGGCCGAAGAGCTTATGCCCCGAGAAGGCATAGAAGTCGCAATCCAAAGCCTGCACGTCGACACCGCCGTGCACGACACCCTGGCATCCGTCCACCACGGCGATCGCCCCCACGGCATGTGCAGCGTCGATGACGGGCCGCAGGTCGGGACGCGTTCCGAGCGTATTCGAAGCCTGCGTAACGGCGACGATGCGGGTCTTGTCATCCAGCAGCGACGGCAGCAGTTCGGTGCACAGGCGCCCCTCGTCATCGAAGGGCAGGACGCGGATTTCCGCCCCCTTGCGTTCGGCGAGCATCTGCCAGGGCACGATATTGGAGTGGTGCTCCATCTCGCTGACAAGGATATTGTCGCCCGCACGGACGAACTTTTCACCCCAGGCATAGGCCACCGTATTGAGCGAAGCCGTAGCGCCGGCCGTAAAGACGACCTCTTCCTTTTCGGCCGCGCCGATAAAAGCGCCGATACGCTCGCGTGCCGCCTCGTAAAGCGTCGTGGCCTCCTCCGAAAGGTAGTGCACCCCGCGATGTATATTGGCGTTGAGTCCGCGCTGCAGGTAATCGACCATCTCGATCACGGCCAGCGGTTTCTGCGACGTGGCGCCGCTGTCGAGGTAAACCAGCGGCTTGCCGTAGACCTCGCGCCCCAGGATCGGGAACTCCCCGCGTATTTTTTCAACGTCGAACATCGTTATGATTTTTCCAGTTTGGCAACCACCGCCTCCATCGCCGCCTCGCACAGCGGTTCGATGCCGCAGCGGCGTACGACATCGCCCACGAAGCCCTCGATCTGCACCCTCCGCGCCTGGGCTTCGCTCAGGCCGCGCTGCCGCATATAGAGGATCGCCTCGGAATCCATTTGTCCCACCGTCGCGCCGTGCGAGCATTTCACGTCATCGGCATAGATCTCCAGCTGGGGCTGGGTCGTGATACGCGCCGTCTCGCTCAGCAGGATGTTGCGGTTCTGCTGCTGCGCATCGGTGCGCTGGGCGTCGGGCGCCACATAGACCAGCCCGCAGAACTCCCCTACGGCCGTACCGCCCGCGACACCTTTTATATAAGAGTTGCTGCGGCAGTCGGGCACGTTGTGGTTCGTCCGCAGCCTGACGACGCAATGCTCCTGCCCGGCGGCGAGGAACGCTCCGCCCAACAGGCTTTCGGCACCCGGCCCGTCGAGATCGACCGTATAGGAGGCATTGGCGCTCGAAAGCTGCACCGCCGTGATATGGCAAAGACTGCGGGCAGCCTGTTTCACGGTCACCTCCGCAAAGGCTTCGGAAACGAATAACTCGGTCAATACGAAGCGTGCGCCCTTCTCCAGCACGATCTCCAGGGCCGACACCTCGGGCGAAGTATGGAGCACGGCCAGCCGCAGCGAAGCCCCCGCCGCAACCTCGACACGCATACGCCGGGGATCGACCGCAGCGAAAGGCTCGCTTTCCGTCCCGGCAACCCGAAACACTTCGCCCTCGGCCGTGCGGAACCCGCGGATAATATCGTAAAGCGCCGTCATTCCCTGTAATCGTTAATCAGCCAGTCGTAGCCCTCCTTTTCGAGCTTGAGGGCCAGCGTCTTGTCGCCCGTATGGATAATGCGCCCCTTGTAGAGCACATGCACCACGTCGGGCACGATGTAGTCCAGCAGGCGTTGGTAGTGCGTGATGACCACCGTGGCATTCTGGGGCGTATGGAGTTTCGTAACGCCCGTGGCGACGATGCGAAGGGCGTCGATGTCGAGTCCCGAGTCGGTCTCGTCGAGGATCGCCAGTTTCGGGTCGAGCATCGCCATCTGGAAAATCTCGTTCTTCTTCTTCTCACCGCCCGAGAAGCCTTCGTTCACGGCACGCGAAGTGAGCTTCGCATCGAGCTCCACGACAGCGCTCTTCTCGCGCATCAGGCGCAGGAACTCGGCGGCCGTCAGCGGCTCCTCGCCGCGGAACTTGCGCTGTTCGTTCACGGCCAGCTTCATGAAATTGGCCATCGTGACGCCCGGTATCTCGACCGGGTACTGGAAGCCGAGGAACAGGCCGAGGCGCGCCCGGTCTTCGATCGGCATGTCCAGCAGATCCTGCCCCAGGAACGTCGCCGAACCTTCGGTGACGGTGAACTTTTCATTGCCCGCGAGCACCGCCGCGAGCGTCGACTTGCCCGAACCGTTGGGGCCCATGATGGCATGCACCTCGCCGGCTCCGACCTCGAGGTCGATGCCCCGCAGGATCTCCTTGCCGTCGACGGACGCATGCAGATTTTTTACGCTTAACATATCTTTCCTTTTTTATTTATATCCGGTTATCCGACCGAACCCTCGAGGCTTATCGAAAGCAGCTTCTGCGCCTCGACGGCAAATTCCATCGGCAGTTTGGCCAGCACCTCGCGGGCGTAGCCGTTGACGATCAGTCCCACGGCATCCTCGGTCGAAAGCCCGCGCTGATTGCAGTAGAAAAGCTGGTCGTCGGAAATTTTCGACGTGGTGGCTTCGTGTTCGACCACGGCCGTGCGGTTGCGGCTGTCGATCACCGGGAAGGTGTGCGCGCCGCACTTGTCGCCGATCAGCAGCGAGTCGCACTGCGAATAGTTGCGGGCGTTCTCCGCCCCCTTAGCCATGCGCACCAGCCCGCGGTAGGAGTTCTCGCTCCGCCCCGCCGAGATACCTTTCGAGACGATGCGGCTGCGGGTGTTGCGGCCGATGTGGATCATCTTCGTACCCGTATCGGCCTGCTGGAAGTTGTTGGTCATGGCCACCGAGTAAAACTCGCCGACCGAATTGTCGCCCGCGAGGATGCAGCTCGGGTATTTCCAGGTGATGGCCGAGCCGGTCTCCACCTGCGTCCACGACAGGCGGGCGTTTTCGCGGCAGATGCCGCGCTTGGTCACGAAATTATAGATGCCGCCCCGCCCCTGCTTGTCGCCGGGATACCAGTTCTGCACCGTGGAGTATTTGACCTCGGCGTCCTTCTCGACGATGATCTCGACCACGGCGGCATGCAGCTGGTTCTCGTCGCGGCGCGGGGCCGTACAGCCTTCGAGGTAGCTCACGTAAGCCCCTTCGTCGGCCACGATCAGCGTACGTTCGAACTGTCCCGTCCCAGCCGCATTGATACGGAAATAGGTCGACAGTTCCATCGGACAGCGGACACCCCTGGGGATGTAGCAGAACGAACCGTCGGAGAAGACCGCGGCATTGAGCGCCGCATAGAAATTGTCGGTATAGGGGACGACGCTGCCCAGGTATTTCTTCACCAGGTCGGGGAAGTCGCGCAGCGCCTCGGAGATCGAACAGAAGACGATGCCCTTTTCGGCCAGCACCTCCTTGAACGTCGTCTTGACCGACACCGAGTCCATCACGGCGTCGACCGCCACGCCCGCCAGCGCCATCTGCTCTTCGAGGGGGATGCCCAGTTTGTCGAACGTGCGTTTGAGCTCAGGGTCGACCTCGTCCATCGAATTGAGTTTTTTCTGCGGCTTGGGGGCGGCGTAATAGATGATGTCCTGAAAATCTATTTCGGGAATCGTCAGGTGCGCCCACGTCGGGGGTTCCAACGTCAGCCAGTGGCGGTAAGCCGCCACGCGCCGCTCGGTCATCCACGCGGGCTCGCCTTTCTTGGCGGAGATCAGACGTACCACCTCCTCGTTCAGACCCTTACCGATGGTTTCGGTCTCGATGTCCGTGGTGAAGCCGTACTTGTATTCCTGCTCTCCTATATTCTCCAGTATGTCTTTATCTTTCTCTGCCATTATGAGCGAAATATCACACAAAGGTACAAAATCTAAATGCAATTTCATAATACGGCAAAGCAAATCCGACACCAGAGCAGGCAAAACGGCAAAAAAGAGATGTGAATTTTCGACGCCCGTGCAACGGATGCCGCCGCCGACAGGCCGTATCGGCGGGACGCAGCCTTCGGCCACGGGGGCTCCATGCCGCGGGGCCTCCCCCGGCAGAATGCAGGGCGAAAACTTTTCTCCGGTTTTTATTTGGTAATTCCCCTTTTTTGATTTACTTTTGTCCCGCTTAACGATAGCAATATTTAGTTTTAGCTGCCCGGAGAGTTGGGTGAGTGGCTGAAACCACCAGTTTGCTAAACTGACGTACGGGATTACTGTACCGGGGGTTCGAATCCCCCACTCTCCGCAACAAACGCTGAAAATCAGCAGATTGCAAAACAAACACCCAGTTTTACACCCAAGAATGTAAAGTCGGGTGTTTTTGTTTTATTTAAGATAATACAACCACTACATAATAAAAGAGTAGCGATATTAAAAGAATCCGATGAGAAAAGACTAATATTTATCTATCCATTCAGTTTGATTTTTCAGGACTTTACATCGTCCTGAAAGTATTTGTTATTGTATTCCAACGTCAGGAGTGGATTATAATACAAGTTTTTTGTGTGGATAGAATTTCGTTTTGCTTAATGTACGAAAGTACTTATCTATAAACGCATGAAATATTAGCACAATGAATCATTGGAAATCAACTTTGGCCGTGATAGGAATAGGCCAACTCATATCTATTTTAACAAGTACGATTGTTGGCTTCTCCATTATTTTTTGGATTAGCAACGAATTTAAATCCCCGACAGCTTTATCTCTGGCTATTTTAGCTGGATTTTTACCACAATTTGTATTAGGCTTGTTTGCCGGGGTCTATGTTGACAGATGGAATCGAAAGAAAACGATGTTTTATTCGGACTTGTTCATCGCGTTCTGTACCCTATGTCTTTTTATTGTGATAACCAAGGGTTATAAAGACCTTTCTTTTTTTTATCTATTGACTGCTTGTCGTTCAATAGGCAGTACGTTTCATGCACCTGCTTTACAGGCAAGCATCCCTCTACTGGTTCCCAAGCACCATCTTGTCAGGGTATCAGGTTTGTACCATTCCATTCAATCCTTCAGTGAGGTGATAGCTCCCGTTGTAGGGGCAAGCCTCGTTGTTTGGCTTCCCATACAGTATATTCTGCTCATAGATGTGATCGGAGCTGTTGCTGCTTGTCTGACCTTACTTTGTGTCCAGATTCCTTCTCTTCAAAAAACGAAAGTTCTTCCAGATTTCAAAAAAGAACTGACGGAATGTTGGCATACCTTGCGGCGTACAATGGGCATTTTGCCTTTATTCGTATGCTTTACGCTGGTGACTTTTGTCCTTATGCCTGTTTTTACGTTATTTCCTTTTATGACGCTTCTGCATTTCAACGGAAACATTTTGCAAATGGGAGTTGTGGAAATGGGTTGGGGCTCAGGGGCATTGTTGGGCGGTTTAGTACTTGCCTGTAAGGCTTTGAAAAGCAAGCAAACATTAGTGATGCATACGGCTTATGTGATATTGGGATTGTATCTGATTAGCGCCAGTTATTTACCATCAAGCGCATTTATAGGTTTTGTTTGCCTAACATTTACAGGAGGCATAGCCTATTCCATTTACCATGCGCTTTTCATCGCTATTATTCAGCAGAACTTGGCTTCGGACATGCTTGGACGGACTTTTTCTCTCATCTTTAGTTTGAGTACCTTTCCATCAATGCTGGGTATCGTAGCTTCAGGATATTGGGTGGAAGCATGGGGTATCACATCCGTCTTTATGATCAGCGGATGGGTTATCTTTCTGATTGGAGTGGGTGCAAATTTTATTTCTTCAATCAAGCAGTTGGATAATTACGCATAGTATTATTTATTAAAGAATTATTATATGACAAAGAAAGAACACACTACGATTACAGAGTTATTTCAAGTTTTGGACTTGTTGGAAAGCCTGGACATGCAGTTTTGGTTGGATGGAGGCTGGGGAGTGGATGTCTTGTACGGACAGCAAACCCGCTTGCATAGAGATATTGACATTGATTTTGATGCCAATTATACAGACCAACTCCTTGATCTTTTGCAGGAGAGAGGATATCAAATTGAAACAAATTGGTTGCCCACCCGTGTGGAACTGTATAGCAAAGAATTAGGCTATATTGATATCCATCCTTTTGTCTTGAATGCGGACGGCACTTCCAAACAAGCCGACTTGGATGGAGGCTGGTATGAATTTCAACCGGACTATTTTGGAACAGCAGTCTTTGAAGGCAGAAGCATCCCTTGCATTTCTGCAAAAGGGCAACAAGTATTCCATTCGGGCTACGATTTAAGAGAGAAGGATATTCACGATTTATCTATAATTAAACAATGTATAACAACAATGAGCCTAACAATTAGATAAGAACAAGAAAATGACAGAAAAACAAATTGTCTGGTATATCTTACTTACAGAAGTAAAGATAGACAGTGACACCCAGTCTGTCACATCCCTGAGTGTAGCTCCATTGGCAGTCTTGCCGGAATTCCAGCGTAAGGGAATTGGGGGGGGATGTTGATTCAGTAAGCCCATCAGAGGGCAGCACTTTTGGGTTACGGCACAGCAGTCGTATTGGGGCATAAAGAGTATTATCCTCGATTTGGCTATCGCAAGGCTATCGATTTAGGAATTGAATTTCCTTTCGAAGTCTCTCATGAATATTGCATGGTGGCTGAATTAATACCTGGAGCTACTGAGAATGTGAAAGGTATGGTTTGTTATCCAACTGACTTTAAATAGTTTAACAAGTAAAATTCATTATATAACTCGGACTGGGTATTTCAATTTCCCAGTCCGTATTCTGATAGTACTTATTCAATTGGAAGATTGTGTTGCTTCAAGAATGAAAGTTTATCCCAATACCCTCTTTGAAAGACGATTTTGTTATCTTTTACATGAAAAAATCCGCATCCACGAAGTCCAAGAGAGTCTTTCCATTCCATGATAGCCCATTCGCCATCTTCAAAAATATTTTCCACCATACAAACCATTTTAGCAGTGGCAAATTCATTCACAAACATTTTGTAGATTGATTCTTTACCTATTATTGGTTCGTTTGCGACTTGATGATTTACTGCATTAGTAGCATACAGCTCTGCTATATGATAAGCATCTGCTTTGTTAAAGCAATCTATCCATTTTTCCAAAACTTCTTTAGGCTTCATTTTTTATAAATTCTTAGGATTTTGATTCTGTAATAAAAACAATCTGTTTGGATGCATAGATACTTGATTTTATTAATAATAGGCTATTCTATATTCTAAATCCTCTGGATTTTTGCTCTCTCTGCACCGAGTTACGTAGATTCTGCTGTAACTTTTCCCATTGTTCCTTAAACCATTGTACTATGGGTTGTCGGTTTATGGTCAGCATAAGCTTACCACTATCCATCGGATGTTTCTCAACCCTAAAAATATCATTCTTGATGTCAAATTTCCACCTGTGTTCTTCGGAATAAATTTTGCCACTACATTGTATGGATTCTTTCTTTGTCAAGAGGTTTTCTATCATGTCTTTGGTAAACCCGATAACAGCGCATAATTTTTCCATTCTCAACATCTCTTTGAACATGGGAAACCATTTGTGGGCTTTTTCAAGCAAGGTGCTCAATCGTGATATTTCCTTGTCTTTGGCTTCAAGTTCTTGATTATGTATTCTTTGAAGATTACGAATTTGTCTGCTATGCTGTTCCTGTATTTGTTGTATCTGAATTTTTAATTCATCAGTAGCTTTGTCCCGTTTGGTAATTTCCTGATGTAGCTGCTCGATGTGATGTTCCAGTTCTTTCAGCTTACCGCTTCCGAAAAGAGAACCTACACCGCTTGCTATGGCGGTAGCAGCATTGGTGGCTGTTTTCTTTAGTTTGTCCGTGCGTATCTCTGCTTTTACCTGTTTGAGTTCCTGTTCGGCAAGGCTTACTTGTTGTTCCTTGTGTCGCTTGGTTTCCTCTATACGTTGCAGTTCGGCTTTCTGCTTCTCAATGATGAAATCATTCCGTTCCAAATGCTCCTTGCCTGTAACAGCTTTTGACTGTCCACGCTCCATCAGGAGAATGTCGGATGCCAAACTCTGCATTTCTGTCATATCCTCGTCATTGAGCTTTCGGCTCTTGCCTGTATCGTGGTTCATCCAGTCGAAAATGATATGGGCATGATAATTCGGCTTGAACCACTTTTCACCGACTTGGAAACTCTCCCTATCTCCGGATTCGGGTTGTCCACTAAGCCAGTGTCCCTCGTCCTTGTGCAGGAAGATTTGTAGCGGTGTGATACCCCAGCGTCTTTGGCACTCCTCACCAAACTTTCGTACATCTGCCAATGTGGTGTCCGGTCGGATGAGCAATACTCCCTCACGGATTGGTGAGCATCCAGCTACTTTTATAATCTTCCCATTCTTTCCCTTGCGTTCACGCTCCTTTTCTTGCATCGCTCGTCCGGTCTTTTCTTTGACCATCCGTTTGATGTTTTCATAGTGCACCTGCAGATCAGGACTGCCAAAGTTCGGGTTTATCCACTGCTCGTTATCGGCAGTAAGTTCGGGCACGATGTAGATTTGAGATTTGCCGATATTGCGCATATACTCGGCAGTTCTCCGGTTATGAGCCCCGCTTGATGTAACTCTGCAGGGCTTGATATGTATGCTTGACTTTGTTGCCATATTCTTAAATTTTGATTCGGATTGTTGATAAAATATTCTGTTGTCCGCTCATAGCCGCACAGGGTTCTTAGGGGTGTAACCCATAAGCGGAGATTGCAAAGAGAGGGTCACTCTTTGCTCGGGGTTCTCAGGGGAGAAACACCCTGAGTGGGTTATTAGGGCAAAGCCCTAATCCCCTCGGGAGAGCCCACAACTACGTAAGCGAAGCGTGTAGTTATAGTGGGCTATAACCGGAAGCCTTTCGGTTTCTTGGATAGCGTATCATTCCTCTTTTTGACAGATTGCGCTTGCTCTTTCCTATCGGCTATTCATTTCTGTAAATATTCGTTCAGATCTTTACATCCACTGTAGATTTGCGAGGCGTCACGTATATACCGGGTAGCATCATACTCCTTTCGGATTTGCTGTATTGCTTCCATTCCTGCACGGTCATTGTCAAAGAAACAGTGGATGCGCTCATAGCTTCCCAACGGATAGAGTGCCTTGGGAACATTGGCTACGGAATTAAGAACTATGTAATCCTGTCTGTCGAAGTCGGGTGATTGCGGACAGCTTTCCAGCCTTAAGGTAAGAAAGGAAAGGTAATCCATAAATCCCTCAAAAACGTAACATGCACTCCTTGGCTTTCCTGACTGTCTGATATGGGATATTTCTTTTGGTGCGATACATCCCTTGAAATATCGGTTGCGGATTTCATATCCGCCCGATATGTTCGGAAAGGCAATGGCGAAATACCGTTTGCCGTTGTGGGTGAAACGGGCTTCCTTACATTCTCTTTTCGCCAGTGCCGTGTTTATCCCTCTTTCCTGTAGGTAGGCAAGCAGGGAAGGAGAAGCCAGCAGCACAATGTCCAATTGCTGAAAACTCGGTTCGGAAAATGATTGCTTGCCAAAAGAGAAAGAGACGGGATGTATGTGTGGTGTCTGTTCCTCGATTTTCTGTAGAAGATAAGGCACATAGTCGGAACAGTAAAGTTCCTGTGCCAGTGCAATGATGTTTCCACCCCTGCCAAGCGCAAAATCATACCATTGGTTACGCTCGGTGTTTACCTTGAACGATGCTTCGGTTTCCTCTCTTAGCGGTGATTTGTACCACAGGTTGATACCCTGCTGTTTGACGGGTGAATATCCCAAACTGTGCAGAAAATCCGCTATTTTGATTTGTTTTGCTGTCTGTATGTCCATAAAATGATTGCTTTAATAATGGTTGAATTGGTTTATTTTTCTTTTCGCCCGTACCTTTTTATGAAGTACGGTCTGTATAATCACTTCACTTTATTTTCGTATATATAGGATACGGTAATAAAGTGAAGCGGTTTTACATTCTCTGCAACCGCTTCGCTTTATCCTTAATATATAGACCTGCCGAATAAAGTGAAGTGATTACAGGTTAGACGGTCTAATAGTGAAAGTCCGGCTTGAACGTGTATTTCCTGCCGTTCTCCTGTACTATCATCCGTTTGTTCCGGAGCATGGTGATAAGTGATACCGCCTTTTGATGGTTCAGTTTTACACCTACCGACATATATGCCTTGATTAAGGCGGTTTCCAAATCCTTATAGCCGTATTCCTCTTTCAGCCCGAAAGCCGCTTCCAGTGCTATACGGTGCTGCTGTTCGGTAATATGTCTGTAAGGGTCGAACTTTTCCTCTTCCGGTCTTCCGGGTTTCTTCGCTTCGGGTCTGTACCCCTCTATGAGTTCAGGCAATGCATTGTCGTTGATACGGAAAGCGAAAGGCTCGAAATCCATTGCACGGATGTGCATGGCTGAAACATTGCTTATATCCCCGTTGCTTTTGTCCTTTTCCACTAGAAGCACGGTTTCCGCCTTGTTGTTCAGTTCCGTACCGATATGCCCTCTTGCGTTTTCATCGCCTTTGTTCTGGTGGAGTATCGTATGGATGTGTATCTGCCTGTCATCCGTCCACTGCATCAGTTTGGAAATAATGCGTGTCGATTCTCCGGGACTGTTGATGTCATATACCATATCACGGATGCCGTCTATGATTACAAGCCCTATGTCCGGTGTATTATAGATAGCCTGTTCGACAATCCTGATACGCTGTTCGGGCGTGTATTTCCTCAAAGCGAGAAACTCCAGATGTTCATTATCCCTGTCATCAGGAAGACCAGCAAGCCGTAAAATACGTTTCATGACTTTCAGACAGTGATAATGGCTTTGTTCTGTGTCCACATAAAGAATCTTCCTTTTTTCTTCCGGTAGTTCCGCAACATACCGCAGTACCGTACCGTTTTTCAATGCGGCGGCTACGATAGCCGATACATTGAAAGTCTTTTTACTCTTGGCTTTGCCGATGGATGCACTGAAATTGCCCAGTGTACCAATGACCGAACCTTGCACTTTTAGAATCTCAGGTGCTTTTTCGTAGATTTTCGACAGGCTCAGGCGTGAGGCTTGCCAAAGGATTATTGCCTGTTCTGCCGAAATCTCCTTTATTTCTTTCATATAGTCCATAAGCATACCTCCCATTATTTCCGTCCTCCTGTTTTCTTCCCGGCAAGCTCAAGAGCCAATTCCGCATCTACGATAATCTTGCGCCCTATCTGGGTAATCGCCTTGTCTATCTTACCGCTTTTCTTTATGCGGTTGGCAGTGGGCAGACTGCACCCGAACAGTTTGGCTATACCGAGTATTCCGTACACATACTTCTTTTCCGTGTCTGTAACGGGTTGCGGCAATGCTTCGGCCTGACCTGAAGCGTGCTTACTCAGGAATATGAATTCTTCGCCTGTCATTTGCCAGACGGGTTTTGATAATAATTCTTGGATATTTGTCATCGTCCAATCTATTTAGTCGTTAAACAATCAGCCCTGCGCACTGGCTGTTATTTCTGTTCTCGAACGATGCAAAATTAGGTAGGGTTATGAGTGGTTAGGATGGGGACGGTACAAACTGAATATCATTGTATCTTATTGAATATCAGAAAACAAAAATACCACTCAAAAATTATTTTGAGTGGTAAAAGTGGAACTTTCGTAAAGTATCAGGATATATCACGGATTATCTGAATATATGTTCCATTTCCTTGGCGAAATTTTGGTTGCTGTCACTGGGGAAATCTGAAACAGGCTCCTTGTACTTGGATTTGTAGTAGCTGTCGTCAATATCCAGCAGTTTCAGTATTCTGTCTTTCCATTTGTCCCTGTCCTGTTTGGAGAGTTTCTCGCTCATCAGGAATATCAGATAGCATACACGTATTTTCTCTCTCGGTTTTATTTTCAGCTTACAGTTGCAGGGGTGAAGATTCATATTGGCATAGAAATCTGGTGCGGAAATTTCTTCGAACTGTTCTCCTTCGCACACCTCATGAATGAGCGAAAGTAATTTCATGCTGAAATATTCCTGTTGTTCTTCTGTCGTTTCCTGCTGACTGATTGGCTCGCTTGATTTATTCTCTTGCTTTCCGTCAGGAATGTATTTCTTCAATATATCCAGAAAAAGGCAGCTTTGACGGTATATGTCCGCACAACAGTTCTTCATATATTGGAATGCCTCTGTTCTTGTAGCCTTTTGCTGGTCATAGAGTTTGTTCAGTTTGGCTTTTTCCCTGTCATATTCAGCCTTGCAGCGTTCATATTCTTTCTCTGCCTGTTTTTCCTCTTCGGCTGTATGCTCCCTGTAACCAATGGAATCATACCTGTTGTTGGCTTCATTCAGCGGCTTGCTCAGACTTCTTGTAACATCCAGCTGGGCTTCAATTTCCTGAGAATACCTTTCCATGTGCTGATAGCAAGCACGTTCTATGGCTCTGTCACTTAACGGGCGTATCTCATAAGCCTGTATGCTCTTTTCTATTTCAGTTTTCAGGCTGTTGAGTATCAAGGTGTATTGCTCTTTTTGCTTGTCAAGCACCAGTTCAAGGATAGCGGCTTCAAAAGATTTCATGTCATTATACTCCTGATAGAAATCCGATATGAATTTCTGCCTGTCAAAAGAAAAAGCGTAATTATCTATATAGTCTCTGTATATTCTGTTGAGTTCTCCATATTGGGGAATCATCGTCTGTATCTTTCCTGCCATATACTTTATATTATGGGTTCTTGTCCTTGTCAAGGAATAAGGTCAGTTCTTCTTCCACTTCTTCTATACTCGGTAGGGCAGATTTCAGATTTTCGGGTACTGCCTTGCTCAATTGATAGTCGCTGATACCTATCGGCTGGTCATATCCAGCCAAGGCATATTGTGCCACGACCTCATCCTTACCCCTGCACAGCAAAAGACCGATGGTCTTGTTATCATTTTCTCCCCTCAGTTTATCATCTACAACATTGATATAGAAATTTAACTGCCCTGCATATTCCGGTTTGAATGGCGTTGCTTTCAATTCTACGACAACATAGGCATGGAGCTTGATATTATATAGAATCAGGTCAGCGAAAAAGTCACTGTCCCCAATCTGGAAATGTTTTTGTCTGGCAACAAAAGCAAAGCCGTTACCCATTTCCAGCAAGTAACGGGTTACATGCTTTACCAGCTGTTCTTCTATATCCCTTTCGTCAGCCTTTTCTTTTGCTCCTGCCAAATCAAAGATATACGGGTCTTTTAACAGATAGTTGGCAAGGTCGCTTTGAGGTGTCGGAAGCGTGGCTGTGAAGTTGTTTACCTTGTTACTCTTGATTTGTCTTTCATACAGATTAGTTTCAATCTGCATTTTCAGCACATTACTGCTCCAACCCATTTCTACAGATTGTTTCATATACCAATACCTTACACCTAATGGTAGCGGATTATTGAGTATGACCATATGGCTTGCCCAATTTATTCTTGCAATCGGTGATGCCAAGAATAAATCTTCTATATCCTCTATTTTTATTTTATAGATAGTTGCTACTGTTTTTGCTACATTCTGAAATTGCGCAGGAACCTCCTGCGTAATTTCTAAAGATTGATTATCAGCTGATTGTATTTGCGCAGTAAGTTCCTGCGTAAATTGTCCGCTATTGAGTTTAAGGAGTTCATTAGTAATGTTTTGAATATTTGGAACTGACAGTATTGAATCTGCTTCAATAAAGCTACGAAGCACATTTAACGGATATAAACGGGCAAACTGGCACATATAAGTAAGATTACGCTCCGAATATCCTTTCTTCTCAGGATAGTTAAACCGGATAGCCTGAGCCAATTTATTGATAATTTTTCCTCCCCAACCATATAAGTTCTGCTGATACAGGATATAGTTACCCATCTTCCAGTAATGGAACAACATCTGGGCATTGGCAGCTGTAATAAGACGGACTTGCGCCTGTTCTATTTCCGAACCGACAGCATGAACAAAAGCGTCAAAATACCTTTTGTCTATATTATGATTATTATTACTTTCCATATTAATAAGTCTTGTTCTGACAAAGATAACTTTAATAATGATAATCTGTGAAACTGATTGATACTTTTATAGTTGGTTAAACTTGTTCATTGCATTAGCCTTAATATCATCAGCTATGTCAATGTAGGGCTTCATGGCTTTATAATCACTGTGCCCTGTCCATTTCATTACAACCTGTGCAGGAATACCGAGAGCCAGCGCATTACAGATGAATGTCCTTCTTCCTGCATGTGTGCTGAGCAATGCGTATTTCGGTGTAACTTCATCTATACGTTCATTTCCTTTGTAGTAGGTTTCACGTATAGGTTCGTTAATTTCTGCCAGTTCTCCCAGTTCTTTCAGATAATCATTCATTTTCTGATTGCTGATAACAGGCAATGCCATGTGGTTTTCAAAATGGATGTCCTTGTATTTTTCAAGTATGGCTTTACTGTACTTGTTCAGTTCAATACTCAGACTATCTGCCGTTTTAACGGTGGTGACTTCTATATGGTCGGACTTGACATCACTTCTCTTTAGGTTACGAACATCTGAATAACGCAGACTGGTAAAGCAACAGAACAGGAAAACATCCCGGACACGTTCCAGATACTGTTTGTCTTTGGGTATCTGATAGTCTTTTAGTCTGTTCAACTCTTCCCATGTCAGGAAGATTACCTTCTTGGGGGTGGTTTTCAATTTCGGTTTGAACGTATCGTATGCTATATTCTGGTGATAGTCTTTCTTGAAGCTCCATCGCAGGAACCATTTGAGGAATCCCATTTGTTTACCGATGGTACTGTTTCTCATGTCTTTCTTGTCACGCAGGAAATTGATATACTCGTTCAATCCGAACTCATCGAAATATTCAAAGGTCACATCTTCCTTGAACTCCTTGAGGTGATTTTTAACGGCTGCAAACTTTTCGTATGTGGATTCAGTCCAGTTATTCTGATTGCCGCATTCTTTTACAAATTCATCGAACACCTCCCAAAAACTTATCTGTGCTTCTTCCTGCTGTTCTTCGTTGGCATTCTTCATCCGCAGGTTGAATGCATCCTTTAGTTGTTGGGTAGTTGGCATGGTTTCCTGTACCTCAAACTCCTTGAACACATTTTGAATTTCGGCATAGTATTTCAGCAGATCGGCATTGATTTCAGATGCACTTTGCTTTAATTTGTTGGTACACCCGTTCTTTACTCGCTGCTTGTCGGAATCCCATTTGGCTACATCGATGCGGTAACCCGTTGTAAACTCAATGCGCTGGCTTGCGTATATGACGCGCATACGGATGGGGACATTCTCCACAATTGGCACACCGTTCTTTTTCCGGCTTTCCAATGCAAAAATGATGTTTCGTTTGATATTCATAATTGGGTGCGTTTGAAATTCTACACCCAAATATACACCCAATATTTGGAATAGCAAAAGATATTCAGAAAGATTTAGATTTACTATGTATTCCAAATTGTGTGTGATTATCAGTAATTTGTAATTTTATGATATTTCTTGAATGTATAGGTTCGAGAGCCTCTCTCTCCGCTGGAAAGAATTGCAAAACGAAGAAAATCCCTGTAAATTAATACTTTACAGGGATTTTTTGTTTTTGGTGCATAGCAAAAATAAGCATATCAAAGCATTCTTTCGGTGTACTATTCGGTGTACCTGATCTCCTTCAATGTCAGGTACACCTATTAAGTAAATAATTCATTGTTTATCAGTGTTTTGCATCTTGACTTGTTGCTCTTGGAATTTTAGTTTTGTGATTAAAAAACAAGTAAGATGGAAAGAACAACATTTTGTCTATTGTTCTACATTCGTAGGACGAAATTGAATCGGAACGGTGAGGCTCCGATAATGATGAGAATTACAGTGAATGGAGTCCGGGTTGATGCTTCAGTGAAGAAAACAATTCTTCCGGAATTTTGGAGTGTAGCAAAAGGAAAGGCCCTGGAAAAGAAGCGTGAGTACAAGGAACTGAATCTGTATCTTGATTCTATCCGTTTGAGGATAATGAAAATTCAGCGTGAACTGGAAATAGAAGGTGTAGCGGTTTCTGCCGGCAGTGTCCTGGACCGTTTTTGGGGTAAGGATGCTCCCGTACAGCGTACCCTGTTTGAGGTTTTCCGTGAACATAATGATAAATGCGCCCAATTGTCCGGTACGGACATGGCGCCTGCAACCGTGCAGCGTTATGAGACATCCTTGAAACATACTCAGGATTTTGTCTGGGAGACATATCATAAAAAAGATATTCTTTTGGATGAAGTTTCCCGCCAGTTTGTTGAGGATTACGAGTTCTGGCTTAAGACCTCGAAAAAGTGTTGTCATAATACAGCCACCAAGTATCTGAAGAACTTCAAGAAGATTATCCGTATCGCTTTGGCCAAGGGATGGATGAAGAATGATCCGTTTTTGGAAATCAGGTTCTCGTTGGATAAGGTGGAGCCGGACTTCTTGGAAGATTCGGAAATCCGAAAACTGATTTCAAAGGAGATTGATATTCCGCGGCTGGGTCAGGTACGGGACATTTTTGTGTTCTGTTGCTTCACCGGTCTGGCCTTCTCGGATATTCACGGATTGGGAAAGGAGCATATCGTGGAGGACTCGAACGGTGTCAGATGGATACGCAAGGGAAGGCAGAAGACCAAAATCATGTGTAACATCCCATTGATGGAAGTTCCGTTAAAAATATTGGAGAAGTATTCCACCAATGAATATTGCAGGAAACATGGTGTGCTTTTTCCGGTGCTTTGTAATCAAAAAATGAACGCCTATCTCAAGGAGCTGGCTGATATTTGTGGCATAAAAAAAACATTGACCACCCACGTGGCTAGGCATAGCACATTCCCTTTCTTTGTAAAATTCAATGCGTTACAAAGTATTTTAGCTTGAAAGGTAACGATATAGAAACTAGTTAATTTCTGTATTTTACCTCGTTTTGCAGTAATTCAAAAGAACGCTTTTCCTAATTGCAAATGTAGTATTATTTTTTGAAAGATATACTGTTGCAACGACAAATCTTATCTATTTTAATTATAAACTTATCTGAATATCTATATTATTTGATGTAAAATGAGTATCTTTGTATCGTAAGAATCATCATATAATGTAGATTATGAAAAAAGAATTACATCCCAATCGCCTTAGAGTTATATTGGCCGAAAGACAGATAACGAATCGTTGGTTAGCTGGGCAACTTGGAAAATCCGAAATGACAATCTCACGTTGGACTACAAATAAAGCACAACCATCGCTTAATCAGCTGATTGAAATGGCTAAATTATTAAATGTAAAACTTGATGATTTGTTGGAACCTTATAATTTGTAGGTTGAATTAAAATATGATATACACAGTAGGTCAAATAATAGAAGAAGCAAAAGTTGTCAACATAAAAGATTTTGGCGTTTTTGTTGAAATTGATTCATCTCTTACTGGATTGATTCATTTTTCACAAATAATCCCAGAGGTTGGATATGGTAACATTGCCACAGTTCTATCTATTGGAGATAGAATTCGATGTGCAGTATCCGAAGTTAAACCTGACGGAAAGGTCAATTTGACAATGAAAATAAGTAAGCGCATAGAACGCAAACATCAGATTAAGCAAGTCAAGAAAGATATTGCCAACATGTCTGATGAAGATACTAGTTTGCGTTCTATATGGATGGTGTTGACCAATATACAACACTACATGTTGAAATACATGCAGTTGGCTATTCCATTGAAGAAAGGTTCTGCCTGTTTGAATCCAACAGGCAACAAACTGCTTGCTCAGATAGACTCGCAAATCCACTTTGATAATTTCAGGAGCGAGGTAAGAAGATTGTTTAGCACAAATGTTGTTCGTCACAGTCTGTTGCCTGGATTTTGGTATTTTGAAACAGATGCTGATTTGTGTTCAAATATGCAGCAGTTTGTTGAATCCTGCAATAATATGTATGTTTCTGTTCGTTCAAACCCTGTTGTTGAGATACAGATTAAGGATGCAGATGAAACTTCAAAAGGAATCATCAAGACTCGTCTTCAAAACTACTATTCTCAGTTGGATTTTTTTGAAATCAACGAAAATCTAATGATTGTCACTGTTCCATACGAAAACCGTGCTGCATTGGAAGATTTGAAGGAAGAACTCGGTTATGCTCTCAACGGCATTCGCAATGGTGTGCCAGACTTAGCAGAAGAAGGCGAACAAACCACCTTTGATCCGGCAAGATTTGTTTACGAAATTAATTATCCACAAGACGGAGTTGACCGTTTCCTGTTAACTTTTGACAAAGAAGCATTGTTAGACAAAGAAGGACTTCGCTTTGGTGGACTTTATGGACAAAATTTTATCATCAAAGACGGAGAGAATGAATACAAACTTGGCAAGCTCAGCAAGGTTGAATATCCAAATGTTACGTTCAATCTTTTGCCAGAAGATTACGGTAAGATAAAGGAAATGGCTGAGAATGATTGCATCACTGCTGTTATTCCCGACATGGATGATATGACTGGTGAAATAGAAAAGGTCAATCGTCTAAAAGATTCGTTCGACAGAATCACTGAGCATCCCGAAGATTTAGTCAACCCTCAACTGGCATCATATTTGTTTGATGCTTCAAAAGCAACCAAGTTGGAAGATGAAGTTATAGAACAACGAGTCGAACAAATAAAGAAATGTCAACTTAATGAGTCTTTGAATGAATCACAAATTCAGGCAATAGCAAAAGCAGTTGAAGCCAAAGACCTTGCCATCGTACAAGGTCCTCCTGGAACAGGCAAGTCAACAGCTATAGCCGAACTGATTTGGCAACTGGCACAGCAAAAGCCAGACAGTAGAATGTTACTTACATCGGAAGCCAACCTTGCAGTTGACAATGCTTTAGATCGACTGAAATTCTCTCTCCACAACATAGTTAAACCAATTCGTGTAGCTGCTGGTGACAAATTTTCTGCCGAAGGTTTTGCGTACTCACAAGTGGAGATGAAAAAGTGGGCAGGAATCGAAATGTCAGATATTGATACAGAAGATAATGCTGTTGCCATAGATACAGACGAATACAAGTCGTTTAATCCGCAGGAACTTGTATTGAACAGATGGATGAAGAACATCTACAAACGTTCACAACTTCACTTGCAACGAGAAGATTTGAAGCGCTTGTGGTTTGATTTTCTCACGGATTTACCGTCCGAATGGCGAAAGGAAGTATACCAGGAGTACGTCAGCCATTGTAATGTCATAGGAGCTACTTGTAGTTCTATTTCCGATACCAACTACTCTGCTACAGAAGCAAAGGGAAAACACAGAGATTCACGTTTCATCAAACGCTTTCGTGTAATCTATGGCGAGACAGAGAAAAACGGCTATCCTGTATTCTTGCGTTTCAACACGGTTATTCAAGACGAAGCCAGCAAAGCGACTCCAGCCGAATTGTCTCTTCCTCTTGTATATGGTGAGAAGGCCGTGGTCATTGGCGACCATCGTCAGTTGCCACCTAATCTTGACAGGGAAGACATCTTGTTCAAACTGCACATGCAAAGGTTGAAAGCCGATAGCAGGGAAGAACATGACCAGATAGAACAATTAGAGTCGTATGTAAGAAAAAATTTCGACATCTTGGAGAAGTCGCATTTTGAAAGACTCTTCCGACAAATTGACTCATCTCTACGTGGTACTTTCGACACACAGTATCGTATGCACAATGACATTAATCGTGTCATTGAGCAGTTCTATGTTGATGACGGTGGACTAAAATGTGGTGTAGCCAACGAAAGCCGGGAACACGGCATTGATATTCCTAATCTTATTTCGCCAAACAATCACGTTATTTGGATAAACACATCTTCTCCGGAAGTCCGAGACGGAACATCACGAGCTAACAGAGGCGAGGTGGAAGCCATAGAGTGGGTGTTATCGCAGCTTTCAAAGTCAAAGAGTTTTCGCAGTTACCAGGAATCTCTGCCTACCAATGAAGACAGAGAAATCGGATTAATTACATTCTATGGCAGTCAGTTGAAACGATTGAAAGAAATCGTAGATAAAGAAATAAAGAAAGGACTCAGTATAAAGATGAGTTCTGTTGACCGATTCCAGGGAATGGAGCGCAACATCATCATCGTTTCGATGGTAAGAAGCAATTCTATTGCGCAGAAATGGGGACAAAAACCAGACTACAACAGATTCCCCAATGTAGGTTTTCCGGCACAAAAAGAATACGGTTTTGCCAAATCACCCAATCGTCTTAATGTGGCTTTATCACGAGCAAAGAGGCTGCTTATCATCGTTGGTAACGGCGAACATTTCAGCAACTACACCAATCCGCAAGGACAAGCCATTTATAAGAATGTATTTGATGAGGTAAAAAACAATCCTAATGGCAGAATTATAGAATGGAATATTCGCAAACCAAAACAAGAACGTGTGGCAAAGATTGTCAGAGTGCCAATGCCTATACAACGTTCTGTAAACCTGAATACTCGTGACATCAACGCAGAAACAGACAAGAATCTGCGTATAAAAGAAACATGGCTTACACCAGACGGGCAACCCGTTGAAAATCCGCATTTCGCAGTCCTTGAATTATCAACAAAAGCGGTGAAACTGCTTATCGGAAGAGACGAGGAAACAATTAGAACTGCAACACGATTCGATTTCAACAATTTCATTCGTGATGCTGCCAAACCTGAAACAGGAAAAGGATTGGACAGTCAGAACGTGATGAATATGGAATACTTCAGGGGCAGGGTTCTTCCTGTAATCAGAAAGATGAAACAAAAAATGCGTTCCGAAGGCGTCGATGTTGTTTACACCGTTGCCACTGCTGCCTATCGTACAGCAAAGAATCGTGACGAAGTGATAGAATGCATCCGTCGTGAGGCTGGAATAAATGTACGCATTCTGTCAAAGAAAGAGGAATCTGTATCGACAATGTTTGCCTACGGCATATCATCACACTACAAGTTGGATATTCAGAAGTCAAGACATTCTGTGATGGTTGACCAAGGTGGCGGTTCTACCGAAGTTAGTGTATTCAATCAGGGCGAATTGGAAGGTTCGTATAGTATAAACCTCGGTACAACAGCCTTGCGCAATATTTTGACAAAAGACATTCCACCAACTACACTTTTGGTTGATGCATTCAAAAAGAGCGACCAAATGCTAAGAGAAAGAATGGTGGCATTCACCAAGAATATGAACACAACTATGCAAACCAACGAAGACACATTCTGCGTCAGTGTAGGTTCTGCCATAACACATGCGACAGGAAAGAAAAAAAATGCACAACAACATGATTGCATTCTCAACTACGAGCAAATTGCAGATAAAATAGAAAATCTCACGACAAAATTGCTGGAGATGTTCAACACAGTTGGAGATTTGGTACGTTGGGAACAACAAATGACAGGCGATACCATTGACGATATGCTCACCCTGCGCATGGGATTGCCGATGTATCTTCTGCTTATGGAAAAATTTAATATCAAGCAAATCCACGTTTGTGGAACAGGCTTGTGGTATGGTATTTATTTGCAGCATCTTTTTAATGTAGCCGACTAATATGGAAAATCAGACATACAATAATTTGATATATCGTTCTATAGAAGAAGACCGCCAATTGTGTTCACTTCTTCTGAAAACGCGCTCTTGCACAGTTGAATACTACACTATCCACAAACTGAAGCCATTAGACGTACTTGTTGGTGAATTGCTTTTGGAAAGTGAAAACACACAACTTGAATGTGTCGCTCTTGGACGGACTCTCGGTTTTGATGTAGAAGCGCAGCCGGAAAACGGAATGTATTATGATGAGGCAGAAAACAATCTGTTTCATAAGTTCCTAAATTCGGTGCAAGATTGGGGAATAATAGATATTGACAAAGAAAATGGTCTCGTAACCCTTACGGCTTTGGGAAAGCTTTGTTTGCAAAACAAAGAGAAATACAAATTCTTTACTGCAAAAACAAACGTATTGGAATTTGACTGTTTGAAAGCTGCTGACGGCGGCATCGTATCGCTTTATCCATTCCATACAGAATTAGGTTTGTCTCTTTCGCTTGACTATGCCCAAACACTCAATTACGAAGATTATTTGTGTGAAGTAATCAATAGCGAGACAGACAATGTACTGGTAAACAACTTGAAGTTGCAAGTTCCAAAAGGGATTTGTGTTTACAAAGCCGAGTTCACTAATTACTTGGGTGTAAAGCCAATCAAACTGGATATTGAACTTTACGAGACAGAAGGTAAATATTCACTGAATTTCATTTCGGCTGGTAAGAGCTGTCCGATATTGAATGCTCTGTTTGAACTTGAAGTTAATGCCGATGCAAAAGAACGTAAAGTGGAACAATGCCTGTACTATCGTCTTGTCAACAATCCAAATATTATTCTGGACTATAAAGCATTACAACCATTTGAAGATATTATCGAGGTTGACAGGCTGATAGAAGATTCCAGATTAGTTTGGACTGACCCACAATTACTTCAGCTTATAATTTCACAATGTGATGCTGATCGTTGGCATTCTTTGTCAGAGCATTGCGATGTAGAAGTATTGAAAAATATAATTCCAGACCACATTCAAGACTTGGACTGGGGAGTATTGACACTCAGGCTTAACAGCCAATATATTTTCACCCATTCAACGGATTATCCATGGGATAAATACACGCTGTTTGCCCGCACTCCTGTAGAGAAGGAGTTGATACAGAAATTCCTCGTCGAGCATTCATTTCCAGAAGGGAAAGACGATGACCAATGGGATTGGGATGACGTTCTATCCATTGTTGATATGGACTTCATCACGCAACATCTTGGCGACATTCCGTTCGACCTTACTGATATCACAAAAGAACTGGATGGCACGCAACGTCAATACATAGTAACAAATCCCGATGCACGTTGGGATTGGCAATTTGTAGTGACTGAATATCCTATTGACTTTATTGTCTCTAACATCGCTGTCTTGTATCCGCATATCAATATGAAGATACTTGTGCAGCGCATTTTTACTGACAATGAACTCGCTAGACTTTATGCAACATCGCAACCGCTGAAAGACAGTATTCGAGCCTCAGAACTTCCTCTGCGATTCAATGCCAACAGTCTTGGTTTTGTTTGGACTGACGAGATTATTGATTTCTTTGAATCGTGTGGGTTGATTTCTTGGCAATCAACTACATATCAGTTAGGTTTTGAGTGTAACCCGAACTTGGTTTGGGATGCGAACTTCTTCTCAAAATACAGAGATAAAGTAACAACTCCGCAAGGTTGCAGTTGGGTTTCTCGCCGTGTAACAGATTTAGCAATTGTTGACAACAACCCAAATTTCCAATGGAATAAGATTGCGTTGTCACAGAATCCAGCAATTTGCCACGACCTCGCTTTCATCACCTCGCATTGGGATGTAGTGGATACCGCGACAATTATTATGTGTTGCGATGCTGCAATATTGGAAGAATTGTTCCTTTCGTTGTCAGCAAAAGCAATGGTCGGTCAATTGCTAGCTACGTCGTTGGATATTCAGAAACGACTGATTGTAAATCTTTCTACAGAAACTATCCTTAACAGCTACTCAGAAGGATGGAACAAAACTCTGTTTACAGAAAGTATTTGTCAATCTGTTGACTTGGCAACATTGGATGAAGTGACATGGCATGAAATGTTGGATTGGGAATATCTGACAGCAAATCTGCCTATTGCAGACATTCAATCGAATATAAACAAGTATGCTGATAAGTGGAATCATATAGTTTTTGCCAATCGTATTACTGGCAAAGAATTGTTGGCTGACAAGTTTCTGGAAACCTATGCCGAGGTAATTTCTGGACAAAACTTGACGGAAGAAATCTGGCCAGTAATAACCTGTAAGTTCCCCGCAAACGAACTCATTTCGCTCGTCGAAGAATACAGCGATGAACAATACCGCTGGGATTATGCTCACATGTATGAGCTAGCTGATTTCCCTGCAAAGGAATATATTGAGCAACATACAGAGAATGTGCGGTGGGCTGAGTTCTCGGCATCTGCCGCAGCAAACAAACTGTTCTCAAAGACTGGTGCAAACAAAACACAAAGTTTGTGGCTGCGCATATACGAAGACATGCTGAACAATGACGGTTATCAGTGGGATTTCAACAAACTGACAAAACAGCCAAACATCTTGAAACTACCAAAACTGTTCTTACAGAAAAAAGAATGGGATTGGGTATACATATCTGAACACGCAACATGGATTTCAGCTCAGGAAGGCAGAAACTATTACTTCAACTTGTTTGCCGACTCGTTGGACTTTGGTAAGTTGTCACATCGCACAGACATTGAACTAACAGAAAAAGTAATTGAACGATACGACAAGAAAAAGCAATGGGATTGGGATGCTTTGGTGCAGAACGAAAGCATAAACTTTTCGTTTGAATATATCGACAAGCACGAAGACAAACCTTGGAATTGGCATTTCCTTGCACATCGCGAAGGTTTACCGTTTGATGTAGTTCTCAGCCACAAGGAAAAAGATTGGGATTGGCATTATCTATCAACTCTCGACATCTTTGTGCCGTCTGTTGATTTGCTGACTTATCTTGTCGAGCATGATTATGAAATAGACTGGAATTCAGTTTCTGAAAACAAGGAACTTACAGGCGATGTCATTGATACATTCAAGGATAAAATTAACTGGAATGTGTTTGTTAATCGTTGCCCTGCGCTCCTTTCTATTGCAACAGTTGATTTCTTGAAGAAATACAAGGATGCTATTTCATGGGATGACTTCAATGAACGTCTTGGTGTGGATGTTTCGACTGAAATGTTACAAGAATTTGCCAATCAACTCAATTGGAGATTCGTTTCTCAGTCGCAGAAAATAAAGTTTACAGAGGAACTGGTTCGTAAGTATGAGGACAAATGGTTCTGGTCAGAATTAATGCAGAATATAAAAGTTCAAGAAGACATTCCTGATTTTGAAAACATCTTTGCCAATCATCGCAGTGTTGTTACATTTACCGACAGGATTAAGGAGTATCGCAGTAATCCGTGCATTTATCACTTCACACATTTCTACAATGCAATAGATGTTATCCGCAGTCGAAAGATTCTTAGTCGAGACCGTGCCGAGGAATTGGGATTGTTGAAATATGACTCTGCTGGCTCGGTCGTATTCCGCAGTAACAAGGCACACAAATTCGCCCGCTTCTATTTCCGTCCTTGTACTCCTACGCAGTATTACAACGAGGCCTTAGGTGCTGACTCACAATTAGGTTATTATAACTGGAGAGGTGAATGGAAAAGTAAATATCCCAAAGCTGTCGGATTGGGACTGCCTAAATGCCCCGTGCCCGTATTCTTTAAGTTCGATATGGAAGAGGTCTTGGCAAAGATGCCTAAGCAATGTTATTACAGCGACAGGAATATGCAGTCGGACAATCCAAATGTGTACAAAATCATTGATAGACCTGAGGCGTTAGGAATTGAATATTTATACAGTTCAATGGAAGACGCTTACAGAGCAGCCAAGCCTGACAGATACAGCAGGTATAATCGTGAGGTTCATTTGAACGAGATGAGTAAAGTAATGAGATACTCTCAGCAAGAATTCCTTGTTATGTCGGAATTTGACTTTAGCGAAATCAAGTCTCTCCAAATTATCTGCTACGACAGTTCTTATGCAAAGCTATTGAAACAAATCTTTGCGAATGATCCAATCTCTGAAAAGATTGTGACATATAGTGATGAGAGTCTTTTTGAAAGAGAAAACCGCAGACTTAATCTTTCGTCATCAGAAGGCAACGTTCGTCTGTCAACCGACTTCGAGGATGAATACTATTTCAACATAACAGGTGAGAAAATGTCTGAAGTGGAATTCGACTTGTCTGCTTGTGAAGTTATCTATGACACAACAAACGAACTACGCTTAAAGGGAACTATAGCATGGAAGAAGACAAACATTCCGTTCAATATCTTTTTCGTTGACCCGAAAGCAAGGACAAAAGAATGGCTCATATATCAAAACATTTAGCATAAACGACATGAACAACATAACAATAGTAAGAGGAAACATCTTCAATACGAAAGCACAGACCGTTGTCAACACGGTCAATTGCGTAGGCGTGATGGGAAAAGGTATTGCGCTGGTTTACAAACTGCGTTATCCACAGATGTTTGACATTTACCACGATTATTGCAAACGACATCTTATCAGTATTGGCAAACTATGGCTTTATAAAGGTGATGAAACCGACCCGTGGGTGCTGAATTTCCCAACAAAATTTCATTGGAAATATCCAAGCAAAATCGAGTATCTGGAACAAGGACTGAAAAAGTTTGTTGACACATATGAGGAACGCGGCATTACGTCCGTTGCGTTCCCGATGTTGGGAACACATAACGGTGGACTTGACAAAGACACCGTCCGAACACTCATGATTAATTATCTGTCACAGTGCAATATTCCTGTTGAAATTTACGACTACGACCCGATGGCTCCAGATGATTTGTTTGAAACATTTAAGGAAAAATGGTTTTCTATTCCATACAACGACCTAAAAAAAGTTACTCAGATTAGGCAGAAACGGCAAATTGAAACAATAAATGACGCGCTTCAAGATGATGACCTAAAATCCATGATTTCACTCATCTCATATCCCAACATAGGAATCAAAACAATGGAACGCTGTTTTAAGATAGTTATGAGGTATCGAGAAGAAAGTACTCTTTTTGATTAATAGTACAATATTAACCGTAAGCAGTTCTCCTAAAGTGTTTTAATCGTAGAAATGCTTACGGTTAATTGTGAATTTATCTAATACTCTCTTGCATCAAGCTATCTGAAACAGCTTTCAGCTCGTTCTCGTACCCGTCGGCCTGTTTCCTGACCCATTCGATGGCCTTCTCGTCACGATGGATGTCGAAAACCTTGTTCAACCAGAGAATATCTTCCGGAGTACACCCGCTCCAGGAACGGATGGCGCGAAATTTCAGGGCATCGTCTGCATATTGCCGGTTGGACTGCCATAGTCTGATATTTCCCCATAAGGACAGGCTGCATACCACGCCCATTCCGACCAAAAGAGAAAATACTTTGCTTGACCTGATGTCAAAACTATGCCGGTGAATATGCCTTACGCATGTCGGGATCACTTCTTCTGCCTGTCCGTCAGTAGGTGTTCCGGCTTTCTGTTCCAGCTTCCCGTTTATCATCTCAATCTTGTTCTTGATTTCTTCAAACAAAACATATACATTGTCTTTTTCCATACTTTACCATCTTATTTTACGTTGTTTTTTCTTTTTCTTCTTTCTCAAATAATCGTCCGGATAACCTTCTGGTTGTTCCGGTTGCGGGTTCGGTGTGAACAGACCTAAAGAACCGCTGTATAATTCACTGCCATGCGGTTCCTGTTGCCATGTTGGTTCACTCTGAACAGCTACCTGTCTTTCTGTTTCCGAATATGACGGTGTCTTTAACGCGGCATCTATTTTGGAATAGCTGAACTGCCTGTCAATCTTGGAACCGCTGAAGGAATAACCGTTCATGATGAACACGATACCCTGTACTTCATCGGATTTTCCCTTGTATTTGAACCGTACATCCACTCCCTTTTCGCTTAATCCGGCAATCAGTTCCTTCCAGTTTCCGGCTTTTCTGACTTCCGTTTTAAGCAGACTGTAAAGTTCATATTTTGTCTTGTCCGGTTCCCTTAAGCGTTCAGTCTTGACATGATCCTTGCCTTTGGCCATGTGAAGACCATATTTCAAGGTCAGTTCCTTGCAGATGCGTGCACTCCGCAACCGCTCGTTTTTGTCGGATATGGTCCTGCCGTCATTATCTATCCGGTTGTAGGCAATATGTATATGGGGATGCTCCTTGTCGAAATGTCTGGCTATAAAGAACTGTGTGTTCCTTATGCCCATCCGTTCCATGTATTCCAAAGCTATTTCTGCCATAATCCGGCTGGTCAGCCTGCTTTCATCCTCTTTGGAAAATCCCAGTGCAATGTGTCCGACCGGTCTGGATACTTTCGGATTCATGCCGGCCTGTGCTTCGAAAGCCTTTGTAATTGTGGCAACATCCTCAATGAACAAGCCGGCATGTGCGATAATCCTGGCATTCTTTTTACTGTCAATGATATAACCGGTAACCTCACGAAATCCGCTTCCCTTTACAATCTTCGCAATCATAGCAGGATGTGGTTCAGCAGTTCTTCGATTCTTGCCACCTGTACACGGCATTCCAGTTTTGCCGTATCGAATCCTCCGGCATTTGCCTTATGAGCCAGCTGGTTCAGATTGTTCGCCATACCGCATAGCTTACGGATATAGTCGGAATGTTCCGCTGTAAGTCTTTGCCGGACATATCCCTTACGGAAACATTCCCTCAGGTATTCGCTTGCCGATATGCCTGCGCTTCTTGCCCTGCTTTTCAGCGTGTAGTAATCCGGTGTCGCCAGTTTCACGGTAACACGGTATTTCAGTTTGTCAGTCGTACTCTTGGGAGGACGGCCGCCCTTGTTGTTTCTTTCTGCATTCTGTTTCTTTTCCATCTGTTGACTATTGTATAAAATGAATGTACTGATTAGACCAGCGGGATGAACCTCTCACTGCGTCCAGTAGTGGGAGCAAGCGGTTTCGGTCTGCCCGAAACACAAACTTGCTCCACTAAAAACCAGATTCCCGCTATTTTGAGCATCTCTGAATATCCTCCTTATAAATCAGGGAGAAATAATACCGTTGTCTGTATCATCTTATGGAGGGGACAGACCTGTTTTTCCGTTTCTGTTCATCATGTATTTTCTCATTTTGTTTGCCATGTTCCGATATATCTCGGAATGAATTGTCTGGCAAAAAAAGAATATAAGTTTCCAATAGTCAAACAGTTGGTCTGGATGTGGCAACAATGTACCCTGTTGCAGTTTGCATGCAGGGCAATCGGTGTGGAATGCGGTATTTTTCCTGTTTGATGAAACAATGAACCGGGGATTCAAACAGTTACTGATTTATTGACTTGAATATTTACTGACTTAATGTCGTATTGTCGTACTGTAGTAAATATTCATGTCTGTGAATTATTGAAGGAACACTTCTTTGCTTCCTTATCTAATCAATGGCTTGGAAAAGTAATGAAGTAAAGTTACAGGGAAATAAGTCGTTCCTTATTCATAGTTACGAACCTTTATTGAATCAGGTTCATAGATCTTTTATTCTGTAATTCATGGTTGGATGGAGTCCCTGAATGTAGGAATATTTGCAGAAAAATGATATGAATGTGACCTCATAACCAGGATAATCAGCGCCACATGCTGCCAGTTAAGCGGAAACCATTGCCTTTCAGAATATATGGCTTTTCTTTGTCGCAAACAACGAAAAAAGAATAAACATCAATCAACAAAAAAAGGAAACGATATGGAATTTGTAGGAATAGAAAAACAACTGTTTGAGGAATTGGTGCGTAAGTTTGAATACTTTGAGCATCGGGTCATGGAAATTTGCAACCGGGAGAACGATAGGACGCTGCACAAGTGGATGGACAATCAGGACGTGTGCCGGTATCTGAACATCTCGCCCCGCACCTTACAGACACTCCGTGATAACGGTACCCTGCCTTTTTCTCAAATCAATCACAAGATATTCTATAAGCCGGAAGATGTGCAGGGTATCGTCAAGAAAGTTGAGGACAGAAGAAAAGAGGCTCTTTACAGAGGACGTAACATATAACAGTTAAACAATAACCACTAAATCCATAATAACATGAGTGAACTGAGAACAGACAGCAGAGAATGGGTACACCGTATCATGGGAAGTCTTGACCGTATGCTGGTCGGGATTGAGAATCTGGCGGTCGAAAACCGTCCCGTACTAGGCGGTGAACGCTATCTGACCGACAAGGAAGTGTCGGCACAATTGAAACTGAGCAGACGCACGCTTCAGGATTATCGTAATGAAGGGAGAATATCCTATTATCAGTTGGGAGGTAAAATCCTTTATCGGGAGAGTGATATTGAGAAAATGCTTCAGGAAAATTATCGGGAAGCCTACAAAGTAAACCGCATCTAGTCTGCGTGTATAACAATAGCCGACAGACAGGCTGGAATTATCCGCCTACTGTCGGCTATTGCTTTTTAAGACAGGAATCTAACATTTCAGATAGGAATGATTTTTGCCAATAATACAAACAAAAGGAGCTGCATTTTCTTTTACAGCTTTTGTTATCAGATATTTTCGCAGTCGGTCTGCCGGATAAGTATCCAATAGGAATGCCAGCGCAAAAATCATTTCCACATTATAAAAATTCTCGTAACAACCGTCTTTCTGTTTGATACGTTTTTCCACTAACCCCGGATTTAATGTACCTTTCTTATAAACAGTCCGGACTGCTGCTCTGAAAGTTGGTGCAATTACGTTAAAGAAAGAAATCAGTTCCGGCTCGTTCATCCAAATTTCAGAAGGATTGATCGTTTGTAGAGTAATATTTCCACTTTCATTGATTGTTATTGGTTCCCTTTTCATATACTGGTCTGTTTTTTATCGGTTTGACTGCTGCTCTTTCTTTTCTCCATTAGTTTGTCCATATCTTCTGAGATCTTATCATCAGTAACCCTGGCATATACCTGAGTTGTCTTGATATTTGTATGCCCCATCATTTTACTGATACTTTCTATCGGAACACCGGCAGAAAGGAGCAATGTTCCGAACGTATGTCGTGCCTGATGATGGCTGAGTGTTCCTTTGACTCCTGCCAGTACCCCTATCTCATTTACGGCATACCAGAGCATATCCCGATTAGGAAGAGGAAATACCGGTTTCGTATCATCCGTGGTATTATAAAGTTCCAATATCTGCTCGGCAACCGGATGAAGTGGTATAAAGGATTCAACTCCGGTTTTTTTGCGGTTAATGCGGATATAACGCCTTCCTTCAGCAGTCTTGCCGATATGATGGGGATAAAGTTCCTTCATATCCACGTATGCTAATGAAGTGAAGGCAGAGAAGATAAAGACACGCCGTGTGAGTTCCTGCCATTTGTTGGGCATCGGACGTTCCATAATCAGTTGCAGCTGGCTCCGGCTGATATGGTTTAGCTTGGGGGCTTCCTTCTTTTCGTAAGGAACATCAGCTATCGGATTGAAGCGTAAAATTTCCCTGTCAACAGCTATATAAATCAGTCTGTTCAGCCACGTCATACAATGATTTATATGAGAAGCCTTGCAGCCTTTTGACTTGACAAACTGTTTGAAACCATAACCAAAATCTTCCGTAATGTCCTCAAATGCTATATCCGTCATTTTTAGTGTGAGCAGATATTCGCGTAGGTAAGCCTGTGTACTTTTAGACTGCCTGTAACTGGAGGTAGACCGGATTTCAACTGAACGGACTCTGAGCCGTTCACGTTCCTCTTCTCCGGCCTGAAGAAGGTATTCCGGCACTGTATTGGCCTGTGTAATCTCATTTTTAAGCAGTTCTGCACTGACAACACCTTTTGTTTTCAAGTACTTTTCATAAGTCTGTTCCAACTTGTTGCGGAGTTCAATCAAACGGTTGTTCGCTCTTTGCTCCCTGATTTCCCCCTTTTCGGTATTCCAGTCCTCGGGACGGCAATATATCCCTGTGGAAAATACACTGCTCTTGCCGTCTATGGAAATTCGGCACATGACGGATGTGGTACCGTCTGCCTTTACTTTATTGCGGTTTATGTATGGTAATATTGAAAATGTGCTGCGCATAATCGTATAATTTATTTTATTGGTGATACTTATTATCAGAGTACAAGTTTCAAGTCTTTGGTAGCCTCTATATATTTATCCATGTCTTCAAAAAGTTTCTTCGGAGTCACCCGCGCATAAATCTGGGTAGTAGAAATGTCTGAATGCCCCAGCATTCTGCTGACCGTTTCTATCGGTACACCGTTTTCGAGTGTGATCAGAGTCGAAAACGAGTGCCGTCCCATATGATAGGTAAGCGGACCGTCTATTCCGGCCATAACCTTCAGACTGGACAAGTTCCACATCAATGCACCGTGTTCTATATGTGGAAACAGTGTCTTTCGTGATTTGCTGCGGTATTTTTCGATAAGCTCTATTGCTTCCGGAAGCAGTTTGACACGGCATAATTTTCCGTTCTTTCCTCGCTGGTATTTCAGCCATATAGCTCCGCTGTCATCCTTTACAAGGTTTGTTTCGGTTATGGACACTACATCAATATAAGAGGTTCCGGTATAACAGGCGAAAAGAAAAAGGTCTCTGGTAGTAATATGCGACCAGCGGTGTTCCTCTATTTCCAAATCACGGAGTTTTTCAAAATCCTCACGACTCAATGCTCTCGGTGGCTTCTCCAGTTTCTTTGGCAAAGTGTAATGTTCAAAATGATATTTGTCCGAATGTCCTTCCTTAAAGGCTATACGACAGACCCGTTTAAGTAAAGCCAGATAATGGCGTACGGTTTCAACACTTAGTCCACACTTTATGACCACATATTCCTGAAACTCCCTAATGAACTGCTCGTTCAACTGTCCGAAAGCAAGATCGGAAACCTTATAACGGCTGGATATAAATTCGGCAAGTCGTTGCCGCGTATAAATATAATTGGGTATCGTTCGTAATGAATATTCCACACCGACAAGAGATTTGACTTCTTCTATGTGACGGTCAAAAAGTTTGAGCAGAGTCATGCGGCTGTCCATTCCACCTTGAAACAGATTTTTTACTGAAACGGCATCGAAATCGGTTTTCCGTTCTACAAGGGTATCAAATGCTTTGTGTATGGAAACAAGCAGCCTGTCTATTTTGGCATTGGTTTCCACCGCTTCCTTACTTTTGCCGTTCAACCGGCTTTCCCTCGGATTCCAAAGTTTCTCACTGCAATTCAGTTTACAACTGAATTGTGCTACACTACGGTTTACCGTAATTCTGCCCATGATCGGAGTTTTTCCGTTCTTGTCTGTTCCGCTTCTTTTAAGGTAAAGCAACACCTTGAATTTTTCAATCTTCATACGCTTACATTTTTTGTTGTAAAACTACAATTCTTATAAGCGTTCTTTGATATGCAAAACATTGCAAATCAGCGAGAAATTATCCGGTATCAGATTACTTGATTTGCTCACCGTTACCTATATTGTTCAGGTAACTGGACAGCTAACGTTTTGGTAACTGAAACCGCTCAATATTCTGCACTTCATTGCTTTTTCAACTTTAAGCAAAATGATGAATATCTGCTTATTTCCAACACGTTACGATTTATCTGTTCAATCTTGTTAGCTCTTGCTTTTTACTTTATACTCCATGTGGCGCGTCATACTTTTGCCACTTTTGCCTTGGCTAATGGTGTTTCGATAGAGAGCGTTGCTAAAATGCTGGGGCATACCAATGTTCAGATGACCCGTCATTATGCGCGTGTGCTGGACCGTACAGTGATACGTGAGATGTCACAGATAAAGATGGATTTTCATTTTTCCATGTAAGGAGAGGGTGTTTGGAATGAGCAAAGGCAGACATGAGGTTCGGATGCCTGCTCTTTCAGGAATGGCCGGAGATTGCTTCCGGCCTTTTTTATTTCATTCTGGCGTTTTCTGTCTTTTTTTGGCGGTTGCTCAACGGTTGAGTAACCAATGACCTCGTAATATCTCCGTAATATTGCACCGTAAACAATAAAAACAAGGTCATTATGAATAACAGAAGAACTGCACCTGGTGGGCAGATGACCCACATGCTCAGTACCATACTCGCCAAAGTAACCAACATTGAAAAGTTACTGGCTCCTGCCATACATAACTTGCCCGACAGCGAGATACTGGATTCAAAAGGCGTGCGCCTGCTTACCAAAATGTCCGACAGGACACTTCTAAGACGCCGCAATGACGGTTCGTTGCCTTTCCACCGTGACAAGGGGAAGATTTACTATCGCCGTTCGGACGTGCTGCGTGCCATACTGCTGGAAAAAGAAGAACACTCTAAAAATAAAAGGTTATGAGAAAGATGATTAAGGTTGAAAGCGGCTCGTTCGCCGCACTCGTGAGAAGTTACAAGAAGTCCCTCAACATGTTGGCCGTGCTGCAACATATCTGCGAGGATAACTGTGTAGAACTCTCCATGCTGCCCGATGAGGTTTGTGAGCTGATAAACCTCGATCCGGCAGAGATTGAGAAGCAGCGTTTGAGCGGACGGCTGCGTTTTGCGGAAGAGGAAAACGGGACCAGGCATTATTCGATTGTGGATATAATCAATCTGAAGGATTCCATTGACTGGAAGGTTATTAACAGACAGGTGGAGAGCCTTTCCTTTGAGGAAGAGGAATGACGGAGTGCCCTTCTTCCCATTACAGATAAGAGTATGGCCGGCAGATCGGATTTATCCGGGTGCCGGCCATACCTTTGTCATTTCCTGAAAAGCGGTTCTTTACGGCAAACTTAGGATATTTTTTTCAGTCCGTTTGACGGGGCGGCAATTTCCATTGGGGGGACATGCCTTGCCTTCCGTGGCAGGTCCGGTGTATCGTCACTTTCGCCTGTCGCTTTCTCTCCTTTTATTTCCGTTCCGTCATCCGTTCCGCTTTCATGCTCGCCTGCCGGTTTTATGGTAAGCTGTATTTTTCGGTTCAGCGTGGCAAGTTCCTCATTCAGCCGCTTGATTTCCGCATCCTTGGGCCATGAAGCCGCCACAATCTCCTGAAGGACCGGGATGTCCTTCGACAGCTCTGCGTTCTCCTTTTCCCGTTTCTCTATCATGGCGGGAATGCGTTCCAGCGCATTGATGAAGTTCATGACGGCCAGTTTCGGGTCTTTGGCTATATAACCGTTGTTGTAGGTATATTTGATACCGTCCAGTCCCTCGACCATGAATTTGTTCTGCAAGGTCTGTGTGTCCCCGTCACAAATCCTCTCGGTACGGACAAGGATGCGGAAATCGGACAGGGTTCCGATTTTCATATAGTCATCCTCCGTCCGGGCATTCCGGTTGATTGCGGCAAGCCGGTTGCCGAGTATCTCCACATTGTCCGAATCCACACCGTCCAGTTTCAGGGGATTGGGACGGAGTCCGGTTTCCGTATCTGCGGGCATCACCTTGTTGAAATATTCCCAGTCCCTGGTGAAACGCCCGATAAAGGTGTTGTTTTTTTCTATTCCCAAAGTCCTTTCATTCAGCTTGCCTTTCGCGTTTCCCTTGTTACGGTAGAATGCCTGCCTCTCACTTTCGAGGACCGCCAGTTTCTTGTCCAGCTTGGCCTTTTCCAGCAGGTCGTCGTTGCCCGAAAGGATGGCCACGTATTCGCTGAAACTGCCGCCTCCGTTTTCGTCAATCGCCCCCTCGTCAATGGTACGGGCGGCCAGATTGCGGCTTTTGAGCTGGTTGATGAACACCTGCTTGTTTTGCAGCAGGTTGAACTTGTAGCTGTCCAGTGACTTCTCCACCGCATAGATATAGCAGTCCACCTTGTTGCCGGCGTACTGCTTGGCGATGATATTGCCTTTTCTTACCGCCCGTCCGTTGCGCTGTTCCAGGTCGGACGGCCTTCAGGGTATGTCCAGATGATGGATGGCCACGGCCCGTTCCTGCGCGTTGACACCCGTTCCCAGTTTCTGTGTGGAACCGAAAAGGAAACGGATGCGCCCGGAGTTCATATCCTTGAACAGTTCCTTGCGTGCGTTGTCGCTGTTCGCCTCCTGAATGAACTTTATCTGCTTTTCCGGGATATTATGGTCTTCCACGAGCTTGCGCCTGATTTCACTGTAGATGTTCCACTGGTCGGGTTTATAGGTACTCAAGTCTGAAAAAATGAACTGTGTGCCTTTCTGGTCAAGATATTTATAGTAATATTCCGCAATCTTGGCCGCGCAATGGGACGCCTTGTTTCCCGGACTGTCACCGTACTGTTGGTCTATCAGCCGCATGTCAAGCGACATCTTGTTCGAGTAGTTGGTGGCGATCAGCATCTGTGCCTTCTCCTCCGCTTCGGACAGAGGCTCCCTGTCTATGTAGGTCGCATCCCCGGTTTCGGCGAACTTTATCAGTTTTTGAATGAAAACCTCCTGCTGGGGAGTGGGCGGTATGTGATAGAGTTGCTCGTTGAGTTCCGGTCTGTCAACCCCCACGTCTTCAGCGGTCTTGTAATCGGTTATTTCCGCATAGAAATTGGCGAGTTCCGGCACCTTGATAAAATAGCGGAAACGCTCTTTCTGCACCACCTGGTTGGTCACTGAAAATTCAAAGTCCGTGCTTTTCTTCGCATAGACTGCGGCCCAGCCGTCAAAGCAGGTAATCCCCTGCCGTTCCATTTCCTTCGGACGGAGATATTTGAAAAGGAGATAGAGTTCTGTCAGGCTGTTGGAGATGGTCGTACCGGACAAGAAAGTGGCCCCCAAATCCCTGCCCGTACGCTCCTGTATGGTACGGATGGCGAAAAGCATGTTCATGGCCTTCATGCTTCCTTCGGGATTGCCCAGGCCGGAAACTCTTGCATGGCGTGTGTTGAACATCAGGTTCTTGAAATTGTGCGATTCGTCAACGAAGAGGTGGTCGATGCCCATCTGTCTGAAATCTGTAACATCATCCGTCCGGTCCTTTATATCCTGTTCCAGCTTTTCAAGTTTGGCCTCAAGGTTTTCCTTTCTTTTTTCCAGCCCCTTTTTTATCCAGCCGGTCACTTCATTGCCCTGCTGCTCGAATACGGCGAGATTCTCTTCGATGCTGTCTATTTCCTGCGTATATATTTTCTGCTGTATTTCGGGGGACTGGGGTATTTTCCCGAACTGGTCGTGTGTCAGGATGATACAGTCCCAGTTGTTATTCTTGATGTCATGGAATATTCCGACACGCTTCTCCGGCGTAAAGTCCTCCTTGCCCGGATACAGCACTCTGGCATTCGGATAGGCCCTCTTGAACGTGTCGGCTATGTCATGCACATTGCTTTTGAGTCCGATAATCATCGGCTTGTTCGCCAGTCCGAGACGTTTCATCTCAAAGGCGGCTATACACATGATAAGGGTTTTGCCCGTACCTACCTGATGGTCGATTATCCCGCCTCCGTTCATCTTTAGCATCCATACGGCATTTTTCTGGCTGTCGTACAGGGACGGTATGCCCAGCCCTTTCAGGTCAAGGAACGGGAAGCTTTGCAGGGAACCGTCGTAATCGGGACGTACATAGCAGTTGAACTTGCGGTTGTACATGTCCGCAAGGTTCTGCTTGAATTCGGGCAGCTGTTCATTCAGCCAGCCGGTGAAGGCGGAACGTATCTCGTTGATTTTGGTGTCGGCAAGCTGTATGGCCTCCGCATCCCGTACCTTAATGTCATTGCCCTCCTTGTCCTGTACGGTCTTGGTTATGTCGGGTACGGTGTTGTGCAGCGCATGTTTCAGCAGGTCGTTTCCGTAATAGCCTCTCTTTTCCCCTTTCACATAATATCTGTCGGTGATGTTCGCGTTGGTGCTCTCGAAGCTCACGCTGAATTCGTCAATGGATTCCGTATAGTGGATATGGGTCTTTGTCTCGAAGAGGTATCCGGCGAATTCCTCATATACGGACATGGGTATCCACCGTTCCCCCAGGTTGAAGTCAAGCTGTTCGAAACTTATGGGCTCCGGTATGGCTTTCCGAAGGGCCTCCAATGATTTTCTGCTCGCTCCGTCATCGGGATAGTCTCTCAGATGGTTCTCTATCCATTCTGCTTTGGCGATCACATTGCCCGCTATGAAACGGTCCTTGATTTCATGGCTCTTCATCATGGGATTGTAGAAGATGCGCTCTTCCAGCTGTTCGAGCAGTTCCTGCCTGCCGATGTCGCTGAGATTCTCCATATATTCCAGATTGACCTCGCCGAACTTGTTCAGGGATGCCGCAAGGGCTTCCTGCGGTGTATCCACATGTGTCACCTCGTTGGCGTTGAACGATACGGGCACGGTGAATATGTCCGCCTTCTGTATCTTCCCGTTGACGGAACGCTCCAATGAGAGCACTTCCCGTCCTCCTGCATCCAACAGCAGGAACTTGGCGTTGTCCTTTCCGTTCAGCTCCCTGAACATGCGGTGGAAACGGTCATACTGCCGGTTCAGTTCCTCCCTTAGTTCCGGCTGTTCGGTTTCCGTTTCGGCTTCCGCATTGTAGAGATTGTGGTAGGCTTCACGGAGCGGGATATAGTAGGCGGCCCGGTATTGTTGTGTGACAGTCAGCCTGAGCGGATGGAACTGTATTTCGGGAGTACCCAATCCCTGCAAATATCCGTATTGCTCACCGGCTTTCACGAGAGAGCCGTTCTTGTATTCGGGGCGTATTTCTCCGGTAAACGGACGTGGTTCCGTTTCTTTTTTCCGTTCTTCCTCGAACCGTAGTCTGCGTTCCTGCCATTTCGCTTCCGCTGCCGCCTGTTCCCCGGTCATTTCTTCTTGTGAGACGGCTTCATCATACATGTTCTTTTGCGAGAACAGATTGAACATTTCCGGTTCGTTTCCTTTTCTTTTGCGGGATGCCGACGCTGTCCGGCCCGGTAATGGCCGGTTTTCCATCATCTGTACCTCCGTTTCCTCCTCGTCCGCATAGGCGGCAAACAGATTAAGCATGGGTTCATAAGGCTTGGTGGAAAGGAGACTTTCTTCCTGCATCTCCTGCCGGTGCTCCACTGCTGTTGTTTCCGGTGCGACTTCCGGTCCGGTTTTCAGGGCAGTGGAAACGGTGGAACGGGACAGGTTTTCTTCATAAAGTTTCCGGTCAAGATGGTTTCCCACATCTTGGGCCAATAATAGCCTGAGATGTTCGGAAATGGCTCCGATACCCCCTTCATGGATAAAATTCATGGCCGGTTGTCCGTACATGTTTTTACCCATGGATACGGAAGTATGGATGATATGGTCCAAATCGGCATAGCTGTTGTTGATATTGATACTGCCCGATATAAGACGGGTTTCAATAAAGTTCCGTTCCTTTTCGGTCAGTTCCGATTTTCGGGTATTCTTCTGCAATACGATCAGGTCGCTGCCCACTTCCGTACCCGCATCGGTAAACAGATTGTCCGGCAGACGGATGGTAGAAACGAGATTGGCATGGTTTACCAGCCACTCCCTGACGGGACGGTTCTGTGGCGAGTCCATGACGCCCGAAGTCGTGATATAGGCCAGTATCCCGCCTTCGCGCAGCGTATCCATGCCTTTGAGAAAGAAATAGTTGTGTACGGCAGCGAGTGAGGATTTGCGCACCGGGTCGTCACTCCGGTCAAAGTCCCGGTCATAAATCCTGGTATTCCCAAACGGGATATTGGATGAGACCATGTCGAAGTAGCCGTTATAATAAGGCTGTATGGACTGGAAACCCTCTATGTTCACCTTGCTTTTCGGATAGAGGGATGAGAGTATCCTTCCCGTCAGCCTGTCCTTCTCGAAACAATGGATTTCGGGGACATCTTTCAGAGTGCTGATGAACATGCCCGTTCCGGCGGAAGGGTCAAGAAAACGTTCCGGGCGGATTTCCGGTATCAGCAGGGCTTCCTGCATGGCCGTTACCACCGGTTCAGGTGTGTAAAAGGCTGTGAGGACGGAATTCTTAAGACTTTTGACGTATGACTTGTATTCTTTCTCGTCTTTGGAATACTCACGCAGAAGTTCATGCAGCAGCCGGACCTGGGGAAACAGTTCTTTGTCCGACCTTCATTTTTCTATGTCCGTATCTTTCTCCGCCGGATTCAGGATGCACTTCAGTCCTCCGAAACCCGAATAACCGTTCAAGACCTTGCGTCCCTGTTCCGTAAGACAGAACTCCGGACGCATGAATATTAGTTCAAGTGCGGCTATGTTGTCCGCCAGATGTTGTCGTCTGTTATACGCCATATTGTTCTATATAAGATTGTATGAAACCTGTAAGTTCAACGGTAAGTGTATGACAGGCCGGAGATGATTCAAACCTGTCGTCTATGGAATATTTGCCGAATACCGCCTCTGCGGGTGACAATACCTTCAGGCAGAAATCCGTCCGTCTTTCGGGCCGTACTTCGGGAAACCACTCCGATACAACCTCGAAAACCGTATCGAACCGGGAAAAGCGCAAGTCCTGATAGAGAACGGCGTCAGCTTGTTCCAAAGCCTGCCTGACGGATAGGCCGTCACGTATGGCATGTTCGTAAGCCTCTGCGGCACTGTCCGCCCGCTCCCGGATGAATCCCTTGTCATCGGCCATGTGTGGATGGCTTTCTCTCAAATAAAAAAGGAGAGCTGACTTGAAGCAGGACAGTTCTCCGTTGTTGTCATGTTGTGTAATCATCATCTGTTGTCATTGGATTTTGAATGGGGAAATAATTTGTGACATACCCGGTAACCTGAGAGGAAACCGGGTATATGGATTCGGTAAACGTTCCGCCTGCTGCCGGATTACGAGAACGAGAGGCTGTTCTTTCTGGCCTGCGGTCTGGGAGATACGACATGGCGGGCCGTCTGCTTTGTTTCTTGTTTCCTGTCGTTTTTTGGGGTTTCAACCGCCGGCTTGTATTCACGGGCATTGCGTCCTATGAGCAGGTTGTTGCTCTTGTTGCTGAAACGCACATCATCCGAGAACAGCTGTCTGGTCTTGGGATTGCGCATGTTCTCGATGAATACCATGCCGTGATTCTCCAGTATCTTTTTCTGTTCGGGGGTTATCTTGGCTCCTAAAATCGTATCGCTGACCTTCAGCTGCTTGTCGGACTGTTTGAATGCGATGTCCCTGATGGTCGGATCGACATAGGCCACACCGGAAAGCATGGTGTCGTTCTTGCGCTGTATGTCATTGATGGGGACTTCGCCACCTGAAGCGAGTATCTGCTTCTGCTTGTCGTCCAGTCTCTTCCCATAAATGTAGTCCGGGATTTTGATGGCATCCACGGGCATGGTGATGATGCGGTTGGTGGACTCGTGGAAACTGACATAGCATTTGCATACATTTCCTGTAAGCGTGTCCTTCATTTCCTTGATTCCTCCCAACGTACCCGTTTCGGCCAGTTTGTCCTTCTCTTCATCCGTGAATACGCCTTTATAGACCGGCAAATCATATTGGGGCTTGTCCAGACGGGTGAGTGTCTTGAGTTCCACTTTGCCGTCCGCACCTTTCACACACATGAAACAGGCCTCGCCCAAATCTTTCTTTTCTCCGTTTATCTCCTTGCTGATGGGCAGTGCGGTGGAAGTGATTCTTCCTTTGAGAAGTTCTCCCATGCAATGGTTGTTGAACAGAGTCTCCTTGTCAAGACCGAGTGCGTTCAGATCTTTCCACGGCAGCTGGTGCTCATCAAACTTATACCGTCGGGCCAGTTTGGCGATACGTCCCTCGTCGTTGAGTTCGCTGTTTTCTACCAGTTTCTTGCCGTCCGGTCCGGGGTCTTCCCCTTTCCTAATCTGGATGACCGCGTTCAGTGTCTTGTCCAAAACGGCAAGTGGTACAAGGAAGAAACTGAAGCTTGTGGGATTTTGGTACTGGTTCTTGAAATTCGTGAAGAACAGTTCCAGAGGTGTGGTACGGTCCAGTTTGAGAAAACTGTTGTTGTTCTTTTTGTCCGGCGGTATGTTTGCAGGCTGCTCCGCTTTGGAGCGTGTGACGGCCAAGGGGACCATTACAGCCATTGGCAACAGTGCCTTTAAAAGCGATACAGCCTTGACGGAGATCCCGGATCTAAGTCAGGTCACGTCCATTGGAGACCGTGCATTTTACGGCTGCTCGGCATTGAAAACGGTTGACCTTCACAGCGTTACCACCATGGAATATGGCGCTTTCCAAGGGTGTGATGCGTTGTCCGGGGAGATTGACCTGAGCAATCTGGAGGAAATCCCGGGACATGCATTCTGCTATGATCCTAATATCACCTCGGTCATTACCTGCCCCACGCTGAGATCGATCGGGGATTGGGCGTTTATCTGGGCGGATATCTCAACCATCTCGCTGCCGGAGACGCTGAAGTCCATCGGAACTTACACGTTCTATAAGGCCTCTTTGAGCGGCACCGTTGCACTACCGGATAGCCTGACTCAACTGGGTGCGAGTGCATTCAGTGGATGTGAAAAGGTCGAAGCCATTCAGATCGGCTCAGGGCTCACAGATATCCCTAAGGATGCTTTCGATGGTTGTAAACCAAAAACGATCACGGTAAACAATCGTCGGGAGGATGTGCACATCCCGGAAATCGATGGGGTTACCGTCACATATACCATCCCGTCTCTGACGGCTGACAACGACAAAGTCTCCAATGCAGAAGGTGCCTTGAGCTTACAGGAGGCGGTCGATCAGGCAAACGGAACGCCAGTCACCATTGAAAAAGACATTCGTTTGGATGAACCCGTTAGGATAGCCGCAGGGCAGCGGGTCGAAATCACTGCAAATGCAAATGAGAACTACAACCTTTTTGGCAATAAGGACGAGAAACCCACGAATCTGTTTGTGGTGGAAGAAGGCGGTGAGCTTTCGCTGACCGGCGCGCTGACATTGGGCGGCTGGAACAATACCGGCAGCATTCTTGTTAATCATGGCAAAACGACGATAGATGGCAATGTTGTAATCGAAAAGTCCACTCTGGAAGGGGACAGCATGGGTGTCATTGAGGACAACGGCTCAAGTGCAGAACTCATTTTGGAGAACGGCACCATCCAGAACCATAAGATCCGCGGTGCACTCAGCGCCTCGATCCGAGTCACAGAAGGCGCATCGTTTACCATGAATGGGGGCACCATTCAGGACAACATCGCGAATACCTCTTCCAGCGATTCCTCCTCCCCCGCAGTACTGCTGCTGGGTGCAAGCACGTTTACCATGAATAGAGGCTCCATCTGCAACAACAGCGGCCAATGTGGAACAGCTGTTTACCTTACGGCTTCCAGCAATGCCGCAAAAGCCCGTTTTACGATGAATGGCGGAACCCTAAGCAACAATGAAAGCCACTTGTATACGCCGAACTCCACACCTACGGGTGCTGTTTTTGTAAAGTACTCCGCAGAGTTTGTTTTGAACGATGGCACCATTACCGGCAACTGTGCATACGGCGGAGCCGGTGGCGGTGTGGCAGTTATGGATGAATTGCCAAGGGAAGAACATGGCACCGCCTTTACGATGAACGGCGGTACCATCTCGAACAATACAGCATCGGGGTATCGTTGTTCCGGCGGCGGCATTTACTCCTGCTCGAATTATGTCTCTTTGCTGGGAGGACGAATCGAGAACAACTCCGCCTACGATGGCGGCGGTGTCTACAGTGAGGGCAATACCGAAATCTATACGACCCTGCACATTGAGAACGCTCTGATCACGGGGAATACTGCGGACCAAGGCGGCGGTCTGTGGTTCTGCCCCACAGGTGATGCGAAGCTGTATATGCAGAATGGTGCCGTGATCTATGGGAATATGGCAGCATCGGCAGGCGACGACTTCGCTTCGCCAGAGGTTGCGACAGGCGCAGGCGGAAACGGCGGTGTTACTCTGCCGGATTATTTTCCCAATGGTAAAGTGATCCAGTGGTTCAGCGACGGCTTCCTGTACGCTCCCGCTGGAAATCGCGGTACATCCGGGCAGGGAACCCGATACAATACGGTTGAGTACGCCAAGCGTGTGACAGGGGTACAGAATGAGAAAAAGGGATTGGCGTTGAAATCCGTTGTTTCGGACGGTGTGTCGATTCCTGCAGTGGGATCGCTTATCATTACAGGCAATTAGGCTTCGCACGGTGGTGGCGGTATTGGTGCCAACGGCGGCGTGGTCATCGGCGAAGAGACCTCCCTGTCCTATTCGATCTCGGTAAAAAAAGCCTGGGATAATCCGGGCTATGAGGACACCCAGCCTTCCAGCGTGACGATTCACCTGAAGGAACGCGACACCGGGGATATTGTAAGCACAGCAGAGCTGACCGGCGAAAATGGATGGCAGTATACCTTCACCGATCTTCCGCTTTCGCCGGATCACTACACGGTGACCGAGCAGCCGCTAGAAGGATATAAAGCGACCTACTATCAGGATGCAGACGGAAACTTCATCATTACCAATACCTATTTGACCACACCTACGCCGGATGTGCCCGCTGTAACGATCTCTGTCCCGGTGGAAAAGAAATGGGTCAATGATTACAAGTGGGAACGCCCTGCAAGCATCCATGTTTCTCTGTGGAACGGCGATGCAAAGGTCAAAGAAGCAGACCTGACTGCAGATATGGGCTGGACGTATATTTTTGAAGACCTGCCCAAAGGCACCTACTCCGTAACAGAAGACGCTGTGCCCGGTTATGAGACCTTGATTGAGCGCAGCGATGCGGGTGGTTTCATCATTACCAATACGTATGAACGCCCTCTGTATCCCGAACCGATTGAGCCCATTGACCCCATCCCGCCTGTGGATCCCCCGCAAGAGGAGATCGTGACGCCGCCGATTGTTCCAGGGACCACCGGGAATGAACCCAACCCACCCTCCACGGAGGAGACTACAAGCGTACCTCCAACAGAACCGACGGAGGAATCAACAGAAGAATCAACGGAAGAACGCTCGGCTGAAAGCGATCCAGAGGAATCTCCCATAAAAGAAACGCAAGAGACTTCCTCTGTTTCTGCAAAACCGCCCAAGTTGATCCAGACCGGCCAGACATGGTGGCCTGTTTTCCTGCTAATGTTTGCTGGCGCGGGCCTGCTTGTGTTTGGCTTCTATAAGCGCTCGAAAGAGAACATCGATCACGAATAAATCAAAAAGCCCGCTGCTCATTTTGAACTGCACCCCATTTGTTAGACAGTATGGTATACTGTTTAGGAAATGGGGTGTTTTTGTATAT
>ENA-USYR01000054-USYR01000054.1-human-gut-metagenome-genome-assembly--contig:-NODE-54-length-61436-cov-12.058361_pt1 | contig 61436 bp, 60 predicted proteins | sample MGYA00250064_ERZ773510 | MGnify/ENA primary metagenome ERZ773510 (study PRJEB29103, sample SAMN06112082) | human gut metagenome | biome: human gut; feature: ankylosing spondylitis patient; material... | reverse complement strand
TTCAAATAGGCGACTTTCTCGGAAATGGTCATAACTTGCTCCTTTCTGAGGCGAAGCCTCTCTAACAAACAGCGTTTCTCCCCGCTTTCCTGCAAGAAAGCGGGACAAAGAACTTTACGCGAAACTTTGTTTCGCTTCGACAGCTTCGGATGCCATAGAGCAGAGACCAGCCAGGCTGTATCCCGCCGGTCCCCGCCCTCCCGAAGGAAACGGGATTCAAGCGGAGATCAGCCCTTGCAGCGCTCCAGGTACTCTCCGGTACGGGTGTCGATCTTGATCTTGTCGCCGGGATTGATGAACAGGGGGACCTTGATCTCGGCCCCGGTCTCCACGATGGCGGGCTTGGTCACATTGGTAGCGGTATCACCCTTGAAGCCGGGATCGGTCTCAGTGACCTCCAGATCCACAAAGTTGGGGGGCTCCACGCCGAACACGCTGCCCTTGTAGGACATGACCTTGCAGCTCATGTTCTCCTTCACAAAGCGGAAAGGGTCACCCAGCAGATCCTTACTGATGGGGAGCATATCGAAGGTTTCCATATCCATGAAGTAGTACAGATCGCCGTCGTTATAGCTGTACTCCATGTCCTTGCGCTCCACGAAGGCCTGCTCGAACTTGGCAGTGGGGTTGAAGGAGGTCTCCGTCACACCGCCGGTGATGATGTTCTTCATCTTGGTGCGGACGAAGGCGGCGCCCTTGCCGGGCTTGACGTGCTGGAACTCGACGACCTGCATGACCTTACCATCCATCTCAAAGGTCACGCCGTTGCGGAAATCACTGGCGGAAATCATTGCCATAGGAATCATCCTCCATTGTTTTTAATGAACTGATTTATTTTACCCTTTTTTCCCCCGTTTGACAAGGGGGTTTCGGAAAATATACGGGAAATCAGAGCACGATCAGATTTTTCGGCGCCTGGGTGATGTCCTCACAGCCCCCCTCGCGCAGGACCAGAACGTCCTCGATCCGCACTCCGAAATGTCCGGGCAGATAGATCCCCGGCTCGGCGGAGATCACCGCCCCGGCGGGAAACACCGTCTGCTCGCTGGGAGAGGCATTGGGGGACTCGTGGATCTCCAGGCCCAGGGAGTGGCCGAAGCTGTGGGAGAAGAAGGACCCATAGCCCGCCTGCTGGATCGCCTGCCGGGCGGCCCGGTCCACCTCGCTGCCCGTGACGCCGGCCCGGGCGGCGGCGATCCCCGCCCGCTGGGCCTCCAGCACCGTGTGGTAGACCCGCTCCATCTCATCAGTAGGCTGGCCCACCGCCACCGTCCTGGTCATATCAGAGCAGTAGCCCTCATAGACACAGCCGAAGTCCATGGTCACAAACATCCCAGGCTGGATCACCGTCTCCCCCGGCACCGCGTGGGGCATGGAGCCGTTGGCGCCCGCGGCTACGATGGGGTCAAAGGACACCCTCCGCCCGCCCCGGCGCAGCAGCTCATACACCAGCCGGGCGGCGACCTCCTGCTCCGTCAGCCCAGGGCGGATGAAGTTCAGGATCTCCCGAAACGCCTCGTCGGTGATGCGCTGGGCCTGGCGCATCCGGGCCAGCTCCTCCTCGTCCTTGGCGGCCCGCAGCCCGTCCAGCAGGCCCTGAGCCGCCACCAGCTCACAGGGGAGGCTGTCTTTCCAGCGTCCCAGCTCATCCGCACTCACCCGGCCGCTCTCAAAGCCCACCCGCTTCAGCCCCCGGCGCCGGATCTCCTCCCGCGCCAGGGCCAGATGGCTCTGCCCCCGCTCTGTCAGCACGATTTCCGCCCCTGTCACCTGTTGCCGGGCCGCCTCGATGTACCGGCCGTCGGTGGAGTAGCGGGCCCCGTCCCGGCTCACCAGGACCCAGCCCTCCCCCTCAAAGCCCACAGCGTAGCGCTCGCCGGGGGCGCTGGTGACCAGCATGGCGTCCAGGCCGTGCTCCGGCAGCTGTGCGGTGATTTTTGCAATATGATCCATCGTGATCCTCTCCTCTCTAAAACCACAGGCTCGGCCGCTCCTGAAACTTGGGGTCCGGTCCGTCTGCATAGGGATCATACCGGTCCCGCTGGCAGCCAAATTCCTGAAGCCGGCGGATCCTCCCGTCTCCGCTCCAGTGGATCAGGGAGAGCCCGTCAAATTCCTCCATCCTGCCATCCACCGTATTTTTGAAGTACCACTCCGCCACAGAGCGGTCCCCGTCGTGCAGGATGCTCCGAAGTTCCCAGACCAGGACCCGCCCGCGGGTGTTCCACTCCTGGAACCAGTGCCGGACCTGGGACACACCGCGGTACTCCGGCCCCCAGCTCTCGATATACTGCACATCTGGAGTAAACAGTGCCGTCAGATCTCCCGCCTTGCCCTCCAGCCACATGGAAAACCAACTGCGGATCGCCCGCTCCTGCCAGACTCTGTCCATCTCTGCACTCCCCATCTCCAATTCCTAACTCCTAATTCCTAACTCCTAGCTCTTAATTCCTAACTCCTAATTCCTAATTCCCACAAAACGCCTGGTAGATCCGTTTCATCTCCAGTGCATCCTCCGCCTGCGTCCCCGCGCTTTTTCCCATTCGATGAACCATCGAATGGGAGCCCGTTTTTTACTGCTCGGCGGAAATCAATTCCGCCTCCGCCAAGATTTTTGCTCCGCAAAAATGCTTGTTCGGCGCAGACGCGCCGCCCCATCTTGAGATGGGGCCCCTGCGAAAGCGCCTCTATTCTTGGGCGGCCAGCGCCTCCTGATAGATCTTCTTCATCTCCAGTGCATCCTCCGCCTGCGTCCCGGCGCTTTCGCAGATGAAAGTAGGGCTCCAGCCCCGTCGGGCGATCTCCGCCGCCAGAGGAGCCCAGTCCGGACCGAAGCCCCCGTCGTCGGCGAAGGTGCGGTGGCACTTCTCGCCCCCTTTGGGGGTGAATTCGATGTGGGAGAAGTGGCTGTGGAAACGGCTGGCCCGCTCCGTCCCCAGCACTTCCTCCACCCGGTCCAGCATCCGAACAAACGCCTCCTGCCCGTCGTCCGCCCCCAAGGAGCGGGCGTACAGGTGGCCGAAGTCGATACAGGGGATCAGGCGCTCATCCAGGGTGCACAGCTCCAGCACTTCGTCCAGATCCCCCAGCTGGTTGATCTTTCCCATGGTCTCCGGGCACAGGGCGATGTGCCCGAAGCCTGCTCCGTCACAGGCGGCGATGACCTCCCGCAGGGACGCTCTGGCGGTCTCCAGGGCCTCCTGCCGGCTGCGCTTCATCAGCGCCCCGGAGTGGATCACCACCCGCTCCGCTCCCATCCAGGAGGCCGCCAGACAGGCCCCAGTGATATAGCCGACGGTCTTTTTCAGGGCCTCCGGGTCCGGGTTGGCCAGGTTGATAAAGTAAGGTGCGTGGAGGGACAGGGAGATCCCCGCCTCCACAGCGTTCTCTCCCACCTTCCGCGCGGTGTCCTCCCCCACATGGACCCCCTTTCCGCACTGGTATTCATAGCAGTCCAGCCCCCGCCCCGCAATCCAGCCGGGCGCGGCCAGGGAGGATCGGTGGACCCTGGAAAAGCTGTCGCTGTTGCCCGCCGGGCCGAACCGCGCGCTCACAGGAAGGGCCTCCTTTTTCCCAGCAGGCGGAAGGGAGTCTCCGCCGCATAGCGCAGATAGCGCCCCGGGTTCCCCGCCAGCCGGATAGGCTCCACCAGCATGGGGACCACCCCGGCGTTGTTGGCCCCCAGGGTGTCGGTGAAGATCTGGTCGCCCACCATAACGGTCTCCTCCGGCCTGCGCCCCATGCGCTCCATGGCCCGGAGATAGCCCGCCCGCCTGGGCTTGCCGGAGTGCCCCTGATAGGGGATGCCCAGCCGCTGGGCGAAGCCCTGGGCCCGGCCGGGCCTGCGGCTGTTGGACAGCAGAAACAGCTGGATCCCCTGGGCCTCCAGTGCCTGCTTCCAGGCCACGATCTCCTCCGGCGGCTCGGTCACGCCATAGGGGACCAGGGTGTTGTCCAGGTCGGCCAGCACCAGGGTGATCCCCCTGGCCCGCAGGGCCTTTGGATCCAGGGCGGTGACAGAGGGGTAGACCCCTCTTGGGATTGGTGAAACGGGCACGGATGTGTCCTCCTTTTGTTCTAACCGGTCTGTCCCGGCCATACAGTGGAACAGACGTCGCCTGGTGCGGGCAAGGGCCGCCCGGCTCTCTGCCCCAGTATATCACGTCAGAAAAATTTGGACAAGGGGGACCCTGTCATGTCATTGGAATCCATCATCGTGACCATCACGCCCGACCGCCTGCGGGAGATCCAGCGCCTGCCCGTGATCCCTGCCCACGCGGTCTACCGCATGGGGCGCGGGCCTCACCTGTTCCGGGCCAATGGGAGCTCCGCCCCACGGGGCGGGATGATGCTGCTGGACTGCCGCACCTTCGATGGACTGGGGGCCGCGCCTCCCTTCTGTCAGGAGGTCATCCAGGAGTGCTCCGCCCGGGGCTTTACCGGAGTGGTCTGCGACTTTGAGGCAGGCAGGCTCCCGCCCCTGGAGCAGGTGGTGCGGGAGCTGGGCGGCCAGTGCCGCCGCCGGAACTGGCCCCTTATCGTGCCCGAGCAGTACGGCCACTGCTCCGAGCACGCCCTGGTGATGATCTCCTCCGCCCTGTCCGGCGGCTCCCTCCGGCAGCGCCTGCAAGAGGCCCAGGAGCGCTTCGGCCGGGACCGGGTGGCCCTGGCCCTCCAACGGGTGGCGGAGGACTTTTTTCTTCCCTCCCCCTCCGGAAGCGGCACCCCGCTCTCCCAGGACGAGCTGCACCGCCGCATCCATCAGCTCTCTCCCTCCATCTTCTTCTCCCAGGAGCTGTGCGCCCGGTACTTCACCTACATGAGCCGGGAGTCCGGGGCCCACTTCGTCCTCTTTGATGACGGGGCCACCCTGCGCCGCAAGCTGGAGGCCGCTCAGAGCCTGGACATCCGCACTGTGCTGGCCCCCTGGCCGGAGATCGCCGACGTCACCGTGGCCCTGGGCCTGTACCCCGCGGAGCGGACCCGCACCGGACAAGTTCTCCGTTGACGAAAGCCCCCTTCCCCGCTACAATAGGAGTATCACGCAAGAAGGAGGAATGTTCGATGGTCCGTCATATCGTTTCTTGGAATTTCAAGCCCGAGCTCACCGAGGAGCAGCGCCAGGCCGTCCGCGAGGAGATCGTCCCCCGCATCAACGCGCTGAAGGAGCTGGTCCCCTGCGCCCTGGAGGTGAAGGCCAGCTGCCCGCCTCTGGGCAGCAGCAACTGCGACCTGGTCCTCTACTCCGAGGTCGCCCAGGCCGATGACCTGCCGCTCTATCAGAACCACCCGGAGCACCAGGCTGTGCTGCCCCTGATCCGGGAGTATTTCTGTGACCGCCGCTGCTGCGACATCCAGGAGTGAGACGCCGCGTCCGGCATTCCCGCCCCTGCGCCCCGGAGCCTGCTCCGGGGCGCTTTTTTCCCGTCTTTCCTCCGTTGTACCTTCTCCCCGGAAGTCAGAAGTTGTTTTTTTCAAAAACTGTGATATGATAAAACATACCGAATCCGGCCCGCCTCCGTGGGCCAGCAAAGGACGTGACTCCATGCTGCAAGGTACAAAACGCGACTCCTGGGGCTCCAAGTGGGGCTTCATTCTGGCCTGCATCGGCTCGGCAGTGGGAATGGGCAACATTTGGCTGTTCCCCGCCCGGGTATCCGCCTATGGCGGGGCCACCTTTCTGATCCCCTATCTGATCTTCGTGGTCATCATCGGCTCCACCGGCGTCATTGGAGAGATGTCCTTCGGCCGCGCCACCCGCTCCGGCCCGGTCCACGCCTTCGGTGAGGCCACCCGGATGCGCTTTGGCAGAGATCAGCCCGGCAAGCTGCTGGGGCTGATCCCGGTGCTGGGCTCCCTGGCTCTGGCCATCGGCTACTCAGTGGTCACCGGCTGGATCTTTAAGTACACCTTCCAGTCCTTCACCGGCAGCCTGTCCCAGATGCAGGGCGTGGCCGCCTTTGACGCCAACTTCGGCGCCACTGCCGGAGGCAATATCTTTTGGCAGCTGGTAGGGATGGCGGTGACGGTGGTCATCATGGCCTTCGGCATCGGCAGGGGCATCGAAAAGGCAAATAAGGTGATGACCCCCCTGTTCTATCTGCTGTTCATCGGGCTGGCCGTCTATCTGGCCACCCTCCCCGGGGCCGCTGAGGGCTACCGGTATATCTTCGTTCTCAAGCCGGAGGGCCTGCTGGATCCCATGGTATGGGTCTTTGCCCTGGGGCAGGCGTTTTTCTCCCTGTCCATCGCGGGCAACGGAACACTGATCTACGGCTCCTACCTGGGCCGGGACTCCGACGTGCCGGCCGACGCCAAGATGGTCGCCCTGTTTGACACCCTGGCCGCCATGCTGGCCGCCCTGGTCATCATCCCCGCCATGGCGGTGGCCGGGGAGCAGCTGAACAACAGCGGCCCGGGCCTGATGTTCATTTTCCTGCCCAATGTGATCAGCCGCCTGCCTGGCGGGCCCATCCTGCTGGTGGTGTTCTTCCTGGCGGTGCTCTTCGCCGCCCTGACCTCTCTGGTCAACCTTTTCGAGGCCCCCACCGCCACCCTCCAGGAGCTGTTTCACCTGAAGCGCCCTGCGGCCGTAGCTGTCATCGGCGCTCTCGGTGTGGGCATAGGGCTGGTCATCGCCCCCATCGTGTCCGACTGGATGGACGTGTGTTCCATCTACATCTGCCCCATCGGCGCCCTGCTGGCCGGGGTAATGTTCTTCTGGGTATGTGGAAAGGACTATGTGCTGGAGCAGGTCAATCTGTCCCGAAGCAAGCCCCTGGGCCGCTGGTTTTACCCCATGGCCAAATATCTGTTCTGCGGCGTCACCCTGCTGGTGCTGATCTTGGGCGCCGTCAAGGGCGGCATTGGCTGAATCTGATCCATATACGACCTGCGGGCCGCCCAAACTGGGCGGCCCGCAGACGTTTCATGAAGAGGGTTTCTGGCCGCCCCGCTCCTTCCCAAACAGTTCCATCCCCCCGATGATGATTAAAAATCCTCCGAAGCACCGGCGCAGCAGCTCCACGTCCATCACCGTGGCCGCCCAGGCAGCCGCCCCAGCCGTCACCAGACCGGCCAGAATGGCGGGCAGCAGGACGGGCCGGACCACAGAGCCGTTCCTCCAGTGGGCCGGCAGTGCCATGGCGGCGGACGGGAGAAAATACAGCAGGTTGATCCCCTGGGCCAGGCGCTGGTCCAGGCCGGCAAAGGCGGTCATATACACCAGAAGCAGCGTCCCGCCCCCCACTCCGAAGCCGGACAGCACCCCGGCGGCCCCGCCCGCCAGCAGCGGGAGCACCCACTCGCTCACAGCAGGCACCTCGCTCCCCCATACAGCAGCAGAAGCCCGAAGGCACGCCGGAGCCACACCACCCGCACCCCCCGGAACCATCTGCCGCCCAGCCAGCCGCCCACCGTTCCGCCGATCAGATAGGGCAGGGCCGCCAACAGATCCAGTCCGCCCCGGAACAGATAGACCGCCGCGGACAGGACGCACAGGGGCAGGATGACCGCCAGAGAGGTAGAAAATGCCTGCCGCTGCTCCAGCCCGCAGAAGCGGGTGAGCAGGGGGACCAGCACCGATCCGCCGCCTCCGCCGAACAGTCCGTTTGCCGCTCCGGCCGCCGCCCCGGAGACAGCGAAACGCCAGGTAGTCTTTTTCATGCCAGACACACTCCTTTTCCACAGTGTTCCTGCCCTGGGCCCTGTTTATGCGCACTCTCCCGCCGTTCAAAGCGGTAAAAAAGAAAATGACAGGATCCCGCAAAAAAAGCTTGACACCCGCTCTCGGATATGGTAATATGATGCCTGCACTGAGCAATACAACTGCTCAACCTCCCCATTCGCGCGAGTGGTGGAATTGGTAGACTCGCTGGCTTCAGGTGCCAGTGCTCGCAAGGGCGTGCGGGTTCGACTCCCGCCTCGCGCACCAGCTCGTCGCAAGCGGCATATCGTTTGCGACGAGTTTTTTATGCTTCGCATCAAAAACTCATCGCGCGCTCATTCCGCTGCTCTTCGCTTCCGAATCGGATTCGCTTGCGCTGGATTCCGATTCGGGGCCGCCGCTCTGCGGCGTTTTTGTTTTATTTCGAGAAAATATCGATCTTAACCGCCCTTTGCAAAAAAGAAAGACATGACCACAGGTCATGTCTTTCTTTTTTGGTTCCGGCCGCCGGAGGCGGCCTCCAGTCCTCGGTATTTGGATGCTCGGGGTAAATAAATTGCCTCTGCGCAAGGTTTTACTTGCGGCAAAACACTTGTGCGGCGCATAAGCGCCGCCGCCCGGAAGGCCAATGGAATATCTCGAACTTAGAATATCAAGCGCAAAAACACCAGAGCGGCAGCATCCCCTCGACCAGGGTGCTGCCGCTTTCCGACTGACCCGCTGCTTTCCACTCCGCTTGGATCTCTGATGCAAAAGCCGTGTTCCATCATGCGTCAGACTGGCTTCTGGACATATAGGTTTGGACACGCCGAACATGAGGGGCAAACCGCTCCTCAGTTCTCATCCTTCCTCGAGGCTCCCTTTTCCCGCCTTGTCCTCGTTCTCCTGTCCGCCGTCTGCCCGGTCCGTTCTCAGGATAGATTCCAGCCAACCGATACACTCGGCAGCACACTGTTTCAGCTCCGGCTGTGTGGCCCCCCCGGCGGAGCACTCCGGACATGGCCTCAATGCACTGAAGCAGACAGGCGGAAGCAGCCTGTGTACAGTCCGGCTCCCGGTCCTTCTCCCGGAGAAGACCGGACAGCGGCACCTGATAGCTCTCCGCCAGAAGCATCACCGTACGCAGGGTGGGATTTCCCTCGCCCCGCTCGTATGCGGAGAGGCTGCTGGTGGAGACCCCGGAGCGCGCCTCTGCCTCCTCCAGCGTCATCCTGCGCTGTTCCCGAAGCCACCGTAGCTGCACGCCAAAATCATGCAGGAGAGCTTCCTCCCGCTTGTCATCCCGACGTTCCACCCTCCACCTCGCTTTGCACTTTCCCATGTCTGTCCGGCATGGCTAAGCATCCGTTTCAACAACAGGATACTGAATTCTGGTTCCCCTGTCAACTCGTGAAAGCTTAAAACACACCGTTCTCCTCCTGCTCACTCCAATTCGCCACAAAAATAATTTTTTTCTTGACGTACTGCACTGTTTGTGGTACATTAGTAGATACCTGTGAAAAGGGGCTTTTTGTCGTGCGCATTTTTACGGTGTAATGCCGCCCGACCCCCTTCTCCGGACTCCGGAACACAGGGAGGCAATCGCCGGATCCCACCGTAACGTCTCGGCGCAGTTCCATCTGCGCCTGTACGTCGCTGGATTCGGCATCAGTCCGCATCCGGCGTTTTTCGTCTATGCGGGATTTAAAGTGGAGGGCTTCCTCCACAAAACACTAAGGAGGTGCCGAACCTATGGCAAGCAAAGCCGGCGCGCGCATCAAGATCACCCTGCGGTGCTCTGAGTGCAAGCAGAGAAACTACAACACCATGAAGAACAAGAAGAATACCCCTGACCGTCTGGAGCTCAACAAGTACTGCCCCTTCTGCAGAAAGCACACCGTCCACAATGAGACGAAGTAATTCCTCTGGGATGGCTGAAAGGAAAGAAGGGTAACAAAGATGGCTGAGAACGAAAAGGTGGAGCAGAGCGTTCCCTCCGCTCCCAAGGCCGATAAGGCCAAGAAGGACAAGAAGTCCGACAAAAAGTCCAAGCCCGGCGTCTTTGCCCGCATCGGCCGTTGGTTCCGGGAACTGAAGATCGAGTTGAAGAAGGTCGTGTGGCCCACCGGCAAGCAGACCGTCAACAACACCCTGATCGTCATCGCCTGTGTTATCGTTGTGGGCATTTTCATCTGGCTGTTTGATGCGGTGGCCGGCGGCCTGATCCAGGCCCTGTTCCACCTCGTGAATGGGTGAGCGGCATGGCTGACAATGTGAATTGGTATGTGGTCCATACCTACTCCGGGTATGAGAACACGGTCAAGGCCACCATTGAAAAGTATGTCGAGAACCGCCACCTGCAGGATGTGATCCATGAGATCAGCATCCCGCTGGAAACTGTCACCGAGATCACAGACAACGGTCCCAAGGAAGTGGAGCGCAAGGTGTTCCCCGGCTATGTGCTGGTCAAGATGGTCATGAATGACGAGACCTGGCATGTGGTGCGGAACATCCGCGGCGTCACCGGCTTCCTGGGCGAAGGCAACAAGCCCATCCCCCTGTCTGAAGATGACGTCGCCGCCCTCGGCGTAGAGAAGCGCGAGATCGTGGTGGGCTATCAGGTGGGAGACAGCGTCAAGATCACCGACGGCGCCCTGGAGTCCTTCCTGGGCACTGTGGAAGAGCTGGACCTGGAGCGCGGCAAGGTCCGCGTGATGGTCTCCATGTTCGGACGGGAGACCCCTGTGGAACTGGAGCTGGATCAGGTCGAGCCCATGGACCGGTAAGTCCCCGCCGCCAGCAACGGACATTTCTCTCTGCGGCATCGGGCCGCAGAACGTGGGAGGGACGGTTCAGTCCGTCCCGCCAAATGGGCGCGTAACGCCCAACACAACCACATTTTCATTATGGAGGTGCTCTTTCGTGGCACAGAAAGTAACTGGATACGTAAAACTGCAGATCCCCGCCGGTAAGGCGACTCCCGCCCCCCCTGTTGGCCCCGCTCTGGGTCAGCACGGCGTGAACATCGCCGCCTTCACCAAGGAGTTCAATGAGCGCACCAAGAACGACGTGGGCATGATCATCCCCGTCATCATCACTGTGTACGCCGACCGCTCCTTCACCTTCATCACCAAGACCCCTCCCGCCGCTGTTCTGATCAAGAAGGCCTGCAACATCGAGTCCGGCTCCGGTGTCCCCAACAAGACCAAGGTGGCCACCATCAGCAAGGAGGACGTGCGCAAGATCGCGGAGACCAAGATGCCCGATCTGAACGCCGCCAGCGTCGAGGCCGCTATGAGCATGATCGCCGGTACTGCCCGCTCCATGGGCATCGTCGTGGGCGAGTAAGGAGGGTGTAAACAATGTTTAGAGGCAAGAAATATCAGGAGAGCGCCAAGCAGATCGACAAGAACGCTCTGTACGATACCAACGAGGCCATGGAGCTGCTGGTCAAGACCGCTCCCGCCAAGTTCGACGAGACCGTTGAGCTCCATGTGAAGCTGGGCGTTGACTCCCGCCACGCTGACCAGCAGGTCCGCGGCGCCATCGTCCTCCCCCACGGCACCGGTAAGACCCAGCGCGTGCTGGTCTTTGCCAAGGCCGCCAAGGCCGACGAGGCCCGTGCCGCCGGTGCCGACTTCGTGGGTGACATGGACCTGGTGGAGAAGATCCAGAAGGAGAACTGGTTCGACTTCGACGTGGTCGTGGCTACCCCCGACATGATGGGCGTTGTGGGCCGTCTGGGTAAGGTCCTGGGCCCCAAGGGCCTGATGCCCTCCCCCAAGGCCGGCACCGTCACCATGGACGTGACCAAGGCCATCAACGAGATTAAGGCCGGTAAGGTGGAGTACCGTCTGGATAAGACCAACATCATCCACTGCCCCATCGGCAAGGTCTCCTTCGGTGCGGAGAAGCTGGCTGAGAACTTCAACGCCATCATGGGCGCGATCGTCAAGGCCAAGCCCGCCGCCGCCAAGGGCCAGTATATCAAGAGCTGCGTGGTGGCTTCCACCATGGGCCCCGGCGTTAAGGTCAATGGCGCCAAGCTGGTGTGATCTGATTCCAATACGCTCAAAATACATCCCCAGTCCAAACGGACTGGGGATTATTGTTTCGGAACATTTCCACAAACCCAAGTATTTTCTTCTACAATCGCCGGAGGTTCAAAAGAGCAGTCCCAGCCCGTAAGTTCCAACATATTTTGATTGACGAAGTTCTCCGTTTCTGCTATGGTAGATACAGAAAAGAAAGCGTCTGATATGGAAGGCTGACCGCACTGCGGAGCCTTCGTAACGCAGCCATTTAGGGAGGTAACGATATGAACGAACCCAATACCAAAGCGGCCCCGATCCCGCAAAGTGAGGTCACCCGGGTCAAGGCCCTGGGATTTCTCTGGGACAAGCGCACCCAGGATCGATTCAACGGCCGTGTCATCACCCGCAACGGAAAGATCACTGCGGAGGAGTGCCATATCATCGCGGAGGCAGCCAAGCGCTTCGGCAGCGGCGAGGTAGCCATGACCACCCGCCTGACCATGGAGATCCAAGGCGTTCCCTTTGAAAATATCGAGCCCCTTCGGACTTTTCTCCGGGAGCAGGCTGGTCTGGAGACCGGCGGCACCGGCGCCAAGGTCCGCCCAGTGGTCTCCTGTAAGGGTACCACCTGCCAGTACGGCCTGATCGATACCAACGCCCTGTCCCTTGCGATCCACGAACGCTTCTTCAAGGGCTACGCCGGAGTCAAGCTGCCCCACAAGTTCAAGATCGCGGTGGGCGGCTGCCCCAATAACTGTGTGAAGCCCGACCTGAACGACGTGGGCATTGTGGGACAGCGCATCCCCCGCGTCATCCCTGAACTGTGCAAGGGATGCAAGCTGTGTGAAAAATCCTGCCCCCTCCATGTTGCCAAGGTAGTGGATGGCAAGGCCGTCATCGACCCCTCTCAGTGCAACAACTGCGGCCGCTGTATCCCCAAGTGCCCCTTCCATGCCATCGAGGCCCAGGCCACCGGCTACCAAGTCTACATTGGCGGCCGCTGGGGCAAGCGCACCGCCATGGGCCGTCCCCTGAGCGCGATCTTCACCGATCAGGAGGAGCTCCTGACTCTGATCGAAAAATGTCTGCTGCTCTTCCGCGCCTACGGCCAGCCCAAGGAGCGCTTCGCCGACACCATCACCCGTTTGGGCTTCGACCAGGTCCAGGCCATGCTGCTGTCCGACGAGCTGCTCCAGCGTAAGGAGGAGATCCTGTCCCAGCCCGCCAGCTGATCCTCACAGGATTCGCATCGCTCCCAATGGCCGCCCGCCCGGGCGGCCATTCTTGATCTATGGGGCGCGCTACACCCCATAGAAACTTTAGAAAGGCGGTCTGCTGTCTCATGTCAGATCTGTTCGATTACCTCGCCTGGAGGGGGGATATCCCCCTGTCCCAGGTCCCCTTCGGCCCTGTGGACGGCCTGATTCTCTCCACCCTGTCCTATGTCCGGTTTCAGGAGCTGGTCCCGGACTCCCCCAGCCTGTCCGTCCCCCTTCAGCAGGCGGCGGAGGCCTTCCTCGCCCTGCCGGAGCAGGAGGCAGAGGACCGGGTGCGGTGCAGGCATGATCTTCCCCTGCTGAAGGCTCTCCTCTCCGCTCCCCGCTTCGCCTCCCTGCCCCTCACGTTCTATCAGGACTGCCTGGACCCGGAGCGGGAAATGCAGTTTTCCGCCCTCACCGTGCTGCTGGACACCGGAGAGGCCCTGCTGGTCTTTCGCGGAACAGACAACACTCTGGTGGGCTGGAAGGAGGACTTTAATCTGAGCTTTCTGGAGGTCGTCCCAGCCCAGTCCGCCGCCCTGAACTATACCGCCCGGCTGGCTGCCGCCCGCCCCGGCCCTCTGCTGCTGGCTGGACACTCCAAAGGGGGCAACCTGGCTGTTTTTTCCGCCTCCCTCTCTCCCCCGGAGCTGCGGGACCGGATTGGCGCGGTATACAGCTACGACAGCCCCGGCTTCACTCAGCGGGTGCTCTCCGCTACCGGGTATCAGGAGCTGCTCCCCCGCATCCGCAGCTATGTTCCCCAGTCCTCTGTGGTGGGGATGCTTCTGGAGCACGAGGAGCCGTATACCGTGGTCAAAAGCCGCCACCTTGGCATTTTCCAGCATGACCCATACACCTGGGCGGTGCGGGGAGGCAGCTTCATCTGTCTAGAGGAACTCAGCAGCGGCAGCCGGAATCTGGATCTCACACTGAAAAACTGGCTGGCCGGTCTCACGCCCCAGGACCGTGAGCGCTTTCTGGACAGCCTGTATCAGGCCTTTGAGGACACCCAGGCCCAGGAGCTGGAGGACCTGGCCCAGCCCAGGCGGCTGTATACCCTGATCCAGGGGTTGGTCCAGCTGGACGAGGATACCCGGAGCCACATCCTTCTCACGCTGAAAAAGCTTCTGCGGGCTGCCGCTGACGTCCTCCGGGAGGACCGGAGCGGCCCGGATGCTTAAACGGCACAAAAATACGCCTCCGCCGGCCGGCGGAGGCGTATTTTATATTCCCTATGGTTCAGCCCTCCGGAGGACAGACGCCCTTTCGGACATGGACGATAAAATCCTGAACATTGGTCACAATGGTCTTGACCGACAGGCTTCCCCGGTCCCGCAGCTTGTTCACCGCAAACTCCGAGATGTCCACCGAGTAGAAAAAGAGGGGGCGTACCTGCCCGTCCACCACCCGGTAGCAGGGGGTCATATTTCCGGTGGCCACTGTGTGGAGGGTGGATGCCATACAGATGATGGTGGTGGCCTTCCGCACCAGCTCCCGCATGGCGTCCTGGCCCTGGTAGACATCGCCGTACACCTCCGGCAGGGGGCCGTCATCCCGGACAGAGCCCACCAGCACAAAGGGCACCTGATGGCGGACGCACTCATACATGATGCCGTTGCGGACCTGGCCGGACTCCACGAATGCCTGGATGGAGCCCAGGCGGCGGACCTCATTGATGGTATCGATGTGGTTATAGTGGCCGTTGAAGTGGGCCTGCTGGGTGTACACATCCTGCCCCAGAGCAGTCCCCAGATAGCCCGCCTCCAGGTCGTGGGTGGCCAGGGCGTTTCCGGCCATCAGCCCGTTGACAAAGCCGTCCCGCACCAGGGCGGCAAAGGCGGCCCGGGAGTCGGCGTCAAAGGAACAGGCCGGTCCCATGACCCACAGGATATTCCCATGCTCCCGTTCGTGGCGGAGCAGGTCGTACAGGCCGTCATAGTCGATGGAATATGCGGTCTCCCGGCTGCGCCCAGTACGGAAGGCAAATGCCTCCGCCTCGCCGCTCTGATCCACAAAGCAATTGGGGTGGACGTAGATTCCCTCGGAGCCGTCCTCCGTTCGGCCAACCACCACCAGTTCCCCCGCCCTGACGTTACGGAACTCTACGATGGACACCGCCCCGTCCCGCACCACGGCCACGCAGTCCATGCGGCTGTCCTCCGCCAGGACCCACCGGCCGCCAATGTGGTAATACTCAGGAAACAGCGTGGTGGCGTGGTAGCCGCGGGGCATCACTCCGTCCCGCTCCGCGGGGACCAGCTTCACATCCGGCGCCCGTTCCAGCCCAAGGGCGGCGAAATCCGGTTCCCGATACCGGGGAATGGCAAAACTCATACAGAAACCTCCAAAACAGGACCGTGGAGCGGCGGACCGGCGCAAGCGCCGGCAAAGGGGATCCTCCGAATTTTTCAGGGAAGCCCCGCGGTCTTTTGTGGGAATATCCAAATTCACCGGAAAATCCGAGAAATAGGGATGTTTTTTCAGAAAACTCTTTTAATTATATACGATTTTCTGAAAAAAGTCAAATTGATCTGAAACAGTTTCCCACAAGTCCGAAGGATCACATTACCTGGGAAAATGGCCTGGCGCCACACCCTATTCCAGGTCCTGAAGGTCCATCCGCTTCATCTCCTCCCGGAGATCCCGGCGGTTCTTATAGTGGAGCCAGATGCCGCCCAGCACCACGGTGGGGATATTGGCTACCAGGAAGACGCCTCCCGCCGCCCCCAGTTCCGCCCCGGTGAACGCCTCCCAATGCTCCGCATGGTGCTCCTCCACCACAGCGCCGTGCTCATCATAGACCACTTCCGACGCTCCCACCTGGGTGAAGGCGGCCATGGACAGCAGAATCAGCAGACTGGCCAACAGGGTCAGACCCGGCAGGATCAGGCCCAGCCAGCGGCTCCTCCGCTTGCACAGCCACACCTGGAGGGCCACTGCCAGGGCCACAGGCAGCAGGAGACTCAGCAACATCAGCGGCAGGGCTATCAGACCAGCCAGCGAAGCCATAAACATGGTATCATTCTCCCTTCGTCTTTTTATAAGCGGAGATCAGCACCTTGGCGGTGTCGAGATCCAGTTTCTCGTTCACAGCCAGCCGCTTAATCAGTGCAATATATGGATCGGCGGCGGTATCCTCACTCAGATGGATCTTCTGGATCAGCCGGTCCAGACGCAGGCGCACAGTGGGATAGGTCACACCGTAGCCCCCCGCCACCTCCTTCAGGGACCCGGAGGCCAGCACAAAGCGCCGGACGAAGGCCACGTCCTCCTCCTCCAGTCCGGCCATCCACTCAGGAACTGTCTCAATGGGCATCCTCTTTCCCCCTCTCTGCCCCCACTATAGCATTTAATTTTATTAAAGTCAATCTTTAATTTTATTTTTGTTTTTATTTAATTATTTTCTCTTTTCTTCCACACCATCCGCCGGCCGCACCATCAAAAAGTTGGTCAGCAGGACCCCTCTGCGCTCCACCTGCTGCTCCCGCACCACCTGATACCCCCGGCCCTGGAAGAAGGGCTGTGCGGTCCGTGACGCGTGGACCGTAAACTCTGAAGCGGAGCAGCGGCACTCCAGCGCGGCGCACAGGGCGGAGGCGATCCCCCGTCCCTGGGCCTCCCGATGCACGAACAGGCGGTCCAGATAGCCATCCGCCGTCATATCCCCAAAACCCAGGATCCGTCCCCCTTCCTCCACCACCAAGGTGTCATGGGCGCGCAGGGAGCGGTCCCATGTCTCCAAATCCGGATGTCCGTCCGCCCAGGCATCCAGCTGCTCCGGCGTGTAGTCCCTGGCACAGACGGAGTGGACCGTGTCATAGAACAGCCGCGTCAGCTCCGAGCAGTCAGAGACGCGGTATCTCCTCAGCTTCAAGCGGATCCCTCCTCTCCACTGTCAAACGCAGCGCCCCGGAGCTCAGCAGAGCCCCGGGGCGCTTGTAAGATCTTTTGAGTTTGTGTACTCAGGCCTTAACCAGGACTGGATTCACGCCGACCTTCTTGCCCTCGTCATAGACATAGAAGCCGGCGCCGGACTTGCGCCCCAGGTATCCGGCGGACACCATCTTGCGCAGCAGATGGGCGGGACGGTACTTGGTGTCGCCCAGGTCCAGGTAGAAGGTCTCCATGACCTCCAGCAGGATGTCCAGGCCGATCATGTCAGCCAGAGCCAGGGGACCCATGGGATGGTTACAGCCCCGCATCATGCCCTCGTCCACATCCTCCACGGTGCCGATGTCCTCGTCCAGGACCTGAACGGCCTCGTTCAGCATGGGCAGCAGCATACGGTTGACAATGAAGCCGGGTTTATCCTTGGCCAGGATGGTGCGCTTGCCCATACTCTTGCCCAACTCGTCCACGATGTCGATGGTCTCCTTGGAGGTGCGCAGGCCGTAGACGATCTCCACCAGACTCATCACAGGCACGGGGGAGAAGAAGTGCATACCCACCACCTTCTCCGGACGGCTGGTGGCGGCGGCCAGGCTGGTCATGGAGATGGAGGAGGTGTTGGAGGCGAAGATGGTGCGGCTGTCGCAGATCTTGTCCAGCTGCTGGAAGATAGACTGCTTGGCCTCCAGGTTCTCGTAGATGGCCTCGATGACCATATCCACATTGGACGCCACATGGACGCTGACAGAGGTGGTCAGGCGGCCCATGCAGGCCTCCTTCTCCTCCGCGGTCATGCGGCCCTTCTCCACCAGGCGCTCCAGGCGCTTGCTGATGCCGGCCTGCCCCCGCTCAAGGGCGGCCTTGCTCTGGTCGTTCAGAATGACCTCATAGCCAGCCTGGATGGCAGTCTGCGCGATACCGCTGCCCATCAGACCAGAACCGACGACAAAAATTTTGCGGATTTCCATTTTGATCTCCTTCTTTTCATCCATAATGGGGATGCGCGGGCGCTTGACCCGGGGCCGGCCTCGGCGGAAACCGGTGCGCTTCCTCTCTATGCAGAGCGCTTCTCCCACTCTGCTGTGGGTATCTTATCACAAGGTGGATTCCTTTGTCTAGGGAAAACTAAAATCCGGAAGCAGATTTTTTTGGGGTTCAAGCATATGGTAAGATTTTTCCAGTGTGCACAGCAAAATAGCGAACGGCGGCCCAGCTGGCCACCGCATCCGGAGCGCTTCTGGCTCACTGCTCCTCTGTCACAGGGTGCTCCCCTTCCGCCTCCTTGCGGGAGTCGGCCCGCACCAGAGCGAACGCTTTTTTCCGTGCATAGAGGAAAAACAGAATGTGGACTGCGCCGGTCACGATCCAGGAGATGGGATAAGAGATGTACAGGTTCTCCGGCGTGCGGTACATCTGGAAAATAGTGAAGATCCATGCGACCCGAAGGCCGCAGGCGCCGATGAGAGAGACGATCATGGGCCCAATGGAGTAACCCAGGCCCCGCAGGCTGCCAACCATGGTATCCATGATGCCGCACAGGGCATAGGGCCGGGCCACATAGCCCAGGCGGATGATCCCCTGCCGAATCACATCCTCCTCTCCGGGGGCGTAAATGCTCACCAGCGGATGTCCAAAGTAATAGACCAAATTGCCCAGCAGCAGTCCGGTCACAATCACAAAGCCCTGGCAGTACAGCAGGGTCTTATCCACCCGGCGGCACTCCCCTGCCCCGTAGTTCTGACCGGTGAAGGTCAGGTTGGTCTGATAGAAGGCATTCATGGCCTGATAGACAAAGTTTTCAATGTTGCCGGCAGCTGCAGAGCCAGCCACCACGGTAGAGCCGAAGGAGTTGATGGAGGACTGGATCAGCACGTTAGACAAGGAGAACACAATGCCCTGGAAGCCGGCGGGCAGGCCGATCTCCAGGATCTGCCCCAAAATATGCCGGTCCAGCTTCATCGCCTTCAAATTCAGGCGCAGGGGACCGTCCTCTTTGGTCAGGCAGAGGATGACCAGCCCTGCGGACACATACTGGGAGATGGTGGTGGCCAGGGCGACCCCCGCTACATCCATATTCAGCAGAATGACCGAAATCAGGTTCAAAATGACGTTGACCACGCCCGCGATGATCAGGAAATACAGGGGGCGCTTGGTGTCCCCCTGGGCCCGCAGGATGGCGGCCCCGAAGTTATATGCCATGGTGGCAGGCATTCCCAAAAAATAGATCCGCAGATAGATGGCCGACTTGTCGATCACATCAGCGGGAGAAGACATCCACACCAGAAGCTGCCGGGCGGCAAAGAAGCCGAACACCGCCAGGATCGCGCCGCTGACCAGGGCCATCAGAATGGAGGTGTGGACCGCGCGGCCCACCATGTCGTGCCGCTTCCCTCCCAGATTCCGGGCCACCACCACATTGGAGCCCACGGAGAGCCCCACAAACAGGGCCACCAGCAGGTTGATCAGGGAGGTGGTGGAGCCCACCGCCGCCAGGGATTCCTTCCCGGCAAACCGCCCCACCACAATGACATCAGCAGCATTAAACAGAAGCTGGAGCATACTGGAGGCCATCAAGGGGATGGCAAACAGCAGGATCTTATCCGCCAGAGAGCCGTGACACATATCCAGCTGGTGGCGCTTTTTGGTGCGGATCATATCAGATCGTTCCATCCTTTCTCACCGGATCCGGGCCAGGCGCGCTGAACTGGAGTCCGCCTGTCGGACCGCCGAAAAATTTTACAGATTATTAACTTAATACATTTACTAAGATACAACAGAACCAAAGAATTATCAATCCACAAAATCACAGAAGAACAGCAAAAAAGAGGCGGGAATGAGGTCATCATTCCCGCCCCCGTCAGGCGGACGCCGCTGTATTGGACTGGGCCGCCACCAGGACATCCCCAGCCTCCAGACGGGTGCTCCCGTCCGGAATAATGGTATCCAGCCCCCGTTTGATCATCACGATCAGGCAGTTTCGGGGCACCGAGATCTCGCTGAGCGAGCGCCCGCACCACTTGTGGCTCCGCTCCACCACCACCTCCTGAAGAGAGAGGTTCTCCCGGTCCTCAAAGGCCCTCGCCGCCATCACCAGCAGGTCGCCGGTCTGTAAAACCGTCCCGCCATGCGGCACAATGGTGTCCTGTCCCCGGGCGATCATCACCACCAGCAGATCCGGCGGGATGGGCAGCTCCCGCAGGGTCCCACCGCTCCAGGGGTGTCCCGGACCCAGGTGGACCTTGATGAAGTCAATGTCGCTCTCCTCCTGGTAATCGTTGAAGGTCTTGCTCACATCACCCGCCTGATCGATCATGGCCAGCCGCTCCGCCACCCGGGGCAGCAGGGTGCCCTGAATGGAGATGGACAGCAGGACGATGCAGAATACCAGATTGAACAGGTCGTATTTCATCTCCACACCGCCCAGCACCGCCATGATGGCGAACACAATGGAGGCCACGCCCCGCAGTCCGGCCCAGGACACCACCCCCACCTGGCCCAGTGACGGGCGGAAGGGCAGCAGCAGCAGGGCGGCCACCAGGGGGCGGCCCACCAGAGTGAGGAAGGCCATCACGGACAGGGCCGGCAGCAGGACGGAGGGCAGCTCCACCGGTGTCACCAGCAGGCCCAGCAGGAAGAAAATGAGCACCTGGGCCACATCGGTGACCACATCAAAGAAGTGTACCAAATAGCGCTTCTGGGGCAGCTTGGTATTTCCCATCCAGATACCGCAGAGATAGGCGCTGAGATACCCGTTCCCCCCCAGGGCGGTAGGCAGGGCATAGGACAGGATGACCACAGAAAAGATGAAGATGGTCTGGCTCTGTTCCGATGGGAAGGCTCCCCGCCGCAGGGCCCAGATGGCCAGCTTGCCCAGCAGCAGCCCGCACAGGATCCCCACCGCCAGCTGCTGGAGCAGGAGCAGCGGGACCACCATTTTCTCCCCGGACATGAGCCCCACCGCCACAGTGGTCAGCATATAAGAGATGGGGTCATTGGAGCCCGATTCGATCTCCAGTAAGGAGTCAGTATGCTCCTTCAGCGCCAGCTTTTTGGACCGCAGGATATTGAACACCGAGGCCGCATCGGTGGAGGAGATGACCGAGCCGATGAGAAAGCTCTCCAGCCAGGGCAGCTTCAGTGCCCAGTGGGCAAAGGCGGCCACCAGCGCCGCCGTCCCCGCCACCCCCAGGGTGGAGAGAACTACCGACTGGACCGCCACCGGCCGGGCAGCAGACAAGTTGGTACCGAAGCCGCCGTAAAACATGATGAAGATCAGACTGACCGAACAGATCAGATTGACGGCATAGTAGTCATTAAAATAAATGCGCAGCAACCCGTTTTCTCCAAAGCACATTCCCAATGCGATGAAGATCAACAGGGATGGGACCGCCAGGCGGTCCAGGAACCGCCCCATCAAGGTACATAGGGCGATCACACAGCCGATCAGCAGCAGGGCCTCCGTCATAGCACAGCAAAACCTCCAGACAGGTCCCGCTCCGGACAGGCCGGAAGCGAACCAGGATATTGGGTCCATTATACCATAGGACCGGGACACTTTTCCTTAAAAAAGGCGCACAGGTGGTAAAGACTTCGTTAAGATTTTCACAGAGCTTCCTTCAAAAATGCGCCCTGCCAGCCAGCAGGCCGGCAGGGCGCAGACAAGGCGTTGTCCTCTGGCTTACAGCTTCTCCAGCCGCTCCAGATCCATGATAAACACAGTCACGCCGCCCAGCTCCACATTCACCGGCACGGAGGGCATTGCCACAGCGTACTGACTCCCAGTGGGCATGGTCACATTGGAGTAAATGGTCTGCTTCCGTTTTCCAGCGCACTGCTTCAAAATAGACAGCGCATCCTCAAGACGCGCCTCCTCCACACCCAGCATAATGGTGATGTTCTTCTTTTTCCAGAACCCGCCGGTAGAACTGAGCATGGTGACAAAAAAACCGTTCTGGTTCAGCTCGCTCACCGTGGTGTCATAGTCGTCCTCCTGCACCACAGCCAGGATCAGCTTGTTGTGTACGTTGGCAGCTTCCATCATTCAGCCCTCACTTGCTTCTGGACCGCCTGTTCAGCCAGAGGGACAGCAGTCCTGATTTATTTTATCATACAACATTTCCGGGAGAAATGGAAGTCATAAACTCACAGTCCCACAAAAAATTTCCCCTCACCCTCTGCCGGGAGATGTTGACGTTTCTCTCCAGGGATATTATAGTAGGAAAATACAGGTCTCATGCCTGTGCCTCTGTAACCTTTTTCTCCCCCATCCCGTCTAAACAGACAGATCGGCCGATCGACCCCGGAAAGGAGCGCCCCCATCCATGACCAACGCTGTCCTGGACAAAGAAACATTCTGCCGCCTTGTGGAGGAGCATCAAAGCGCCCTCTACCGCACGGCCCGTTCCATCTTGTCCAACCAGCAGGATGCGGAGGATGCGGTGCAGGAGGCCGTCTGCGCGGCCTACTCCCATCTGGACCGCCTGCGGGAGCCGGAAAAATTCAAATCCTGGCTCCTGCGGATCCTGGTCAACGAGTGCTATGACCTCTGCCGCCGGCAGCGGAGGACCGTGGACTTCGACCAGGCGGCGGAATACCTGACCACGCCGGAGCCGGATCTTGCGGAGCATCTGACGCTGTGGGACGCAGTCCTTCAGCTGCCGGAGCCCATGCGGGCGGCCGTCACGCTGTTCTACTATGAGGACTGCTCCGTGGCCGAGACGGCCCAGATCCTGAAGATCTCCCAGGGGGCGGTCAAGACCCGCCTCAGCCGGGCGAGAGACCGGCTTCGACAGACATTCACGGAGAATTGAGGTGTAAACATGGATCAATTTGATCGAGATCTGAAGCGGCGCGCCCGGGAGGAGCCCTTTCCCCTGCCTGACTCCTTTGTCCAGCGGCTGCGGGAGACCTGTGACAGTCTGGAGGAACCGCCCCGGCGGAAACCAGAACGGCGGCAGCTCTCCCACTGGGGGGCCTGGTTCGCCGCTGTGGCAGCCTCCCTGCTGGTGATCCTGCCCAATGTGTCCGCCTCTGCGGCCGAGGTGCTGGAGCAGATCCCGGTGCTGGGCTCTCTGGTACAGGTAGTCACCCTGCGGAACTACCTCTATGACGACGGACACAGCTTCGCCGACGTCTCTGTTCCTCAGGTGCTGGAGGGCGGTCAGGCGGGCAGCTCCGTCAACGCGGCGGTACAGGCCGACATCGACCGGCTTCTGGACCAGTTCCAGCAGGATGCGGAGGTCCTGGCCCAGGGCGGCTACCAAAGTCTGGACGTGAGCTATGAGGTGACGGCGGACACGGACCGCTGGTTCACCCTCTGCGTATCCGCCCTTCAAACCCAGGCCAGCGGATACCAGATCCTGCGCTATTACCACATCGACAAGAGCACCGGAGAGATGGCCACACTATCCGACCTCTTCCCCAGCGGCTCAGACTATGTATCGGTGCTGTCCGACGAGGTGCGCCGGCAGATGGAGGAGGGGGACCGCTCCTATTTCTCCCACGAATTCCGGTCCATCGATCCTGAACAGGCCTTCTACTGGACGCCGGACGGAGGACTGGTGCTGGTCTTTGACGAGGCCTCCGTGGCCGCCGCCGCGGAAGGCGTGCTGGAATTTTCCATCCCCGCCTCCACTGTGGAGACGCTCCGAACCGAGCACCCCTGACCTGAGATCCAGCGAAAAAAGCGGCGGGCGGCCCTTGACAAAGGGGCCGCCCGCTGTTATAGTCACCCTACACCACTTTTTATATGTCAACTGCCAAATACCTGCCGCGGACAGAGCTTCCGCAGCTGCTTTCATCACAAACCAAGGAGGCCGTGCTGTGTCCTGGGACTATTTTACCCATGCGAGAACGCTGGAGCTGCTCTATCATAAGCTGCAAAGCCCCGTTCTAGCGCGCTATCAGATGACTCAGATCGAGCTGGACGTTCTGCTGTTTCTCGCCAACCACCCTGGGCTGGACACAGCAAAGGACATCGTGGAGATCCGGCGGCTGACCAAATCCCATGTCTCCGCCGCGGTGGAGGGGCTGTCAAGGAAAGGCTATCTGCTGCGTGTCCGCCGTCCGGACAACCGCAAGCTGATCCATCTCACCCTTCTTCCGGAGGCCGCGCCTGTGGTGGCGGATGGACAGGCCAATCAGCGCGCCTTTTTCCAGACGCTGGAACAGGGCCTTTCCCCCCAGGAGCGGGCACAGCTGGACGCCCTCCTCCGCCGGGTAACAGAAAACGTCCGGCAGGAGTATCTCCGCTTGGAAAGGGAGGACTGACAAACGGATATGGGTATTTTTGAACTGTTCCTTCTGGCCGTGGGCCTGTCCATGGACGCCTTCGCCGTTTCGGTATGCAAGGGGCTGTCCGCCGGGCGGGTCACCCTGCCCCATGCCCTCACCGCCGGACTGTGGTTCGGCGGGTTTCAGGGCCTGATGCCCTTTTTGGGCTGGCTGCTGGGCAGCCGCTTCCAGGTCCTGATCGCCAACATCGACCATTGGATTGCCTTCCTGCTGCTGGGCCTCATCGGTCTGAACATGATCCGGGAGTCCCGCAGCCAGGAGGAGGAGAGCCTGGGGACCTCCTTTTCCCCCCGGGCCATGCTCCCGTTGGCGGTGGCCACCAGTATCGACGCCCTCACTGTGGGCATCACCTTCGCCTTCCTCCAGGTAGACATCCTACTGGCAGTCAGTCTGATCGGCCTGACTACTTTCCTTCTTTCCGCTGTTGGGGTCAAGGCCGGGGCCGTTGTGGGCTCCCGGGGCAAGTCCTGGGCGGAGCTGGCCGGCGGCCTGGTCCTGGTGCTCATGGGGTGCAAGATCCTGCTGGAACATCTGGGCGTCCTTTCATAAACGCACAAAAATATTAAGAGGGGCACGGCTGTGCCCCTCTTATTTTGGTATTTCCAGTCAACTCTGCTCAAACCCCGGTCTCAGAGACCATGCTGAGCAGCAGCTCCATCACATCCACCACCTCGGCCCCGGCGGGAGGCGTCCCCGCGGGCTTGGTGCTGGTCCGGCGGTAAGCGCCGTCCATGGTCATGGTCATATCCATCCCCATACCATGGAGTTCCATGTTCATCTCCATCTTGTCGTTCTTCATGGAGGCGGTCATGACCATGCTCAGGCCGCTGGGGTCGTTCGCCGACAGCTCCATCGCATAGCCGCTGACCTGATTGCCGCCGGTGGTGAACAGTGTGAAGGTCAGATCCACACCATCCCACTGGCTGGAGGACACATAGGAGGAGCCGGACTTCTGGAATGCCTCATCACTGAACAGCTGGTTATAGAGCTGAAGCATATCCTTTGTGGTCATATCCGGGCTGGCGGGAGTGAACTCCCGGAGCGACAGCGCCAGGGCCTCACCAAAGCCGCCGTCGTTCTCCTGATAGGCCAGAGCCATCAGCTCCTGGTAGTAGCCGGAGCCATACAGGCCGTCCATCGTGCTTTTCAGATTCATCAGATACCAGCTGTCTGTCTGTTCCGCCCCCATCATCCCGGAGAGGGCTTCGGACTGGAAGTACAGCTTCCCCGTCTCCAGATTCATGCGCATGGCCGCGTCCACATCCAGAGATGTGGTCCCCTGGCTGGGCGCACTGGTGCTGAGCACCATGTCCGTATCGAACTGGAGCGCCTTCAGGGACTGGAGCATGGTGTAGTCGCCCTTACAAGTAAAACATCCCTCCTCCAGCGTGCCGTCCTCCGCAGCGCTCTCCGCCGTGAGCTCCATCTGATAGCCGCCAGTCACCTGGCAGGCGTCCTGGGTGTACTTCCGCCCGTACTCCATATAGCGGTCCATCCACGCATAGGTGGCGGTGTTGGCCTCCAGAATGGCGTCCACATCGTCGATCATCACGGTGGCTGTATTCCCATCCCAGCCCACGTTGTAGTCCAGGGCGTCGGCCACCAGTCCAACCGGGATATAGGTGCGGTCAGAGGCCGGATCGATATAGGGGGCCACATCGGTGGGAATGGTCTCCTCACCCTCCGGTCCGGTGACCTTGATCTCCTGTTTCCCGATGGCCAGCAGAAGGGTCACTCCGTCCTTTTCCGCGGTCACCGTGCGGGCGTCGTTGTCCCAGGTAATGGTCCCATCCTCATAGCCCAGGGCCTGGAAGGTGGCCGCCATGGGCAGGAAGGAGCGGTTCTCCCTCAACTGGGGCAGGGCGTCGGTAAAGGAGACCGGCTCGCCGTTGACCACCAGGGAGAAGTCCCCCTCTCCGGCAGCCAGAGCGGGGGTACACAGCAGTGCAGCCAGTGCGCCGCCACAGAGCATGGAATGCCAGATCTTTTTCATATTCGTTTCACTCCTTTTTCAAAACGGTTCCCATATAGGGCCGTCAGCCCATGAGAATGCTTCATGACGTTCTTCCTCTGTATTGTACAAAATCTACGTCAAAAAAGCAAGTCTATCTGCTCATTTTTATATACGAACGCCCCTCCGGCTGGCCGGAGGGGCGCTGATCTGCCCTTATGATCCCGGGACCGCCTGGATCAGTGTCCGCAGCCCCGGCAGCTGCTGCAGTCACCGCCGCAGCCACCGCATTTCTTTCCTGCCTTATGATCCTTCCACAGGGAGCGGACCGCCAGACCCGCAGCACCCACTACACACAAGGCTACGATCCAAGTACCCACTTTAAAACTCCTTTCTGCTCAGGGACCCGCCGCAGCGGGCCCTCTGCTTCCTTCCATTTTATGCGTTGGCCACAGAGCGCACGTTCAGGCGCTCGTCCGCTCCGGGGCGATAGCCTCTGCGCGCCGCCAGATAGACCAGGGCTGCCAGCGCGATCCCGGCGGCCACAGTGCCAGCACCAAAGGCCACCTCGCCCAGCATCAGGCCGCCCAGCTGATAGACGATCAGCGAGATCACATAGGCAAAGCCGCACATATAGCCGATGGCGGCCAGGGTCCATTTCGTGTTGTTCATCTCCCGCTTGATGGCGCCCATGGCGGCAAAGCAGGGGGCGCACAGCAGGTTGAAGATCATGAAGCTGTAAGCCGCAATGGGGGTGAAGGCCGCATGGATCTGGGGCCAGATCTCCTCCCCCGCCTCCGAGATCTCACCGGTATACTGGAAGAGCACCCCAAAGGTAGCTACCACGTTCTCCTTAGCGACCAGGCCGGTGAAGGTGGCCACAGTGGAGCGCCAATCTCCAAAGCCCAGGGGGACAAAGATCACCGCGATGGCGCTGCCGATGGCGGCCAGCAGAGAGTGGTCGCTGTCCTCCACCATGCCGAAGCCCGCCTCTGTGAAGCCGAAGCCCTGGAGGAACCACATCAGAATGGCGGAGAGGAGGATGACCGTACCGGCCCGCTTGATGAAGGACCAGCCCCGCTCCCAGGTGGCCCGGAGCACGTTGCCCGCGGTGGGGGCGTGGTAGGCGGGCAGCTCCATCACAAAGGGGGCAGGCTCACCTGCGAAGGGCCTCGTCTTTTTCAGCATGACGCCGGAGAGGATGACCGCAGCCACACCGATGAAGTAGGCGGAGGTGGCCACCCAGGCGGAGCCGCCGAACAGGGCGCCCGCAAACAGTCCGATGATGGGCATCTTGGCTCCGCAGGGGATAAAGCCGGTGGTCATAATGGTCATTTTGCGGTCCCGGTCCTGCTCAATGGTGCGGGAGGCCATGATGCCTGGGACGCCGCAGCCGGTGGCCACCAGCATGGGGATAAAGGACTTGCCGGACAGGCCGAAGCGGCGGAAGATCCGGTCCATGATGAAGGCGATGCGGGCCATATAGCCGCAGTCCTCCAGCACCGACAGCAGCAGGAAGAGCACCAGCATCTGGGGAACAAAGCCCAGTACAGCGCCCACACCGGCCACAATGCCATCCTGGATCAGGCCGTAGAGCACAGAGCCCTCCACCACGTTCAACGCCCCCAGCACGGCGTCAAACCAGCCGGGAACGATCTCTCCAAAGAGCACATCGTTGGCCCAGTCGGTGCCAAAGGTGCCGATCCCGATGCCCCAGGGGTCGCCGCTGCCGTCAAACAGGGCGGCGGGAGAGGTCCCCATGGCAATGGCATAGACCAGGCCCATCACCACCACGAAGATGGGCAGGGCCAGGATCCGGTTGGTCACGATCCGGTCGATCCGGTCCGAGACGGTCATTCCGCTGCGGTTCTTCTGATAGGCCCCCTTTAGCATGGAGGTGATGTACTCATAGCGCTCGTTGGTGATGATGGATTCGCTGTCGTCGTCCAACTCCCGCTCACAGGCAGTGACAATCTCCTCCAGCGGTCCGGCCAGCTCCTGGCCCGCCAGCTGCTCCATCACCTTGTTGTCCCGCTCAAACAGCTTCACCTCATACCAGCACAGCTGCTCCTGGGGAACTGTACCGGCGATCAGACCACCGATCTGCTCCAGGGCCTCTTCTACCCGGCCGGAAAACCGGTGCCGGCAGCCCTGCCAAGTCCCAGCCTTGGCCATCTCCACCGCCTTGGCATACAACTCCTTCAGCCCGGTCCCCTTCAGGGCGGACACCTCGACCACGGGGCAGCCCAGCTGCTCCGACAGCTTCACCGCGCTGATCTGATCTCCGTTTTTCCGGACCAGATCCATCATGTTCAGGGCCACCACCACCGGGATCCCCATCTCCAGAACCTGAGTGGTCAGATATAGGTTGCGTTCCAGATTGGTGGCATCCACCAGATTGAGGATGGCGTCGGGACGCTCATTGATCAGGTAGTCCCGGCTGACCACTTCTTCCAAGGTATAGGGGGACAGGGAATAGATCCCGGGCAGGTCGGTGACCACCACATCAGAATATCCCCTCAGCTTTCCTTCCTTCTTCTCCACCGTCACGCCGGGCCAGTTGCCTACATACTGGTTTGCGCCCGTCATGGCGTTGAACATGGTGGTCTTTCCGCAGTTTGGGTTGCCCACCAACGCCATTTTGATCGACACGACTCCTTCTCCTCCTTATTTCTTTATTAGCTTATGCTAACCTTTCTGCAAACTTCTGGTTCTCAAATCATATTCTGCTCCCATGGCCCTCCAGGAACCGGAGCAGACCAGTCACTCCACCAGAATCATATCCGCATCTCCCTTGCGCAGAGAGAGCTCATAGCCCCGCACCGTGACCTCCACCGGATCTCCCAGAGGCGCCACCTTTCGCACATAGACCGAGGCCCCCTTGGTGATCCCCATATCCATGATCCGGCGCTTGACCGGTCCCTCTCCCTGAAGCTTCTGCACAGTGACAGTCTCGCCGCACTTGACCTGCTTGAGCGTTCTACCCATTTCTGATATTCTCCCTTTCTGTTTCTCGCCGGAGCGGTCAAACCATGATGCGGTTGGCCATTCCTCTGCTAATCGCCACCCGGCTCTCTTTGATGTTGACGATGAGATCCCCGTTCAATTCTGAGATCACACGCACGCTCCCGCCCACAACAAACCCCAGGCTCTCCAAAAAACGGCGCGTCTCGTCCTTCCCCTTGATGGCTTTGATGCAGACCTCGCTGCCAGCCGGAGACAGAGATAACGGCATAATGATGACCTTCCCCTTTCTTCTCTCCGGCGAACCAACTTCGTATCCGCCGGTTTGCTTTCGCTAACTTTTTGATCGTCCTAGAGTTTACCACAGGCAACCGCAGTTGTCAATAGCTAACCTTCGATTTATTTTCCACAAAGAATTGACTTTTTTTCGATCTTTGTGTATCATAGTAGCTGTTTAAAAGGGGGGCGTCCTGTCCTCTTCCCGTCCCAAGGTTGGCTTGAGATATGTGGCATCCTTGGAGTTAATATGACACATTATTATAAAAATCCAACCGCTTCCAGCGCGTGAGACAGCGTTCTTGCGCAAGGGCACACGGCAGCTTTTGGAGCAAGGCCCTTTGAAGGACAGTATGCTGTTCAATTTTGTTCCATATATAAATTTGCGGTCGCGATTAAATTTATAAATGTCAACTCCTATACCAACCTCAGACCACAGATATGATAATTTTTCTGCAAAGATCTGATTGTTGTTGTCGACGCGGATTAAGCCTTAGGTTCCGTTTTGGGTAGTTCTCCTCAAGTTAGCATAGAGGGAAAATTGAATATGCGCCTGTGATGGAATTGGTAGACATGCGAGATTTAGGTTCTCGTGCAGCGATGCGTGTGGGTTCGAGTCCCTTCAGGCGCACCACGTCGGAGCAAAGTCCGCTTTGCTCCGACGTTCTTTTATTCCTGTGGAATAAAAGAACGTCATCCGCCTGCTTCCTTGCGCCTCCTTTCCAACTGCGACCCGCTTTGCTGGGCTCGCAGTTGGTGGGCCGCCCTGCGGACGGCTTTTTTGTTTCTGACGGAAATATCGGTTTTAACCGCCCTTTGCAGATAATGATAATCCGAACCCGGTTCCAATCGGGGATGGCTTCGGGTTTTTATTTAGGCGAAAAGCAAAAGCGACGGTATCACGAGTGTCCGTCGCTTTTCTTATACGATCCTTTTCTCCTTTCTGGCTCTCTTGCCCTCTGCCCTTTCCATTTCTCAAGTTTTTCCCTTTCTAGGTGCCAAACAGTTTGCCATAGAGCTTCATTTTCTTTCCTGGTTTTTGGTGGTCTGAACATCCATCATTCCACCACTGATGAGGCTCTTTTTAAATTCTCAACCTCACCCGCAGAGCGCGTGGCGATTCCTTTCGCTTTCGCGAAAGTCGCTAAAGCGAGACAGCGGCAGAGCCTCAGGCTCTGCCGCTGTTTTGATGTTGGTGATATGTTATATCCGAACCGAACCTGTACTCAGGCCAGGCGGCGCGCACCCACGAAGCCGGTGCCGTAATAGGCGGAGTCCATATCGCTGACGATGACGCCCACCGTGGGAGTGGAGGCATGGACAAACTGGTTCCCGCCGATGTAGATGCCCACATGGGTGGCCCGCTTGCTGCTGTTGCCATTGTTGAAGAACACCAGGTCGCCGGGCTGGAGCTGGCTCTTGGAGACGGCGGTTCCGTTGTCCATCTGGGCGGAGGCCGTGCGGTTGACCGAATAGCCGAAGTGCTTACACACATAAGTCACAAAGCCGGAGCAGTCAAAGCCGCTGGGGCTGGATCCGCCGTAGACATAGGGATAGCCCACATACTGCTGGGCATACTGGGCGATCTCACTGCCCTTGCCGGAAGCAGAGGCCGCCGCCGCATCCACCTGGGCCACATAGTCGCTGCTGACATAGCCGCCCTCGATCTGGTACCAGCCGCCAGCGCCGCCGATCAGCTCCTCGATCTCCACGATGGTCCCCACAGACAGGGAATCCACCTTCTCCGCATCGGCGCTGGGGCCGGAGCGGACATTCAGGGGCCCGGCCACCACCTGGCCGTAGATCTTTTCCTCTGTGACCTTCAGGTAGTCGCCGGCCACGAAGCCGGTGATCCCGTTGCTGGAAATTTTATGCCACTTTCCGTCTCCGGTGGTGCTCAGCACATCCACCTGGGTCCCGCTGGACAGGGTGGTGAAGACCTGGGACTCAGCGCTGGCCTCCGCCCGGACATTCAGGCCGGAGTCGCTCACAACAGTGCCCACAGAGGCGGCAAAGGAAGGGGTGATCACAGCGGTGACCGCCAGGATACAGGCGGCCAGCTTCGCGGTCAGGGCTCTGGACAGGTGCATGGTGGGATTCCTCCATTCTCTCTTTACACAGTATCGTTTGTACAGGGATGAGGGGGCTTACTTACCGCTCAGCGCCCGGTCCAGCCAGACCGCAGCTACGTCCATTGCGGCGTAGAGGTTATCCTTCTCGCTTTTCTTGACCACACGGTCCCGGCTCTTCAGATCCGGGTCGGTGAGCTGAAGCTGGACGCTCACCTTGGTGGCCACCTCCAGATCGTCCACCTTCCGGGTGGCCAGCACCTGGAGCATGATGATATATTTCTCGGCCATCGTGCCGTAGTAGATCAGGTTGTCCTTCCGGCGAAGGGGGTGTCCTTTATAGGAAAGAGGGAGCTTTTCGGATGCCATGGAATTCCTCCTTGAGTTTTTCATGCAATTTTCATGTTGTAACCGAATTGTAACATATTCGTAACCAGTTGTCAAACCTTTCCCGGCTCTTTTTTTCGTAAAAATTTACCCGTGATTTTGGGCACTCTGCCGGATAACCACATTTTTTCTCTGTGTTTTGTCACAGACCTGTCATTTTTTGGCGGGAGGCGGTGTTTTCCAGGAGCTATAAACGCAAAATGAAGCCAGCCCTTTGAAAAAGAGCTGGCTTCCAGATTAAAATTTAAGATACTTCAACGCTGATCGTTCCAGAAATATTCTTTTCCTCTGCTTTGAGGAAACAACCCCATTCAGAATGGTTCCACAGGGTAAAGGTGGCCGGCTCATTACAGTCGATGTAACGGTACGTCGATGTTCCGGCGTTCATATCCTTGAGCATAACATTCAGCCTTGCGTATGTAGGATCCCATGTCCCCTCAATCGTAATGTGAGATCCATCGGTGTACTCACCACGGAAATCAGGAACTTCATAGTAATAACCACTGTCAGGAATATAGAATGAGTAGATCTCTACACGGCCGCGGGTAGTGATCTGCCGGTCAACAAGAGTAAGTTCAAGCGGTTTGATGGAAGAAGAATCGATCTCGCAGATAGGGGCCATTTCAGCGGCAAGGACTGGGACAGACAGGGAAAGCGTCATCATAACTGCGATCAGGGACGAAAGAAACTTTTTCATGCCATTTTAGACCTCCTTCAAATTGATATGGATCCAGCAAACGATACCTCAGAATCTGTTGATCTATCTATGTTTAGATTGGCACAACAAACAAAAAAGTCAATACAATTCAAAAAATAATGAAGAATCGACAGATTCACACCAGAAAAATCGTTGCCGATTCCCATTTGAATATGATCGTCACGACCGCCATCCTCTTCCGCCTTCCTTGGTGTTGATTTGAGCCGAACAAAGCAGACGGTTCGCTCCTTACCGTGTGACAGAAGTGACCGCTGGCCGGTTACCTCTTTGATCGGCTCATTTTGCAGCGCGCCCTGTTTGATGCTTCGGATCCGTCCAGGGAGCCGCCATGAACGGACTCCCACCCCTTGTCAAACCGGGGGAAATCCACTATAATAGTGCATCATACCAAGAAAAACCGGCGCACAGCGCCGGGATGGAGGGAAACAGTATGGCACTGGACATGACATATTTTGAGGAGATGGAAGCCAAGATCCCCAAGGGGAAGGTCCGCACCCGCTTCGCCCCCTCTCCCACCGGCTATATGCACGTGGGCAACCTGCGCACCGCCCTGTACACCTGGCTCATCGCCCGGCACAGCCAGGGCACGTTCATCCTGCGCATTGAGGACACCGACCAGACCCGCCAGGTGGAGGGCGCCACAGAGGTAATTTACCGCACCCTGGCCGAGTGCCATCTGGACCACGACGAGGGTCCCGACGTGGGTGGCCCGGTGGCCCCCTACATCCAGACGGAGCGGCGGGATACCTATGGGAAGTACGCCCAGCTCCTGGTGGAGAAGGGACACGCCTACTACTGCTTCTGCGAGAAGGCGGAGTCGGAGGAGGACTCCGGTGAATTTGACCGGGCGGAGGACCCCTGCCGCGCCCTGAGCCCCGCTGAGGCCCAGGCCCGGGTGGACGCCAGCGAGCCCTATGTCATCCGCCAAAAGATCCCCGCCGGGGGCTCCACCACCTTCCACGACGCCATTTTCGGCGACATCACCGTGGAGAACAAAACCCTGGATGACCAGGTGCTCATCAAGCGGGACGGCCTGCCCACCTACAATTTCGCCAACGTGATCGATGACCACCTCATGGGCATCACCCATGTGGTCCGGGGCAGCGAGTACCTGTCCTCCGCCCCCAAGTACGACCTGCTGTACCAGGCCTTCGGCTGGGAGGTGCCCACCTACGTCCACTGCTCCCCCGTCATGCGGGACGCCCAGCACAAGATGTCCAAGCGCCACGGCGACCCCTCCTATGAGGACTTGAAGGCCCAAGGCTTCCTCACCGACGCCATCCTGAACTATGTGGCCCTGCTGGGCTGGTCCCCCAAGGGCGACCTGGCGGAGCAGGAGATCTTCACCCTGGACCAGCTGGTGGACGCCTTTGAGCTCTCCGGCGTGTCCAAGTCCCCCGCTATCTTCGACATTGAGAAGCTCACCCACTTCAACGCCCTCTACCTGCGCGCTATGGCTCCGGAGGAGTTTGCAAAGGTGGCTGAGCCCTATATCCGTCAGACGGTGAAGGACCCCAAGCTGGACGCGGCCAAGATCGCCGGCCTGCTCCAGGCCCGGTGCGAGAAGCTCACCGACATCCCAGAGAAGGTGGACTTTTTCGACGCCCTGCCTGACTACGATGTAAACCTGTTCGCCAACAAGAAGTCCAAGTCCACCCTGGACTCCTCCCGGGAGATGCTCTCCGCCGCCATCGGGATGCTGGCCAATCTGCCCAGCTGGAGCGAGGCCATGATCCACGACAGCCTGGTGGGGCTGGCTGAGGGCCTGGGCGTGAAAAACGCCCTGCTCATGTGGCCGGTACGCATCGCCGCCGCCGGAAAGTCGGTCACCCCCGGCGGAGCCGTGGAGATCTGCCACATCCTGGGCCGTGAGGAGACTGTCCGCCGCCTGAAGCTGGGCCTCGACAAACTCTCTTCCTTTTCTTGAAAGAAAAGGAAGCAAAAGAACTTTGTGCGAAACTGCGTTTCGCCTCTGACTCCTAGGTGAGGCATATTTGGAGTGGAAGTCTATGCGGCTCCGGGATACCCCGTTTTTTCTCCGCCGCCGCCCCGGATGTGGAAACATTCACTCTCTAAAAAATAAAAGCGAACCGCGCCGGCAGATGCCGGCGCGGTTTCTTTCTGTTTACGGGTCTTGCGGAGGAACTCAGCAGTCCCCTTACAGGGCTTCGACCTCCTCCTGCTCCAGGGTGCGGATGCCCCGGGCGGCCAGGGCGGCCTCCGCCGCACTCTCGTCCGCCACACGGAAGATCATGTAGGCCCGGTCCACATCGTGCCCACCTAGGAAGGCGTACATATACTCCACATTCACCCGGGCGTCGGTGAGGACCTGGAGGACCTTGTTCAGCCCGCCGGGCACATCGGGGATGGCCACCCCCACCACGGGGGTCAGGCTGTGGACATAGCTTGCGTCTTTCAGCACCGTGGCGGCCTGGTACAGGTTGTCCACAATGATCCGCACGATGCCGAACTCACTTGTTTCGGCCAGGGAGAGGGCCCGCAGGTCCACCCCGTTCTGGGCCAGCACCCCGGTCAGCCCGTACAGGGCCCCCGGCTTATTCTCCACAAAAACGGAGATCTGCTTGATGCTCATGGTTTACCCTCCTTAAATCTTGCGCTTGTCGATGACGCGCACCGCCTTGCCCTCACTGCGGACAATGGACTTGGGCGCCACCAGAGTGACCTTTGCCGCCAGACCCAGCATGGAACGCAGGCCGGCCACCAGCTCCTTCTGCCGGCGGTCGATCTCGCCCAGGTTGTCGGTGAACATCTCGGGGGTCATCTCCACCTGGACGTCCAGGGTGTCGGTGGACTTCACCCGGTCCACAATGATCTGATAGTTGGCGGGATAGCCGTGGTTGAGCAGCACCGTCTCGATCTGAGAGGGGAACACGTTGACCCCCCGGATGATGAGCATATCGTCGGAGCGGCCCATGGGCTTGCACATCTTCACATGGGTGCGGCCGCAGGAGCACTTCTCCCGGGTGAGCATACAGATGTCCCGGGTGCGGTAGCGCAGCAGAGGGAATGCCTCCTTGGTGATGGAGGTGAACACCAGCTCACCCTTGCTGCCCTCGGGCAGCACCTCGCCGGTGTCCGGGTCGATGATCTCGGCGATGAAATGGTCCTCATTGATGTGCATTCCGGACTGGGCGGAGCACTCGAAGGCCACGCCGGGACCGGACAGCTCCGTCAGGCCATATATATCGTAGGCTTTGATCCCCAGCGTATTCTGGATGTCCTGGCGCATCTCCTCGCTCCAGGCCTCCGCCCCGAAAATGCCCGCCTTCAGGGGGATCTGATCCGGGGTCATGCCCATCTCCTTCATGGACTCGCCCAGGTAGGCGGCATAGGAGGGGGTGCAGCACAGGATGGTGGCGTTCAGGTCCTTGATGAACATGATCTGCCGCTCTGTATTGCCCGAGGAAGCCGGGATGGTCAGGCAGCCCGCCTTATGGCTTCCACCGTGGAGTCCGGCGCCGCCTGTGAACAGGCCGTAGCCATAGGACACCTGGCACACATCCTCATTGGTGGCGCCGGCCGCAACCAGGGCCCGGGCGCAGCAGTCCTCCCACAGGTCAACGTCGTGCTGGGTGTAAAAGGCCACCACCCGCTTGCCGGTGGTGCCTGAAGTCGAGTGGATGCGCACACAGTCCTTCAGCGGCCGTGCCAGCAGGCCGTAGGGATAGGCCTCCCGCAGGTCGGCCTTGGTGACAAAGGGCAGCTTGTGCAGGTCGGCCACGCCCTGGATATCATCAGGGGTCAGCCCCTTCTCCTCCATCTTTTTGCGGTAGTAGGGCACGTTGTCCCACACATTGCGCACCTGCTTCACCAGGCGCTCGTCCTGCCAGGCGCGGAGCTGCTCCTGGCTGGCACATTCAATCTCAGGCTGATAATAACGTTCCATGGGGATCATCTCTCTTCGATTTTAGAATCCATCCTTTTTCTTGCAAGAAAAAGGATCAAAAAGAACTCAGTTCCATTCGTCCACAGGGGAATTACCGCCGGGTCCCGGAACACCCGGAAGCCCGAAAGGCTCATAACGTCACAGCCGGCTTAGCCTCTGTCCCAGGGCCGCCCCCAGCAGGCACAGCGCCATACTCAGGAGCATATAGCTCCCGCCCAGCAGCCACTTCCCCCGCTCCAGCAGGGTCAGGCTCTCCAGGGAAAAGGTGGAAAAGGTGGTGAAGCCGCCGCACACGCCGGTTTTCCAAAAGAGGGCGGCGGACGGGTTCAGCCGCCCGCGGCCTGCCAGTCCGGCGATGAAGCCGATGAGCACCGCCCCCAGCAGATTGGTCAGCAGGGTCAGCAACGGGAACTCCCCCCGCCAGGGCAGCAGGCTCAGCCCATATCGGCCCATGGCCCCCAGGGCCCCGCCCGTCCCCACCAGCAGTACGCTTCCCATCTCCGCCCTCCAATTCCTAATTCCTAACTCCTAATTCCTAATTGACTCAAGCGTTTTTGCCCAGCTGGAAGGCCCGCTTGTTCAGTTCCAGGAATTTTGCAGGGACGCAGGCCTCCAGGGACTTCATCCACGCCTCCTCCGGCAGGTCAAAGTAATGGGACAGCCGCCCCATCAGCACCAGGTTCACCGCCTTGGAGGAGCCCGCCTCCTCGGCCAGCTTCAGGCAGTCCAGGGCGTCCACCCTGGCCCCGGCGGCCTTCATCTTCTCCACCAGGTTTTCCGGATATTGAGCCGCCCCGGTGATGACCGGCATGGGGTCGATCTGCTGGGTGTTGGTGACGATCTGCCCGTCGGGCTTTAAGTAGCTCAGCCAGCGGGCGGCCTCCAGCACCTCGAAGGAGACGATGAAGTCCGCCTCTCCCTGGTCGATGACCGGGGAACACACCTTATCCCCATAGCGGACATAGGTGACCACGCTGCCGCCCCGCTGGGACATCCCGTGGACCTCGGACACCTTCACGTCATAGCCCTGCTCCATCAGCAGATGGCCCAGCAGCTTGCTGGCCAGCAGGGAGCCCTGTCCGCCCACGCCCACGATCATAATATTTTTCGTTTCCATCTCTCAGCCCTCCTTGCCGGTGCTCTCAAAGGCGCCCACCGGACACAGCTGCTGGCACACGCCGCAGCCCACGCACTGGGTGAAGTCCACATGGGCCTTTCCCTCCTTCATGGAGATGGCGGGACAGCCGATCTTCATGCAGCTCTTGCAGCCGATGCACTTGTCCGTGTTCACCTTCAGCGGGGCCTTGTGCTTGACGTATTTCAGCAGGGCGCAGGGCCGACGGCTGATGATGACAGAGGGCTCGTCAGCGGCCAGCTCCTCCTTCACCGCCCGGTCGGTCTCCTTCAGGTCATAGGGGTCCACCACCCGGACACGGCGGAAGCCCATGGCCCGGCACAGGGCCTCCAGGTCGATCTTTCCGGCGGGGTCGCCCTTGATGTTGAATCCGGTGGTGGGATTCTGCTGGTGGCCGGTCATGCCAGTGATGGAGTTGTCCAGGATAATGACAGTGGAGTTGGACTGGTTGTAGGCGATGTTGGCCAGACCGGTCATGCCGGAGTGCATAAAGGTGGAGTCGCCGATGACGGCCACCGTCTTGTGCTCGCTCTCCCCGCCCCGGGCCTTGTTGAAGCCGTGGATGGCGGAGATGGAGCCGCCCATGCACAGGGTCATGTCCATAGCGGACAGGGGGGCCACCGCGCCCAGGGTGTAGCAGCCGATGTCGCCCAGCACCGTACACTTATTTTTATTCAGGGTGTAGAACAGTCCCCGGTGGGGGCAGCCGGCGCACATGACCGGGGGCCGGGGCGGGATCTGGTCGTCCAGCTTTCTCCCCGCGTGGACCGGCAGGCCCAGCTTCTCCGCCACCAGGTTCTGGGAGAACTCATCGATGCAGGGGAACACGTCCTTGCCTGCCAACGCCAGCCCCATCGCCCGGCAGTGGGCCTCGATGAAGCCGTCCAGCTCCTCCACCACGGTGAGCAGATCCACCGAGGCGGCAAAATCCCGGATCAGCCCCTCCGGCAGGGGCCATGCCATGCCCAGCTTCAGAACGGGGAAGCGGTCGCCGCAGACCTCCTTCACATACTGATAGCTGGTGGACGAGGTGATGATGCCGATCTTGTGGTCAGCGCCCTCCTCCACCCGGTTGACCGGGGCGGTCTCCGCCCACTGGGCCAGCTTCCGGGTGCGCTCCTCCACCACCGGGTGGCGGCGCTTGGCGTTGCCTGGCATCATCACATACTTGGCGATGTTCTTCTCATAGGGGATCATTTCCCGCTCCGCCCGCTCCGCCGTGTCCACGATGGACTGGGAGTGAGCCACCCGGGTGCACATCTTCAGCAGCACCGGGGTGTCGAACTGCTCGGACAGCTCATAGGCCAGCTTGGCGAAGGCCAGGGCCTCGGCGGAGTCGGAGGGCTCCAGCATGGGCACCTTGGCCGCCCGGGCGTAGTGGCGGGAGTCCTGCTCGTTCTGAGAGGAGTGCATCCCCGCGTCGTCGGCCACACCGATGACCATGCCGCCGTTCACCCCGGTGTAGCTCATGGTGAACAGGGGGTCGGCGGCCACGTTCAGACCAACGTGCTTCATCCCGCAGAAGGACCGCTTCCCCGCCAGGCTGGCCCCGAAGGCCACCTCCATAGCCACCTTCTCATTGGGCGCCCACTCGCAGTAGATCTCGTCGTACTTGGCGCACTCCTCGGTGATCTCAGTGCTGGGAGTGCCGGGGTAGCTGGAGACCACACCGCACCCCGCCTCATAAAGTCCACGGGCAACGGCCGCGTTGCCCAGCATCAGCTGCTTCATTCTTTTTCCCTGCTTTCCTGCAAAATGCAAAACTTGATCCCATATCCCGGATCCGGGTCATTCCTCCGGCGGCTCCGGCTTGTCCAGGCCCTCCCGGATAATGATGCTCTGCACCACGCCGCCGGCGCCGTTTTCCAGCATGGACCGGCGCACCCGGCTGATGGTAGCGCTGCTGGCCCCGGTCTTTTCCAGGATGTCCAGATAGACCAGGCCCTGCTGCAAATAGACAGCCACGTCGAAACGCTGCTCCATGGCCTGGAGCTCTGTGGGGGTACACAGGTCCTCAAAGAACCGGCGGCACTCCTCCAGATCTCTCAGCTTCAGGATCGTCTCGTACAGGGCGGTGCTGCGCTCCCGGCGCTCTGCCTTTGCCATAACATTTCCTCCCTTCCGGCCCGCAGACGGAGCGGGCCGATCCGTATTGCTATATACTATAACACATTAAAGCGTTAAGGTCAAACAGGGAATTCTGAATTTTCCGTAAAATTTTTTTGCCGCTGATTTTCCCTCCGGCAGAGAAAACGGCCTTGACAATCCTCCGGTTCCGGGTTATGATACTTCAACAGGTAAAATCAATGAAGTGTTTCGGGGCTCTCCCCGTTTTGAAAGGATCTGACTGTCATGCCTATTACGGATCTGTTGGAGCGCAACAGCAAGCTATACGGCGAGGAGATCGCCCTGGTGGAGATCAACCCCGAGATCCAGGAGGCCCAGCGGGTGACCTGGAAGGAGTACGAGCTCATCCAGCCCACCTCCTCCGTCCCCTACCGCCGGGCCATCACCTGGTCAGTCTTTGATGAGAAGGCCAACCGGGTGGCCAATATGCTCCTGGGCCGGGGCATCCGGAAGGGGCAGAAGGTGGCCATCCTGCTGATGAACTGCCTGGAGTGGCTGCCCATCTACTTCGGCATCCTGAAGGCGGGGGCCATCGCGGTGCCGCTGAACTTCCGCTATACCTCCGACGAGATCGACTACTGCCTCAAGCTGGCCGACGTGGACGTGCTGTTCTTCGGCCCGGAGTTCATCGGCCGTGTGGAGGCCATCGTGCCCAAGATCTCCCAGCAGATGCTCCTCTTCTTCGTGGGGGACACCTGCCCTTCCTTCGCCGAGGACTATCACCGGGCCACCGCCAACTGCTCCAGCATGGCCCCAAAGGTGCTCATCGACGACGAGGATGAGGCCGCCATCTACTACTCCTCCGGCACCACCGGCTTCCCCAAGGCCATCCTGCTCAAGCACCACGCCCTGGCCCAGTCCGCCCGGATGGAGGCCATCCACCACGCCACCACCCACGACGATGTGTTTCTCTGCATCCCGCCCCTGTACCACACCGGCGCGAAAATGCACTGGTTCGGCTCTCTGTTCACCGGAAGCAAGGCGGTTCTGCTGAAGGGGAACTCCCCCCAGGCCATCTTCCAGGCCGTCTCCTCCGAGCGGTGCTCCATCGTGTGGCTGCTGGTGCCCTGGTGCCAGGACATCCTGGCCGCCCTGGACCGGGGGGATCTGAAGCTGGAGGACTATCAGCTGTCCCAGTGGCGGCTGATGCACATCGGCGCCCAGCCGGTGCCCCCCTCCCTCATCAAGCACTGGATGCGCTATTTCCCCCACCACAAGTACGACACCAACTACGGCCTGTCCGAGTCCACCGGCCCGGGCTGCGTCCACCTGGGCATGGACCATATCGACAAGGTGGGCGCCATCGGCGTACCCGGCTATGGCTGGGAGGTCAAGATCGTGGACGAGCAGCTCCAGCCCGTTCCCCAGGGGGGCGTGGGTGAGCTGTGCGTGAAGGGCCCCGGCGTGATGGTGTGCTACTACCACAATCCGGAGGCCACCGCAGAGGTGCTGAAGGACGGGTGGCTGCGCACCGGCGACATGGCCCGCCAGGACGAGGAGGGCTTCATCTTCCTGGTGGACCGGAAGAAGGACGTGATCATCTCCGGCGGCGAAAACCTGTACCCCGTCCAGATCGAGGACTTCCTCTCCGCCTATCCCAAGGTCCACGATGTGGCGGTCATCGGCCTGCCGGACGCACGGCTGGGCGAGATCGCCGCCGCCATCATCCAAGTCAAGCAGGGCATGACCTGCACCGAGAGCGAGATCAAGCAGTTCTGTATGGATCTGCCCCGGTACAAGCGCCCCCGGAAGATCATCTTTGCCGACATCCCCCGCAATCCCACCGGCAAGATCGAAAAGCCCAAGCTGCGGGAGAAATACTGCGGCGTACGCCTGGTGGAGGCGCAGAACCAGGGCTGAGCCCCCTTCATGCCCTTCTTTTTCAGCGGCGCGGACGAATCTCGTCCGCGCCGTTTTTTTGCATTCCCGGACTGGCCGCAAACGGGCAGTCCGTTTCTCCTGTATCTTTTTGAGGTTTTTTGTATTTTTTTGAGTAATTAACAATTTCTTAGCATCTTTATCCGTTTTCTTTATGCAATATGCCTTGACCTTTTCGTCAAAATGCTGTATTTTTTGACTTGCAAAAGCCGTTGCTCTGTGTGGGCGGCCGATGTCCAGAGAAGCTTTGCAAAGCAAAATAACAGAGAGAAAGGACCGTACAACTATGCTTGAGATCAGTCTGAATATGTACCACGCTGTTGCGCTGGGCGCATTCCTGTTCTGGCTGGGAGGCGTGATCACCAGCAAGATCAGCCTCCTGAACCGCTACTGTATTCCCGCGCCCCTGGTGGGCGGCCTGTGCTTCTCCATCGTGAACTGCATCCTCTATTCCACGGGAGCTGCCTCCATTACCTTTGACGACACCCTTCAGAGCGTCTTTATGATCATGTTCTTCACCACTGTGGGCTTCACCGTCAGCATCCCCGCCCTGCTGAAGGGCGGCAAGGCGGTACTCCTCTGCCTGCTGGTGGCCGTGGTCATGATCCCCGTACAGAATTTCCTGGGGGGCGGCGTCATGGCCCTGTTTGGGAAGGATCCCCTTCTGGGCATCGGCTGCGGCTCCATCGCCCTGGTGGGCGGCCCCGGCACGGCGGCGGCCTACGGTCCTGAGCTGGAGGCCGCCGGCGCAGTGGGCGGAAGCGTGGTCTCCATCGCCGCCGCCACCTTCGGCCTGGTGGCCGGCTCCCTCATGGGCGGCCCCACCGCCCGCCGGCTCATCAACAAATACGGGCTCCGCCCCGACAGCGCCTCGCTGCGCGCCAGCGCGCCCAGCGCAGAGGTCCTGGCCACCGATGTGGCCAGCGAGGACGAGACCTTCTCCAGCAGCAGCCCCCGCTTTGTCAAGGGCTTCATGGTCCTTCTGCTGGCTGTGGGCATCGGTAGCCAGGTGAGCGCCTGGCTCACCGCCCTGACCCGCCTGACCTTCCCCGGCTACATCGGCGCCATGCTGGTGGCCGTAGTGGTCCGCAACGTGATGGACGGCATGAAGGTGGAGTATCCCGCCGAGGAGATCGACACCATGGGCAATATGTTCCTGTCCATCTTCCTGGCCATGGCCCTGGCCGGCCTGAAGCTGTGGGAGCTGGTGGACCTGGCCCTGCCCATGCTCCTCTGCCTCGTCGCCCAGTGCGTGGTGATGGTGCTATTCTCCTACCTCATCGTGTTCCGGGTCATGGGCCGCAATTACGACGCGGCGGTGATGACCGCCGGCTTCATCGGCTTCTCCATGGGCGCCACCTCCAACGCCATGGCCAATATGCAGGTGGTCACCAAGAAGTACGGCCCCTCCCCCGTGGCCTACTTTGCCATCCCCATGGTGGGCGGAATGTTCATCGACTTCTTCAACGCGGTGCTCATCACCTTCAACATCGGGCTCTGGGCCCACTGACCCAGGGATCCGGATACATTCCTCCTGTCTCCTCCCGGGAGCGGCCCCCCACGGTGCGGGGGCCGCTCCCTGCTGCTTTTTCCCCGCCGCCCCAGGCCCGCGCCCCGGGTTTTTCCGCCGGTCTGTCTTGCTTTTCCGGCCCGTTTAGAGTATGATAGCTGTGCTGAATGAAAGACTCAAGGGAGGTCATTTTCTTATGCGGGACGGATTTATCAAAGTAGCGGCCGGCACCCCCAGGATCCGGGTGGCGGACTGCCATTATAACGCGGAGCAGATCTTCACCATGATGCGGGAGGCGGACCAGCAGGGGGTGCGGGTGCTATGCCTGCCGGAGCTTTGCCTCACCGGCTATACCTGCGGCGATTTGTTTTTACAGGATACCCTGCTCCGGGGGGCGGAGGAGGGCCTGAACACCATTCTGGAGGCCACCCGGAACCTGGATCTGGTGACCGCCGTGGGGCTGCCGGTGCGGGACAAGTGGGACGGCAAGCTGTACAACTGTGCTGCCTTGATCCAACAGGGCGAGATTTTGGGCCTGGTCCCTAAGGTCCACCTGCCCAACTATGGGGAGTTTTATGAGAAGCGGTGGTTCGCTTCCGGCAAGGATATGGACAACTTGATCACTCTGTGCGGTCAGGAGGTGTGCCTGTCCGACCGTCTGATCTGGGCCTGTGAGGAGATCCCCGATCTGGTCATCGGGGTGGAGATCTGCGAGGACCTGTGGGCGCCGGAGCCCCCCTCCGCGGCCCTGGCCCGGTCGGGCGCCACCCTGATCCTGAACCTGTCCGCCTCCAATGAGACGGTGGGCAAGGCGAACTACCGCCGCAATCTGGTGGCGGGGCAGTCGGGCCGCCTGCTGTGCGGCTATGTGTACGCCGACGCCGGAGAGGGGGAGTCCACCACCGACCTGGTGTTCAGCGGCCACAACATCATCGCGGAGAACGGCTCCCTGCTGGCGGAGCGGCGCTTTGCCGCCGGACTCACCATCAGCGAGATTGACGTACAGCGCCTGGCCTATGAGCGCCGCCGCAACACCACCTTCACTCCCCCGGCCCGGGACCCCATGGCGGAGGCCCACTGCCTGGGGGTGAGCCGGGTCTCCTTCAATCTGAAGGTGGGTGAGACCAAGCTCACCCGGTACGTCTCCCCCAACCCCTTCGTCCCCGCCGACGCGGAGGACCGGGCGGAGCGGTGCAACGAGATTTTGAAAATCGCCGCCCTGGGGCTGAAAAAGCGGCTGGAGCACACCCGGGCCCGCACCGCTGTGGTGGGGCTGTCCGGGGGCCTGGACTCCACCCTGGCCATCCTCATTACCGCCGTGGCCATGAAGCTGCTGGACCGGCCGGAGAGCGACATCATCGCGGTCACCATGCCCTGCTTCGGCACCACCGACCGCACCCGGGACAACGCCGTGGAGCTGGCCCAGCGGCTGGGGGCCACCCTGAAGCGCATCGACATCGGCGAGGCGGTGAAGGTCCACTTCCGGGACATCGGACAGTCCATGGAGGACCACTCCGTCACCTTTGAAAACGGTCAGGCCCGGGAGCGCACCCAGGTGCTCATGGACATCGCCAACCAGACCGGCGGCATGGTCATCGGCACCGGCGACCTGTCTGAGCTGGCCCTGGGCTGGGCCACCTACAACGGGGATCATATGTCCATGTACGCCGTCAACGCCGGCATCCCCAAGACCCTGGTGCGCCATCTGGTCTCCTTCATCTCCGACGACAAGGGCAGTGAGGACCCCAAGCTGTCCGCCGTGCTGGACGACATCCTGGACACCCCCGTCTCCCCGGAGCTGCTCCCCGCCATTGAGGGGAAGATCAGCCAGCGGACAGAGGACCTGGTGGGCCCCTATGAGCTCCACGACTTCTTCCTGTACTACGCCGTCCGCTGGGGCTTCCCGCCCCGGAAGGTGTTCCGCCTGGCGGAGCACGCCCTGGGCCGGACCTATGACCGGGCCACCATCCTGAAGTGGCTGAACAACTTCTACCGCCGCTTCTTCACCCAGCAGTTCAAGCGCTCCTGCCTCCCCGACGGGCCCAAGGTGGGCTCCGTCACCCTGTCCCCCCGGGGTGACTGGAGAATGCCCAGCGATGCCGTCGCCGCCCTGTGGATGGAGGAGCTGGAGGGCCTGCAATAACACAGAACGCCGCTCCGGTGGCCAACAACATCAATTGGAACAAAGGATCTTAATAAAGCTATGAATCTCTACTGCGATCTGTTTTGGACCTTCTCCAAGATCGGGGTCTGCACCTTCGGCGGCGGCTACGCCATGCTCCCCATCCTCCAGCGCGAGGTGGTGGAGAAGAAGGGCTGGGCCACCGAGGAGGAGCTCACCGACTACTTTGCCATCGGCCAGTGCACCCCCGGCGTCATTGCCGTGAACACGGCCACCTTTGTGGGACACAAGTACCGGGGCGTCTCCGGCGGCGTCGTCGCCACCCTGGGCCTGGTGTTCCCTTCCCTCATCATCATCACCCTCATCGCCGCGTTTCTCAGCAGCTTCGCCGACTCCCCCCTGGTCCAGCACGCCCTGGGCGGCATCAACGCCTGTGTGGTGGCGCTGATCGCCGTCAGCGTGCTGAAGCTGGGAAAGAGCACCCTGAAAAACGCCCCCGCCGTGTGCATTTTTCTGGCGGTTCTGGCCCTGGCGGAGGTGGGCAGCCTGCTGCCTCTGGACCCCGCCTCCCCCGTCGGCGCGGCGCTGGGCTTCCTCTCCTCCCCCGCCATCCTGGTGGTGCTGGCCGGAGTAACGGGCTGGTTACTCTCCCTGCTCCGCCCCGGGAAGGAAGGAGGTGAGGCACGGTGATCCTGCTGAGACTGTTCTATGAATTTTTCAAGACCGGCCTGTTCTCCGTGGGCGGCGGCATGGCCACCATCCCATTCCTCCAGCACATGGGCGAGGCCACCGGCTGGTTCACCAACCAGGAGCTCACCACCATGATCGCCGTCTCTGAGTCCACCCCCGGCCCGATGGGGGTCAACATGGCCACCTATGTGGGCTTCCATATCGGGAGCACCTCCGGGATGGGCGGTCTGGGGGGCATTGTAGGCGCTGTGGTGGCCACCCTGGGCCTGATCACCCCGTCCATCATCGTTATCCTGATCATTGCCGGATTTTTGCAGAAATTCCGCCACAGCCGGACCGTGGAGGCTGTCTTTTCCGGGCTCCGCCCCGCCTCCACCGCCCTCATCGCCGCCGCCGGCCTGAGTGTGGCCTTCTCTGTGTTCACCGTGGCCGACAACCTCTCTCCCGACAGCTTCCCGGCCATCTCCTGGCCGTCCCTCCTGTTGGCTGTGGCGGTCTTTGTTGGCATGAAGTGGACGCCCCTGAAGAAGCTCCACCCCATCGTGTTCATCCTGGCCTCCGCCGTGGCGGGCATCCTGCTCCAGCTGTGAGCCCCCCATCCGGCCAGGCCCACATCCAAACCAAACAGGAAAGAGGCATACCATGAGCTTTGACCGCGATCTGTTCCTCCCAGTCAGCCGGGATGACATGGCCCACCGGGGCTGGGACGATTATGACGTTCTCATCATCACCGGGGACGCATACGTGGACCACCCCTCCTTCGGTCCCACCATCATCGGCCGTCTTCTGGAGGACGAGGGCTATCGGGTGGCCATCCTGGCCCAGCCCGACTGGCGCACCCCGGCGGCCTTCTCCGCCCTGGGGCAGCCCCGCCTGGCGGTGATGATTTCCGCCGGCAACCTGGACTCCATGGTGGCCCACTACACCGCCGCCAAAAAGCGCCGCCACGACGACGCCTACTCCCCCGGACGGCGGGCGGGGCTGCGCCCCGACCACGCCACCGTGGTGTACTCCAACCGGGTGCGGGAGGTCTTTGGGGACATCCCCATCGTCATCGGCGGCCTGGAGGCCAGCCTGCGCCGCTTCGCCCACTACGACTACTGGGAGGACAAGGTGCGCCGCTCCATCCTCTTTGACGCCCAGGCGGACATCCTGACCTATGGCATGGGGGAGCGGGCCTCGGTGGAGATCCTGTCCCGCCTCGCCTCCGGCACCCCGGTGGAGGAGATCACCGACGTGCGGGGCACCTGTGTGGCCGCCCGCCATCCCGGCGTGTGCGCCTATCCCAAGGTGGAAGTCCCCTCCTTTGAGGAGGTGGCCGCCGACAAGGCCGCCTATGCCCGGGCCAACATGACGGAGTATCTGGAGCATGACGCAGTGGTGGGCAGGGCCATCCTCCAAAAGCACGGGGACCGGTTCCTCATCGTCAATCCCCCCGCCGCCCCCCTGACCACGCCGGAGATGGACCGGGTGGCCGAGCTGCCCTATGTCCGGGAGCCCCACCCTATGTACGACGAGATGGGGGGCGTCCCTGCCATCGAGGAGGTGCGCTTCTCTGTCACCCATAACCGGGGCTGCTTCGGGGCGTGCAACTTCTGCTCCCTGGCCTTCCACCAGGGGCGGACCATCTCCTGCCGCAGCCACGAGAGCGTCATCCGGGAGGTGACCGCCCTGACCCATCACCCGGGCTTCAAGGGCTATATCCACGACGTGGGCGGCCCTGCCGCCACCTTCCGCCGCCCCTCCTGCCAGAAGCAGCTCAAGCACGGGATGTGCAAAAACCGGGCCTGTCTGGCCCCCGAGCCCTGTCCCAACCTGGACGCCGATCACACCGACTATATGATGCTGCTGCGGAAGCTGCGGGCCATCCCCGGGATCAAAAAGGTGTTCATCCGTTCGGGCATCCGTTTCGACTTCCTGATGAAGGACCCCAGCGGCGAATTTTTCACCGACCTGGTCCAGCACCACATCTCCGGACAGCTGAAGGTGGCCCCGGAGCACTGTGTGGCCCACACCCTGGACTATATGGGCAAGCCCCACATCGAGGTCTATGAGAAGTTCCGGGAGAAGTATTTTAAGCTCAACCGCCGGTACGGCAAGGACCAGTACCTGGTGCCCTACCTGATCTCCTCCCACCCGGGCTGTACCCTGGAGGACGCGGTGCAGCTGGCTGAATGGCTGAACAAGCAGGGACATATGCCGGAGCAGGTGCAGGACTTCTACCCCACCCCCGGCACCCTGGCCACCTGTATGTGGTACACCGGCCTGGATCCCCGGACCATGCAGCCGGTGTTCGTCCCCAAAACGCCCCACGACAAGGCCCTCCAGCGGGCGCTGATGCAGTGGCGGAAGCCTCAAAACCGGAAGCTGGTGCTGGAGGCCCTCCACAAGACGGGCCGGGAGGACCTGATCGGCTACGGCAAGCGCTGCCTCATCCGCCCCGACAAGGGACAGGCCCCCGGCGCCCCCCGCCGGGAGGAACACAGCGCGCCCCAGGGGAAGAAGCCCGCCCCGGGCCGCAGCAAAAAGGGGCCGGGGGATCCCCGGAAGGAGCGGTACAGCGGCCGCCACTCCGTGGAGAAGCAGGAGCAGACCGGCCGGCCTGTCCGTAAGGCGGGCTGGGCCAAGCCCGCCGCCTCCAAAAAGGGAACCAAGGGCACGAAGGGCCGAAAAAAGGGTTAAACAAAACCGTCCCGACCGCACGATGCGGTCGGGACGGTTTTGTTTATCGAACAGCCTCAGCGGTAGGAGTCCGCCAGCGCCTGGAACTTGGGCAGCGCCCGCTGGATCATCTCCGTCTGGACGCAGTAGGCCAGGCGGAAGTGGCCCGGGGCCCCGAAGCCGGAGCCGGGCACCAGCAGCAAGTCGAACTGCTTGGCCCGCTCGCTGAAGGCCAGGTCGTCCGGCTCCAGGCTGCGGGGGAACAGATAGAAGGCCCCGCCCGGCTCGGCCACATGGTAGCCCATCTCCCGCAGGGCGGGCACCAGCAGCTTGCAGTTGCGCTCATACACCGACAGGTCGGCGGTCATGTCGCAGCACAGGGAGGTCACCTGCTGGAACAGGCTGGGGGCGTTCACATAGCCCAGGGACCGCCCCGCTCCGGCCACCGCAGCGTACACCTCGCCGGAATCTGCCGCCTGTCCGGGGACCAGCACATAGCCCAGCCGCTCGCCGGGGAGGGAGAGGGACTTGCTGAAGGAGTAGCACACGATGGTATCCCGGTACAGGTGGGGGATCCAGGGGGCCTGGAAGCCGGAGAACACGATCTCCCGGTAGGGCTCGTCGGAGATGAGGTAGATGGGGTGGCCGTACTCCTCCTCCTTCCGCCCTAAAATCTCCGCCAGCCGCTCCAGGGTCTCCCGGGAGTAGACCACGCCGGAGGGGTTGTTGGGGGAGTTGACCACCACGCCCTTGGTGTGGGGGGTGAGGGCCTGCTCAAAGGCGGCAAAATCGATCTGGAAGTGCTCGGTCTCCGGGGGGATCAGCACCATTTTGGCCCCGGCTCCCTCGATAAACACCTTGTACTCAGGGAAATAGGGGGCAAACACGATGAACTCGTCCCCCGGGCAGGTCAGCCCGTGGAACACACAGCAGAGGGAGGCCGCCGCCCCCACCGTGATGTAAAACTGATCGGCGGTATAATCCCCGCCGAAGCGGCGGTTGAGGGAATCCGCGAAGCGCTGGCGGGCCGCGGCATCCCCCTGGGCGCTGGTGTAGCAGTGGATCAGCTCGGGCTGCTCCCGCAGGATGCGGATGGCCGCCTCATTGACCGCGTCGGGGGCGGGGACGCTGGGATTGCCCAGAGAGAAGTCGTACACGTTCTCCCGGCCCACCACAGCAGCCCGCTGATTGCCGTACTCAAACAGCTCCCGGATCACGGAGCGGGCAGTGCCCAGCCCCAGCATACGTTTTGAAACCATTGGACATGACCTCCCGGTACTTCGGTAATCGTTTTCCAGTCCGGCGCCGCCCAGTGCAGACGGGGTGGCGCCGATTTGCTTTTTATTATAGCACGGCTATTTAACGCTGTAAAGTGTTGATTTGCCCATTCTCTGTTTCACCGGGCCGGGATCCGGAAGCCCGGCCGCCTCATGGCTGCGGAGGTGCTCATCAGAGGGGGGTATGCACAGCGCCCTCCGCACAGCGCCGCCATTCCTGCCGCTCCTGCTGGTCCAATCAGGTCGCCGTGAGCCTGGCAGGGCGTGGCCCAGCAGTCCAAACCACAAGCATGAGGTCCTCTGTTTTCCCCCTCTTTTCAAAAAATTACAAAATCCATTTTCCACGCATTATAATTACCAAATAATTACAGTCTATGTTGTACACTATTCCCCGTTTACAAAACAACAAATTGACACTATAATCAAAGCATACCATTTTATTCCCTATGAAGCGGGTCGACCGGACATCCGGGAGCCAGCCGCACCCAGCCAAACATTCTCCCGGACACGCAAAGGCGGTGATCCTGTGCAGATCCTGACCGGAAAATCTATCCTGGACCAGTTCGCATTTGGCCCCCTGTGCTTCTACCGGCGCAGGTCCTTCCATCCGGAGCCGGAATCCCGGCTCACCCCGGAGGAGGAGACCCACCGCTTCCACACAGCCCAGCGTCAAGCCATCCTTCAGCTGTCCGCCCTGTACGACTCCGCCTGTGCAGAGCTTGGCACTCAGGCCGCCTCCATCTTCTCCATCCACGCCATGTTGCTGGAGGACGCCTCCCTGGTGGAGGAGGTCCTCACCACCATCCGGAGCCGTCATGCCACGGCGGAATACGCCGTCCAGGCGGTGGAACGGGAGTTTTCCAGCGCCTTCGCCGGCATGGACAGCCCCTATATGCGGGCCCGCGGGGCAGACATCCGGGACATCGCCCACCGGGTCATCCGCTGCCTTCTGGGGCTGAAAACACCGGATCCCCTGGCCACCCGCTCCGGGATCCTGGTCTCTGACGAGCTGCTACCCAGCGAGGTACTGGCCCTGGACCGGCGGAAGCTGCTGGGCCTGGTGACCCGCCGCGGCAGTGTGGACAGCCACACCGCCATGCTGCTGCGGCTGATGAAGATCCCCGGCCTGGCCGAGGTGGAGATCTCCAGCCAGGATGAGGGCCACGCCGCCCTGCTGGACGGCTTCAGCCACAGCCTCTACCTGGACCCGGAGCCCCAGCTGATGGCCGAGCTGGGCCTCTCCCCCGCCACAGAGCGCCGCCCACTCGCCGCCTCCCTGTAAGCCTGTCTCATCCACCCAAACCAAAACGGTCCGTACCTGCTCCCACAGATACGGACCGTTTTTCAGCCTTTTGTCAGGACATCAGGGAACAGGCGGGGCGAAAGATGTGGGCCTGCTCCTGGCCGTCCAGGATCCGCAGCCCGCCCAGGGCCAGGGCCTCCATCTCGTTCTCCCCCGGGATGACCACCACCTTCACCAGGTTGTGGAGATAGTCGATGACCATGCCGGTCAGCTTTTTGGAGTTGGCCAGGCCGCCGGTGAGGATCACCGCGTCGATCAGTTCGGTGAAGCAGCCCAGCATGATCCCCACCCCCTTGGCGATCTGAAGGGCCTGGGCCTGATAGACCAGGGCGGCCCATTCGTCCCCCTCCTGGATGCGGCGCTCGATCTCCCGGCAGTCGTGGGTGCCCAGCAGGGCGGACATCCCGCCCTCCCCCCGGAGCTTCTTGAGCATATCCTTCTTGGTGTACTTCCCCGAGTAGCACAGATCCACCACATAGAGCATATTCAGGCTTCCGGACCGGTCCGGGGAGAAGGGCCCCGCGTCGTCGGAGACCGAGTCGATGATGCGCCCGTGGCGGTGTGCCGAAATGGAGATCCCGCCCCCCAGGTGGGCCACCACCAGGTTCATATCCTCATACCGCCGCCCCAGGGTCTCTGCATACTTGTGGGAAGTGGCCCGGGCGTTGAGCACATGGCAGAAGCTGGTGCGCATGACCTCCTTGAAGCCGGTGACCCGGGCCTCCGGCACCATCTCATCACTGGTCACCGCGTCATAGATGTAGGCGGGGATCCCCAGAGGCTGGGCAAACGCCCGTGCCATCAGCCCGCCCAGGTTGGAGGCGTGGTCGAACACCGGGTAGTTCCGCAGGCAGTCGGCCAGGTTGTCATCCACCAGATAGCCGCCGGCCACGATGTTGGGGATGATGCCGCCCCGGCCCACTACCGCCGACAGGGTGGACAGGTCCACCCCCTCCTGGGCCAGCCAGCCCCGCACCAGGGCCACCCGGTAATCCAGCTGATCGTACAGGCTGGGGTAGGGGGCCAGGTCCTGGTTGGTGTGGACGATGCTCTTCATGGCCGTCTGGTGCTCCCCGTCATAGACGGCGGCCTTGGTGCTGGTGGAGCCGGGGTTCAATATCAGCAGTCGATGGGACATGATCTTCCTCCTGTATCTTGTATTCGCCCAGTCCTCACCGGGCCATGGCCGCGGCGATGGCGATGGAGTCGTACTTCTCCTCCGGAGCGGCCCCCCGGGAGTTGACCGTGATGGGGACCGAGGCCCCCAGCACCAGCCCTGCCATCTTTCCCCCGGCCATGCCGTACAGGGCCTTGCCCAGCAGATTCCCCGCCGTGATGGAGGGGACCAGGAAGATGTCCGCATCTCCGGCCACCGGGCTGTGGTAGCCCTTCACCTGGGCGGCCTGGCGGTCGGTGGCCAGGTCGAAGGAGATGGGCCCCTCCACCTGACAGGGGCCAAAGTCTCCCCGCTCCGCTTCCGCCTTCAGGGCGGCCCCGTCCCCGGTCTCCGCCATGTGGGGGCTGACGGTCTCCACGGCGCACAGCACCGCCGCCTTGGGCTCCTCATACCCCAGGAAGCGGCACAGGTCCAGGGCATTTTTCAAAATGGCCCGCTTCTGGGCCAGGTCGGGGGCGACCACCATCCCCCCGTCGGTGATGAACATGAGCTTGTGATAGGCCGGGACGTCCAGAATGGCTACATGGGACAGCAGCTCCGCCGCCCGGATCCCGCTCTCCCGCCGGACCACCGCCCCCAGCAGCGTCCCGGTGGGCAGCAACCCCTTGATGAGCAGCTGGCCCCGCCCCTGCCGGATCAGCTCCACCGATCGGCGGGCACATTCTCCGTCGTCCCGGGCGTCCACCACATCCTCCTCGGGCATGGGGGCACCCAGCTCCTCTGCTATCCGCAGGATCTTGTCCCGCTCCCCCACCAGCAGGGGGCGAATCAGCCCATCCCGCCGGGCCTGGAACACCGCCTCCAGGGTATGTGGGTCGTGGGCGGCGGCCACCACCGCCGTCCTGGGCGGAACGTCCCGCAGCCCGTTCCGCAGCGACTGAAATCCGGAGATCTCCATTCTGTCCTTCCTCCTCTGTGCTTCTTGTGTCTATTCTATCATCCCCGGGCAAGGAAGTATAGAGTAAAGTGCTGCTCTGCCCGCTCCCTCTCCCGAAAAAATTTATTTTCTCTCTTGACTTTAATGCTTTTCTGCGTTAAACTTCAACACAGCAAATCAAAAAACCGCTCTTGGTCCCCTTCCGCGCCCCCCTGCTCCCCAGGATGGAGGCGCGCGGCAGACCCGGGACACTCCAACCTGAGAGGACGGATCCCCTATGCTCATCAAACTGACTATGCTCCTGATATTTTTCGCGGTGATGGTGGCCATCGGCCTGTACTGCCGGAAAACCGCCTCCGATGTCAACGGCTTCGTGCTGGGCGGCCGCTCGGTGGGGCCCTGGCTCACCGCCTTCGCCTACGGCACCTCCTATTTTTCCGCCGTGGTCTTTGTGGGCTACGCCGGACAGTTCGGCTGGAAGTACGGCATCGCCGCCACCTGGGCGGGGATCGGAAACGCCCTTCTGGGCTCGCTGCTGGCCTGGGTGGTGCTGGGCCGCCGCACCCGCATCATGTCCCAGCACCTGGACAGCGCCACCATGCCGGAGTTTTTCGGCAAGCGGTTTGGCAGCCCCTCCCTGAAGGTGGCCGCCTCGGTCATCATCTTTATCTTCCTCATCCCCTATACCGCCAGCCTGTACAACGGGCTGTCCCGGCTGTTCGGCATGGCCTTTGACATCGACTACACGGTGTGCGTCATCGTGATGGCGGTGCTCACCGGGGTCTATGTCATCGCCGGCGGCTATATGGCCACCGCCATCAACGACTTCATCCAGGGCATCATCATGCTCTTCGGCATCTGCGCCGTGATCCTGGCCGTCCTCAACAGCCAGGGGGGCTTCCTGGCCGCCCTGGAGGGGCTGGCCCAGGTGAGCGACCCCGCCGTCTCCTCCGCCCCCGGCGTGTTCGCCTCCTTCTTCGGTCCCGACCCGGTGAACCTGCTGGGCGTGGTGCTGCTCACCTCCCTGGGCACCTGGGGCCTGCCCCAGATGGTCCAGAAGTTCTATGCCATCAAAAGTGAGAAGTCCATCGACGCGGGCACCGTCATCTCCACCCTGTTCGCCCTGGTGGTGGCCGGGGGGTGCTACTTCCTGGGGGGCTTCGGCCGCCTGTTCGCCGACCGGATGGAGGTGGTGAACGGGGTCCCTGTTGGGGGCTATGATGCGGTGATCCCCACCATGCTGTCCGGCCTGCCCGACCTGCTGATGGCGGTGGTGGTGATCCTGGTGCTGTCCGCCTCCATGTCCACCCTGTCCTCCCTGGTGCTCACCTCCAGCTCCACCCTCACCCTGGACCTGATCCGGGACCACCTTGTGAAGGGCATGAGCCAGAAGAAGCAGGTCCTTGTAATGCGGTGCCTCATTGTGGTGTTCATCGCCATCTCGGTGGTGCTGGCCATCATCCAGTACAAGTCCAACGTCACCTTCATCGCCCAGCTCATGGGGGTGTCTTGGGGCGCGCTGGCCGGCGCCTTCCTGGCCCCCTTCCTGTACGGCCTGTACTGGAAAAAGGCCACCCGGGCGGCCTGCTGGACCAGCTTCCTGTTCTCCACCGTCGTGATGACAGCCAATATTTTCTTCCAGGCCAGCTTCCCCGCCCTGCTCCGCTCCCCCATCAACGCCGGGGCCTTCTGTATGCTGGCCGGGCTGGTCCTCGTACCAGTGGTCTCGCTGCTCACGCCCCAGCCGGACGCCGCCCTGGTGGAAGACGCCTTCTCCTGCTATGACCGGAAGGTTCTGGTCCGCCAGCGGGAGGCCCTGGGCGACGGAGAAAAGGCGGGATAAGTCCAAAAACGCCAGAAAGTCCGCAAGAAACTTCCTTTTCAAAGACGAAACCGTGTGGTACGCTATCCATACCACACGGTTTCGGTATTTCCGGACCTACTCCACAAACGAAAGGAACATTCTGATCCCCATGGTCATCGACATCCATACCCATACCTTCCCCGACCGGCTGGCCGCCACCACCATCCCCAAGCTGGAGCTGGCCGCCCATACCCGCTCCTTCTCCGACGGTACCAACGCCGGACTTGCCGCCTCCATGGCCCGGGCCGGGGTGGACTGCTCCCTGGTCCTCCCGGTGGCCACCGCCCCCAAGCAGGTGGTCCACGTCAACGACTGCTCCGCCCAGATCAACGAGCGCTTTCCTGAAACGGGGATCTTCTCCTTCGGCTGCATCCACCCCGATTTCTCCGACTACCGGGCCGAGCTGGCCCGGGCAGCCGAACTTGGCCTGAAGGGGATCAAGCTCCACCCCGTCTATCAGGGGGTGGATTTTGATGACATCCGCACCCTCCGCATCCTGGACCGGGCGGCGGAGCTGGGCCTGATCGTCCTCAGTCACTCCGGACTGGACGTGGGCTTCCCCGGCGTCGTTCACGTCACCCCCCGGATGGTGCGCAGCGCCCTGGACCAGGTGGGTCCCATGACCCTCATCCTGGCCCACATGGGCGGCTGGAGGAACTGGGACCAGGTGGAGGAGCTGCTGCCCGACACCTCCGTCTATCTGGACACCTCCTACTCCCTGGGGGATCTGGCCCCCCTGGATGACGGCTTCTACCTCCCGGAGGACCTCCCCATGATGCCCCAGGAGCAGTTCCTCCGCATGGTCCGCACCTTCGGCCCCCACCGCATCCTGTTCGGCACCGACAGCCCCTGGCAGAGCCAGACGGACGCCGTGGCCGCCATCCGCGCCCTGCCCCTCAGCCAGGAGGAACAGGACGGCATCCTGGGCGGGAACGCCCAAAAGCTGCTGAACTTCCCGAATATGTAAATACGGCGAGACTGTCCAAAAAGCGGCGCAGCCACTTTTCGAGAAGGATTCCATTTTATTCCGTCGCCCGACGGCGGCGGAACTCCTTGCGGGAGGTTTTTTTGACAAACTGCGGCGGGTCATTACTGTTCTTGTAATGACCCGCCGTATTTTCTTCGTGCAAAAACTGAATCCTGTTTTTCTTAGGGACTTCTCTTCCTTCCAGGAGAGGCCGCTCAGCCCTTACGGTGTGACCGGCAGGGTGATCCCAGCCACCGTGACGGACTCCACGGTGGACAGGTCCAGGATCTCCTCAAAAACTCCGCCCTTCCGGCATACTGTTCGGCCTGTCTCCGGGTCAATGCTTCCGCCCAGGCTGGACAAATCCACCGTGGATCCGTCCGCCATGTTCAGGGAGAGGGGCAGGGACTCGAAGAAGCGGTAGGACTGCTCCCGGTCGTGTTCGCTCTCCCGTCCGTTCTCCTGACTCTGGTTGTCCCAAACCAGCTCCTCCTTCACGGTATAGTCTACCTGGATAGACAGGGGAGAGATGGTCACCCCGTCCAGAACGGCTTCCATACCATTGAGCTGGAAGGTCTGACCGCCGGGCAGGCGGACACTGCTGTCCGGGAAGCTGAACTGGAAGCGGATCTTCCATTTCCCCTCTGCCACCGGGATTTTATCCTGAAAATCCTTCCCCATCCGGTACAAGTTCCGGAAGGAAGCGGTGGCCGTCCCCGGCTCCAGGGGCACATCAGACGTCATCTTCTCCACGTACTGGATGGAGGGCTCTGAAGGGTCGGCGTCGTAGAAATAGGCGGAGCCGTGGGACGACCCTCCTGTCACCCCCACGCTGGTATCCGCCCGGTCAAAGGTCAGGGGCAGCACCCCGTTCCCCAGGGGCTCCAGGTCCTCAGCCAGCGGCTGTCCGTCCTCCCGGGCGATGGAGTAGACAACCGCATAGCTGTACGCGTCCCCAATGATGGCGTCGGCGGTGATGGTCACCCCGTTGTGGGTGTCGCTGGCCCCCACAGGGACCCCCATCCAGTCCAGGATCTCCGTCTGGGCGGGCGCACCGCCCAGCACCGAGGCAAACACCTCCCCCGCCGGGGTGAGGACCACTGCGGCCCCCGCTCCCACCGTCAGAACGGCGGCAGCTGCCACGGCCACGGCCGCACAGCGCAGATTCAGCCCTTTTCGTCTGGAGCCGCCCCTCTCCAGCAGGCGGTCCACCATCGCCTCCTTCTCCTGCTCTGTGAACCGCAGCTCGTCCATGGTCTCCCGATATGTTTTCATGTCAACGCCTCCTGTTCCAGCTGCGTCCGCAGCTTATCTCTTCCCCGGCTGAGCCGGGTGGCCACTGTGGCCGGCTTCTCCCCCAGCATCTGGGCGATCTCATTGGCGGAGTAACCCTCGTAGTAATAGAGGTAGATCACGGTCCGGTATTTTGGCGGAAGCAGCGCCACCGCCGCCCACAGGCTCCCCTCCTCCGCCTCCGGCGCCCGGGCGTCCAAGGCCGCCGACAGGTCCACCGTCGTCCTGCGCCAGCTGCTCTTCAGCTGATCCTTGCACACGTTGACCGACGTACGGATGATCCAGGCCCGTTCGTGCTCCGGCGACTGAAATTCCCGGGGCTTCTCCAGCAGTCGGAGGAACACCGTCTGGCAGATGTCCTTGGCATCCTCCGTATTTTTCAGGTAGGTGAAGCTCAGGCGCAGGATCAGGTCGGAGTAGGTCTGCACCAGGCGCTCCGCCTCCTCCCGGCTGAGTTGGGATCTCATCTTGCTCACATCCTCTCTGGGAATTCTAAAAAGCGCTTTCACATTCTATACGATCCAAAGACCCGGAATCTTTCATCCGGAACAAAAAAATTCCCGGAGCCTAACCGGCTCCGGAAATTTTTGCTGAACGCCCTTACACTTTGACAAACTTGTCCCTATTGGCCCGGCAGATGGGGCACTGATAGCCGTCGGGCAGGGTCTCCCGCTCCGCCACATAGCCGCAGATGGTGCAGCGCCAGCCCACATTAGGCTCCAGGGTGCGGTACACCGTGGCCGCCGCCGGGGTGGCTCCGCCGCCGTTCTTATAGTCGTCCACCGTCAGGGCCGGGCCGTCCCCCAGGACCTCTGCCTCGGTCACCTCCGCGATGTAGAGCATATAGTTCCCCAGATCCAGCTTCTCCACGATCCGGCAGCTGATCCGGGACAGGGCATAGTCCCGGAGATAGGGGTTGCCCGCCCCGTCGGTCTCCACCGGCAGGCCCTCAAACTTATCCACCACCCGGCCGGACTTATAGCCGAACAGGTCGATCCTCTCCTTGGGCGTGTCCTTAGACAGCACCGTGGCGGCAAAACTCCCCGCCGCCTCCACGGCCTTGAAGGTCTCGTTGCTCTTGCTCAGGGTCAGGGAGAACTTGATGGGATTGGTGGAGGTCACCTGATGCAGGGAGTTCACCACGCACCCCTGAAAGCGCCCATCCAGAGCCGCCCCCACCAGGAACAGCCCGTAGTTGATCCGGTCAAATGCCTTTCGGTTCATAATCCTTCCTCCATATCACAGAATTTCACTATAATAGGAATAATTCTTGTTTACTATCATACTACGAGTTTCCACAAAAGTCAACGCCGTCATTCTTTTTTTCCAAATCTCACAAGAAAATAGCCCATTTTTTATGCAAAAATGCGGTCCCGCAGCTGCGGGACCGCATTTTATTCGCTGATTGTTCGCCCTTACTGGGGGATGTCCTGGGAAGGTTGCTGTCCCTCCTGACTGTCCTTGCCAGAGTCCTCCTGTTCCTCCTGAGGCACCTCCTGGATTTCCTCTTGGGGGTCCTCCCGGCCATCCGGGTCCTTCCAAACCTCTGTCAGGTCGTCCTTGCTCCCGTCCCGAAAGAAGCGGAGGTTCAGGTCCACATCTCCAGAGATCCCGGCCACCCGGCCGCTGGAGGTATACTGCCACATCTCAAAATCATAGTAGAAGGAGGGGTAGTCGGTGTACTGGGCCAGCCAGAAGGGGTGCTCCATGATCTTGCTCAGGTCATAGTTGTTATAGGCCAGATTCTGATAGAAGTAGACCATGGGCTGGTAGCCTTCCGCCTGGATCTCCTCACAGAAGGCGTTCGCCATGCGGCACATCGTCTCTGTGTCCGGGATCTTCTGGGTGCGGGAACCGGAGTAATTCTGCCGCTCCCAGTCAAAGACCACCGGGTAGGAGATGGGGTAGGGTGCGATCTGCTCCAGCACATAAGCGGCCTCCTCCCGGGCCTCCTCCACGGTGACCGCCTGGGAGAAGTAGTACACCCCCACCTTGAGCCCGGCATCCAGCGCACCCTGGATATTGCGCTGGAAATAGGTGTCCCCCATCATCTTGCCCTCACTGCCGTAGCCCCGGTATCCCACCCGGATCATGGCAAACTCGATGCCGGCATCGGCCACCTTGGTCCAGTCGATCTCCCCCTGGTGGACGGACACATCCACGCCGCGGGCCACATCCACCCCGTTTTCCTTATAGTACATCACGCCGTTTTTCCGCCCAAATCCCTCCGGATCATAGGAGTTCACCGGCACATCCGGCAGGATGTCGTAGTAGGCTCCCTGGAAGGGGATCTGCTTTCCGTAGCGGTGGACCCGGTCCACCTGCCAGACGATGACGCTGATCTCAGCCCGGGTGATAGGCTTGTCCGGCAAAAAGACCGTCTTTCCCTCCTCCTGGCTGCCAGTGATGATCCCCAGCTCGTACAGGGCAGTCAGTTCACCGTCATCCACATCCGCAAATGGGGATTTCCCCTGCGAGGGCTCCAGCTTCAGCGCCCGGGCGGCCAGCTGAGCGATCAGTTCCCGCCGAATGGGCGCGTCTAAGTCCCCGATCTCCTCCCGGGTCAAGTATCCCTTCTCCACAGCGTAGTCCGCATAGCCGCTGGCCCAGTGCGCCCCGCTGGGGGTAATGGCGCCGCTCCCGGCGGCCTTCAGGACCATGACCAGGGCCGCACCGGAGGTCAGAGCGTCATTGGGCCCAAATTGTCCGTCTCCATAGCCGTCGATCATTCCCTGGCTATTCAGGACAGCCACATATTTATAATACCAGTCTCCGCCCTGCACATCGACGAAGGGGCTGGTATAGCCGCTGGGCACGCTCAGCCGGTAGGGCGCGGCCATCACAGGTTGGATCCCCAGAACGGCGGCCAGAGCAAACGGTACGATACGCCTCCTAATTTGATGTTTCATCTCAAATTCTTTCTCCTTTTCGGTTTACAGTAATATTTTCTCCATTATAGCAAACCCGCAGATTCGACACAATAGGAAATTTCATGGTGACTTGCTCTTTCATGTCCGCCTCCCGGGGCAAACAAGATAAAGAAAAAAGGAAGGAACAATTTGTTCCTTCCTCTTGTGTTGGCACTACCTATCTTCCCGGTCCGTCTCCAGACAAGTATTTTCGGCAGAAGCGAGCTTAACTTCCGTGTTCGGAATGGGAACGGGTGGACCCTCGCCCTAATCAGCACCAACTTACTTTCTTTTGAAAAAGAAAGTAAGCAAAGAAAACTTCATGTCTTCTACTTCAGGAGAACTGTTTTTCTCTCCTTACCGCCTTTTTCAACAGCAATCAGTTTATCAAATTTTCAATCATTTGTCAAGAAAAACTTCTCAACTCACCGCCTGAAGGGCGGTCACCGAATCACAAACCAGTGAAGCGTTTATGATCTCAGGGCTCCCATTGAAGCCCAGCGAAGCGGGTTCAATGGGAAGGTGAAAAATTGCCCGCCCCGGCTAAGAAGCCTCGCCGCATGGCGGGGATTCGTGCCTTAAGGGCAATTTTGAACTGGTGACCCGTACGGGAATCGAACCCATGTTTGCGGCGTGAGAGGCCGCCGTCTTAACCGCTTGACCAACGGGCCGTATGGTGCGCCTTCAGGGATTCGAACCCGGGACCCACTGATTAAGAGTCAGTTGCTCTACCAACTGAGCTAAAGGCGCATACTTTCTTTTGAAAAAGAAAGTATGCAAAGAAAACTTCGTCCCTTTTCCATGCTTTCTCTTTCGCAAGAGGGAGGCGCTTACCTGCGCCTTCAAAACCGAACAGTGAAACCTCAAGACCTCGCTCACAAGCGCCTGCATCCTTCCTTGACCTTTAGGTCAAGCCCTCGGCTTATTAGTATCGGTCAGCTGCACACGTTACCGTGCTTCCACCTCCGACCTATCTACGACATAGTCTACGTCGAGCCTTACTCCTTTCGGATGAGAGATCTTATCTTAGGGGGAGTTTCACGCTTAGATGCTTTCAGCGTTTATCTCGTCCAGACGTAGCTACCCAGCTGTGCCCTTGGCAGGACAACTGGTGCACCAGAGGTCTGTCCATCCCGGTCCTCTCGTACTAAGGACAGCTCCCTTCAAATCTCTTTCGCCCGCAACAGATAGGGACCGAACTGTCTCACGACGTTCTGAACCCAGCTCGCGTGCCACTTTAATCGGCGAACAG
>ENA-USYR01000052-USYR01000052.1-human-gut-metagenome-genome-assembly--contig:-NODE-52-length-61534-cov-22.168118_pt1 | contig 61534 bp, 47 predicted proteins | sample MGYA00250064_ERZ773510 | MGnify/ENA primary metagenome ERZ773510 (study PRJEB29103, sample SAMN06112082) | human gut metagenome | biome: human gut; feature: ankylosing spondylitis patient; material... | reverse complement strand
TTTCCATTGCGAGATTGCCAACCTCATCCAAGAACAGCGTACCGCCTTCCACCTCGTGAAAATAACCTTTCTTGCTATTGTCCGCACCCGTAAACGCTCCTTTGACGTGTCCGAAGAATGCCGACGGCGCAAGCTCTTTGGAGAGAGAACCACAGTCCACCGCAACGAACGGTTTTCCTGCCCGTTTGCTTTTGTCGTGCAGCAGGTGGGCGATATGCTCCTTGCCCGTGCCGTTCTCCCCGAATATCAGCACGCTCATGTCGGTGGGGGCTACCAGCCTTATCCGCTTCATGATGGCTTGGAACGCCGAGCCGTCACGCGAGAACAGGGGCATACGGCTCCGTCCGGTGTGCCGTTCTTTTAACATGGTACGGAGCAGAGGAACGAGTTTGTCCTCCACAAGCTGCTTGGGTATGTAGTCCAGTGAGCCGAGTTTCATGCTTTCAACCGCCGTATGCACTTCGGCATAGTCGGTCATGATGACAAAGGGATGCATCCTGCCCTCCTTGCGCATCCAGCGCAAAAGGTCGATACCGTTGCCGTCGGGCAGGCGCAGGTCGGAAACCACAATATCCCCGTCTGCGGCCTGTTGCAGATATTTCTTCGCGGTCGAGAGGTGGAAAGCCTGCACGGTGTGGAATCCCTCGCGTGCCAGCAGGTTGCAGACAAACTCGCAATACACGATGTTGTCCTCCACCACGATGATTTTTGTCTTATCCATTTTCGTATTTTCTCCTTTCTTCTTTTGCCAGCCGGATGATTTCCGAACCCTTATCCAGCACAGCTTTTACAGCATTATGGATAGCCTCGTTATTTGATGTACCTTCGCAATGAAGCAGTTTATGAAGCTCCTTTAATGGCTGGTCGGCACGGAGTATCTCCCACGAACTTCTCAGGTGGTGTGTCAGGGTGTCCAGTTCCTGAAGGTCTTTCCGTTGCTCCGCATCCATGACCGATAGCATTTCCTTTTCAGTTTCCGTTATCAGTTTCTCCAGCATGACGGCTTCATTCCCGTATGACAGCAGGGAGGTGAAATCCGGCTTTTCATTCCGGTTGCCTTGCATGGCGCATTTGTCTGAAACCTCCATCAGTTCCGATATGGAGAACGGTTTGAGCAGGCAACCGGAGAAACCACGTTCCATAAGTTCCTCCTTGCTGCAACTGCCCGAAGCGGTTGTCACCACTACCGGGATAGTCTTTGAATTGCCCACATTGGAGGTGCGTAGCAGTTCCAACAGCTCGAAGCCGTTGATATCCGGCATATTTAGATCCGTCAGAAGTAAACTGTATTCCTTTTTTCGTATCAGTTCTATCAGCTCCGCAGCATCAGTGCAGGTGTCGCAGTGTACTCCTTCCTGTGCATACATTTCTTTCAGCATCAGGAGCAGCACTTCATCATTGTCGATGGCAATGACCTCATGGTATGCCTCATTGCGGCGAGCATAGCCTTGATAGGATTGTTTTGGCTGTTCTCCGGCTGTCAGCATGGGGATTTCCACCGTGAAGCGGCTTCCCTTGCCTCTTTCGCTCTCCAACAGCACCGTGCCGCCGAGCATCGCCACAATACGCTGTACTATTGACAATCCTAATCCGAAGCCGTCTTTGGCTGCGGCGTTAGACAGCCGTTCAAACGCACCAAACACACATTCTTGTTCATCTTTGGTCATACCTGTACCCGTGTCCTCGACAATCAGTGTCAGCACTCCGTCAGTATAATCGGTAGTAAGCGACACACCACCTACCTCTGTGAACTTGATGGCGTTTGACAGCAGATTGTTCCCGATTTGAATTATTCGTTCTTTGTCGGTCAGTATAATGGCATCACTTTCATTCTTCACAATCAAGGATAGTCCCTTATTCATAGCAACGGGCATAAACTCTGTTTCAAGCGTTTGTGTGATTGCTGAAATTCGGCAAGGTTGCATTTTGGGCTGTTCCTTACCGTTGTCCAATCGGAAGAAGTCAAGCAGAGTGTTGAGCATATCTCGCATACGGCCGGAAGATTGTTGTATGTTTTGAAGAAAATGCACACTGTTCTCCTTGTTGCACTCTTTCTGTAACAGCTCGGCATAACCTGTTATTGCCGTCAGCGGTGTGCGCAGTTCATGGGTGATGGTATGCACCGCTTTCTTCCGGGAGGCTATCAAAACATTATTTTGTTCAACGCTCAGATTCAGTTCGTTTATCAACCGTTCTCTTTCTTTCCTTGCATGTACCTTCTTCTTTATATCCCGTTGTATGATAAGATAAAAGACAACAAGCAGAGCGACGGAGAATGTAATCAAGCCGGTAATGATAACGGTTGACCGCTCATAGGATGCTTTCAGACGCACCTCCTTGTTTCGGAAGGCAGTCCATGTCTGCTCATCCAGATTTGTAATCAGCATTCGCAGTTTACGGTTGAGTTCCTTGTTGCATAACCGTAGGCTATCCGTGTAGTTTTCTATAACACGTTGTTGCCTGTTTATCTGTAAAATCAGATTTTTGTCCAAAGAAGTCTGTCGGGTCGTGATTGGTAGTTGCACGGTTTCCTTACCTCCAAAAAGTCCGGCGATACCTTTCTTTTTGCGGATAACGGTCTTTGTAGCCGTATGTGTGATTACGATAAGTTTCTGATTGAATAGAAGGCTGTCGGTCTGCCTTTGTTTTCGTGAGGCTTCCATGATTTGAAACAGATGCGCTTCTTTGGCGGCTAACAATGTACGGAGCGAATCAATCTGAGTGGGTCGTATGAAATCCTCGCATTGTACGCGTAAGACTTGCAGCATGGAATCGGTCTGCATATGGCGTTTCCGGTAAGCCAAAATATCCTCATTATCCCATACCAAGACGGATTCACCGTAAGTTACCAATGCGGTCACATAGCGGTGGGCAGTGTTGATGTCATGCTGTGTCTGGAAAATTGTGATTGACTCATCTTCTATCTTCTGCACCCGGTTACGCTCATGGAGAACAATAGCAACCATACTGCCGATGATTGCCATCAAAAGGAAATATCCTATGAATATCTTATGTTGCAAAAGTATCTTCAAGTTTTTTACCTCTATAAGTACAAAGAGTCCTTTATTTCTCGGAATCCTATTGTGATTGTTTCCGACGCAGTTCTGTCATTTCCGAATCATGCTTTTTCTGGTAGTTACGGATGATTTCGGGATGCAGACAAATTCCATGTCGACAGTTACGCATTATATTCATTTATAAATGGCATACGCCCACATATAACAGCAGGCGTATGTTTCATTTTAATCTATGATTGATAATATTCATTGCGTAACTGACGGAGCTATCGTACCATCTGAAACATAGGTCGCATCCCAAGAACCTTCCAATTGTATATTATTGAGATTTAATCCCGGTAAACGAATGTTTAGCGGTTTTATCACCACATTGTTCAGAGCGTCAAGCAGTGGTTGCAACAATTGGTTGGTCAAGCCACCCACAATGCCGGAAAGAATATTATCGCCCAATAATTGCTTGACTACTTCTTCCAGATTAACTATATCATTTAGCACAATGTTAAGTTCCAGCGGTTCTCCTGTATGATCTTCGCTGAAGTCACTCAACGTCAGATTCAGAAGTTCAAATGTAGTGCTATACTGCAAATTGGATTGCATCTGATAACTCAAAGGTTTGTGAATATCTACAAGCAAACCATTAAGGGCTTGCTCATCCAATTTTTCCAGCAGCGAGGCAAGTAATAATTTATACTTTTCGCTATCACGATTTACGTCTATTCTCGTAAGTTTCCCTTCTCCGCAAAGGCTAAGCACATTCAATTTACCAAGATTATTAATTTTGGTTACTGGAATGTTTTTCCATGTCGTTTCAGGATAATATGAACGGCAGATGCGATTAAAATCTATGCTCTTAGGTAAGGACGAATAAGTCACATCAACAGCATTTACTGTAGTCCACGGGTTGAGAATATAGTTCAAACCAAGCAAACTATTACCTGCGCCACCTTCACCCTTCAAGGCCGCTTCAAGACGTTTTGTTACCTCTTTAAGCAATTGCTCATTTAATGCTTCTACCACATCTCCCAATATCATATTTACCAAACGGTCAACGATTGTTGTGAGGCTTCCAGCAATCACATCAAGCCCGGTTGCTTTACTTAAAGCATCCAGTATGGAAGATTTTAGCAGACCTTTTACAATATCAGTCGTGAGATTATTTTCGCGGATTTGCTTGACAAGATTGTCTACCAACATGGATACAGCCTTGTTGTCATCAATCATGTCACGACCGTAAACATTTCCGGCAACCACACGTTGCATCAATACGTTGGGGGATGGATTAGCCGGGCTGAAATCAACGGTACATAGATAGAACATATTGTATTGGTTGAAACCTTTTGGTCCCATTTCAGGCATATTGATACGTGCAGACGCGAAGTCCCCATTGTATCCGGTCAGAATTTCATTGTCCCTTTGATCTATGAAAAGATTTTTGTCGGCATTACCAACAAATACAGCCTTGTAATCCCCATTAGGAAGTTCAAAATTTATTTCCTGCGTTAGAGGCCACTCGTATGTCTGGGGTGTGATATTTCCTACAGTTCCTTCATACTTCAATACAGTTTTTTCTGTATGATATTTGTACATTCCGTCTGCCTGTTTTTGGTAGATCAGGCACACTAAAGATTGTATCTGCTCGGAATTTCCGTTAACCGCAGCACGGGTGTTTGCGACTAAACCTGCCGGTTGAGGAAAGAATGTCGCATGGAAATACCCCTCCGGGACGTTTCCTTCCACATTACCGCTTGTAGGTTTATCCAACAATGAATCCGTATCATTGTCGCATGATGTAAACGCAATGGCTGCGCACAATAATAATCCTATATATGATGTTTTCATAAACTGTCCTCCTGTTGCTTAAAAATTATCAATCCATCCGTCCCATTCTTCATCTTCAATATTGATGTTACCGCTGAAGCTGACATCAAAGTTTCCGCTTCCGTTTCCGAGTGTCAGCCAAGTTATCTGGTTAGGATATATTGGTATCGTGGGGTGGTCGGACTTTATCGGATATTTTGTTGTCCCGGTTGAGGTAGTAATCTCAAGATAATTGTTTGTCCCGGCGGCATCGGCGATATTCTCTTGTGGTAGAAGATTTATCTTAACTCTAACCTCTGAAGCTCCAAGTCCATCGGTTATCGTCTTTGACAATGCTATGGGTTCACCGTCTGTAATCACTTGTCCACCTGTGCCATCGTGAATATACATGGTCGTATGCCCTTTCACTTGGAGCTTTACCGACTGCATATCAGGTATGTTCTTTATCCTAACTTCCAAAGCTCCGTTCTGCCTTGTAAGTACGGTGGATTGCGTTCCGGTATTTGCAGATGCGACAAAACTTAGAATGCTTCTAAAAATATGTTTGTCTGTTTCATCATCATTGCCATTTATATATCCAGCAGTAGCTTCTTTGTATGATGGAACTATATCCGCACTATATAAGTCCGGAAGCTTCGGGGTTTGACCTTTTGGAACTGCGAGAAAAACAGCTTTGTAGCTTGTTTTCGTATTGAGATCTTCAACCGTAAGGTGATTATCTGTCAATTCCAATTCGCGCACCTGCGAATAGCCGACTGTGCCGTCGCCATTGTCATGACCTTCATATAGATACATTTTTGCGTCATAATTGGCAAGATTGAGACTTTGGGCGGCACGAGACAGGGTGTTGAGTCCGATGTGAAAAGTGGTTGATGTTTTCTCGGATTCCGGTAACAGATCGGACTCCGAAGAACATGACGACAAAGCTCCTGCCAATGCTATCGCCATGCTTGATAATAAAGAGAATCTGCTCATATAATCTTGTTTTTATTTTCTGGTTGTAATTGGTTATTTTTTATCTCCGCCAAGTGTTCCTCCGTCATGTTCACCCCATTCCTTGTCAATGCCCAAACCGGGAGGTACATTACCATTATCCATTGCGCCTCCATAATATTCATCCCACACGGTATCTATTTCGATGTATATATCGCTTGTCTGTCCGCTCAGGTCTATCGGTTTATTATGTTTTCCCATTCGGTAAAAATGGTTGGCACGTATGGGATAGTGCATCGCTTGGCTATCATCTTCGTTTTCCGGAGTGTCAATAATGCCTGTACCACTGCGTGATGATATTTTATTATCAGGCTGATAAAATATCCTGCGCCGCGCAATCTCATTTCCATTAGAATCGGTCATTACCAGTTCCAGTGTGCTTTGTCCTATTTCCATGCCCGCAGCAATAGGTAGCAAATAGGCCGAAAGAGAGAAAACTCCGTTATCCTCCGGTTTGACTTCATAACTTGCGATGACACGTTCCGCATCATTATTGCTGCCGGATGTGATGAAGTCCGTATATTCATTGTCCGGAACTATATCCGGAGAATCATATCCAATCGGCATTTGTGGTAAAAACCATATTTCCTTGTTTTGGGGTGTGTAAAGTCTGAGTTTTACATAAGCGACTTTAGTCCCTTCTATTTCAGCAGGCAGTTTCTTGAAGTAGCCCATTACTCCCGCCACACGGCGGTATAGGATTATCGGGCGGGACAATGCTGTTCCGTCTTTTAGCTGTTGCTTGGTGAATGTTTCGCTTCCGGCAAACAATTCCGATTGGGCAATCAGGTTTATGTTTGCACCATTTTGTAACTTGAAATGCTCTTCTGACAATTTCTTACCTATGGTTGCAACGCTTCCGGGATTCCCATAGGCTGCCACCGAATTTGCATTCTGGAACGTAGGGCTGTCTGATGTTCCTGTAAACGTGTCGTCAAAACCCACTGCAAGAAACATATATTGTGTGTCATCTTCGTAATCCTGATACTTAGTCCGATATCCCTGTTGGCGAGTATCTAGTCCGGTCATTGCCCCGTCAAGGTGTTTCCAACTTATATCTTCACTTGCCACACAGGTATAGTCCTCGTTTTCCTGCTTATAGATATACAATTGGACACGTGTTGCGTGTTGTTTGCCATATATATCTTCTCCGGGATCAACAACAGCGGTGCGCGTTGACGCAAGTGAATTGTTTTTTACAGTAATGGCAATGGAATATCTACTGTCAGAGGGTTCTTCCAAAGGAGGTGTGTCATTCTCCGAACATCCATATACCAGCATTGCCGCCAGACCGTAAATCAGATGTCTTATTTTTATAATATTTTTCATATTTATCTCCTTGATTTTTTCGTTACCTTATGTTTCTGCATAAGCATACTTTCGTTCAATATAACTTCAAACGATGTAGTGCCGTTCTTGACTACCACAAAGAACGCTTCCATCGGAGCGACCAGCAAATTAGGATTGTCTTTGCTTGAAACAGTCTGACTTTCGATAGTCGCATCTTTATTGTATGAACTGCCGCTGCACACTCGTATTTCTTCAATTTCAGAGTTTGCCTCCATCAGTTTTGCCACATTGATATGTGTCATAAACGGATTGCCCATAAGGAATGTCTTGCCGCTTTCTCGGTTATTGAGTGTAATTTTCCGAGGGATACTCATAGCAAAATGCCCAATATTCGCAACCGTTCTATCTATTGACTCTGATTTTCCAGTGGAAGTACCATTGGAACGGAAATAGAAATACCGGGGATGTTCCTTAGGGAAACGGAATGTATAATTATTCCTATCATTGGACGAACCCGCTTTGAACAAGAAACCTTGTCCTACAGCATACTTCGTATTTACAGCGTTGAAATCTGTAGACCAGCGTGCTGTTCCGACATCGGTTCCGTTTAACTCTTCATCTTTTTCTATTGCCGCGCCATTCCAGAAATGTTGATATACGATTGGTTGGTTACGGATCTCTTTATAGTTGTCAGCAGACAAAACGGTAAAATACTTGTCTTTTCCCCAATTTGCATTTGGAGATATGAACATATCACCGGTGTACATTTCCAGCAACGGGGCGGAAAGCAGATAATAGTGTCCGCCTTGCAGTGTTTTATCCACAAACACTTTGCCTCCCATTGTAAGGTAATGTGTGCCGACTACTTCTGCACCACTTTCAAAATGGATGTTCCTGCAATAGTTCTTTTCATTGCTTGCAAGTTCCGGATATTGTTTGGCATTTGCCGGAATAATGACATTGGTACACGACCACGGACTGCCGTCTGTCCAATTCTCCCATTCGTTCCAACCTGTTGATGCTGCATTGGTTTTCCAAGTCGTCACCTGTGGGTGAATGATAGCGTTGACATCATAAGCCAATAGTTGACTGCTGTCTGCCGAATAAATATAAAGCGTATAACGACCGACCGGTAACGCTTGTGCAGGAATAACAATCTGTCCACCGGAAATGGTGGCATTGATGGTTATATCTTTTTTATTTTCACTATTATAACACCAAATACTTAATTCGGAATATTCTGGCGTTCCATTGACCGGAATATTCAAAACATTGCCGTAGCATGTATGAAATGTTGCGTCCTCTATTTCCAGTTTGTCGCCATCATCATCGGTATCAGCGCAGTCGGGTATGCCGTCGCCATCGGAATCAGGGCGGATAAATACACCACATATTTTTGAAGTATTCAACAGTTGTAATCCACCGACAGTGAACTCAATGCGGTCAAACTCTTGTTCGGGAGTAACTTCAATGTATGTATATCCGCCATGTGAAATTAGGCTGGCTCCCAAAATGTCAAAATCAGCAGTGCTTGCAACTTTGGTATCTCCATTATAAACTTTCAATTCTCCAACTTTGGACAAGTTTACTGAAAGCAAATCTCCCATATTGCCAAACACCAGCCCGATAGACTGGTTGGCTTTTTGCTTCCGGAATTTTAACGCTATTGTGGATCCGCCTAAAGAAACTCCGTCGTTGAGCAAAGCTCCCGTTTCCATACTGCCATCAAGTAGATAATCCAAGTTTTTGAATGTATTTCCGACAGACAGGAGTCCTGCGCCAATCAGTGTCTTGTTATAATCTATTTGCAAGTCATCTTTCAAATTTGTCATTAGCTCCATGCAACCACCCATGCCGGAGGATTCATCACATGACGGATCTTCATAGAAAATGCTGTAAATCCTCATGGATGTGAGAACATCAGCTACACCTTTGCGCCATAGTTCAATCCGGTCAAACGATTGGTCTGTTTCAACGCTAAGACGCACTTTGTCATTGGCAGAGCCTATCAAGCTCAGATGTACGCTTGAATTTCCTGTTGTCACATCATTGTTGATAAGGTTATCGCCGTCATAAAGTTTTATTTTGAAGAAACTCAGCGCACTCAAATCGAGCAGCATTGTATTTGCCTGTACCACAAACCCGGTACGAATTTTTCCTGCCGCAGATACCGGTGTGTTCATTTTGAATGCAGCCACAGGACTCCATTCCAGAACCGATGCCAGTTGATTGGATGTCGCATAATTGTCCGGGTTCTGATCTACAACATTGTTCATGTTGTTGCTGCCATTAAACAGACAAAGCAGACAGCCCTTCCATCCGAGTGCTTCCACTGCGTATGCGCCATGTGAAGCGGCAGTAATAGCTTTGTTGCATCCGGCATTTTCACCAACAGATTTGTGCATGATTGTAGCCGTATGGCTAAGTTGCCGACCATCAGGAGCGGTATAAAATGCTTGTACTCGGTAAGCACCATCATGGCTCATGCCAGTGAGAATGTTCCCATTCTGCACGGAAGGATTTGAACCGTATGGTTCCGACAATATAGTATAGGTCACATTTCCTTCTGTTGTTTCCGGCAACCGATATGAATAGTTGTATGTAACATCATCGCCAAATGTGAAATAATTGGAGGGATCAAGTCTAACACCTTCCCGAACATAGGCATAATAAACATTCATACCACCTAAATTCAGCAAACCGGCAGGATGTGTGAACTCTATTTGCGAACACTCCTGCGTTGTAACCATGTTTGTGAGTGTTTGTCCGGAAAAACCTATCAAGCTCAAGCTTAATAAAGATGTTGCAGGTGTAGATTCTTCAACCTCTTTATTGTTGGCATCATAAGAGGTCAATGTGGGGGAGGCTTGGCCGAATAAGTCAAGACCGAGAATTTTGTTAGTACTATAATAAAATCCCACTTCTGTTCCGGCTGAAATCGAACGCTTCAAATTTATTCTGGCATAGGAGCGAATACCAACCAGTGAGGTGAACGGTGCGGAATTGTCTAGATCGTTGTCTATAAGATTGTCAGCAGATGCGACATTGTTTTTGCTGATAGCCGGTGTTCCCCCTGTCCAATAACTGCTGAACTGCGCCTCGGATGTAGCTCGGATTTCAGGATTCTCGCCCACAAAGGCATATTTCACAGCCAAAGCTATGTTGGATGCAACCGTGGCATCAACTCCGGTGAAACTCATGCGCACCTCGTTGAATGGTTTGCTTGCATCAAAGGAAAGTACACGGTCAGCTACGGAATTACCTACATTGAACGACAGCAGGTCAAGTTTGAGTGTCGTTGTCTCATCGGCTGTATATACGGATTCTTGCTTTTGGCCGTTAAGATAGGTCTCCAATGTCAACCCTTTAAGAAGGCTGAGGTCAAGCAATTTAGCACCGCCTGCCTCAGTATCCTTATACACGAATCCAACCTTTTGTCCGGCGGCATATACATGATAAAGGTCCTTGACCGACACAATGGGCGTGTATGCAACGCCCGCGCTGATAGCCGCAGGAATATTGCAAGCATTGGTTATATCGGTATCCACAATGTTATCCAACGCCCCGTTGCTAACGCCGATTACATTGACGGTAGAGGAATTGATTTCGTTGATTACACGTCCCGGTCCGACAATAGGCACGCGGCAGTTATCACTCTTCCATGTCCCATCAGCTTGCTGTATTAGACCACCGGGAACAGTCACCTCAATTGCAGCGCGGCTATTCAGTCGTTCTGGTTGTGGTCCGTAGTCAAGTTCGTTATCAGTACACGAACTGAGAATGACGGCAGCAAGCATCACCGTTGTTAATACTCTGTTCATATAGCTATATATTGTTTTCAAATTATAATCATCTTAGGTGGAGTCTATTGCTATGGCATTTGGTAATGGTTGTACCCGTCACCGCGAGAACCAGAGCCGGACTCAGTAACGACCATCAATTGCGGTCTATGTTAGCCGCACTATGGCGGCTTCAAGTTGGGTTGTCAAATGATTTATGCCCAATCTTGGTTAATTATGTTATTTTTACCTATGTATAATTCTCTCTGTTTTCTACTCACAACTTTTCTGCGTGAGCTTTGCAGACCTTTCGGACTACTTCTTGCAACGATGATACAATAATCATCGGTCATATTGGTTATAGACAGCACCCCGAAGCAGTGTTTGCCGCCTCCGGGTGCTGTGTTAGGATTTAATCGGGTGAATATACCTGATTCATTGATTAGTTTTCTTCAATACCCATGTTGTGGATAACACCCCAAGCGTTGTTCAGGATAATTGTGATTTCATTGTTAACGCTCAAGTCAATGGGTTCGTCCGGATCGGGATTTTCGGGGTCAGGTCCATCGGTTGTATCTGCCTTAAGTTTCTTACCAAACGAATAGAAATAGTTGCGGTTCACGTTGAAGATTTTAGTATCATCTTCACCTGTCTGAGTCTGATCAAGAACACCGGTCCAAGTTTTCAGGTCTTTGCCGTTTTCATCACACAGGGCGATAGTAAATGTAGCATTGCCTTCCACCTTTGCAAATGGAACGAGGAAGCAACCACCAAGGAGTGAATTAGCCTCAGTTTTAAGGTTAGTTTCATCCTTGCCTGCCCAGTTGTAGATACCTTCAACAACTGTTACACCTTCAGTAGGAATTGCAAGATTCAGAACTGTAACTCTTTCAGTACCGGCAGTACCACACTGGTTCTGCAACGAAAGTGAGGGAATGTTGTAGGCAGTATTGCTTGAAGAAGCATATACACGAACAGATTTAACCGTTGTTTCACCTACTTTTTCCGGGATATTCTTGAAATAACCAAGAACACCGGCAACTTCACGGCGCATTTCTACCTGAACAGGAGTTGTGCTGATTTTGCCTTTGTCATTAGTGGAGAATACTTTTTCTCCGGCAAAGATTTCCTCAACATCTTCTCCAGCGTTAGGAGTTGCAACAGCAAGTGCGGCAGTCCAATCAAGAGTTGTTTTCAACTCTTTTTTGTAACCATAGGCAACCAGTTTGTACTCTGCTGACTTGTCAAGGTTCTTCAACTTGACAGTCTTGGTTGTCTTGTTGTCGGTTGTACCGGGAGAAACGGCACTTTGGGTTTCCCAATTGCTGATTGCCCAACCCTCGGCAAGGTCTGTGGTGACACCGTTTGCAGCCTCCCAGTTCTCACCGTTTTTCTTGAAGAGCTTGAGCTCAACATCCGTTACTTCACTGTACGCCTCAGAGCTGTACACCGGACGTGCGGCACGGGTTTCGGCACTGCTACCACCGGCATTGAGAGCTAATGTGATTTCACCTGAGACGTTTGTGTCGTTTGCACCACCTCCATTGATGACATCTTCATCATTGGAACATGCGGAGAACAGCATTATGCCTGCTGCTGCCGCGAATAGAAGGTTTTTCTTCATATGACAAATAATTTTGTTAAAAAAATTAGTTAATTATAAAGTTCTCTTTTATTCTTCTTCAATATCCATCTGACTGATAATCGTCCATGAATTGTTCAGCAAAGCATAGATGATAAAATCTTGCTTTTCGCAATCCCACACATAACGCAGGACAGTCAATTCGTTCCTTTTCATGGTTATTTTCACATCTTTGGGAGTAAGCAACGGACTCGAAGGGTCTGACGCATTGATAAAATCAAGATGCAGCTTCGTTCCATTCTCTTTCAAAGAGGGTGAAAGCACCGTTTTAGTTATTATGTTCTGCTCCGGTTCCCATAGATGAGTTGCCAAGACATCTGTAATACCTGTATATTTGAAGGCGTTATTCACATTGTCATAAATGCCATTTATTTCTTTCCGTGAACCGTTGATTCCTTCGAGCAAACATTCCCATTTTTTTTCAATAATGAGCTTGCCTTTTGTCCGCTCCATTTCCACTGTTTGGTTGTTATGCCATGCATCATAGAGTATGGTGTCGTTGGTCATATAGATGTCTTCTCCCTCCATACTATTGGGATTAAGGTCAAGCGAGAGACCATCTTCACTTATCGCATCAAGGTTGCTCATGCCACCCCATACTGTCAGGACATACCTGCCATGAGGAATACAGGGGCAGAGATCAACCGGAAGAATTTGCTTGTCGCCCTTGACCTCAAACACACCCGACTCTTCAACAACGTCGCCCGTATTCAAATCACGCAATACATAGTAGAGAGTCGGCACATATTCGCGGAAGGCAAGATTATCGTCCTTACGCTGCTCTGCTTCGACATTATCGACATTGAAATAGTTTTTGTCCTTGACTGCTATGTTGATTTGGAGCGGTGGACAATCTTCAATCTCGTCACGAATGCAAGACGTGAATGTCATGGCAGGTAGCAATAGAATGTACGCTATATTTCTGATTGTTCCTTTCATACTCAATCCTCCTTACCATTAGTTATGATGTTGATAAACCGTTGTTCGTTGTGGTAAGGCAGGAAATCCACTTCTGTTTTGGCTCGGTTGTGTAATTTGCTATCTATAACAGCATCTACGATATGTTTATAGAATGTTGCCGTGTCGCCAAATCTTGCGGAAATCATTGAACGGACATATTCCGCAACAGGAGTCGTTGCTTGTACGCCTTCTATAATTTGTTTCGCCTCGTCATTCTTGTTTACACTTAACGCTGCAATCGCACTGTTTACGTCAGCATACGGTCGCAGAAGTGTGTAGGCTTCTGAGAGTTTGCGTTGTTTCGCATTCAGTAGTCCGAGGTTATATCTGGCCTCCGGTAATTCAACATTCTGTAATAGTTCGATGGCACGTTCATAGTTCTCAGCAAACACATAACTTGCAGCAAGTGTGTTCAGCATTTCCGGTGTATATTCTTTCCGGGTTTCAAGGACTTGACGCGCATCATCTGTACGATTCTCATTGAGGTATAATATGGCAAGATTGTTGGCAGCTACATCGGATTCAGGGAAATATTTGAGAATTGTTTCATAGACCTGAATACGAGACTTGTCATCAGCAGCAAGCGTTGATACACGCAGCATCTCTTCTTCGTTGAACGCATCGGGACGCTTCTTGTACATTTCAAGCAATTCCGCATCGTCAGTGAAACTCTTGATTGTCCAAGAGTAATCATAGAGAACTTTGCGGTCTTTTGCCAGATAATTGTTTTTAATGCGTGTCCAGCAAGTAAGGCGACGTATATATTTCTCTGCTGCATCATCAGTGGGACCGGGATATTTGAGCATCAACTCACGCACCTTGATACTGTCTGGATCGTTTGCCGCAATCATTGCCTGAACAACAGGCTCCCAGCCTTCGGGTGCTGCACCTGTCTTGATAATACGCTGGATGTCCTTAGACAACCCCAACTGCGATATAAGCCAGTTTTTTGCTGAAGTTGCACGATTGTTGGCAAGCATTATATTGTGCTGATAGCTTGCTTCCGCAGATGCGGAGCCGAATATGTTGAGGCTCGTAAGTGTGGCAAGCGAATCCAGCAATATCGGACGGAGGGTTTCCAACATACCTGTCAATTCGCTACGGTTATTGGCCAAGTCCATGACAATATTCCACTTGTCAACTATAAACTGCAAACGGGCTTCACCTTTGCCTTGATGTACTTTCGGACGTATCTTGAATTCCGGCTCAATCCATGACAGGTTATATTCCTTACGGACATCTATCAATGAAACCGGGACACTGACGTTTGCAATGTCAATCGTGTCAATGCCCGTGCATTGACCGCAACCGTCATTGGATACCACACCGACAATCCGGGCATTATCCACCCTTTCGGGAATCTCTACACTCTTATTGAACGGTATGGCTATCGTTTCTGAAAGTTTTTCTATTTTAACCGCTTGTCGGGCATACGGATCCTCATATCTGTGAAGCACCTCTTTACGATGCTTTTTCTTGCTGTAGATGGGAGCGTCAAGCACAAGTGGTTCGTATTCGTCAAGCACACTGTCCTCTACAACCAATTGAGGAGAAATGACCAAACGACTTCTTTTTGAAAAATATTTGCCGGGGACATTGAATGTAACCTGCATTTGAGCCATATTTGCGCTATCCGGCGTGAGTGTGCTTAATGCAGGCTCCACAGTAACCGATTTTACATTCTTTTGTGTGGCACATCCTGCAAATATACCGACCGAAGTAGCCAATAATACCGGATAAATGATATTTCTTTTCATACGAATCTGCATTTAGAATATATAGACTAATGAAATGGCGGCTTTGGTCGGTCCGACATAATTCTTATGTTTCCTTTCGTAGCATTTGATACATGGTATGCGGTCGCTTTCTTTGTACCAAAGCCTCTCATAGCCTAATCCGATTTCAGCTTCAAGATTCCAGTGCGGTGAGAGAATCCAGTTATATCCATAGGTGATGCCGCCTCCTGCCATGTAACCGTCGTAGCGTTTGTCGCGGAATCCACCGAAGAACTGCGCTCCGTGTCCATGCAGACCGAAGAAATGGCCTTCAAATTTTTCGCACAACCAATACTTCACTTCCGGCTCGACAAGCCAAAAGCGCATTTTTTTATCATTTCTATATGTCCACGGGTTGTACGAACCGCTAAGTTGAAGCGTCACACGGTTACTTGTCGCAACTTCAACTCCTCCGTTTATAGTTCCACCGGCAAGCCAGTAAAGCCCATTGGTTTTTATGGCGACATCCTGCGCAGCTATCTTAGTTATTCCTGACAGGAATATTATCAATACAATCGCAATTCGACTTAATCTCATACGCCTTATATTTCTGTTACCTTTTTATATTCTAATTCGTCCTCAATCTTTTGATTTTCAGTTCAAACCATGTACATCTCCTATAAGCAGATGTATCCATAAAATAAATTTGTTGATTTTCAAGCGAATTGCACAAATAACACCCACTTAAGGAATAGATATTGTGTGCTATTTTAATCACAGTTAGGGTGTTTTCTCAATTTTTTCCAGCGAAAAATCTTTGTTATTTGAGGATGTTTTGCTAATTTTGCACTCCGAAAAACATCTGCTTATAGGAGATTGACATGTGAGGGATGTTGCTATTTGCCATTCCGGACAAACTCCAGTATCATTCTATTGGCGTCATCTATTTTATTGGCGTTCAATGACGAAAGGTATATTCTTGTTGTTTTTTCGGAATCGTGTCCTAATCCTTCACTTATGACTGAAATGGGGATATTGTTGTTATAAGCAATATTTGCCCATGAATGGCGCGCAACATACATGGTCAATGGCAATTCAAGCCCTAACAAATGCCCTATTTCTTGAAGATTCCGATTGACATTATGTATTTTTGAAAGGTACTGTTTTCGCTCGTTTGTACCTATTTTTGTAATTATCGGTAGTAAATATGGAGAGTTGTCTGTGTCATACTTGTCAACGATATGTTGCATACAATTTTCCCAATGAATGAAAAGTTGTTGTCCGCTCTTTTGTCGTTTGTATGACAATATTCCATTCTTAAGATCTTTCTTTTTAAGAAAGGCCATATCCACAAACGACATACCCCGCGTATAGAAGGAAAATAAAAACATATCGCGTGCAAAATCATAACGCTGAATATCAGAAAAATCCAGCATTATGATTCGGTGTATGCTATTGACATCAATAGCCCTTTTGATAGTCTTATCCATTCCAGTGAACACATTCTTGAAAGGATTGGTACTCATAACAAGTCCTTTGTCAACAGCGCGGTTATAAATGGCTCGTAAAATGCCCATATAGAATGAAGATGTGTTTTTTTTCAATCCAAGCGTCTTTATAATATACGTTTCATAGGCTTCTACTATTTCCGAGTCTAATTCTCCGATAAATAAATCTCGCCCGTTTCTAAAACGCATGAAGCTGTTAAGCGTATTATTATACGTTTCAGCAGTCCGTGTTTTTCCTATTGTATTCAATGATGCGATTACGTTTCTTGTAAATGTGAAGAGGGTATCATATTGCTTTTCGGGTGACATATATGCTTTGATGATGTCTTCGGCTGTATATGTCTGAAGAGTTTGTTCCAATACCTTTATTATATAGCGTATCCTTTTCTCTTTCTCTGCAAGTTCTATTTTCAAATCCTTGATGTATTCCTCTCTGCTTGGTGTCACTATATGAATGTCACCGGAGTTCCATTCTGCCTCAAACAATTTGCAACCGGTTTTTATCTGCTTGATTACACGGGCTTGTGTTACCTGATACACCAATACACCTTCTTTTCCGGGTATAGATGAGGGGCGAAATTTTAATTTGATTGTTGCCATATTTCCAGTCTTTAGATTATTGATAAAATTGAAGGGGAATCCAATTTGGACACCCCTCCAAAATATATCATAATCGTAACCCGGATTTTGGAAATACTTGATTAGTTCTTAACTCTGAGATGTTTTTTTCAACATCATCGTTCTTTTTTTCAGTGACTTCGGGCTTCGTCGGTGCAAGTTCCAGTTGTATCTTCCGGTCGAGGGCGGCAAGTTCGGATTTCAGTTGTCTCAGCTCGTCCTCCTTCTTCCAGACCTTGCCCGCTATCGCCTGCAGCTGTGGTATCTCCTTTTTCAGCACCTCGTTCTTCGCCTTGTACTGGTCAATGGCGGAGGGTATCTTCTCCAAGGCGTTGAGGAAGTTGCGTGCCGCCACCACGGGGTCAGCCATCGCCAGATGCCCGTTGTTGTAGGTGTACTTGTAGTTGCCCTCCACCACGAAGCGGTTGTCGGTGAACTCCAGTCCGTCCCTCATCATCCGTTCGCTGATGACCTTGACGGGGAAACCGTAGATTTCACCGACAGGCTTGTAAAGCCCGCCTGTGGCGGCATTCTTGGCTATCTCCTGCAAATGCTTACCTATTACCTTTTCATCGGCAGAATCTACCCCGTCCACTTTCAGCATATTCAAACGGTTTCCGTCCTTGTCCGTCTTCGCGGCAGCGGCAAACCTGTCCCAGTCCTTCGTCATGGCTTCGACAATCGCCGTGTTGTTGCGCAGTTCGCCCGTTTTGGACTCTAACTTGAACTCCGAATCGCGCTTACCCTTGTTGAACGACTTGCGTTCCCCTTCGAGCGAGGCGATACGCTTGTCCAACTTCGCTTTGTCAAGCAGGTCGGTATTGCCGGAAAGCAATGCCATATACTCCGAAAAGTTCATGCCCGATTTCTCGTCCATAGCCCCCTCGTCGATGGTACGCGCGCCCATAGCCCCGCTTTTGAGCTGCGAGATGAACGTCTGCTTGCAGTGCAGCAGGTTGAACTTGTAGCTGTCCAGTGACTTCTCCACGGCGTAGATGATGACATCCACGTTGTTCCCTGCAAAATGCTTGGCAATCTCGTTGCCTGCTCTAACTCCACGTCCGTCACGCTGTTGCAGATCAGACGGTCGCCACGGTGTATCCAAATGATGGATGGCGACACACCTTTTCTGTGCATTCACGCCCGTTCCAAGCATGGAGGTAGAGCCAAACAACACGCGCACCGTCCCGGCATTCATGGCGTCTATCACCGCCTTGCGAGCCTTGTCAGTCTTGCATTCCTGAATGAAGCGCACTTCGCTTGCCGGTATGCCGTAGTCCTCCGTCAGCTTCCGCTTTATCTCGCTGTACACGTTCCACCCGTCGCCCGGCTGGTACGTCCCCAAATCAGAGAATACGAACTGCGTTCCCTTGTGCGCGTCGTATTTATGGTAATACTCCGCTATCATCTTGGCGCAGTGGCTCGCCTTGTTGTCGGGATGGTCTTCGTAATTGGGGTCTATCATACGCATATCCAAAGCCATCTTCCGCGCGTAGTCAGTGGCGATGAGCATTTTCGCCTTTTCCTCCGTTTCCGACAAAGGCAACCTGCCCAACAGTGTGGCGTCACCCGTCTTGGCAAATTCCATCAGTTGTTTGATGAAATACTCTTGGTCGGGCGTAGGCGGTATATTGTGCAGTATCTCGTTTTTGCTCGGACGGTCCACACCCACATCCTCCGCCGTGCGGTAATCGGTGATTTCGTTGTAGAAGGCGGCAAGCTCTGGTACTTTGATGAAGTAGCGGAAACGCTCTTTTTGCACCACATTGTTCGTTACATTGAACTCAAAGTCGGTCGTCTTCTTTGCAAAAATCGCCGCCCATGCGTCGAAGCACCGAATATCCTGCCGTTCCAGTTCCTTCGGGCGCAGATACTTGAAGAGCAGGTACAATTCCGTCAGGCTGTTGGAAATGGTTGTGCCGGACAGGAACGTAGCCCCCAAGTCCTTGCCCGTGCGCTCCTGTATGGTGCGTATGGCAAAGAGCATATTCAGGGCTTTCTGGCTTCCCTCCGAGTTTCCCAACCCCGCCACACGGTCATGTCGGGTGTTGAAAGTCAAGTTCTTAAATTGGTGGCTCTCGTCTATGAAAATGTGGTCGATGCCCATCTGCTTGAAGTCCACCACGTCATCCGTGCGCGACTTGATGGCGTGTTCCACTTTCTCTAACTTTGCCACAAGGTTGTGCTTGCGCTTCTCCAATCCTTTCAGCATCGCCCGCGACACGTTCTTGCCTTGCTGCCGCAAGACTTCGAGGTTTTCCTCCACCGTGTCAAGCTCCGCTTGCAGGATACGCTGCTGCAACTCCGGTGATTGCGGTATCTTGCCGAACTGGTCGTGCGACATGATGACACAATCGTAGTCGTTGTTCTTGATGTTGTTGAAGAAACGCACACGGTTGGCGGTAGAAAAGTCTTTCTCCGAGGCGTACAGAATACGCGCGTTGGGATATGCCGCCTGATAGGTGGCTGCAATCTCCGCTACATTGGCTTTCAGCCCGATAATCATCGGCTTGTGCGCCAAGTTCAGACGCTTCATCTCATGCGCTGCAATGCACATTATCAGCGTTTTACCTGTGCCGACCTCGTGGTCACAGATTCCGCCGCCGTTCTGTTTCAGCATCCAGACGCAATCCATCTGCGAGGGATATACGCTCTTGATTCCACGGCTTGCCAGCCCCTTCAGATTGAGATCAGGAAAGGTCTGGTGCGAGCCGTCATACTTCGGGCGCACGAAACAGTTGAACTTCCGGTTATACATCGTCGTCAGCCGATCCTTGAACTGCGGCGACTGTTCCTCCAGCCATTCGGTGAAGCCGTTTCGTATCTCGTCAATCTTGGCGTTGGCGAGCTGTATGCCCTCGCTGTCGCGCACCTTGATGTCGTTGCCATGCTCATCCTTGCCTATGGACTTCATCATGTCGGGGCAGGTGTTGTGCAGGGCGTGTTTCAACAGGTGCATACCGTTATAGTTACGGTAATGCCCCTTCACACAGAATTCCTCCCATATCTTGAAGTTCTCACGGCTGCATGCCACCGAGAACTCATCCAAAGTCGGAGAGTAGGCGATTTTCACCTCCGTGTCGTAGAAATGGCTCATATAGGCGGAATATACACCTGTCGGAATCCAACGTTCCCCGAAGTTGAAGTCCAAATCCTCGAAGGCGATGCGCGGTGGTTCGGCATCTTTCAACGCCTCCAACGCCTGTTTCACCTCCGGCATACGCTCATTATCGGGGTTTTCACCCATCCAAGCCTCTATGCGTTCCGCCTTCTCTATCACGTTCCCGGCGATGAAGCGGTCTTTGATCTCGTAACCAGTCACGAGGGGATTATAGTAGATGCGCCCTTGCAGGGCTGTGAGCAAATCCTCCGCCGTGCTGTCGGTTATCTCACGCATATAGTCGAGATTGACCGTGCCGAACTTGTTGAGCGATGCGGACAAGGCTTCTTCGGGAGTGCCGACGTTGGCATGGCTCTCCACCGAGAAGGAAACGGGACGCTCGAAGATGTCCGCCTTGACGAACTTTCCGTTCTCCGCCCGTTCCAGCGAGAGGATGTCACGCCCGCCCGCGTCCATCATCACCAGCTTCACATTCTGCTTGGCGTTGAGGTTGCCGTAACGCATGACGAACTCATCGTAACAAGTGTTCAGATGCTCACGCCACGGTACATTTTCCTCGTGTCTGTTCGATTCATAGCGGTATAGACGCTCGTATGCGTCACGCAGCGACACATACAGCAACGCTTTCTCCTTCTGGTAGCCTTTCAAATCAAGCGGTTGGAATGTCGCGCCGTAGGGCGTGATGTCCTTCAGATAGCCGATGTCGCGTGCCCTGTTTGCCACCAGCGACCCTTCACGCAGGTGCATTTCCGGCGTGCGGTGATAGGGACGCGGCGTAAGGTCGGGGGCTTCCTCCTTCGGCTTTTCCGTTTCAAATTCCGGGAATAGTGAAGCGGTTGCTTTCTCACTTGGGCTATTGTCCGTAATAGGAACGGGAGTTGCCTCCGGCTGTGCTTCGGGTTGTTTTGCTGCTTCCTTTTGCTCCGGTTTGTTATCCGACGAAGGCACAAAGGCAGGATTCATCGTGTCCTTGATACCCGACTTTTTCAGTTGTTCCTGTCTGTGCCGTTCCGCTTCAAGCCGTAGAGCCTTGCGCCGTTCCGGTGTCAGGCTCATCATCGTTTCATAGAAGCCGTTGATGGGTGGATTGGTGTCCCAGTCCAAAGTGGCATAAATATCTTCAGGGTCGCTTTGCTTCCCTGCACTTTCCGGCTTTGCCTTCTTGCTTTCGGTTGCAGGCTTGACGGATTCAACAGGAGGAACTGCCATAATCGGCGGTTTCGGTTTAGGAATAGCACGCTTTGCCTTGTTTTCCTTTTTGGTTGCCTTTTTCTTTTTGGCAGGTTCTTCTATGGGCATACCCCAAAGGTCAAGCAGAGTGAGCTGAACGGCATTTGAATGATTCGTCTGGCGTGGCTCAATCTCCGGCTTCTCGTCTATGGGTTGAACTTTCGGTTTCTCCGCTTCTGTGATAAAAACATTAGCGGTAGAAGTCACCGCTTCTACTTTCGGAGACGGCTGTACTTCCACATTCATACTTTTATCCGTACTTTCCGTTTGCGTCGGATGCAGGCTATGTCTTTCGTAGAGTTCCCTGTTGAGTTGGTGCAGTTCTATTTTCAGATGTTCCCGTAAGTCTTCCGCCAATTGTACGGTATCGCCTCTGTGCATGAGCTTATAGGCAGGCTTTCCGTAAGGGTCGGTACTTTTGGTTAAATCCGTGTGGGAAAGCGAACCGATGCTCCATACATACCCATTTACGGAAGTGCCGATAGGGGTCTGTTCTGTTTGCACAAAAAGTTTCTCATTATAATACAGTTTCCCGTTCTTTCCGCTGTTCTTTTGCAGAATAATCAAATCACTGCCCACCTCCGTACCCGCATTTTCCGTAAAGAGGTTGTTCGGCAGACGGGCAACACCCACCAGATTGGCGTGGTTCATCATATACTCGCGTATGGGCGCATTGGTCGGGGCATCCAACACCCCCTGCGAGGTAATGAACGCCACGATTCCGCCTTCACGCACCGCATCAAGGCTTTTCAGAAAGAAATAGTTGTGTATCGTCTTGGATGCCGACCGTCTTGCCATGTCATGACTGTTGGTAAATTCCGGGTCGAACACCGCCACATCACCAAAGGGGATATTGGATATAGCCAGATCAAAATGGTTCATGAACGGCTTTTCAATTTTCTCGTACCCCTGTATCCTTACTTTCTGGTCGGGATGCAGGTGTTTCAATATCTTGCCCGTCATCAGGTCTTTCTCAAAAGCCATGATGTCCGCGTCCGGCTTGTTCTCTAATACGGCATCCACAAATGCGCCAACGCCTGCCGATGGTTCCAGTACCCGGTCGGGGCGTATGCCGTGTTCATGCAGCACGTCCGCAATAGTGCCTGTTATCTCCGGCGGAGTATAGAAAGCGGTCAGAACGGATTGCTTCATAGCATCCATGTACCGCTTATACTCCGTATCGTCTTTTGTATTCTCCCGTAGTAACTTGTGCAGTTCCACGGTAGGGGCAAACAGTTCGAGGTCGGATTTCGCCCAATGGACGGCATCCGTCAGTTCCTTTGCTGGGTTCAGTATGCACTTCAGTCCACCGAAACCGCAATAACGCTCCAACAAGAGCCTTTCGCGTGCGGTGGGGGTGCGTTGTTCCCTGTCAAGGACGAATGCCGTCCGTATCGCCTCGATGTTGTCCCGCAACCTTTGTTTGCGGTTAAACGCCATATTCCTCTATATAAAGGACGACAGCCCCCGTCAGCTCCGTGTAGAGCAGGTCATAATCGGGCGACAGGGCGAAATTGTCATCCGAAAGGTCATAAATGGAGAATACGTTTCCGACAAGCGGCAGCAGTTTTCGGGTAAAGGATTCACGCTCCGCTTCCGGCACGTCGTCGGCAAACTCGTTCTCTACGACTTCGCGCAGGATGGCGTACTTGGAGTAGCGAAGCCCCTCCGTCAGCGTGCGCATAGCCAATTCCTGCGCACCTGCGGCGGGATAGCCTTCGAGCATTGCCCGTTCATACGTTCCGGCGGCACGGTCGGCGCGTTCACGGATGAAGGCTTCGTCGGTCGCCTGTTCAAATCTGTTTGTTCGGAGATAGTCTAGCAGGTACAGACCGTAGTAGGAAAAGTCGGTCTGCCCCTCGTTTTTCTTCTTGTTGTTCATTACTTTGGAATTTAGTGGATTGGTAAATCATGACCGGGATAATTGTCTGAAAGGAGAAAGAAAAGGCACTCGGTATCCCTCCGAGTGCCACCACTAAATCCAAAGCATGAGTGTAATCCGGTATCGAAGAACAGTTCATTACTCTGAATCAGTGGCAAAGTTACTCATTATTTTCTTCTTCTCGCAGAGGTTGCCTTACTTTTCCTTTCGGGGAACACGAAAGTCGTGTTGTAGTCCCCGTCAAAGGCAACCACGGCATCGAAACTCTTGCCCTGCTTGCTCTTGAAACCTTTGAGCAGTTTCGTGTGTCCGTCGGTGAGCAGGTCTTTGATTTCGTCATCGGTGAGGGTACGGTTTGCCTTCAGGCGGAACACGGGCAGCCCGCACTCCGCGTTGTCGCAGCGGACGACCTTGCCGTAGAACTGCATACTGCCCGTCCCGCACTTGGGACACTTGCAGCCGGAATCCCTGCGGGCGAACAGTTTGTCGCACGAGAGCAGTTCGGAGGTAATCTCCTTTGTGTACGCCTCTATCTCCTTGCGGAAGGTATCGGCGAGCAGTTCCCCGCGCTCGATGCGTGCCAGTTCCTTCTCCCATTCACCCGTCATGGCGACGTCGGCGATGAGCATCGTCTTCACGACCGAGTAGAGGGCAAGCCCTTTTTCGGTGGGTACAAGCGACTTCTTGCAACGTTCCATGTAACCGCGTTTGAAAAGCGTTTCGATGATGGCTGCACGGGTGGCAGGCGTGCCGATGCCGCAATCCTTCAATGCCTGACGCAGCGCGTCGTCCTCTATCTCCTTGCCAGCCGTTTCCATTGCGGACAGCAGGGAGGCTTCGGTATGCAGCGGCTTAGGCTTGGTCTTACCTTCCGTGATGGAGGCGGCTTTCAGTGCCAGCCTATCGTCTTCCTGCCAGCCGGGTATGATGGTCTCCTCTTTCTCTTCCTCGCCATAGACTGCACGCCACCCGACTTGCCTGATAACACTGCCTTTCACCACGAACTCCGCTCCGGCACACTCCGCCGTAACAGTAGCGGTGTCTTTGACGCATTTTTCAGAGAAAGCCTCAATCATGCGTCCGGCAATCATCTGATAGACGGTATTATCTTCTTTGGAGAGGAACAGCGGTTTCTCGCCCGTGACGAGTAGGGCATGGTGGTCTGTTACCTTGCCGCCGTCCACGCTGCGGCGTGTCGGCACTGCCTTCGGATTGACTTTGTCTTTCCATTCGGGCAGGTTGCCGATGAAGGCGAGCAACTTGGGAATTTCCACGAACACGTCTTCGGGGATGTAGCGGCTTCCGGTTCTCGGATAGGTGATAAGTTTCTTCTCGTAGAGCTTCTGCGCGATTTCGAGTGTCTGCTCCGCTGTGAAGCCGTGTTTGGCGTTGGCCTCCTTCTGGAGCGTGGTCAGGTCGTACAGGAGCGGAGTGTCCTCTATCTTCTCCTTGCGCTCCGCTTTCGTGACGGTGGCTGTGCCTGCTTCCTTTACTTTATTATATAATTCCGTCGCAGGCTCTTTCTCTTTCCATTTCTCGGAGGACGAGAATTTCACGGTATCACCGTTGCCTCCGTCTGCGGCGATATGGAGCTGCCAGAACGGTTCTACCGTGAAACGGCGGTTCTCCCAGTAACGTGCGCATACCATCGCCAGCGTAGGTGTCTGTACCCGTCCGACGGAATATGTGCCGTGTCCGGCGGCGATGGAGAGTGCCTGCGTGCCGTTGATGCCCACAAGCCAGTCGGATTCGCTCCGTGCTTTGGCGGCAAGGTAGAGGTTGTCGTATTTGTCGCCCGCTTCGAGGTTGCGCAGTCCCTCACGGATAGCCTTGTCGGTAAGCGAGCTTATCCAAAGGCGCACGAAAGGAGTGGTACATCCGATATAGTGGTAGAGGTAGCGGAAGATAAGCTCACCTTCGCGTCCGGCATCGGTCGCCACGATGATCTGCTCGCTTTCCTTGAAAAGACGGGCGATGATTTTTATCTGCGACACCACGCCGCTGTCGGACTTGTAGCCTTTCTCTGTCTTTTCCTGACGGGGAATGAGCGTGAAGGTTCCGGGGATGACGGGCAGGTTACCACGGACGAAACCACGTATGCCGTAGCCGTCGGGCATGGCAAGCTGGACGAGGTGTCCGAATGCCCATGTCACGGCATAGCCGCCTCCCTCGAAATATCCTTCCTCTCTTTTTGTCGCGCCCACGATGCGGGCGATTTCACGTGCCACGGATGGCTTTTCTGCAATGATTGTCTTCATGTTTTCTTACTTTTTAGTGATACTTTGGATTCTATTTTGGATTTAGTGGTGGACACGGGAGATTACATCTTCATGCCCTTGTTGTTTTTCTTCTGTGGTTTCTCCTGCTGCTGTTGCTGTTTGTCGTCCTTCGGAGCGGTCTGTCCCTTCTGCAACGGCTCTTTCAGGTTCTTGGTCGCCTCGTTGGTCTTGCCCTCGCTGTTCACCGCCACCTGTGTGCGGCTTTCGTTGGAGGGGGCTACCTTCTGTGCGTTGTCAGGATTGGTGTCGTAGCGATAAGGACGACCCTTCTCCGGGTTGAACTTGATATACATCGTGGCATGGAAACCCTGTTTGTCTGTCACGTTCTCCAGCTTTATCGCCTTACCCGCTGCATAATCGGCTTTCTGCTGGTCGGTGAAGTTCATGCCGCTCCATTTGCTGATGGGGCGGATGCTGCCGTCGGCGTTCGTCCACGTGTTGCGGCGTTGCTCTTTCTGTGGGGCTGCGGAATTTTCCATGCCCTGAGCCTGTCCTTGTGTGAGATTGTTCTTGGCTTCCTGCGTCTGGGCAGTACGCGGCGACCTGCCGGTTCCCGGTACGAACTCCACGCCTCGCTGCTCTACATTCACTTGAAGAGTGGTGACGAATTTCCTGCCGTCGTTGCGCTCAATAAGTTTGTCGCGCACGGGCAGCCCGGCACGCAGCATATCCTGTTCCTGTTTGGTGATTTCCGTCTTTCCGATGCGCTCCGGTATGCGCACTTTGTTTGCTGGTATGTCCGTGATTTCATTTGTCTTGCGGTCTATGCTGATGAACGAGGGGATGATTTCACCCGTTTCCTTGTCCACGATGTCCACGACCCTGCCGAGATTGCCCGTTTCGCGCAGGTTCTTACGGTCTTCGTCCGAAAACTTGTGTTCCTTGTACTCGTCGAGTTTCTGCTCCTTGCGGATGAAGTGCGGCACGAGGCTGACATTGCCTTCACCGTCTTTCTTAAAGGAAAGGCGGGCGTCCAGTTCAAAAGCCTCGCCGCCAAACTTGGGCGACACTTTTACCAAATCGGATTTGCCGTAATTGAGCATTTTGGTAAGGTCGCCGGACTTTTCAAGGTCATCGCGTTTCACGCCCCATTTCTCTTCCAGCTCCTGCCAGTTGATTTTGCTCTCGTCGATGGGCTGGTAGCCCCGTCTGCCCTGTGCCTGTTGTTGCGGGCTTTCCTGATTCTGTTCCTGCTTCTTTTCCATTTCTTCCTGTTTTTGGGTTTCTTTGGGTTGCTCTTCCTGCTTTTGTTCCGTCTTTCCGGCGGTCTGTTCTTCCTTTACCTGCTTCTCGTAGCCGGAGGTGTCCACCTTGTGGGGCGCGAGCAGTTCCTTGTTGGCTTCGGGGTCTTTCAGCAGGTCTTTCATCACCTCCATCAGTTTGTCGGCTTGGTCTGCCGCGACACGGTAGAAACCGAAGCGGCTGGGCTCCTTGCACTGCCGGAAGAAGTTTTTGAAGAAGTTGTCCAGCACGTCGCCGTGGCGGTCGAATTGCAGGAAACTCTGCGCGTTCTCCGCTTTCGCGGGGGTGCGCTTGGGGGAACCGTCGGCATCCAGCCCGGCTACCACGCTGAGTTCGCCCGTCTTCTCGTCACGGACTATCAGCACGTCCTTTTCAGTTGTTTTCTTTGCCATTTGAAAAATGTTTTAATGGGTTATTTTTGAAAGAAATTATGGATACGGGCCTTGTAGAAGGCTATATCTTCTTTTTTGAAGTCCTTTACGTGTCCGGAAAGAAACGTCAGCACGTCCTCTTCGCTGTAATAGGTCTTTTTGCCGAGCGTCTTGTACGGCAACGCGCCGATACTGCGGTAGCGTTGCAGGGTGCGCTTGCTGATCTGGAGCAGCATACAGAGGTCCTGGTTGTCGAACATCCTGATACGTTCCATCGGGTCCGGGGCTTTGCCGGACGGCTGCAAGGAGAGCAGCAGTTCGTCCTGCCGGTCGAGCCGTTCCATCAGCTTTTGCATCCAGCTCTCGAAATTGTTTCGGGTAACTATTTCCATATTTATGTCCTCCGTTTTTCTTGTTTCTGAGGCAAAGTTCGGTAAAGGGCAAAAGCGGCTTTAACAACTCACTACGTGACTCACGTATAATTTTTTTAGGGAATGGCTCCGTTACCCGGACAGACGACGCAACAAGCAGCCAGTCAATAAGAAATGGAACGTAGATATAGAAAGCGTATTACTTTTATGCCGGATTCCCGGATAAGAGGCTATGAACAAACATACTTACTGGAACAAATCCTTGCATAGTAATCAAAAACAAATGAAATATGGAAATTATTAGCATTGAGAAAAAGACTTTTGAAGAGATGGTTTCAAAATTTGACAACCTTGTTGCAAAAGCCGAAGCATTATGCTTTGAAGACAAAAAAATGAGTGAGTGGATGGATAGTCAGGATGTCTGTGTCCTTTTAAATATCAGTCCACGCACCTTGCAGACTTTACGTGACAGCGGACGCTTGGCATATTCACAGATAAACCATAAGACATATTATCTTCCAGAAGATGTCGGACGTATGCTGCCTATCGTGGAAAAACGAAAAATAAAAGACAAATGATAACAAAAAGCAGAAAGCCTATGAATGATAACCAATTGATAACGAAAGAAAGTGAATGGATTGCCTATTTTACAAGTAGTATAGAACGAATAATAGCAAAAATGGAACGGATGAAAAAGGATTGCCGTCCCACTTTGGGCGGCGAGAATTTTCTTACGGACAAGGAAGTGGCTGAACGGTTGAGAATCAGCAGGCGTACCCTACAAGAATACCGGAATGAAGGGCGTATTTCATACATTCAGCTGGGAGGAAAAATCATATATAAGGAAAGTGATATTGAACGGTTGCTCAAAGACGGGTATAGGGAAGCCTATTTGACAGACCTTTAAAAAATAGGAAAGGGGCATCACCTATGTAGGTGCATACCCCTTTTCCCGTATGGGATTCATTTGTTCTCAGCTGGGATTTGAATAACTGCCATTCTTCTCATTCAACCCAAGCAATAGGTAATTAATGTTTTTATTTTCACGCAGCAGTTTTTTAAGCACGTATTTTCTGAAAAAGGTGCTCTCTCTACTGCATATCCTGAACGAAATGGCTGTTATCATTTCAAGAGAATAGACATCCATGCTTATCCGATTGCCGTTTTTTATATATCGCATTGTAATCTGCTCATCCAACTCACGACTTTTATAAGCAGAGCGGATAATTTTTCGGACATCCGAAGAAAACACGCCAAACAAGTCGGCTATTTCAAACAATGTCATCCATACGGGAGTAGTTGGCATAGTGACTGCTCCCGTTTCACTGATGGTTATAATCCCTCTGTCCATAATTCCCTATACTTGTCGTTTCAAAAAACTCCGTTCTACATTTTTCATATCGCGTAAAATAGAGGTGTCCAGTACCTTGGCATAATGCTGTGTCATACGGATATTGGAATGTCCCAAGATTTTAGCGACATTTTCCATGCTTACCTCGTTTGCCAAAAACACGACGGTAGCCGCAGTATGCCGGGCAACGTGTGTGGTCAGACGCTTCTGTATTCCACAGATGTCGGCTATCTCCTTTAAGTAAGCGTTCATTTTCTGGTTGCTCAATACAGGCAAAAGCACATTTTTGGCAATACAATCAGGTTGGTGCGAATACTTGTCTATCAATTTACGGGCGGGTGATATGACTGGAATATTACACATCTGCTTTGTTTTTTGGCGGGCTTTACGAATCCACAAGTTACCGTCATTGTCCCTTACAAGATGTTCCTTGCTGAGCTGATGCACGTCTGCAAAAGCCAGACCTGTGTAGCAGCAAAAGGCAAACACGTCCCGAACCTGCTCCAGCCGTTTTATCTCAAAATCCTTTTCCATCAGCCTGTCCAGTTCTTCTTGGGATAAAAACTCCACATTGACTTCATCCATCTTGAAATGAATGCCATAAAACGGGTCTTTTTCTATCCATCCGTTGGCTAATGCGATGCGTATGACTTTTTTCAGGTTCTTCAAATGTTTCAATGCGGAATTGTTCTGGCATCCGATGGACGTTTTCAGCCAATACTCGAAATCGCGAACAAACTGCCCGTCCAGTTCATTCAGGAACAGGTCATCCTTGTGATATCCAAAACGGATAAACTCCCTCAACCTGTTTATGGAAGTCTCAAATTTTGTCACGGTTGATTCCGTGTACTCCTTACCGATTAAAGCCCGGCATTTCTCGTTATGGTCTGTATAGATTTCCAAAAGCGTATGCTGCACTTTATCCCGACCGTAATATCTGTCACGGATGGCATCTGCCGTAACCATTTTTGCATCTACTTCAAGTTCCCTGTGTATCTGCAACACTTTGGCACGAACAGAACTTATATAATGATTAAGTTCCTGCGAATTGCGGTCTTTTCCTTTGGAACATTCTTTTGACTGGTTCCAAAGTTCTACAGGTACGCTACGCTTGATCATAATTTCCGCTTTCCGCTTGTCAACGGTAATGCGCATACATACGGGAGCCTCCCCGTTTTTGGGTCAGCGGATTTTCCTGGTTGGTAAGCTTTCTTTTAAGCGTATAGCCTAGCCAGTCTGAACATGAAGAATTTCAGATCAGCCACCCCTCTTAACTGGCTTCGAAAAGCTTTGATTTTAGCATTGAACGACTCCGCTGAAGCATTTGTCAATCGTTCTTCAAAATAATTTATGATGGTCGTACTATGGTTTGAAAAGGTATCAAGTACCTTGTTGAACTCCATATAGTCAAACTTTTCCACTTCATTGTACCATCTTGCGAGATTTAGCCTTGCTTCATCGGGACCTGACTTCTTGTTGAAGATGTCTGTCAGTTTCATGCTAAGGCTGTATCCTTCCAGAAGCTTGGGGAATTTATCAAAGAGAATGGCAGCCCTGGTCTTTTGCTGTTCATTCCATTTGCTCCAGTGTTTCAGTATAATATGCTTGCTTCTGCTTACTATCTGTGGCAGGGTTTCTCCGTTCTCCATTCTTTCAGGCTCCCATTTCCCTATTCTCTCCCTTTCCGCCTTACTCTTTGCTTCTTTCTTCTTTTGACGGTGCTCCCTGATAGCCTGATTTTCCGCATCAAGTACTTTCCACCGATAGCGTATTCTTAACCGGTCAACAGCTTCAGACATGAGCTGCTGTACATGAAAACGGTCATTGATCAGCTTTGCGGCAGGAAACACCTTTCTGACCGTCAGCATCATGGCTGAAGATAAATCTGTAGTGACAGTCTTGACAGACAGCCGTTTCCGGTGCGGAAGCCTGCGCAAGATTCCGCTTACCGCATCTGTGGCCACTCCACGAACCATTGCAACTAAAGCCCCCTTACGGCCTTTGGCTGCTTTATTGGTCAGAATCGTATAAACATCTCCATTGCTCAGGCAAGTTTCATCCAAAGAAAGGTTTTCTCCAATGTTTTCAGGATAAAGGAGGTAGTCATGCGCATGTTCGAGTTGGTCCCAGTTCCGGTAATCACTGATTTTCTCCTTGTATTGTTTACGAAGAGTCTGTCCTTTTACGCCATAACGTTCCGCAAGCACACAGATGCTCACAGGAGTAGATTCAATCTCCTTCTTTTAAAAAAGAAACGAACTCAGAATTGAGCCGTGTACCGTCAAATTCGGATAAATCCCAGTCATAGCTGAAGATTTCATTGGAAGACTTGTCAAGCCATTTACGTTTACGGACATGGAGATAAGTGGCGCGACCACGAATAGGATAGTCTTGGATTGTACGGTACTCACCAAAACCATAGGATATGATATCCGGGTTGGTCTTATCTTCTTTTAGCTGAACTTTTTTTTCATCAAGATAAATATCAAAACGGTCAGCACTCTTGTCGAAATTGACAATATCAAAGTTGTCTATAAGCACATCCGGAAGGATGGCACGAAGGAGTCGTTCGGGTTTCATAAAACAAAGGTAAGCAAAGATAGCTAATTTTAAAACTTACCAACCAGAAATTTCCGCTGAGCCCTTTTTTCATATAACTGTTTTTATTCGTTTTTCATTGATTGGTCGATCACCTCAATTTTTTTCAAGATCAATTCTAGGTCTGCTTTGAGTTTTTCCACTTTACGATTCATTTCCGTAACCAAACTGCTACCTTTTTTGGAAGAACTGGTCAAGAAGCCCAAGTTGTTCTCGTATGTTTGAATTTCATTCTTCATGTTTTCGTAAGCACGAACCAGTTTTTCGCGTTCACGATAAAGGTTGCCTTCCTTGCTGATGGTTGATTTAAAATTGCTTAATTTTTTCTGTGATGCGGAAAGATTCAGCTTGTCAAACAACTTGTCGATGACACCATGATATTGCTTGTACAGTTTATCTTTTTCTTTAAACGGTACATGACCGATGCCGTTCCATTCTTTCATTAATTCTCGAATGGCGTTTCCCGCATCCTCTTCCGGTGTTTCCTGTGCGTCAATTGCATTTAATTTTTCAATGATCGCCTTTTTCTGAACCATGTTTTCCTGTTCAACCGAGCGTTGTGAAGAAGTCGCCTTGTTCTTTTGCTCGAAGAAATAATCACATGCGGCAATGAATCGTTTCCATACGGCATCCGAATACTTTTTAGGTACAGGACCGATTGTTTTCCATTCCTTTTGTAATTTGCTTAGAATATCAGCAGTTGCTTTCCAGTCTGTGCTTTCTTTTAGTGCTTCTGCTTTTTCACATAATGCTTTCTTCTTTTCCAGATTGCCTGCCATACTTTCCTTGATGGATTTGAAGAACTCGGCTTTGCGTTTGAAAAACTCATCACAAGCGGCACGGAAACGTTCGAATATCTTCACGTTCATTTTTTGAGGTGCGTAACCAATTGTTTTCCATTTAGCTTGCAAAGCAATGATTTCCTGAGTTTTGTTTTCCCAGTCTTGGAAAGTAGTGAACGTATCGTATTCCATCGCTTCCACAATTTCACAGATTACGGTCTTTTCATCCAAATTACGTTGCTCTTTTTCTTTTAAGGCTTCGAAATGTTGCTGGTGACGACGGTTTACGGCTGTAGAGGCAGTTTTGAACCGGGTCCATATATCTTCGCGCAATTCTTTTGCAACAGGACCCGTATTCCGGAATTCCTGATGTAACTTTTGTAATTGGTGGAAAGCGGAAATCACATCTTCTTCATCAGCCAATTTCTCTGCGGCTTCACAGAGATGAGTTTTTATTTCAAGATTCTTTTTAAAATCATACTCACGGAATTCATTGTTCAGCTTTATCAAGTCATAGAACTTTTCTGCATAGTGCTGATAATTTTTCCATAGTTCATTTACCTTGGCAGCCGGCACCTGTTTTATATCGTTCCATTCCTGTTGCAGTTTCTTGAATTCATTGTATGCTTTGTTGGCATCTTCGGGAGATTCGGCAAGTTCTTTCAAGCGGTCGATAATGGCGAGCTTTTTCACCAGGTTATCTTCTTTTTCTTTATCTTGTTCTGCTTGTATGGCGCTTCTTTTCTCTTTGATAGAGCTCATGATATCTTTGAAACGGCTTTCAGCATCGTCCGGTTGGGGAATAAATGCCTCAGGAGCACCTCCGCCATCAATAAATGCCTTACGGGCGGCTTCTTGCTCAGCCTTGTGCAGCTTGTAGAAGTTCTGTTTCAATAAATCCAACTCTTGTTTGTCTGCATTGCAGGCGTCTTCGTTGATTTCTTTTAAACGTTCGATGACCTCTTCTTTCGTTTGTTTAGGTACATACGTAGCGTTATTTTCTTCTGCAGTAGCGGAAGATGATACCAAAGTTTCAGATGTCTGTTCCACTGGAACTTCGGTTAAAGGGCGGATAGTTTCATTCGAGTCCATCGTATAGATTTTTAAAGTAAGCGTTTTTGTTATAACAACAATTTACAAATTAAAAGAAATAAATTAGAACTTCATACTGTTTTTCCCGATTTTTTTAGGAAAATCCTTAAAAGTGGAGAAAATAGGAGAATCAAGGGGGATAAATGCACTGCAGATTACATAGATTCATACAGATTCTCTTTTATTGTGATTCTTTGCCGGTTTCTGTGTGAATCTGTTTTTCTCTGAATTTCAATCTATGTAATCTGTAGTGAAATGTGTCAGGATAGTAATACGGTGATGCCCATATAAAGCATCATACCTATAATGTCATTGGTGATGGATATGAACGGACCTGTAGCGATGGCCGGATCTATTTTTAGTTTTTCCAGTGTCATAGGAACCAGGGTCCCAAAGATGGAAGCGAACATGACTACTGCAAACAGGCTGAATGAAACCGAATAAGTCACGGTGGCACTTGCCCCGAAACGGATGAAATTATAGATATATACCAGCATAGAAATAATAGTAGCATTGATTACGGCCACTACAGATTCCTTTACTATTTGTTTCCAGGTGTTTTGGGCATCCAGCGAGCTGTTTGCCAGTCCTTGTACGATAAGTGCCGAGGACTGTGTTCCCACATTCCCCCCTGTTCCGCCGATAAGGGGGATGTAGAGGGCCATTTCGGGATGTGCGGCAAAAGTGCTGTCAAAGTTGCCCAGAATCATGGAGTTTCCTATTCCGCCTATCATGCCGATGAGCAGCCAGGGCAGACGGGCTGTAGTCTGGCGGAATACATTATCGTCTGTTTCCACGTCTTGTGACAAACCTGATGCCAGCTGGTAGTCGCGCTCAGCCTGTTCACGTACTTCGTCCATCACATCGTCTACCGTAATCCGTCCTACCAGGCGTCCGATACTGTCCACTACCGGAACGGCGACCAGGTCATATTTTTCAATGGTTTGTACCACTTCGTCTATAGGGGTATCTACATGGACGGATATCGGTTCTTTCCTCATCACGTGCTTCACTTTGGATACGGAAGGGCTGGTGATCATTTTCTTCAACGGGAACACACCGCGCAGCCGCTGGTCATCGTCTACTACATATACATAATAGATTTCGTCCATATCTTCCGCCTGGATGCGCATTTCCTTCAGACATTCGGGCATACTCCAGTTTTCGTTTACGATTACCATTTCGGTACCCATCAATCCACCGGCAGTGTCTTCGTCATATTTCAACAAATCGACAATGTCTCCGGCTTGTTCTATGTCTTCAATGTGTGAGAGGACTTCTTCTTGTTTGTCCTCGTCCATTTCACGGATAATGTCCACGGCATCATCCGAATCCATGTAGTCAACGAACCGTTTGGCGATTGTTTCAGAGGGAAGGATTTCCAGGAATTCTTTACGGGCGTCTTCGTCCATTTCGATAAGGACATCGGCGGCAGTCTCATTGTCCAGTAACAGGTATATGAACCGTGCTTCTTCCGCATCCAGTTCATTGCACAGCTCTGCTATGTCGGCAGGATGCAGTCCGGCAAGCAAGTCCTTCAGTTGCTCTGAGTCTTTTTGCTCGATCAGCTGCTCTACTTTTTCTAATTCCTCTTTATTCATCCTATTCTTCCGTTAATATAATAAATAGGTGTTATTCTTTCTTGTTTGTTCCTTTCCGGGCGATATCATTGCTATAGACAATATCCGTCTTGTTTTTCAGCGCCGCTTCCACCTGGTTGGTCAGTTCGATAAACTCTTGTACAGACAACTGTTCCGGGCGTTTGTTGAAAATGGGGTCTGTGCTCAATGGGTTCTCTTTGTCTAAAATGGAAGAAATAGAGTTTCTCAAAGTTTTACGCCGTTGGTTGAATGTTGTTTTTACAATGAGCTTGAACAATTTTTCATTGCATCCCAGTTCCGTCGTTTCATTGCGTGTCATACGGATGACCGCACTTTTCACCTTGGGAGGCGGATTGAATACATGTTCGTGTACGGTGAACAGGTATTCTACTTTGTACCAGGCTTGTATCAGGATACTGAGAATGCCGTATGTCTTGCTTCCGGGACCGGCGGCAATGCGTTCGGCCACTTCTTTTTGGATCATTCCGGTACAACAGGGTATCAGGTCTTTGTAATCCAGCATTTTAAAGAATATCTGGCTGGATATATTATAAGGATAGTTGCCGGTCAGGACAAAAGGTTTTCCGTCAAATAATTTTTCGAGGTTCAGTTTCAAGAAGTCGTCTTCAATGATATTATCTTCCAGGGCAGGGAAGTTCTCACGGAGATAGGCTACAGATTCATAGTCCAGTTCCACCACTTTTACCGGACGGTTTTTCTGCATAATAAACTGGGTTAGTACCCCCATCCCCGGTCCTACTTCCAGAATTGGCAAGTCAGGGCACACGTCTACCGTATCGGCTATATCTTTTGCAATACTGAGATCTTTCAAGAAGTGTTGTCCTAGAAATTTTTTTGGCTTTACTAATCCCATTCCGTTATTTTTCTATCGTTAATAAATAGGTTTATTTCGCTAAGATAGTATCTTTGCATCGTGCAAAGGTAAACATTCTAAATTAATATACACAGATTTTGGAACGAACTCGATTAAAAAAGATTATAAATAAAGGTTTGCAGATTGCATTTCCGTTATTTTTGGGGGCTGCGATACTGATATGGATGTATCACGGATTCAATTTTTCCCGGGTGTGGGAGGTCTTGGATGGAGGAATGAACTATGGGTGGATGTTAGTGTCATTAGTGTTTGGTGTGTTTAGTCATATTTTTCGTGGCTGGCGGTGGAAGCTTACGCTGGCTCCGTTGGGCGAGCATCCCAAAACATCCGATTGTGTATATGCCATCTTTGTGTCTTATGCCGCCAACTTGGTTGTTCCCCGTGTAGGTGAGATTTCCCGTTGTGGGGTGTTGGCTAAATATGATGGTACATCTTTTTCCAAATCGCTGGGTACGGTGGTTACGGAACGGCTGATTGATACGCTGTGTGTGTCGTTGATTACAGGGGTAACTCTTATAATGCAGGCAAGGGTATTCGATACTTTTTTTAAAGAAACCGGCACGGATACCACGGTTTTGGCACAGGTATTTACTTCGGGGCATTTCTATATCACTATCGTCTGTGTGCTGGCCGTATTGGTGCTGGCTTTTTTTCTGATCAGGAATGTGACGGTCTTTGCTAAGGTGAAAGGCATTCTCCATAATGTATGGGTCGGTGTACTGTCTTTGCGTCATGTAAAGCGGATGCCTCTGTTCATTCTTTATACCGTCGGTATCTGGACTTGCTATTTCCTGCAATTCTATGTTTCTTTCTTTTGTTTCGATTTTTCCGATAATTTGGGAGTGATGGCGGGACTGGTCATGTTTGCTGTAGGTAGCATTGCGGTAGTAGTTCCGACTCCTAATGGGGCGGGTCCGTGGCATTTTGCTGTCATAACGATGATGATGCTCTATGGAGTGGGAAAAGAAGATGCGGGAATTTTTGCCTTATTAGTGCATGGAATACAAACTTTTTTATTAATTTTGTTGGGTATATATGGATTAGCGGCTTTGCCGTTCACAAATAAAACTAAGAAGTTATGAGTACAATTCTCTCTCTCGCTCCGCAGAATGTGTGGAAGCATTTCTATTCATTGACTCAGGTTCCCCGCCCTTCGGGTTACTTGAAGAAAGTGCAAGAGTTCTTGCTGAACTTTGGAAAAAGTGTAGGCGTAGAGTCATTCCAGGACGAAGCCGGTAATATCATTTACCGCAAGCCTGCCACTCCGGGGATGGAAAACCGTAAGAAGGTGATTCTTCAGGCTCACATGGACATGGTTCCTCAGAAGAATAACGATACAGTGCATGATTTTGAAAATGATCCTATCGAGACTTACATTGACGGAGATTGGGTGAAAGCTAAAGGCACGACTTTGGGAGCCGATGATGGTATGGGTGTTGCCGCTATCATGGCTATCATGGAAGACAAGACGCTGAAACATGGTCCGTTGGAAGCACTGATTACTGCCGACGAAGAAACCGGTATGTTCGGTGCGTTCGGTTTGAAGCCGGGAACGGTAGACGGTGATATTCTGTTGAATCTGGATTCGGAAGAAGAAGGAGAATTGTATATCGGTTGTGCAGGCGGTGAAGACCTGACAGCAGTGTTGGAATATAAAGAAGTGGAAACAGATCCGGCTGACATTGCTTTGAAAGTTACCTTGAAAGGGCTGCGCGGTGGTCATTCAGGATTGGAAATAAATGAAGGACGTGCCAATGCCAACAAGCTGATGGCTCGTTTCATGAACCAGGTGATAACTTACGATGAGGCTTGCCTGGTGTCCTGGCAAGGTGGCAATATGCGTAATGCCATTCCTCGTGAATGTGAAGTGGTCATTACGGTTCCGGCTGAAGAAGAAGCGGACGTACTGGAATTTGTGCAGGAGTGCGAAGCATTGTGGAATGAAGAATATCATGTACACGAAACACCGATCAGCTTCAAGGCAGAACGGGTGGAATTGCCTGCGATGATGGTTCCCGATGAAATTAAAGATAATCTGGTGGATGCCATTTATGCTTGTCAGAATGGAGTGATGCGTATGATTCCTACTATCCCCGATACCGTGGAAACCTCTTCCAATCTGGCTATTGTTTCTATAGGTGGTGGCAAGGCGGAGATAAAAATCCTGGCCCGCAGTTCACGCGATTCAATGAAGGATTATCTGAATACTGCATTGGAAAGCTGTTTCTCTATGGCAGGTATGGAAGTAACCCGTTCAGGTGGTTATTCAGGCTGGGAACCCAATGTGGATTCTCCTATTCTGAAAGCCATGAAGGAGTCTTATAAGGCACAATTCGGTACGGAACCTGCTGTGAAAGTGATTCATGCCGGTTTGGAATGCGGTATCATCGGTGCGGTGGTTCCGGGATTGGATATGATTTCTTTCGGTCCTACCTTGCGTTCTCCTCACTCACCGGATGAACGCTGCTTTATTCCTTCTGTAGGCAAGTTCTATGATTTCGTGGTAGCTACGTTGGAAAATACGCCGGTAAAAGAATAGTCTTTAAGATCTTATAAAGATTTCGGGCGCGGATGATAGGGATTTCGTCCGCGCCTTTCTATTAATACTCCACTTTGTCACTTTTCTCTGTCCATTGTTGGAATGCCTTTATCGCCTCTTCCGCCAAAAGAACTTCGGAAGGCAGCTTGCGTGCCGAAGGCTTCAGGCTTAACTCATCATAGATAAAAGAGTCGTCAAACCCTATATTCTTGGCATCCGTCTTGTTGTTTGCATAATACATTTTATCCAGCCGTGCCCAGTAAATGGCTCCCAGACACATGGGACACGGTTCACACGAAGTATAAATTTCACATCCGCTCAAGTTGAATGTTCCCAGTTTGCTTGCCGCCGCACGGATGGCGCTGACTTCCGCATGGGCGGTAGGGTCGCATTGTGAGGTGACACGATTGGCTCCGGTCGCAATGATTTCACCATCTTTGGCAATTACGGCTCCAAAGGGTCCGCCGCCGTTTGCCACATTCTCTATAGAAAGCTCAATGGCTTTCCGCATTAATTCTTCTTTCTTCATAGTGGTTCTATTTCTTTAGTACAGAGCAAATATACGATATTTCCGGCTATATATGCGGGAGAGGGCTTATTTTATTCGGAAACTGCCGCTTCATGTGTACACTTGTCGGTTTCTGCTACCATTGAGGTGATTATCAGTGCCTCCGGGGACATTGCCCTGTTTTTTGTTTCAGAAGCTTCAGCCTCTCCGCAAAAGCCCGTCAATAGGGCGAAGCGGCTGAAGGATTGCCTTTGGAAATTCCTTCAGCCCGATTATGGAAGCTTCAGTTTTTGGCTGTTCGGGATGTGTTTGTGGAAGTTCATTTTCTCTGGTGCTTTTATGCCTGTTGGAAATGATGTTACTATTAGGAAGAGTTTGCTTTGACTGCCGTAACAGCTTTATTGCTTCACCTTAGTGAAGCAGCCGTTTTATACAGGTGACAATGGATCTTCACCAAAGTGGAATGGCGTGTTCACCTAAGTGATGGACAGAAAATACAAACTTATCCTGATGAAAAAGAATATGTTTCCGGTTGTGTCAGTTTGCTCATTTAGGGGTGCGATACGGTGACAAGTGCCTGGATATAGGACTTTTGAAGCATTGGGGAACCAATCTGTGCGGAGTATGCATACCCCAAGAGGGTGCGGCTGAAGGATTTTTCTTCGGGCTGAAGCATTTTCAGGTGTAATCCTTCAGCCGGAATGCCCACCGGCAAAGGGTTTGCGGAGAGGCTGAAGCTTTTGAAGGAATTTTCCTGTCCTTTTTCTTTGTATCACGAATTTGCTGAATACTCCTGGTTTTCCGTAATGCGCTGGTTTGGGCTAATACTTTGCACCCTTTCGGGTATATTATGCAAAAGAAGCTAATAAATTATACCCATTAGGGTGTAATTATCGCTGGTTTTGCTATATTGGTACCCTAAAGGGTGTAATTATGAATAATTCATTGTCATTGTTTGTTAAGGAAATGCGCAAGCGGTTCGGACTTACGCAAGTAGATTTGGCAGCTAAGGCGGGAGTGGGGCTTCGCTTTGTGCGCGAGTTGGAACAAGGAAAGCAAACTTTGCGAATAGACAAGGTAAACCAGGTGCTTGCCCTCTTCGGGTATGAAGTGGGAGCAGTGCCTGCAGGAAAGGAGCATAGCGTATGAGAAGGGGAAAAATATACCTGAATGATATATATCTACGCGGGGACGCTGACGGAAGACGAAAATGGTTTTACCTTTGTCTATGATGCCGGATTCTTGCGTTATCCGGCTGGCACCTGAAGAACTTTTCATTGTATGATACGGGGATGGGCTATAGTCTGACGCCTGCATACCATTTGCTGTCCACGGTTATTGTCATGCCCGAGGATACGGAGGAGCTCGCCGGGGGGCAGTGGCAAGGTAATAGAGAACATCGCTTGGAAATTCCGACGTTCCATCATTAAATGGATGGAACTGATAGATGTTTCCTTCCTGCCCGAAGACATGAAGAAACCCTATAAAAGACTGGTGCTGCAACGTTTGCTTTGGCTGCGCTGAAAGATCTTTCCTTTTCTGTTTTAGTTATTTTAATTAAAACGTATGCAGTCTTTAAACATCTATTTCGTTTCTTTGTTAAAGAAGACTTAGTACGAACTAAAAGATTGTAGATATGAAAATTCGTTATTTATCTTTGATAGTGTTACTGGTAATGAGCGTATTTGCTCCTATGCAGGCACAAACCTATGACAATTTGTGGAAAGAACTGGAAGTATTGGAACGAAAGGATCTGCCCAAGTCGGTTATTTCCGAAGCAATGAAAATCTACGATAAAGCAAAAGCGGAACAGAATGTACCGCAAATGATGAAAGCCTATCTCACTGCCATGCAGTACCGTTCCCTTTTAACTCCCGATAGCTTGAAGGTAGATATGAATGGTTTGGAACAATGGGCTTCCCAAACCGGCAGTATGGAAGACAAAGCTATATTGTATTCCATTCTGGGTGAAATGACCATGCCTGCCGACGTAAAAAAAGGATTGGGTTATTTGCAGGCCTCTCTCAAGGATAAAGACCGGTTATTACTTATCCCGGTCGAGAAATTGAGACCTATGGTGAGAGTGGGAGAGGCTAGTAAACGGTATTTTCGTGATAATCTGTACAACCTGCTGGCACGTCGTGCCATACAAATCATGCAGCAGTACAGGTGGCAGGCGGCTGCTAAAGCAAATCAGACAAACAGTCTGCCTGCGGATATGACGGATATGGATCAGTTTGTTACTTATCAGTTTGTTCCCGTCTCTGATTGTGACCTGACGGCAGCTGTCATGCAGACTTATCAGTCCTTGCTGAAAGCATACGATACGGAAACGGAGCGTGAGGGTTGGTTGCTGACCGGGATAGACGCATTGAATTACCTGTACCGCAATTTTTCCGGAAACTTCTCGAATGACGTATGCCAACAGGAACTCCGGAAGTGGATTCATACTTATCCGGCTGTGAAAACAGTCCCTGAAGCTTATCTGGCTTTGGCACAATTCCTACAGTATCAAAATAATCAGGTAGAGCGCTTGCGGATAGTTCGTGAAGGAATAGCCGGATACCCCCGTTACGAAGGTATCAACCAACTGAAGAATATAGAAAAGGAAATTCTGAATGCAAGCCTTTCACTGGAAATAGCTACGGCCTATCCGGGTGAACAGCAGTCGGTGAAAGTAAATTATAAAAACCTTACCGGCATCACCTTGCAGTTATATAAGGTGAATTTACCCGTTACCTCTGCCGTATTGCAGAACAGAACCACCCATTTTGAAAGTAAATATGCCCGTTTGCAACGCGAGGAGCATTTTTCTTTGAAACCTACTACAGATTATTTGAATGTCGATACCACCCTGACCATACAGGCTCCTCAAGCGGGAATTTATTTCTTAAAGGCAGTGCCCGATGGGAAGAAGGGCGTTTCGGACGGAACATTAATGAATGTCACCGCTTTAAAGACCATTTATCGTCCTCTGCCGGATGGTACGTTGGAACTGGTGGTGGTAGATGCAGTGAGCGGACAGCCTGTTTCTGAGGCGGAAGTAACCATTTATACGGAGAAGGGGGGAGGTTATTCTCCCCAACAGACCTACCAGGCGGATAAACAGGGTACTTTGAAACTGGATTTCCTGAATAGTAACAAATACTGGTATAATGCACATACGGCGGCTGATAATGCGATGCCCATCTTGAATCTTTGGAAAAACGATTATTACTATAAAGAGAGCAAGAGGAAAGAAGTTTTGCAATTATTTACCGACCGCTCCATTTACCGTCCCGGTCAAACCGTATATGTATCCGGCTTGGCTTATGAAATGGAAAAGGATTCTACGCGTGTGCTTGCGGATAAAAAATATACGGTATCCCTATATGATGCGAATAATAATGAAACAGGAAAAGTAGAAGTATGGACGAATGGTTTTGGTTCGTTCAGCGGACAATTTGTTTTGCCCTCTCCTTGCCTGACCGGTTATTTTAGCTTGCGTGCGGCCGATACTTCTGTCAGTTTTAAGGTAGAAGAATATAAACGTCCCACCTTTGATGTCACGTTTGAACCCGTGAAAGTGGAGTATCAAGTGGGTGACTCTATAGAAGTGGCGGGTATGGCAAAGACTTTTGCCGGTGCGCCTGTGCAGAATGCCAGGGTACACTATAATATATCCCGTTCCTATGCTTGGTTCTGGCGGTTTATGGGCAGAGGTTCAGCCCGTTGGGAGGGAGAGGCAATGACCGATGCGGATGGTAAGTTCAGCGTTCCGGTGCATTTTGAAATAGACTCGGACAGGAGAGAATCTCCGTTGTGGTATTATACGTACAACATACAGGCGGATGTGACGGATGGTGCAGGTGAGACACAGCAAGCTAATTTGTCATTGCCTTTAGGAAGCACTTCAATGGTGCTGAATATGGATAATCTGCCCGATAATTTGGTGAAAGAAAAGAAGCTGGAAATAAAACTGACAGCCATGAATCTTTCGGGTGAGCCGGTAGATACTCCGGTTACTTATCAGGTAGTCGAAATGGAGGAGCAGAAAGACGGTCAGGAAAAAGAAGGCAGAAAGGTATTGACCGGTACGGTGGAAGCCAACAAGAGTTTTGTTCCAGAGGCTATTTATGCCCTGCCTTCCGGCAATTATCGTTTGAAGCTCTCGGCTAAGGATACGCAGGGCAGAGAGTGTACGGCATCTAAGAATTTCCTTCTGTTTTCATTGAACGACAAGCGTCCGCCTTTCGTGATAACGGATTGGTTCTATCAGGATGGTCTGGAATTTGATGCAGCATCTCCGGCTACTGTATATATAGGTAGCAGCGAAAAGAATGTCTATCTGCTTTATGATGTATTTGCAGGAAATAAGCGCTTGGAAAGCAAACGTATAGAGCTTTCTGACTCGGTGGTCAGTTTCCGCTTCCCTTATAAGAAGGAATATGGTGACGGCATTCTGGTAAGTATGGCATTTGTGAAAGATGGCAGACTTTACAGTCATAATGCACGGATTATGAAACCGGCCCCTGAAAAGAAGTTGCAGCTGAAATGGACTACGTTCCGTGACAAACTCCGTCCTGGACAGCAAGAGGAATGGAAACTGACGGTACTTTATCCGGATGGAAGCCCGGCTGAGGCTGAAATGCTGGCTACTATGTATGATGCTTCTCTGGATAAAATCTATAGTGCACATAAGTTGGACTTTGGAGTGGACTTTCATTATGTGGTTCCTTTGACTTATTGGAATACATCCTATATGCGGAATGCTTATTTGTATGTTGATTTCCCGTTGAAGAGGCTCCGTGCGGTTCCTTTGGAATATAGTGAATTGATCATTCCATCTACAGGAAGAATGGAGGCTATGGTGGTAGGTTACGGAGGCAGTCCTCGTGCCACTCTTGCAGGAGCTTTGAAGATTAGAGGCAGGAGTGCCGCAAATGCTGTGATGAACCAGGAGGCTGTTACTGATATGGTGCTCCAGGAAGAAATGGTAGAAACGTCTGCACAGGAAAAGGTAGAAATGGGCAGTTCTGAAGAACTGGCAGAAACGGGTGATATACAGATACGTGAAAACTTTGCGGAAACGGCATTCTTTTACCCACAGCTCCGCACCAATGAAAAAGGTGAAGTCAGTATTTCCTTTGTACTACCCGAAAGCCTTACCCGATGGACGTTTATGGGCTTGGCACATACCCGGAATGTGGATTATGGAAAGATAGAAGCTACCGCTACTGCCAGCAAAGAGTTTATGCTTCAGCCTAATATGCCCCGCTTTGTCCGCGTGGGAGATAAAGCGAATATTGCCGCTTCACTGATGAACCTGTCGGACAAGGGAGTGAAAGGGACTGTCCGCATGGAATTGTTCAATCCGGAAACAGAAAAGGTATTCTATTCACAAAAACAGAAGTTTGATGTGAAGGGAGGAGAAACCGGGCATGTGAACTTTACTTTTGAAGTGAGTGACAAATATGCGGTAATGGCATGCCGGATGGTAGCGGATGGAGATACCTTCAGTGATGGAGAACAGCGTTACATCCCCGTTCTGACAGACAAACAGTGGGTGACGGAAACCGTTCCTCTGAACGTGAATGGGGAAGGTGCGTATACTTTCTCTTTGGAAAACCTGTTTAACAAGCATAGCAAAACGGCTTCCGAACAACGGTTGACCGTAGAATTTACTGCCCATCCGGCTTGGTATGCCGTGCAGGCTTTGCCTGTAGTGGCTAATCCTCAGAATGAAGATGCTCTTTCCTGGGCTACCGCTTATTATGCCCATTCATTGGCTGCATGTATAGTCAAAGAAAATCCCCGTATCAAGCAAGTCTTTGATAGCTGGAAGGCTCAAGGTGGTACAAAGGAGACTTTTATGAGCAATCTGCATAAGAATCAGGAACTGAAAAATATCCTGCTGGCTGAAACTCCCTGGCTGACAGAAGCTACCAATGAAGCCGAACAAAAACAGCGTATCGCCACTTTGTTTGACCTGAATACAATGAACAGCGGACAGGCAGTTTCTGTAGAGAAACTGAGAGAATTGCAAAATGGAGATGGCGCATGGAGTTGGTATAAAGGTATGCAAGGCAGCCGCTATGTAACCACTCAGGTAATGGAAATGCTTGTCCGGCTGAATGCATTGACTCCTCAGGATGCTGACAGCCGGATGCAGCCTATGATTCAAAAAGGGTTCGAGTATTTAGGCAAGCAGGCTGCCGAAGAGTATAAGTCTATGAAAGAAGCTGAAAAGAAAGGGGCTGTCGGTATCCGTCCGTCAGAACAGGTTCTCAGGTATTTGTATATCTGCGCTTTGGATGGCAAGGCTCCGGTTGATGAAAAGGTGAACCGGTATTTCATAGACAAGTTGTCCGGTGAGGGAAAAGAACTGACGATTTATGGAAAGGCGTTGGGAGCTATCATCTTGCAGCAAGCCGGTAAGGTGGCAGAGGCCAAGTTGTTTATGCAGTCATTGATGGAGTATTCTGTTGTGACGGATGAAATGGGGCGTTACTTTGATACTCCTAAAGCCCGATATTCATGGTTCAGTTATAAAATTCCGACTGAAGTGGCTGCTATGGAAGCTATACAGCGTATAACAAAAGATACGAAAGCTATTGATGAAATGAAACGCTGGCTGTTGAAGCAGAAACAGACACAGACTTGGGAAACGCCGATAGCTACGGCTGATGCGGTGTATGTATTGATGGCTACAGGAACTTCGGATTTATTGGCAAATACAGGAGGAGTAGAGATTACTTTAGGTAAAGAAGTGATCCGGACTCCGGCAGATGATGCCATCGGTTATATCAAGAAGACGATGTCCGGTGATGTGATGAATATCAAGAAAATAAGGGTGGATAAAGAAGGAGCCGGAATGGGTTGGGGAGCCGTTTATGCCCAATATCTGGAAAGTATGGATCAAATTAGCGGGCAGGGAAACGGATTGTCTGTCAGCCGTCAATTATATAAAGGGGATGAGGCTTTGAATGAATCAGCTCCGTTAAAGGTTGGCGATAAGATTACCGTTCGCCTGACTGTAAAGGCTGACCGTGATATGGATTTTGTTCAGATCAAGGATGACCGTGCAGCTTGTATGGAACCGTTACAGGCAGTTTCGGGATTTCGTTGGAGCAACGGGCTGGGATATTATCAGGCTACCAAAGATGCTTCGACCCAGTTCTTTATCGATCAGATGAGAAAAGGAACTTATGTGATAGAGTATCAGGTGTATGTGAACCGGACAGGAGAATATCAGGCTGGAATTGCAACTGTTCAGTCTGCTTATGCTCCGGAATTCGGAGGGCATACGGGAGGATATCGGGTGATGGTGGAATAGAGAAACAGGATGTCTGGAATTAGTTGTGTGATTTCATAAAAAGTAAGTTAGCTTGCTAACTTACTTTTTTTCTTATGCTTCTGCCGTCCACCCATTCTAATCTTATTTCAAAACCATCTTCAGCCGTGCCATAAAAATAGCGGCCTGAAACGGATGGATATTCAATTATAAATGTATAACCATCTGAATAATATAGATATAACCAACCGTTTTGAATTTCCCAGTCAAACTTATATACCCTATAAAGTTCATCATCATAGTAACAGCGTTCTTCCGTACCTACACCATGATCCGGGAAAGCACCTGAGGTGAATGTAATATAACTGTAAAGCCGTTCTCCGTATGGGTCCTCAAATCCCATTTCGCCCCACCAAGTCTTACCGTATAATCCTGAAATATCAAATCCTCTTTCTTCATCGTTTTCACATGAAGAAAAACTTATCATTGTAATCAATGCAATGGCAATGAACCAGTAATGTTTTACTATTTTCATAATTTATCTGATTTTTAATGCGGGACAAAGATAAAGGTTATTCATAAGATAAAATAAATTATAGGCTGAAAAAATGGGTAAAGGATGTTTTTTGTCTATCTTTGCTATCTAAAAAGCATAAAATAATTGTATGAAACATATTATACTGATAGTAAGTTTGTTAATGGGAGTGACTTTGGGAGTACAGGCACAACCCAAAGCATTATTTGATAAGACAACGCATGAATTTGGAACTATTTTATGGAAAAATCCGGTGACGGCTACCTTTAAAATCACTAATAAAGGAGATAAACCTTTAGTGATATCTAATGTGACAACTTCTTGTGGCTGCACGGTTGCTGATTGGCCCAAAGAACCGATTGCCCCGGGAAAGACCGGGAGTGTCAGTTCTACTTTTGACGCCAAAGCCATCGGACGTTTTCAGAAGAGCGTAGGCATTTATTGCAATGCCTCCAATAAACCTATCTATCTGGCTATTCGGGGAGAAGTGACTGCCGATCCTAAAAACTATACTTTCACTCATCCTTTTCAGATTGGAGCTATCCGTTTGAATAAGGAGGAAATAGAATTTGAAGATGCTAATAAAGGGGATAAACCAACTATGGAACTGTTGGTTGCCAATACGTCAGATAGGTTATACACCCCTGTGTTGATGCATTTGCCTCCTTACCTCAGTGCTGTTGCCATTCCGGAAAAACTGGGAAGAGGACGTACAGGTAAAATCAAGATAACTCTTGATACGGAAAAGTTACCTAAACTGGGTTTGACAACGGCGTCTGTTTATCTTTCCCGTTTCCTGGGAGATAAGGTGGGAGAAGAAAATGAAATTCCGGTTTCTGCCGTATTGTTGCCGGATTTCTCACATATCAGTCAGCAGGAACGCTTGAATCCGCCTGCCATTCATCTTTCTGCCGAAGAGTTGCAGATGGGAGAACTGGAAAGTGATGAAAAGAAAGCACATACGATTATTATTAAAAATGTAGGAAAATCTAATCTGGAAATTCGTGATTTGCAGGTGTTCAATTCTGCTTTGGGGGTCCAGTTGAAGAAACGTGTCTTGAAACCGGGTGCGTCTACCAAGTTGAAGATTACTGCTTTCGGTCAAAATTTGAAGAAAGTAAAGGGTACTCCGCGTGTCTTGATGATAACCAATGATCCTAACAATCCGAAGATAATTATAAAAGTAAAAGTAACCTCAAAAAAATAGCTATGGAACATCCTGAAAATAGTGAAGAATATAAGGGATTGACAGTGAACAAAGGTATTGAGCAACCATCTATTGTGAATCCTTATTTGAAACTACGTAAAAAACCTCGTCGTCGTGAGTTTTCCGTAGGTGAATATGTAGAAGGCATCGTAAAAGGTGATGTGACCGTATTGAGTCAGGCGGTTACTTTAGTGGAGAGTGTAAAACCGGAACATCAGGCTATTGCCCAGGAAGTGATAGAGAAGTGTCTGCCTTATTCCGGAAATTCTATGCGAATCGGTATCAGTGGTGTGCCCGGTGCCGGCAAGAGTACATCTATTGATGTATTTGGATTGCATGTGCTTGAGAAGGGAGGAAAATTAGCTGTTTTAGCTATTGATCCCAGTAGTGAGCGTTCTAAAGGCAGTATTTTGGGAGATAAGACCCGCATGGAGAAACTATCTGTCCATCCGAAGTCTTTTATACGGCCTAGTCCGTCAGCAGGTTCGTTGGGAGGAGTAGCTCGTAAGACTCGTGAAACGATCATACTTTGTGAGGCGGCGGGCTTTGATAAAATTTTTGTTGAAACGGTTGGAGTAGGGCAGAGCGAAACAGCAGTGCATTCTATGGTGGATTTCTTTTTGCTGATCCAACTGGCCGGTACTGGTGATGAATTGCAGGGGATTAAGAGAGGTATCATGGAAATGGCGGATGGAATCGTTATCAATAAAGCTGACGGCAGCAATATTGAGAAAGCAAAACTGGCTGCCAGTCATTTCCGTAATGCTTTACATTTGTTTCCTGCTCCTGATTCGGGCTGGAGTCCTAAAGTAATGACGTATTCCGGCTTTTATGGTATTGGAATTAAAGAAATCTGGGATATGATCTATGAATACTTCGCTTTTGTGAAAGCGAATGGGTATTTTGAATATCGCAGAAATGAACAGGCTAAGTATTGGATGTATGAGTCTATCAACGAGCATTTGCGTGATAGTTTCTATAATAATGAAAAGATAATTTCTATGTTGGCTGCAAAAGAGGAAGAGGTGCTGAATGGCAAACTGACTTCGTTTGTTGCTGCCAAAAAGTTATTGGATGCTTATTTCTCAACCTTGAAATAAGGTTTTGCTGCCAACAGGCAAAACAAAAAACGCAGATTATGATTATTCATTAAATCTGCGTTTTTTTTATTGTCTGTGGTGGATAAAAATTAGATAGAAAGTTCATGAAGTACGTTCACCAATTCTCTGTCTATAGGCTTGTCGTTCTTTATAGCTTTAGCGAAAGGTACATAAACAATCTTATCATCATCAATACCAATCATTACATTACGTTGTCCTTCCAATAGTGCTTGGATGCTGGCCACTCCCATACGGCTGGCAATAATTCGGTCATGCGCTGTGGGGCGTCCGCCACGTTGCAAATGTCCTAATATCGTTACACGCACATCGTATTGCGGATATTCGTTCTTCACACGTTCGGCATAGTGCATTGCACCCCCGGTCAGTTCGCTTTCGGCTACTAATACGATACTACTGCTCTTGGATTTGCGGAAACCATGTTCGATGAATTCTTCCAATTGGTCAACTTCTGTGCTGAATTCCGGAATAATAGCTGCTTCTGCACCTGCGGCAATAGCACCGTTCAATGCCAGGAAACCTGCATCACGTCCCATCACTTCAACAAAAAATAAGCGTTCGTGAGAAGTTGCCGTATCACGGATTTTATCTACTGCATCCAAAATTGTGTTCAAAGCTGTATCATAGCCGATGGTGGTGTCGGTTCCATACAGGTCGTTGTCAATCGTTCCGGGCAGACCGATACAAGGCACATCAAATTCCTGAGCAAAGATACGTGCACCGGTCAACGAACCGTCACCGCCGATAATGACCAAAGCATCAATCTCGTGCTTTTTCATATTTTCGTAAGCTTGTGCCCGTCCTTCGGGTGTCGTGAATTCTTTGCAACGGGCGGTCTTCAGAATGGTACCTCCCATTTGTATGATGTTACTAACATTTTGGCTTTTGAATTCCTGAATTTCATCTGTTACCAATCCTTTGTATCCTCTATAAATGCCATATACTTTCAAGCCGTTATAGATGGCAGAACGTGTGACTGCACGAATGGCAGCGTTCATTCCCGGAGCATCTCCTCCAGAGGTTAAAATACCAATGCTTTTAATCGTTCCCATAAATACCCATTTTAATATTTTTATGTCGCAAAGTTAACAAATTATCAGTTGGACAACGATAATTTTCTATTTTTTATTGGTCTATTTTTCATTTAAGATTGCTTTTTTACATTCTTCCATCAACCATTTGGGGGTGGAAGTTGCTCCACAAATGCCGATGGAACGGACGTTCTCGAGCAAGTTCCGGTCTATTTCTTCCGGCTGGTCAATGAGGTATGAATTCGGATTAATCTTTTTGCATTCTTGATATAAGATCTTTCCGTTTGAACTTTTTCGTCCGCAGACAAAAAAGATCAGATCATGCGCTGCTGCAAATTTGCGGATGTTAGGCATCCGGTTGGCCACTTGCCGGCAGATTGTGTCGTAAAATTCAAAAGTGGCATCGGGTGAAATGTGTTCCTTGATATATTCTATGATTTGCCAGAATTCTTCCAGAGATTTGGTTGTCTGGGAGTACAAGCGTATGTCTTTAGTGAAGTCTAAATGAGCAGCTTCAGCAGGTGTTTCTATGACAATTGCTTTTCCATGAGTTTGGCCTACCAGCCCCAGTACTTCGGCATGACCGTTTTTGCCATAAATCACGATTTGTGTGTCTTGACTTGCCGGAACATTATCATACTCCTGTTTGATGCGCTTTTGAAGACGTAATACTACTGGACAGGTGGCGTCAATGATCTCGATGTTGTTGGTACGAGCTATAGCGTATGTTTCAGGAGGTTCTCCATGTGCACGTAACAGTACTTTGGCATCGTGTAATTGGGCAAACTCTTCGTGGTTGATTGTGATAAGCCCCATTTTTTTTAGTCGTTCACATTCCTGTCCGTTGTGTACAATGTCTCCCAGGCAATAAAGAGTGTTTCCTTTTGCCAGTTCTTCTTCTGCTTTACGGATGGCCGTAGTGACTCCAAAGCAGAACCCAGATCCTTCGTCTATCTCTATGTTAACCATTTATAGCTGCTTGAAATTTTTCGGTCAGCCACTCTTTCTGTTCGGCAATGCTCATGTGGCTGTTGTCTAATAAGATAGCGTCATCCGCTTGTCGTAACGGACCGACTTCACGGGTTTGGTCTATACGGTCACGTTCTTCCACATTTTCCAGGATTTTTTCATAAGAGGCCTCTTGCCCTTTACTCCTCAATTCATCATAACGGCGCTGTGCACGTATGGCAGCCGAGGCGGTTACAAATATTTTCAGTTCGGCATCGGGGAAAACAACGGTTCCAATGTCCCTTCCGTCCATGACAATTCCTTTGGCCTTTCCCATTTCCTGTTGTTGTTTTACCAAAGCCTCACGTACAAAGCCCAAGGCGGCGATAGGGCTTACATGAGAAGAAACCTCCATGCTGCGGATGGCATCCTCTACATTTGTATCGTTCAGAAAAGTCATGGGACGTTGTGTTTCCGGATTCAACCGGAATGAAATATGTATATCGGGCATTGCTGTTTTTAACGCTTCGGTGTCGATACCTTTTTCCGAAAAGAACCCTTTCTGTAGACTATATAATGTAACAGCACGATACATGGCACCGCTATCAATATAGATATATCCTATTTCACGTGCCAAGTCTTTGGCCATAGTGCTTTTTCCACATGATGAAAAACCGTCAATGGCAATAGTTATTTTTTTCATATATAATTAATGTATAGGTGACTACTAAAAACGCTTCAAAGATAGATAAAAGTTGGGTGTATGTCTATGAAATCGGATGAAAATAAAATGAATTAGCATATTTTTCATGTGAAAATACTTTTTATTTAAAAGATTTGTGTTACATTTGCCCTCAGTGAGAAACACTTAATTTTAAAACACAATTTATGGAAGTTAAAAAATCGCCTAAAGCAGATCTCGAAGGTAAAAAGAGTACCTGGCTGCTTATCGGTTATGTGTTTATCCTTGCTCTCATGTTTGTAGCTTTCGAATGGACTGATCGCGACAAGCAAGTGACTACGGAAACAGGTATAACCGATGTCGTATTTGAAGAAGAAATTATCCCTATTACGGAACAGGAACAAAAACAAGCTCCTCCTCCTCCCGAAGCTCCTAAGGTAGAAGAAGTGCTTCAGATCGTTGAAAACGATGCTAAAGTAGAAGAAACTGCCATTCAGGCTTCTGAAGAAACAGGTCAGGCTGTGGAAGTTAAATATGTTCCGGTAGAAGTGGAAGAAGAAGAACCTGAAGAACAGCAGATATTCCAAGTTGTAGAGGAAATGCCTGAATTCCCCGGAGGTATGGCTGAATGTTTGAAGTTCTTGGGTAAGAATATTAAATACCCCACTATTTCTCAGGAAAACGGTGTGCAAGGTAAGGTTATCGTTCAGTTTGTCGTTAATAAGGACGGTTCTATCGTTGACCCGGTGGTTGTGCGTAGTGTAGACCCCTACTTGGATAAGGAAGCACTCCGTGTAATCAAGACCATGCCGAAATGGAAACCTGGCAAACAGCGTGGTAAAGCTGTACGTGTGAAATATACAGTGCCTGTAACTTTCAAATTACAGTAATAAAATACTTTAATATCTTAATTAAGAGGCTGCCTTTAAAAAGCAGCCTCTTTTTCTAGACCCCCTTAATCAAAATAATTTATGGCTTTTTCTGCAGACCAGTTATTGGAAAAGGTAAATACTTATCTTGCTACGATGCCTTATGTGCGCGAACCAAAAGGATTGTATGCTCCTATAGAGTATGTCTTGTCATTAGGCGGTAAACGTATCCGTCCTGTTTTGATGTTGCTTTCCTATCAGCTTTACAAAGAGAATGTGGATGATATTTTACCACAAGCGGCAGGTATAGAGACTTATCATAATTATACATTGTTGCATGATGATTTGATGGATTGTGCGGATATGCGCAGAAACAAGCCTACCGTGCATAAGGTTTGGGATGAGAATACGGCTATTCTTTCGGGAGATGCCATGCTGGTGTTGGCTTATCGGCTGATGAACAATTGTCCGGAGCGTTATTTGAAGCAAGTGATGGATATTTTCAGTCAGACTGCTTTGGAAATTTGTGAAGGACAGCAGTGGGATATGGAATTTGAAACCCGGAATGATGTTACTGTTCCCGAATATATGGAGATGATTCGTTTAAAGACATCGGTACTTTTGTCTGCTGCGTTAAAAATTGGTGCTGTATTAGGGGGGGCTTCGGAAGATGATGCCCGCAAATTATACGATTTCGGTATCAAAATGGGATTGGCATTCCAGTTACAGGATGATTATCTGGATGTGTATGGGGATTCGAAAGTGTTTGGAAAAAATATAGGTGGAGATATTTTATGCAATAAGAAGACTTTTATGCTGATCAATGCGTTGGCTTTGGCAGATGGGATACAACGGAAGGAGTTGGAAAAATGGATAGCTTCTACTGCTTTTTGTCCGGAAGAAAAGATAAAAGCTGTAACAGCTCTTTATGATAAGATAGGCATCGGCGGAATTTGTGAAGAAAAGATTAACGCTTATTATGTCGAGGGGCTTTCGTTGTTGGAAAGTATGGCTGTGCCTTCTGAAAGAAAAGAAGAGCTGAAGTCTTTTGTTTGTCATTTAATGAATAGAAAAGTATAATATGATTGACACGCATTCTCATTTGTTTGTTGAGGAGTTTGATGAGGATTTGCCGGCTGTGATAGAACGTGCTCGGGATTCCGGAGTATCTAAAGTCTTTATGCCCAATATTGATGACACCACGGTGGAAGCGATGTTGAATGTCTGTACGGCATATAAGGGGTATTGTTTTCCTATGATTGGATTTCATCCGACTTCTGTTGGGGCTGATTCGTTATTCCGTATTTATGAGATGAAAAAGCTGCTTTCCGGTGAACATCCTTTTGTGGCTGTAGGTGAGGTGGGAATGGATTTGTATTGGGATAAGACATATTTGAAAGAACAACAGAAGGCGTTGGATATACAGATTCAATGGGCATTGGAATATCATCTGCCTTTGGTGTTGCATTGCCGTGAAGCTTTTCCGGAGTTGTTTGAAGTGATGGAACCTTATAAAAAAACTGAGTTAAGCGGTATCTTTCATAGTTTTACGGGTACTCTGGAGGAAGCAGGGCAGGTTTTAGAGTATGCTCGTTTTTTCTTTGGGATCAATGGAGTCGTTACATTCAAGAAGAGTAGTCTGGCTGAGGTCTTACCTCATATCCCCTTAGACAGAATCGTTCTTGAAACGGATTCTCCTTATTTGGCTCCTGTGCCTTTCAGGGGAAAACGGAACGAGTCTTCTTATATAAAGAATGTAGCGATGAAACTTGCCGAAATCTATGGTCTGGATTTTAAAGATGTGGATAGAATTACTGCCAATAATGCTTTAAAAGTGTTCAAAATGGCTGAATAAGTTTTTAAAGTTTATTAATTTTGATAGGTAATTTAAATATTGGCAGGGCTAATTCTACGTAAGACGAAAAAAAAGAATACATTTGTAGCTGAAATCGCTTGCAGTTCCCGATTTTCTTTGTAATTTGCACCCGATTTTAAAAAAGATAGTATTGTGTCGCCCGAAAAGGAGAGATGCTCGAGTGGTTGAAGAGGCACGCCTGGAAAGCGTGTAAACGCCAAAAGTGTTTCGCGGGTTCGAATCCCGCTCTCTCCGCATTGTAATGGAAAGCACAACAGACTGGAAGACAATTAAAACAAATAAATAACAATTAATTAATTAATCTTAAAAATTAGACACACAATGAAAAAGTTATTTGCAATTCTTGCAGTGATGGGAGTCCTTACTTTAGGATCAGTTCAGCCTGTTATGGCTCAAGACGCAGCTCCGGCTCAAACAGAACAGACTACTGAAGCAGCAGTGGTTGAAGAAGGTGGTGGTCTTCACAAAGAGTTAAAAACCAAATTTATTGAAGGTGATGCCAGCTTCATGTCATTGGTAGCTATCGCATTGGTTTTAGGTTTGGCTTTCTGTATTGAACGTATCATTTATTTGAGCTTGGCTGAAACGAATACAAAGAAGTTGATGGCTAACATTGAGGCTGCTTTGGAAAAAGGTGATGTTGAAGCTGCTAAAACTGTATGTCGCAATACTCGTGGTCCGGTCGCTTCTATTTGTTATCAAGGCTTGATGAGAATAGATGAAGGTATTGATGTAGTAGAACGTTCAGTTGTTTCTTACGGTGGAGTTCAAGCCGGTTATTTGGAAAAAGGATGTTCTTGGATTACATTGTTCATCGCAATGGCTCCGTCTTTGGGATTCTTGGGTACTGTAATCGGTATGGTTATGGCGTTCGATAAGATTCAGCAGGCTGGTGATATTTCTCCGACAGTTGTAGCTGGTGGTATGAAAGTGGCTTTGATTACTACTATCTTCGGTTTGGTTGTAGCATTGATTCTTCAGGTATTCTATAACTACATCCTTTCTAAGATTGAAGGTTTGACAAGTGAAATGGAAGACTCTTCTATCACTTTGTTGGATATGATCACTAAATATAACTTGAAATACAAAAAATAATTAGGAGATGGCTAAGTTATCATATAAAGTGTCTTACTACATAATGTACATTTGCTTTGCGCTGATTCTTGTCGTGCTGGGAATGTTCTATTTTGTAGGATACAATAATCCGGTAGGTGAATATAATGCACCTGAACATACGGAAACATTGATTTACTTAATGTATGCAATGTTTGGAATATGTGTGGCAGTAACTGTAATTGGTGCGATAGCACAATTTGGCGCTGCTTTGAGAGATAATCCTAAAAGTGCAATAAAGTCTTTGATCGGCTTGGTCTTGTTTGTGGTAGTATTGGTCGTTTCTTACGGTATGGGTTCTGACTCTCCTGTTGTTTTGGCCGATGGTAGTGCTTACACTGATACAGGTTGGTTGAAAATTACTGATATGCTGATTTACTCCATTTATTTCTTGTTTGGTGTGGCTGCAATCGGTACTTTAGTAAACTTGAGCGGTATCTTTAAAAGATAATATTATCTACATTGATTAAATAATTTAAAACGAAGTAAGTAAAATGGCAAGAAAAAAAAGAGGCGTACCTGGAATTAACTCCAGTTCAACAGCTGATATTGCCTTTATGTTGCTTATTTTCTTCCTGATAACAACATCAATGGATACTGACCGTGGCTTGGCGAGACGGCTTCCGCCTCCTCCCGAAAACAAGGATCAGAAAGATGATGATATTATTGTAAAGGAACGAAACATCCTTCAAGTCCGTCTGAATAAAGACAACCAGCTGATGTGTGGTACGGACTATATTGATGTGAAGCAATTGAAAGAAAAGGCAAAAGAGTTTATAGCCAATCCGTATGATGATGAAAATCTGCCTGAAAAGCATAGAAAGAATATTCCTTTGCTGGGTGATTGTATGATTACGGAAAATCATGTAATCTCTGTTCAGAATGACGTTGGAACTAGCTATCAAGCATATATTGATGTGCAAAATGAATTGGTTGCTGCGTATAATGAACTTCGTAATGAACTAGGTAAAGCTAAATTTGGAAAGCTTTATAATGAGTGCAACGAAGATGAACAAAAAGCTATTCGTGAATATTATCCGCAGAAGATTTCTGAAGCTGAACCTAAAAAGTATGGAGGTAAGTAATGGGAAAATTTAATAAAACAGGTAAACGTGGAATGCCTGAGTTGAATACCTCTTCATTGCCTGACCTTATCTTTACCATGTTGTTCTTCTTTATGATTGTAACAACCATGCGTGAGGTTACATTGAAGGTTCAATTTCAGGTTCCTCAAGGAACAGAATTGGAAAAGTTGGAAAAGAAGTCGTTGGTTTCCTTTATTTATATAGGTAAACCGTTGCCGGAATTCCAAAAGAAAATGGGTGCTGAAAGTCGTATTCAGTTGAATGATAAGTTTGCTGAAGTGTCAGAAGTTCAGGACTACATTTATCAGGAACGTGAGAATATGAAAGAAGAAGACCAGCCATTTATGACAGTATCCTTGAAAGTTGATAAAGATACAAAGATGGGTATTGTACAGGATGTAAAGCAGGCACTTCGTCAAGCTTACGCTTTGAAAATAAACTATTCAGCTACTCAACGTCAGTAATAGTTATATAAGCATAGATAAAAAAGGAAGCTGTTTTTAACAGCTTCCTTTTTTTATGTTTTCCATTCTATTTGTTATGGACGAATTTATCCGTTACCTATGGCTAGTAATAGTACGTACAATGGATTTTTTGAGGACAAACTCCTGTGTGGTGGCTCAGGGAATTGAAGAAAAAGAATGTTCAGATCTCTTGTCCGTAAACTTCTTTGTAAAGAGTCTTTTTAACTTTCTCAAAATCACTTTCCATATCTATATCCCCATAGGTCATTAAGAGCATTGGTAGGCCGCTATCTCCCTTACGGTAGGGAGGTTGTATATAGGGCTTTTTATGTAAAGTGAATTCCAAACGTTTATAGAAGTGAATACGGCGTGTGCTCATTTCATCATTAGGCTCCTCTACTTCCAATACAATTGGACCTTTTAACTGTTTTTTTATCATTTCCAGCACACGTTTTCCATAACCTCCGTTTCTGAGGCTGGGATCAATAGCGAAATGTTCGATATAGTAAAAATCTCCCATTGTCCAATAGCTGATCATACCAATGCTGTTACCGTTTTCTAAAATAATGTTGTTGCAGAACCGGGGATTATTATCAGAATATTCTCTCTGCTGTACGGTATCACGGCGTTCTTCTTGAGGGAATGCCGTATGCATTAATTTTTCCACAAAGGTATAATTAACCTCATCTTGTGTTTTTACTTGTTTAATTTCAATCATTTTATCTGTCTTTGTTTAGTCTTAAGTTATGAACCTATTTCGCAGTATAAAAGTTTATTAGTCTTTCTAATGCACGTTGGCATACCGGGCAGAATGCAGGTGCTTCGTTTATCTTCATTCTGCATTCGGTAGTAGGACGATAAAGTCCTTTTTGTGTATAGCCTGCTCCTTCATAGACACCCACCTTGGTGTATAAGTCGGCATTTTCTGTAGCTACCGGAGTAGGTATGGCAGTACCTTCCGGAATCATATCTTTCCATTTACTGTCGAAATCAATTAATGTGGTGATATTTGGCTCCCAAGGTTCCACTTCATATGGATATTGCGGGCTTGGGGCTTCGGTATATGCATATTCATCTGCTAATCCTCCAAAACTATGGCCGAATTCATGGACTACAACCGGTTGAAAATCAGGATGATGGGCTGTGGTCAGTGTATATGAGTTATAGATGCCACCTCCTCCATAGGTGTCTGTATTGGCTAGAATAATGATATGCTCGTAAGGAATTCCAGCCAACCAATTATGAATACTTTTTACCCGACTGGTAGTGAGATACCGGTCGGAATAGAACGTGTTGAAATGTGAACTTACAGCTGTAGATTTCCATTTGCCTTGTCCCGGTATGCTGACTCCGCTGTCTTCCGAAGGGCTTGCCACAGCGACAATATTAAATTTGTCCTTCAGTTTCTTGAAAGGTTCATGACTGAACAGGGCGTCACACGCTGTCTGGGCATCTTTATAAAATATATCCATCTCTTTTTCTGTATATCCTTCTGCCATGATTGCTACATCGATGCAATCTGCGGCATTTCCGTTTTGCAGAAGATAGCGATGAGGGGTAATATGGTTTGTTCCCCTCTGATGGATCAGAATATCATTGGGGATTATTTCATGTGTGAGTGAGGCATTTACTTTATGATATACATCTTTTAGAGATATGGTCACTACTGCTTCTTTTTTGGGATAAGGCAAAAGAAAAGAATTCTCGAAGCCTCTTTTTATCCTACTTGCTTCTTCTTCGCTTACCCATTCTTGGAAAAGGCTAGAGAATGACGTTCGATAAATGGTTTCTCCTGTTGCTTTGTCTTTCATTATGATTTCACCGTTGCCTGCCAAAGGAAGTTCTGCTAGATGATGCTTGCGTCCTGCCCATTGCGGAAGGCTTGACAGTTCGTCCAGATATACTTCTTGTTTTTTGGCATCTCCGGTAAAAATATAATCTGCCCGAAGTGTTTTATCTTCGAAATAATCACTGAAATTTTGAGCGTTTACAGTCATGCTGAATAAACTGCACAAGGTAAAAATAAATGTCTTTTTCATCGTCTTTGCATTTTCTGCAAAGATAGGACATTCTATTAAATTATTGGTATTTATACAATAAAAGTTATGAATCGCACGAATATTGTCGGGAAAAGTCATATCTTTGCAGAAAATTAAACTAAAAAGAATGGGACATCATCAATTAGACAGTTTGGATGAGCAGATTTTGAGGTTGATAGCCAGTAATGCTCGTATTCCGTTTTTGGAAGTAGCCCGTGCTTGCAATGTATCCGGTGCAGCCATTCATCAGCGTATTCAGAAATTAACTAATCTGGGAATTCTTAAGGGATCTGAATATGTTATTGATCCAGAAAAGATCGGATATGAGACATGTGCATATATTGGTCTTTATCTGAAAGATCCGGAACAATTTGATTCAGTGACAGAGGCTTTGAAAAATATTCCTGAAGTCGTAGAATGTCATTTCACTACGGGACAATATGATATGTTTATCAAGATTTATGCAAAGAACAATCATCATTTGCTTAGCATAATTCATGATAAGTTGCAACCATTGGGCTTGGCTCGTTCAGAAACTATTATATCTTTTAATGAGGCTATCAAGAGACAAATGCCTATCCTCGATTTAGCTGATGAAGATTAATCGTTACTTTATCCGGCTATAATTAATAAAACTATACGGGTAGAGATGTTTTTCATCTGTCGGGTGATCTTCTCTGCCTGTTTCTTTCCATTCCTCTTTCTTTATTTCGGGAAAATAAGCATCAGCTTCCTTGGATGTGTCATCAATAAATGTGATATATAATTGTTGGGCTATATGCACTCCCGGCGGTAGGCATTTTGCTCAAAATATTTCTCAGTGCGTTGCATAGAACCTCCAAAGGAAAGGTTCCGTCTTTGTCCAACCTCTCAGCCTTCGCTGACGCTCGGCAGCTCCCCTAGTAGGGGAGCCCTTGGCAAAAACGGAAACTTTGCAATTACTGCCAAGGCCTCTCCTACTAGGAGAGGTGGCATTGCGGAGCAATGACGGAGAGGTTGTACGAAGGCCAGCCTACCCGGATACACGCTCGCTCATGGTTGAGTTATCCGCTTTACGTGCACCTTTACGCATAACAGTTTTACCGATAATCAACGTCGGTTGTCCGGTTACAGCTTTGGCTTCAGTCAATGCAGCACGGATAGCATCAGGGTCATTGCCGTCAATGGTCATTACTTTCCAGTGCCATGCTTCATATTTTTTAGCAACATCTTCGCTGGTAACAGCATCCGTTTCAGTAGAAAGCTGAATATCGTTTGAATCGTAGAACATAATGAGGTTGTCCAAGCCTAAGTGACCTGCCAAACGACCTGCTCCCTGAGAAATTTCTTCCTGGATGCCACCATCGGAGATGTAAGCATATATAGTCTGATTCATCACGTCTCCCAAACGGGCTTTCAAGAACTTGGCTGCGATGGCTGCACCTACCGCAAATGTGTGTCCTTGTCCCAAAGGACCGGATGTATTCTCAATACCACGCATAATATTCACTTCGGGATGTCCCGGAGTGGGGCTTCCCCATTGGCGGAATTCTTTTAGTTCATCTATAGTGAACTTGCCACTCATAGCTAATACGGAGTAAAGCATCGGTGACATGTGGCCCGGGTCAAGGAAGAAGCGGTCACGACCTTCCCAACACGGATTTTCCGGGTCATATACTAAGAACTCTGAAAAGAGTACGTTTATGAAATCAGCGCCACCCATGGCACCGCCGGGGTGACCGGAGTTGGCTTTCTCTACCATCGCTGCGGCTAAAATACGGATATTATCGGCTGCGCGATTCATTAGTTTCTTATCATTCATAGCGTAAAATGTTATTTATGGTGCAAAGATAATTAAATCTTTGATAATGTCATTCCTAACTCTATGAAGAATATTCTATAGAATATATTTTCATATTTCGGTTTAACAAACTTGTATGGTTTATGGTTTGTTTCCTTTATAAAAGTTCCAGCAATTGTTTTTTTACCGTATCTACTCCAGGGAAGCCGGTAAACTTATTTTTGATGCCTCCTTCTTTGTCAATAATCATATAAGTGCGGTATCTTCGGATACAGAAACATTGACCCGGACCTGCTGAGTCATTTTCCAATC
>ENA-USYR01000045-USYR01000045.1-human-gut-metagenome-genome-assembly--contig:-NODE-45-length-64909-cov-11.786649_pt1 | contig 64909 bp, 58 predicted proteins | sample MGYA00250064_ERZ773510 | MGnify/ENA primary metagenome ERZ773510 (study PRJEB29103, sample SAMN06112082) | human gut metagenome | biome: human gut; feature: ankylosing spondylitis patient; material... | reverse complement strand
GCCTTCCGCTCCTGTTCAGATTTGCATTTCCAGCACAATCCCTCATAGCCCAAGGGTGTCCCACAGCCGGGGCAGGTGTACTTCAGGCTCATATTCTTTGACTCCTTTCCAAAGATAGAAAAACGCCCTGCGACACGTTGTCACTTGGACAGGCTGACGCAGGGCGTGAAAAGGCCGCAAGAGAGGAGCCACATCTATTTGCCGATGTGGTTTCTTCAACAGCTAAAATAATTCGTTCATATCTAAAAGCGACAAATGGCGCTATTCCATTCTGTGTGATCATACGACTACTCCACAATATTAACAGCCCATAAGATATAAGGGCATAAATTCAAATTTTATTATACCATAATCAGTTTCAGGTTTGATTCTTTTTTATGGAAATTGAGAAGATGTTTACATTTTGTTCACGGAATGTTTTTTATTTTTTTGTCTTGATTCCAATTCGCTAATACACACTCTGCGTATTAGCGTTTCTGTATTGATACCTCGCTAATACTTATACTAATTTGTATCGACACAGAAAGGGGCGGTGAAAGTTGAATGATTGATAAGCGCATTGGAGAACGAATCAAGCAATGCCGCGAGCAATTAGGTTTGACACAAGAACAGTTTGCCGAGCGTCTTGGTTTGACAACAAACTATATTTCCACCGTTGAGAGAGGTGCCTCTTTTCCGCGCTGCGAAAAATTGATTGCCATCATCAACGGACTCGAAACATCTGCGGATGCGATTTTCTGCGATGTTATAACGCATACCAGTGAGTACCGCTCTGGCATTCTCTCCGAGGAGCTGAAAGAGCTTCCGGCTGAAGAGCAGCAACGGATACTGGAAATCGTAGAATTAATGATTAAACAAGCAAAAAAGAAGATGGATTGACTCATTTCGAGGGCTGCAAGGGTTTCTTGCGGCCCTTCGTTTTATTTCGACACATTTTGCGTAGTGTATGCTATACTATGTATTAGCGATATAGCTTAATACGCTAATACATAGGAGGAGCATCAGCATGAAAATCACAAATCTATTTCGTATGTCTTCTGATAAAGGCCGAACCTGTGCTTTCACAGGCCACAGACCTCAGAACTTACCATTCCGTTTTAATGAGAATGATGATCGGTGCATTGCGTTACTCCGTATGGTGTGATGACTCCATTGCCCTCATCAATGAGGAGCAGGGCGGTTTCATAGCCGTCAAGGGCGTCCAGCTCCTCTTTGCTGGCGCAGCCGCCATTCAGCACCATGTAATGATCTCTGCCGACCTGCTCTAAATCAGAAAAATCTGTGATGACCGTGACCTGCTGGCAGGAAAATGTCAAGTTGATTAGGTCGGTCATGTCGGAATAGTCATAGCTGACCGCCGCACCCTGGAACTGAGCGCCCTCCTGTGCATAACAGAAGCTGTCCAGCCGCTTGGCCAGATAGTCCAGCTCGTCGATATTTACAGGTTTTCCCTCCAGTCGCTTCAGGATGGGGTACTCACCAAGGATCTCGTCCATTTGGCAGTCCCTCGCCAGGGGATCTCCCATGTCCATCGCATTCAGCGCCTCCATGATTCCGTCATACTGGTTGTGCGGGATTGGGAGGGGAACGGTAAACTGTCCGTACTCGGGATGCTTCGGATTTGATAACACAGCATTCATTCTCATCGTATTCCTCCAATGCCGAGCCCTACATCTCCATCTGAGGGCTATAATCCTGTCTGTGTTCCAATTGGGTGTCCAGGTCAGGGACAGAGAACTCGATTTTGATTCTGGCTTCTTGGATGGCTCTTATCTGTTTGTCATTCAAATTTGGGTCTTCTGCCAACAGATGATCCGTTGCACGATAAATCTCTGTCAACTCCTCATTGGAGAAGAGACTGGCTTTGGGGATCAGACCAGAGCGGACAGCGAAGTCCCGTTTGGCTCCTGCAAAATCATCCTCATAATAGTGCCCATGGCTGACGCCGACCCTTTCATAATCCCAGATCCATGTAACGAACTCATAGCCCCGGCCGATGCCTCGCTCTCTGCCCGCCAGCACAGCCCCGCCGAAATCCGCAAGCAGATGAAACTTATTGTCAAGACCACCGAGCACGGAGCAGGGGGGTGTTTTCCATAACCTCCACATATTCAAATACTCTGTCGGCTGCAATGGCGACCCTGTGATACAGCTCGTTGGCCTCTGGATTCTTGCTCCCGGACGGAAGCATAAATACTTCGTTCCCAGGAGAAACAGAAAGGACAGGCTGTCCATGGAGAAAAATCTCCAGCCGCCTGTCCTCTTTGCTAAGGGATTCAATTTGCTCCTTTCCGAGACACCGGGATAGTTCCTCAAAAAATTTACTCCCCACTGTAAACCTCCAATCTTGTTACTTCATTGAAAATAAAAAAAGCCCGTGCATTTTTTGCACGGGCTTAGGAACACATCTTTTAACTGAGTGTTCGTCCTCATATTCTTCTTGGATAAAACAATAACTCACACAGCATTGACTGTGTGAGTTATTGTTTTGGTGGAGATAAGCGGGATCGAACCGCTGACCTCTTGAATGCCATTCAAGCGCTCTCCCAGCTGAGCTATACCCCCATATAACCGGAAACCCTTGATTTTACTGAGTTTCCGGGGTTTTGATTAAATTGTCATTTCCTCGCGTCGAGGGGTCGTCACATGCGGTTGCTGGCGCTCCCAGCTGAGCTATACCCCCGAATATTTTGTGCGCTTTTCTATCTCGCCTCAGCGCAAGATATATATTACCAGACAGATCGCGATTTGTCAACAAGAAAATTAAATTTTTTCACTTCCTTTCCGCCGTCCCGATTGGCAGAAAAGTAGGGTCGGGACGGGAGTCACCAAAAACAGACAGGGCCACAGTTTGGACCGAACAGAGCACAGAAAACGCCGCAGCACATCAGTGCTGCGGCGATTCATGGGCTTAGTAATACTTTTTGCGGTTCTTGCGAGCGGCCTCGGACTTTTTACGGCGCTTGACGCTGGGGCTCTCGTAGTGCTCACGCTTGCGAACCTCGGCCAGCACACCAGACTTGGCACAGCTGCGCTTGAAACGCTTCAGAGCGCTCTCCAAAGACTCGTTTTCTCTGACACGGACTTCCGACATTTATATTTCCCTCCCTCCGGCGCGGCGGGGCGTCCCCTGCTGCGAAAGGGCCATTTATATGGCTTTAACAGAACCATTATATTTGAAATCAAGTCAAATGTCAAGTTCTTCTTTGGTCGAAAAATTTGAATTTTTTGTGACCGTGGAGCGGGCAGGCTTATGCCTTGGGCTTGAAGATCAGGCTGACCAGCTTACCCTTGACCACGATGGACTTCACCAACTCCTTGCCCTCGGCCAGCTTGGCCACTTTGGGGTCGGCCAGCGCAGCGGAGACGATCGCCTCGTCGCTGGCGTCGGTGGGAACCACGATGTTGGCCTTCACCTTGCCGGACACCTGGACAGCCATCTGGGTCGTGGCGGCCACAGTTTTGCTCTCGTCATACTCAGGCCAGGCCTGGAGACATACCTGACCACTGTAGCCGGCCATCTCCCACAGCTCCTCACACATATGGGGGGCGAAGGGGGAGAGCATCAGCAACAGGGCCTTCATGTCGCCCCGGCTGGCGCCATTGGCGTAGAAGTCGTTGACCAGGGACATCAGGGCAGCGATAGCGGTGTTGAACTTCATGGCCTCGATGTCCTCGGACACCTTCTTGATGGCCTTGTGGACGGCAGCCTCATTGGCCTCGGAGTACGCCTCACCGGTGTGCTCCTGCTCGGCGGCCAGGTTCCACACCCGGTCCAGGAATCGCTTGCAGCCCCGGACGGAGTCATCGGACCAGACGGCGGTCTTTTCAAAGTCGCCAATGAACATGATATACAGGCGCATGGTGTCCGCGCCGTAATCCCGAATCACGTCGTCAGGGTTGACCACATTGCCCAGGGACTTAGACATCTTGACGGAGGGACGCAGGGCCTGATTGCCGTACTTTTCAATGAGAGCCTGCTTCTCCTCCTCGGTCTCCACGTTGCCCACATAGTGAGGGTTCTTGCCCAGGATCATGCCATGGCTGGTGCGCTTGGCATAGGGCTCAGCACAGGGGATGACGCCAATGTCGTGGAGGAAGTTGTTCCAGAAGCGGGAGTAAAGCAGATGGAGGGTGGTGTGCTCCATGCCGCCGTTGTACCAGTCCACCTGGCCCCAGTACTCCAGGGCCTCTTTGGAGGCCAGGGCCTTATCGTTGTGGGGATCCATATACCGCAGATAGTACCAGCTGGAACCGGCCCACTGGGGCATGGTGTCGGTCTCGCGCTTGGCCGGGCCGCCGCAGCAGGGGCAGGTGGTGTTCACCCAGTCGGTCATCTTGGAGATGGGGGACTCGCCGTCGTCGGTGGGCTCATAGCTCTCCACCTCGGGCAGCAGCAGGGGCAGCTGATCCTCCGGTACGGGCTGCCAGCCGCACTTTTCGCACCAGATCATGGGGATGGGCTCGCCCCAGTAGCGCTGGCGTGAGAACACCCAGTCCCGCAGCTTATAGTTCACCTTGGCCTCGCCGATGCCCTTCTCCTCCAGCCACTTGGTGATGACGGGAATGGCGTCCTTCACCGTCAGGCCGTTGAGGAAGTCGGAGTTGACCATGATGCCAGTGTCATCCTTGGCGGTGAAGGCGGCCTTCTGCACATCCTCGCCGCCGGAGACTACCTCGATGATCTCACAGCCGAACTTCTTGGCAAACTCCCAGTCGCGGTCGTCGTGGGCGGGGACGGCCATGATGGCGCCGGTGCCGTAGGTGGACAGGACGTAGTCGGAGATAAAGATGGGGATTTCCTTGCCGTTGACCGGGTTGACGCCCCGGACGCCGTCCAGCTCCACGCCGGTCTTTTCCTTGTTCAGCTCGGTGCGCTCCAGGTCAGACTTGGAAGCCGCCGCCTTCTGATAGGACACGACCTCGTCCGCGTTCTTCAGCTTGCCGCTCTCCAGCCAGCCCCTCACCAGGGCGTGCTCCGGGGAGAGGACCATGTAAGTCGCACCGAACAGGGTGTCGGGCCGGGTGGTAAAGACCTTGATGTCCTCGCCGGTGGTGGCCTTGAATACCACCTCGGCGCCGGTGGAGCGGCCGATCCAGTTGCGCTGCTGGGTCTTGACCCGGTCGATGAAGTCCACGGTGTCCAGGCCGTCGATGAGCTTCTGGGCGTACTCGGTGATTTTCAGCATCCACTGGCTCTTTTCCTTCCGGATGACGGGGGCGCCGCAGCGCTCGCACACGCCCTCCACCACCTCCTCGTTGGCCAGCACGCACTTACAGGAGGTGCACCAGTTCACCGGCATGGTGGTCTTATAGGCCAGGCCGTGCTTGTACAGCTGGAGGAAGATCCACTGGGTCCACTTGTAGTAGCCGGGGTCGGTGGTGTCCACCACCCGGTCCCAGTCGAAGGAGTAGCCCAGCATGTGGAGCTGGCGGGTAAAGTTGGCGATGTTGTCCTTGGTCACCTTGGCGGGGTGAATGTGGTTCTTGATGGCGAAGTTCTCAGTGGGCAGGCCGAAGGCGTCATAGCCGATGGGGAACAGCACGTTGTAGCCGTCCATCCGCTTTTTCCGGGCGATCACATCCATGGCAGTGTAGGGCCGGGGATGGCCCACGTGCAGGCCGGCAGCGGAGGGGTAGGGGAATTCCACCAGGCCGTAGAACTTGGGCTTGGTGGTGTCGCCGTTCTGACAGGCGAAGGTCTTTTCCTCCGCCCAGCGGGTCTGCCATTTCTTTTCAATGGCGGTGAAATCGTACTTCAAAGTTATCACGCTCTCTTGTTATTGTTGCCGCTTCCGCAGAAAATTTCTATAAGCTGTAATATTATACCTAAGTTTCCCCTGAATTGCAAGGGCTTGACCGGGGAAAAGCGGCAGGGAAACGTGCCGGCGGGCGCACACATGGATGGGGCAGGTTTTGGCCCCTTGGATCAGAGGCGCGGGGCACAGCCGAAAAGTCAAAGCTGATTTTACCTGAACTTTACAAAAAAAGTATGTTCCCACAGCGCGGACCGTGCTATACTAAGCTATAAAACCTCCGTACAGCCGGAGGACACCGAAGAGAAAGCAGGGGGAGCGTATGCCGAAGATGGTGGATACCCGCTATACCCAGGACCGGGAGCTGTCCTGGCTCCGCTTTGACGAGCGGGTCCTGGAGGAGGCAAGGGACGAGGACGTCCCGCTGATGGAGCGGCTGAAGTTCGCCGCCATCTTTACCAGCAACCTGGACGAGTTTTTCATGGTCCGGGTGGGTTCACTCTATGACATGACACTGGTGAAGGAGCCCCACATCGACAGCCGCACCGGGCAGACGCCGGAGCAGCAGCTCCAGGCCATTTTCAAGGCGGCGGGCCCCCTGTACAAGCAGCGGGACAAGGTGGTGGAGCAGCTGGAGAGCCGGCTGCGGGCCTGCAACATCTGCCGGCTGTCGGTGGAGGAGATGGACACCAAGGAGCGCAAGCAGGTGGAGAACTGGTTCCGGGACGAGGTGCAGCCCATCCTCTCCCCCCAGGTGGTGGACGCCCGCCACCCCTTCCCCCACCTGTCCAATAAGACCCTGAATGTGATGCTCCGATTGGAGGGGGACGGGCAGGAGGCCCTGGGCCTGATTCCCGTCCCTCAGAGCCTGCCCCCCTACTTCGTCCTGCGGGAGCGGGGCCTGCGGTATATCCTGACGGAGGATGTGCTGCTGGCCCACGCAGACCGGATGTTCCCGGCCTTTTCCATCCGGAGCCGGGCGGTGATCTCCGTGACCCGGAATGCGGACATCAGCCCGGAGGACGAGGCGTACGAGGTAGACGAGGACTACCGTCAGCACATGAGGAAGATCGTCAAAAAGCGCAACCGCCTGGCCCCGGTCCGCCTGGAGGTCCAGGGCAGCCGGGACGAAAAGGGGATCGACTCCCTGTGCCGGCGGCTGAGCCTGAGCCGGGAGCAGGTGTTTTTCTCCAAAGCGCCGCTGCGGATGGGCTATGTCTTTGCCCTGGAGGGGCAGCTGCCCCCAGAGAGCCGCGCCGCCCTGTGCTTCCCGCCCTACACCCCCCGGCCCACCGCGGCCCTCCGGCCGGAGGAAAAAGTGCTGCCCCAGGTGCTGCGTCATGACGTACTGCTCTTTTACCCCTTCCAGTCCATGGACCCCTTCCTCCATCTGGTGCGGGAGGCGGCCTCCGACCCCTGTGTGCTGTCCATCAAGATCACCATTTACCGCCTGGCCGCCAAGGCCAAGCTGGCGGAGTATCTATGCGCAGCCGCCGAAAATGGAAAGGAAGTCACCGTCCTGATGGAACTGAGGGCCCGCTTTGACGAGCAGAACAACATCCAGTGGGCCGAGCGGATGGAGGAGGCGGGATGCACCATCCTCTACGGTGCGGAGGACATCAAGGTCCACTCCAAGATCTGCCTGATCACCCGGCGGGAGCGGGGGCGGCTCCAGCACATCACCCAGGTGGGGACAGGCAACTACAACGAAAAGACCGCCCGGCAGTACACCGACCTGTGCCTGATGACCGCCCGGCCGGAGCTGGGGGCGGACGCCGCCGCGCTGTTCCAGAATCTGGCCACCGCCAACCTGGAGGGGACATACGAGCGCCTGCTGGTTTCCCCCTATCAGCTGCGGGACCGGTGCATCCAGCTCATTGACCGGGAGATCGCCAAGGGGGACCGGGGGTATATTTTCCTGAAGCTGAACTCCATCACCGACCGGAAGCTCATCGACAAGCTGGCCCAGGCCTCCCAGGCCGGGGTGGAGGTGGTGATGAATGTGCGGGGAATCTGCTGCCTGCGTCCCGGGATCCCGGGCCTGACCGACCGCATCACCGTGTTCTCCGTGGTGGGCCGCTATCTGGAGCACACCCGGATCTACCGCTTTGGCCGGGGGGAGGACGCGGACCTGTTCCTCTCCTCCGCCGACTTTATGACCCGGAACACAGAGAGGCGGGTGGAGGTGGCCTGCCCCATCCTGGACCCGGAGCTTCGGCGCAGGGTGTTCCACATCACCGACGTGCTGATCTCGGACAACGTCAAGGCCCGCCAGCTGGGCCCGGACGGGCTGTGGCACCCCCGTCGGAACGGAGCCCTGCCCTGCTCCAGCCAGGAGGTGTTCCAGCAGGAGGCGGTGGCGGAGGCCGAACAGATCCCCCAGCATACCGCGCACTCCGGCCGGAAGGAGAGCCCCTGGCGCCGCCTGATGGAGCGGCTGGGCCGCGCCTGACAACAGAAGCACCTTATCAGCAGGACACCCCCGCCGCATCAAAAAAATGCGGCGGGGGTGTCTGAGTTCTGAATTTTAGGCTCCCTGTTCTGAGGACTAGAGCGGGTACCCCGCGCCGTACCACAGGGCGGCAGCCTTCAGGGCCAGAAGGAGCAGGCCCAGGGGGCCGAAGCCGTGGCGGAACAGAAGGGCGCAGACCCCCAGGCTGTACAGGGCTTGGGGGAGGTGGACCAGCAGGAACCGGCGCTCCCACGGGACGGCGGCAGCCCCGCCGCCAAGGAGGAACCGGCGCTCTCCCCAGAGGCAAATAATATGGATGATGGGGAAGAAGCCGAGCGCCAGCAGGTCCCCCAGCAGGGGCGTCCAGCGGACTGTGAGATAGAGGACGAAGAGGGAAAGAAATTCTAAGTCAAAGATGGCGTGGACGGGGATCAGAGGGCGGAAACGGGACAGAGGACAACTTCGTTCCATTCTGATGACACTCCTTTTCATGCTGAAACTGGATCATATTCTTATTAAGTATCACAGTTTTGCGGAAAATGCAATTCCAATATCACACAAAAATAAGCGAATAAATTGGTGTGATCGACCAACTCACAGGAAGAGACCGGAAGCAGCTCAGTGTGAGGAAGAAGCAGAGTCTGACGAAGGACCGGGGACCGCCAGTGCGGCGATCAGGGGGCGGACGGTCCGGCGGTAGAGGAGGAGGGTCGCCACACAGGTGATCGTCTCCGCGATCAGGAAGGACAGCCAGACGCCGTCGGGGACCAGCCAGAGGAACAGGGCGGCGATGGGGAGCAAGAGCAGGATCTGCCGCAGCAGGGCGATCAGCAGAGAGCTCCCGCTGTGCCCGAGGGACTGAAAGGCGGCGGACAGGATGATGCTCACCGCGGCGATGGGGAAGGAGAGGGCGGCCATGCACAGAGCGGGCACCCCCATGGCGGCGGCCGCTCCACCGGCATGGAAGCAGTACCGCAGCAGGGGGCCGGCGGCCAGGGCCAGCAGGACAGCCCCCGCAGCGGCGGCAGACAGAGCCAGCTGCACCCCGAAGCGCACCGCCTGGGAGAGGCGGGGGGCGGACTTTGCCCCGTAATTATAGCTGAGAATGGGGATCAGGCCGCTGTTGACCCCGAAGATGGGCATGAACACAAAGGACTGGATCTTAAAATAGACCCCCAGCACAAAGACGGCGGTGTCCGACCAGCGGGTGAGCAGCTGATTGAGGCCAAGGGACATAAAGCTGGACAGGGACTGCATCACCACGGCGGGGGCTGCGATGCGGAGCAGCTCCGCAGAGAGGGCACGGTCCGGCCGGAAGCCCCGGAAGGAGACAGAAAACTCCCCCCGGATGCGCCACAGCAGGAAAAAGCCGATGCAGGCCCCGGAGATCTGGCCGATGACGGTGGCCGCGGCAGCCCCAACCACCCCCATATCCAGTCCAAAGATGAACACTGGGTCCAGAATGATGTTGAGGATGGCCCCGGAGCCCTGGACGATCATGAAGCCGGCGGGATGGCCGGTGGTCTGGAGCAGGCGCTCGGTGAGGAACTGCATACACATCCCGATGGACAGGCCGCAGCAGATGACCAGATAGGAGGTCCCCGCCGCCGCCACCGCCGCGTTATCGGTGGACAGGCGGAAAAAGAGGGGCGCACCCAGCAGGGCGAAGGCCAGGAACAGCAGCCAGCACAGCCCATAGAACAAAAAGCCGTGACAGGCCACCCGGTTGGCCTCCTCCTTCTGCCCGGCCCCCAGGCGCTGGGCAAACAGGGCGTTGAAGCCCACCCCGGTTCCGGCGCAGAAGGCCACCATCATCAGCTGGACCGGATAGGCATAGGAGAGGGCCAGAAAGTCCAGCTCGCTCACCTGGGCCACATAGATGCTGTCCACCAGGTTATAGATGGCGCTCATCAGCATGGAGAGCATGATTGGGGCGGACATGGTCCACACCAGCTTGGGGACCGGAAGGGACCCCAGAATATTGTGGGCAGGCCCACTCATCCGGCATCCCCCTCTCCGAAGTGTGGTCCGCTGGAGCGCCCCCGGTCAAGTGTCAGCATCATGTCTGCGGCCCCCTTTGATCTCGGTTCAGAATGATCGGTTCAAACAAATCCTGCTGCATCCAGTGTAATGGATTTTCTTCGGAGATGCAAGCCCCTTTCCCACCGGATCGGCCCCGGTCCGGCACAAGCGGTCACAAAATAAGAAGCGGGCCCCGTTCCTCTGGTTCAGAGGATCGGGGCCCGCTGTTCTCTCAGCTCACAGAGCGGAGTCAGCTGACCAAATTGGTGAAGATCGTCAGGATGGTGGAGTTGGTAAAGTCGATGAACATACCGCCCACCAGGGGGACCACAAAGAATGCCTTGGGCGCGGGGCCGTACTGGTTCTTGATGGTCAGCATATTAGCCATGGCGTTGGGGGTGGCGCCCATGCCGAAACCGCAGAAGGCGGCGGTCATCACGGCGGCCTCATAGTCGGCACCCATGACACGGAATACCACAAACGAGGCAAACAGGTACATCAGCAGGGTCTGGACTGCCAGGATCACCACAATAGGCAGAGCCAGCTCAGCCAACTGCCACAGCTTCAGGGTCATCAGGGCGATGCCCAGGAAAATGTTCAGGCTGGTGTTGCCCGCCACATCGATGGCCTTCAGGGGCAGCTCTCTGCCCATAGCGTCGGCCACGTTGCGGATGATCAGGGCCACGATCATGCCGCCAATATACACAGGCAGAGTGATATCGATCTTGGCAAAGGCGTTGGTGATGTAGGTGCCGATGCCAGTGGCGATGATGATCAGAACGAAGGAGTCCAGGAAGGTGTTGCTGTCCAGCTTCTCCGCCTTGGTGAGGTAGACGGTCTCAGGCTCGCCCAGGTTCTCATCCTCCGCAGCCACATGAGGCTTCAGGTTGTACTTCTTGATCTTCCATCTGCCCAGAGGGCCGCCCATGAGGGAGCCAGCCACCAGGCCGTAGGTGGCGCAGGCGACAGCCACCGTCAGAGCGCCGTCCACACCGGCTTCTTCAAAGAGTTTGCCGAAGGAGGCGGAGGTGCCATGGCCGCCCACCAGGGGCACGGAGCCCATGCACAGGCCCATGCGGCCGTCCAGATCGAAGATGCCGGCCATACCCACACCCACCAGGTCCTGTATGGTGACCATGATGGTGGCCAGCAGCAGGAAGATCAGTACAGGCAGCGCACCCTTCTTCAACAACTTGATACTGGCACCGAAGCCCACGCTGGTGAAGAAGAAGTCCATAAAGGCATCCTTCAAGGTCTCGTTGAACTCCAAAGTCAGGATCCCGGTCTGATAGGTGACCAGGTGCAGGATGGCAAAAATCAGTCCACCCACCACCGGGGCAGGGATGCAGCAACGATTCAGAAAGTCAACGTGATTGACAATGAAACGTCCCAGGAGGAACAGCAGCATCGCCAGGGCCGCTGTCTGCAGCATATCCATTTGGATCGTCAGCATAAGTTTTCTCTCTCCTCTTCTCTTGTTTTCAGCCGTTCCGCGGCTGTGTTATATTGCGTACTTCATTTTATGCATCAACTTCAATTTCCTTCAAATTTCTACAACGCAAATTTCATTTCCCACACTTTCCACAATTCCAGACATTCATTTTTGAACATTTTAACGACGCCTCTAATAAAAGCTCTTTTCCTCGCGATTTTCTATCTCTTTATGAAGAAAGGGCAGGATTTTCAGCCAAAATTTACAGCGTCTTAATGGGACCGGAGAGCGGAAAAGAGGAGCGGCGGGAGGGCATTCCGGTCCGGCTCTGTTTCCGGCTTTGACATGCCGCCCTTGAGATCGGAACGAAAAAATATTCCGTCCCCGGAATAATCTTCCCAGGATGGGTCCATACTAGATGGCGAGGTGATATCCATTGCAGTACCGCGATCTGTACGCCCTGTTCCGCCGGGAGCCGGAGGCCAAGCGCTATTTTGACGCCCTCCCCACTCATGTGCAGGACCGGCTCCGTACCCGCCCCAATGGGATCAACTCCATGGCTGATCTGAAGGACCACGCCGCCGCGTTGCTGTGCGGCGGCAGCGAAACGGAGGGATTTGAATGGCAAAGAAAGGCATGAAGCGCCCGGAGAGCACCGCCTCCGCAGCCCAGAACCGGAGCCAGTCCGGCGCCCAGAACATGGCTGGCGGGTCTAAGGGCAAGTCCGAGCCCACCCAGCAGTCCTGAGCACATCCCCGCCTCCGGCTTCGGAGGCGGGGATGTTTTGTAAAAAAGACTGTCCTCCGGGGCATACTAGGCCGGGGGTGATGGGAACCATGGAGCCGAGGAAACGAGAGGCGCCCCGCAGTACTCTGGGCGAGGATCTGCGCCTCAATCCCCAGCTGCGCCTCTGCGCCCGGTTCGACGATGTCAGCATCGCCGAATTTCCCGTGGCCGCGCCGGGGGAGATGGGCGTCCGCGTGGTGGACAACTGCGCAGAGGAGAATATCCAATAAAGAGGCCCGGGGCCCGGACGAATTTCGTCCGGGCCCCGGGTGGCTTCCAGTCACTCCACGGTGACGCTTTTTGCCAGATTTCTGGGCTTGTCGATGTCGCACCCGCGCATCAGCGCTACATAGTAGGCAAACAGCTGCATGGGGATGACCTCCAGAGAGGGCAGGAACATGGGATGGATGTCCGGGATGGTCATGGCGCTGTCCACCAGGGCGTCCAGCTGCTCCCTGTGGCTGGCGGTAGAGATGCCAATGACGTCCGCGCCCCGGGCCTTGACCTCCTTCACGTTGCTCATCAGCTTGTCAAACAGGGTATGCCAGCTGGCCAGAGCCACCACCAGGGTGCCGTCCTCAATGAGGGAGATGGTCCCGTGCTTCAACTCGCCGGCGGCGTACGCCTCCGAGTGGATGTAGGAGATCTCCTTCAGCTTGAGTGAACCTTCCAGGCCCACGGCGTAGTCGATGTTCCGCCCGATGAAAAAGACGGAGTCGTGGTTGAAGTAGATGGAGGCGTAGTACTGGATCTCCTGGGTATGGGCGAGGATCTCCTCCGCCTTGGAGGGGAGCAGCCGCAGCTGGGCCACCAGCTCCTGATACTCCTGCGCCCCGATCCGGCCCAGCAGCTCGGCAAAGTAGAGGCCCACCAGATAGATCACTGCCAGCTGGGTGGAGTAGGCCTTGGTGGTGGCCACGGCGATCTCCGGCCCCGCCCAGGTGTACAGCACGTCATCCGACTCCCGGGCGATAGTGGAGCCCACCACATTGACGATGGACAGCAGGCGCGCGCCCAGGCGCTTGGCCTCCCGCATGGCGGCCAGCGTGTCGATGGTCTCTCCGGACTGGCTGATCACCAGGGCCAGGGTCCGGTCGGTGACGATGGGGTCACAGTACCGGAACTCTGAGGCCAGGGTCACCTCCACCGGGATGCGCAGCAGCCGCTCCAGAATGTACTTGGCCGCCACCCCCACATGGTAGGAGGAGCCGCAGGCGATGATGTACAGGCGGTCCATCCGCTCCAGTTCCTCCCGGGTGATGGTCAGGTCGTCCAGCACCACCCGGTCCCCCCGCAGGCGGGGGAAAATGGTGTCCCGCAGGGCCTTGGGCTGCTCCATGATCTCCTTGAACATGAAGTGCTCATAGCCGCCCTTCTCCGCCGCGGAGATCTCCCAGTCCACATGGGAGCGCTCCTTCTCCACCGGCCGGAGCAGGGAGTTGTACACCTGGACCGAGCCGGGGGTGAGCACGGCCACCTCTCCATCATCCAGATAGCACACCTCCCGGGTGTGCTTGATGACGGCGGTGACGTCGGAGGCCAGCAGGTTGAAGCCCTCCCCATATCCCAGCACCAGGGGGGAGTCCTTACGCACCGCCACCAGCTTATCCGGCTCATCAGCGCATACGATCCCCAGGGCGTACGCCCCCTCAATGCGGTGGAGCACCTTGGAGACCGCGTCCAGCAGGTCGCCGTCATAGTAATACTCCAGCAGCTGGGCCACCACCTCGGTGTCTGTCTCGGAGGCAAAGGTGACCCCCTTGGACTCCAAAAACTCCTTTAGCTTGGCGTAGTTCTCGATGATCCCGTTGTGGACCACGGCGATCCGGCCGGACTGGCCCACCTGGGGGTGGGAGTTCACGTCGTTCGGCGCGCCGTGGGTGGCCCAGCGGGTATGCCCCACACCCATGACGCCGGGGACCAGCGCACCTCCGTCAGTCAGGTCATACAGGACCTGGAGGCGGCCCTTGGCCTTCACCACCTGGAGTCCCTTCTCCTGGTCGTAGACCGCCAATCCTGCGGAGTCGTACCCCCGGTACTCCAGACGGGAGAGGCCCTCCAGCAGGATGGGCGCGGCCTGCTCCGTCCCAATAAAGCCAACAATACCACACATAAAACAATATTCCTCCTAATATTCAGCTTTGGGAGGACAAACTCGCAGACATTTGTACCCTCGTCTCCCGGTCACAGCCCCTCTGTTTTGCGGTCACCCGCATATTTGCTGACTGTGTACGCACCCGGGTGGTGCGGAAGGGCATCCGCCGAATTTTCAGACCGCGGCTCGGCCGCCGTCCTCTCGATGCTCCCTTCTCCTCGTCGTCCTGCCCGCCGGGCAGGCTCTGGCGCTTTTGATGCACATTCCGGTGGCGGTTCCGCCGGACAGGCATGGTCCTCCTTTCTCTCTGCGAAGCGTCCAACAAATGGTTACGGCTCCTCCGTGCCGCCGGGATGGATGGGGCGCAGCACCCGGCAGGGACTGCCAGCCGCCACCACATTGGGCGGGACGTCCCGGCTGACCACGCTCCCCGCGCCGATGACCGCGCCGGAGCCGATGGTGACCCCGGGCAGGACGGCCACATTGCCGCCGAACCAGACGTTGTCCCCCACGGTGATGGGCCGGGCAAATTCCAGCCCAGCGTTCCGGGGGGCGGCGTCCAGGGGGTGTCCCGCCGTGTAGAAGCCGCAGTTGGGTCCGATGAACACATGGTCCCCAAAGGCCACCGGGGCGCAGTCCAGAATGACGCAGTTGTGGTTGATCTCGATCTGGGAGCCCATGCGGATGTTGCAACCGTAGTCGCACCAGAACATGGGCTGGATGGAGATGTCATCCCCCGCCTCGCCCAGCAGCTCCCGCAGCAGCCGCGCTCCGGCCTCCGGGTCCTGCACAGCCTCCTGATTGAACCGGCTGCACAACTCCTTGGCCCGCCGTCTGGCCTGGACCAACTCCGGTGCGCCCGCCCAGTACAGCGCTCCGGACAGCATTTTCTCCCGTTCCGTCATGGCTTTCCATCCTCTCCGGCAGCCCGCATCCGGTCCGCCGCCTGTTGAACAGACAACATTATAGTCGATGGAAAAACCGGAGTAAAGCACATCGGGGCGAAAAATCTCCTCCTTTTCTGAATTTTGTAAGAATTTTTAAAATACCACTTTACAACGCGGGGAAAGCCTGCTATAATAATGAGGCTTTATGAAAGAAGCGCCCGTAGTTCAATGGATAGAGCGTCAGATTCCGGTTCTGAATGTTGGGGGTTCGAGTCCCTTCGGGCGTACCACGTCGGAGCAAAGTTCGCTTTGCTCCGACGTTCTTTTATTCCCGCGGAACAAAATGCCCACTCCCTTGCTCCTCCTTTCCAAACCCAAACCGCTGCCACTGGGCTTCGGTTTGGGGCCGCTCTGCGGGCGGCTGTTTTTTATTTCTGACAGACAGATCGATTTCGACCGGTCTTTACAAAAAGAAAACCACTCGCCCGGCGAGTGGTTTTCTTTTTGGTATTTCGGCGGCCTCTGGCCACCTCCCATCCTCGGTAGTTCAATGCTTGGGCGAGCTGAATCCTACTGTGCCAAGGTTTTGGATGTGAAATCCAAAATCGTGTCAATGTGCTGACTGACTGCGAAGGATACCCCTGGCAGCCTTTCTCTGCTGTTTATTTTATATGGAAAGGCTCCAGAAACTGATCTGCGGTTTCTGGAGCCGTTGCGTTTTGACCGGATGGATCAGCCCCACAGGCCGGACAGCATAGGAATGATCTGCTTCTTCCGGGACATGATCTTGGGCAGGAAGGCGCAGTTCTCCTCCTCGCTGTGAATGTCAAAGGCCTGGCGAATGGTGTTCTCATCCCCCACATAGAGCAGCTGCGTACCATCCAGCAGTACGTCGGTGATCATCAACAGCACTGTGTCCATCTTCTGCTTCTGACGGATGGCCTGCATGGCCTGTAAAAACTCGTCTCTGCGTTTGAGCAGGCGGTCGGAGTCCATGCAGGTGATCTGGCTGACCGCCAGATTGTGCCCCGCGATGTGGAACTCCTTATAATCTGTGTTCAGCATGGCCTCCACCGTCTTGTCATCCCCGCAGCCAGCGGAAAAGATGGCCTTCCCCAGCTCATCCAAAGAGACGTTGGCGATGCGGGCCATACGGTTGGCCAAATCGATGTCCCGCTGGGTACAGGTGGGAGACTTGAACATCACAGTGTCCGATACAATGGCTGCCGCCATCAGCCCCGCCATCTTAGCGGAGGGCATCAGCCCCTTCTCCTGGTACATCCCGGCCACGATGGTTGCAGTGCTGCCCACTGGCTCATTGCGGACATAGATGGGGTTTTTTGTCTCGATGTCAGCCAGGCGGTGGTGGTCCACGATCTCCAGGATCTCCGCCTGCTCCAGCCCCGCCACGGACTGGGCCCGCTCATTGTGGTCCATCAGCACCACCCGCTTGCGCCGGGGCCGCAACAGGTGGAAGCGGGACAGCATCCCCACCACCCGCTCATTCTCATCCAGAATGGGGTAGGCGCGGAAGCGGCTCTCCAGCACCCGGTTCTGCACATCGTCGATATAGTCGTTCAGATGGAAATAGACTAAGTCGTGATTTTTGCAGACGTGGCTGACCGGCATGGCATGACAAATCAGCCGCACTACCTGGTAGGCGTCAAAGGGGGTAGAGATCACACAGGTATCCGTCTTCTGTTCCAGCAGCTCCTGGTCTACCTCAGCCTGACAGACGATGACGCAGCTGACGTTCATCTCGATGGCCCGGCGGACCATGTCCGGCTGCTTGCCGCAGATGACGATGCTGTCCGGCTGTGAAAACATCAGGTTCTCCCGGTCCGTGGGCAGGGCAATGGACACCGCGCCGGAGATGGTGTCCTTGACCTCGCCGCAGCGGTTGAGCACATGGCCCTCCAGCACGGACAGCAGATTGTATACCGGAATATCTTGGATCACAGGATTGCGGACCGAGGCCACATCGTTGTTGGCCACATCGCCCGCAGAGATCATCCCGTACAGCGTCCCGTCCTCATTGGCGATGGGGAGGACAGAAAGCTTGTCCTTCTGCATCATCTGCCAAGCGCGGCTGACGGTGACGCCCGGGGAGAGGATGGGTGGCGTGTCATAGTCCAGGTCCTGGACCTGGGTGCGCAGGTTAGTAATCAGCATGGGGGGCTGCGCGCCGAAGCGGTTCAGGACCGCCTGAGTTTCGTCGCTGATCTGCCCCAGGCGGGCCGCCTGGTACTGCCGGTCGCCCAGAGCGTTTTTCAGCGCGGCGTAGGCCATGGCCGACACAATGGAGTCTGTGTCCGGGTTCCGGTGTCCGGTAATATAGATCGTATCCACTCGGATACCTCCTTTTTCGTAGCATAGTCTGGAAAAGGAGCCTGTTTTAAAGGACAGACTCTCCGATTATCGGTGGAATCACGTCTATTTTAGCGTGAACCGCCGCCGATTGCAATAAAATTTTCTACCGAGGCAGCGACCTCCCGCCCTCCCGGGACAGCAGCCAGCTTTCCCCCCCAGAAATCCCTGTCCACTGCTTTTCCTACTTTCTTTTTTGTAAAAACTATGGTAAACTAATGGCTGTTACCAAAGCAGCATGAGAGGAATGGGACTGTGAGCAACATCACACTGATTGGGATGCCAGGCTCCGGAAAGAGCACTGTGGGCGTCCTGCTGGCCAAGGCGCTGGGCCGCGGCTTTCTTGACACCGACTTGGTCATCCAGCAGCAGGAGAACGCCCTGCTCCAGGACATCCTGGACCGCCGGGGCGTAACCTATTTTCTGGACGCGGAGGAGCGCGCGGTGCGCTCGGTCCGCTGTGACCACTGCGTCATCGCCCCCGGCGGCAGCGTGGTCTGCCGGGAAGGCGCGATCAATCATCTGAAGTCCATGGGGCCCGTGATCTATCTCCGGGTGCCCCTGGATGAGCTGAAGTCCCGCATCCACAACCTGGACTCCCGGGGGATCGCCCTGGAGCCCGGCCAGACGCTGGAGGACATCCTCACCCTCCGCGCCCCCCTGTACGAGCAGTACGCCGACGGAGTGGTGGACGCCCTGCCGGGACAGGAGCTGGCTCAGACTGTCTCTCATGTGCTGGCCCTTCTGGAGAAGGGCCTCCCCTGACCCCAGCCCGCGGGGCTCCGGCTCCAGGCCGGAAAACGCAGGCCGCCCTTGGATCCCCCACGGGCCGGAACAAAAAGAAGGAAGAACAACATGACATTTCAATCCCTGGGGCTGTGCGCCCCCATTTTAGCTGCTCTAAAGGAGCAGGGCTATGAGGCCCCCTCCCCCATTCAGGAGCAGGCCATCCCTCCTGCCCTGGCGGGACGGGACGTACTGGGCTGCGCCCAGACAGGCACTGGAAAGACCTGTGCCTTTGCCTCCCCCATCCTCCAGCGGCTGAGCGCGGCCCGGACGCCGGACCACCGGCTCCGCGCCCTGATCCTCACACCCACCCGGGAGCTGGCCATCCAGATCGGCGAGAGTTTCGCCGCCTACGGAGCACACCTATCCCTGCGCCACACCGTCATTTTCGGCGGAGTGGGGCAGAACCCTCAGGTGGAAGCCCTGGGCCGCGGTGTGGATATTCTGGTGGCCACGCCAGGCCGTCTGATGGACCTGTATCAGCAGGGCTTCGTCCGGCTGGAGGATCTGGAGATCTTCGTTCTGGATGAGGCCGACCGGATGCTGGACATGGGCTTTATCCACGACGTGAAAAAGATCCTGAAGTGGCTGCCCGCCAAAAAGCAGACTATGCTCTTCTCTGCCACCATGCCCCCAGAGATCGCCGCTCTGGTCAACTCCCTGCTGCACGACCCGGCCCGGGTGGCGGTGGATCCGGTGTCCTCCCCGGTGGAGGCCATCCAACAGTCCGTCTATTTTGTGGATAAGGGCAATAAGACCAAACTGCTGGCCCTTCTGATTGGACAGCTGGATGTGAAAAATGCCCTGGTATTTACCCGCACCAAGCACGGAGCCAACAAAGTAGCCCGGGATCTGAGCAAAGAGGGGATCACCGCTGCCGCCATCCACGGCAACAAGAGCCAAACCGCCCGCCAGCAGGCCCTGTCCGATTTCAAGGCCGGACGGATCCGCTGCCTGGTTGCCACCGACATCGCCGCCCGCGGCCTGGACATTGAGGAGCTCTCCCACGTATTCAATTACAACCTCCCCGAGGTACCTGAGACATATGTCCACCGCATTGGCCGCACCGGCCGCGCAGGCCGGGAGGGCGTAGCCGTCTCCTTCTGTGACTTCGGGGAGAAGCCCCTGCTGAAGGACATTGAAAAACTGATCGGCCGGACCGTCCTAGTTGTGGAGGACCACCCCTTCCCCATGGTGGTGCTGGAGGCCCCTAAGCGGGACTCCCGCGGCCGCATCGTCAACGAGGAGGACGCGGAGGCCCGGGCCGCCGCCAAGGAGCAGCGCCGCCAGCGGGACGCAGCCAACAAGGCCGCTGCGGAGGAGCGCAAGCGCCAGGCGGCCCAGGCCCTGCTGGAGGCGCAAGCCGCGCCGGACAGGGCCGAGGAGAAGCCAGCCCGAAAACGCCGCCGCCGCAGAGGGAAGAGCGCTTCACAGGAGGTACAGGCGGTCCAGCCGCCTCAGGTTCCCACTCAGGAACCTGGCCACCGTGGCAAGCTAACTCGTCCCGGTGCCCGGATGGAGACCGGCTCTGCCATGCCCCGCACAGAATTTGACCGCCCTGACCCCCTGTCCGGGGACCATATTATGGATGCCACCGCCCGTCTGTTGGCCCCCCGCAAGCCCGTTTCGGCCCAGGAGAGCCACCGGGAGGGCAGCCGCCGCTCCGCCCCCCGGAGCCGTAAGCACAGCAGCCGGGATGCCGGCTCCCGTCAGACACCCGTCAAGGCCGAAGACCCTCGGAAAACCAGAAGCGGCCACAGCGCCCATCCGGACCGAAAGGCCGCGCCCGCACCTGGAGGCTCCCACCGCCCGGACCGCCGCCGCACTCACGCAGGGCCCCGGGGGCCCATCGAGCCCATGAAGTCCAGCCGGACCAAAGACTCCACCGAGCAGCACAGCCTGATGAAGCCCTACTATTTAGACAACTAACTGCAATTATATAATTTTATAAAACGGAGGGTATAAAAATGGACTATCAAGCTATGTACCAGCAGAAGCTGACCACCGCCCAGGAGGCTGTCAAGGTGGTCAAATCCGGCGACTGGGTGGACTACACCTGGTGCACCAACCACCCCGTGGCCCTGGACAAGGCCCTGGCCGAGCGCAAGGACGAGCTCACTGACGTGAAGATCCGCGGCGGCGTCACCATGTGGATGCCCGAGATCGCCAAGGCCGAGGACGCCGGTGACCACTTCACCTGGCACTCCTGGCACTGCAGCGGCATCGACCGCAAGATCATCACCAAGGGCATGGGCTATTTCTCCCCCATGCGCTACTCTGAACTGCCCCGTTTCTACCGGGAGAACCTCTCTCCTGTGGATGTGGTGATGCTCCAGACCACTCCCATGGACGCTCACGGCAACTTCAACTTCGGCCTGGCCGCCTCCCACATCGCCGATATTATGTCCCGCGCCAAGTGCATCATCGTGGAGGTCAACGAGAATATGCCCTGGGTGTACGGCCTGACCGGCACCGAGATCAATATTCAGGACGTGACCTATGTGGTGGAGGGGGACAACCCTCCTGTGGCCCAGCTGGGCGCCGGCGGCGAGCCCACCGACGTGGACCGCGCCGTGGCCAACCTGGTGGTGCCTGAGATCCCCAACGGCGCCTGCCTGCAGCTGGGCATCGGCGGGATGCCCAACACCATCGGCGCCATGATCGCCCAGTCTGATCTGAAGGACCTGTCCGTCCACACCGAGATGTACGTAGACGGCTTCGTGGACATGGCCGCCGCCGGCAAGATCACCGGCCGGAACAAGGCCCTGGACAAGGGCCGCCAGGTGTTCGCCTTTGCCGCCGGCACCAAGAAGCTGTACGACTATGTGGACCGCAACCCCGATGTGATGGGCGCTCCGGTGGACTACACCAATGACGTCCGGGTCATCGCTCAGATCGACAACTTCATCTCCATCAACAACGCCATTGACATGGATCTGTTCGGCCAGATCAACGCCGAGTCCGCCGGCATCAAGCACATCTCCGGCACCGGCGGCCAGCTGGACTTCGCCATGGGCGCTTACCTGTCCAAGGGCGGCAAGAGTTTCATCTGTATGTCCTCCACCGTCACTGGCAAGGACGGCACTGTCAAGAGCCGCATCGTCCCCACCCTGACCCAGGGCTCCATCTGCACCGATCCCCGCTCCTGCGGCCACTATGTGGTCACGGAGTACGGCATGGTCAACCTGAAGGGCCTGTCCACCTGGGAGCGAGCTGAGGCTCTCATCGGCATCGCCCACCCCGACTTCCGGGAGCAGCTGATCCAGGACGCAGAGAAGATGCACATCTGGAGACGCTCCAACAAGTAATTTTTACAGGAAAATACGGTTTGGATCAAAAAAGCTGGCAGATGCTTATGCACCTGCCAGCTTTTTTACATCTCTAACAGCTCCCACTGGAAATTCTCCAGCTTCAGCCTGCTGCCCACCGTGGTCCCCTCCGGCAGCAGGAACATAGTGATGGAGTGCTCCTGGCCTCCGTCGGTCACCAGCCCCGCATAGTCCCCGTTGATTTCCCGGACAGTGTAAAAAATCGGTTCCATTCCTCTCACCCCCTCTAATCTCAGCCTGACGCCCCGCCGGTGCGTCCTCATCCGTCCACACAGACCCGCCCCATAAAAGTCCGGTTTAATGGACTTTCATTCCGCTATACTGGACCCAACATCAAGGAAGGGAGCGTCAGCTCATGGAATACAGCATGGTATGGGTAAGGGGACACATTGAGGTATATGACGGGGCCGGGCGCTTCTGTTTTTCGGCCGACAACGAGCGGGAGGCCTGGGAGGAGCTGGAGGGCGCGGCCTGACGTCCTCCCCAGTCCCGCTTCTGACGCAGTTTCGCTGGAGCGGCCTCTCCTTCACCGTTCTATCCCAGTCCGTGCGCACACCCCCCGGTCAAAGGGGTGCCGGACCTTCCTCATCTCCGTAAGATAGTCCGCCCGGTCCCGGAGCTCCGGGGCCGGGTCCCGGCCGGTGAGGACCACCTCGCAGGAGAGGGAATCCAGGCAGTCCAGCACATCCTCCAGCGGCAGCAGCCCGGTGTTCACCGCGGCGCACACCTCATCCAGCACCAGCAGGTCACAGGATGGGGCCGCCTTCCGGGCCAGGGCCAGCAGGCGGGTATTCCGGGTCCGCTCTGCCTCCCGCTCCGCCGGAGTGAGCTGGAAGGAGAACTTGACCCGCTCCGGCACCTCCAGCAGCCGCACCCCCGGCACCTGGGCCAGGGCCAGCCGCTCGCCGCTGTCCGCCCCCTTCAGGAACTGGGCGATCACCACCGCCCTGCCACGGCCCGCCATCCGCAGGGCCAGGCCCATGGCGGCGGTGGTCTTTCCCTTTCCTTCTCCACAATACAGGTGAACCATGTGGAAAACCTCCTCAGCGGGCCAAGCCCGCAACTTGAAAAAGGCCGCCCTGGGGCGGCCTTTTTCTCTCTTTTTTACACTGTCCGGCTCACCGTGCGGTCAGACACAGCTCCTCCCCGTTGGCGGAGGCGTGCAGCTGGGTCACGGGGTGCTCCCAGCTGTCGATGATCCGTGCGGCAATGGCGTCCTCCAGCTCCTTCTGGACCAACCGGCGCAGGTTTCGGGCGCCGTAGACCGCGGAGTAGGACTTTTTCACCAGATAGTCCAGCAGGCTGTCCTCCCAGGAGAGGGTGAGCCCCTTCTCCGCCAGGGAGTCCCGCAGCTCGCCCAGCATCAGGGCGGCGATGGCCCGGAAGTTCTCCTCCGTCAGCTGGTGGAAGTAGACCACCTCGTCCACCCGGTTGAGGAACTCCGGCCGCAGGAACTCCTGAAGGGCCTTCATGGCCCGCTCCTTCCCCTGCTCGTCGGCGGTGCGGTTGAAGCCCACAGAGCCCACCTTGCTGTTGCTGCCGGCGTTGGAGGTCATCACGATGACGGTATTTTCAAAGTTCACCTTCCGTCCATGGGCGTCGGTGATATGGCCGTCGTCCAGGATCTGGAGGAGGATATTGAGCACATCGGGGTGGGCCTTCTCGATCTCGTCAAAGAGGACCACGGAGTAGGGCTTGCGGCGGATCTTCTCGGTCAGCTGCCCCGCCTCGTCATAGCCCACATAGCCGGGAGGGGAACCGATGATCCGGGAGACGGCATACTTCTCCATAAACTCCGACATATCCAGCCGGATCAGGGACTCCGGCACATTGAACAGGTCCTGGGCCAGCTGTTTGACCAGTTCGGTCTTGCCCACGCCGGTGGAGCCCACAAAGATGAAGGACACCGGCTTGTGCTTGGGGCTGATGCCCACCCGGCCCCGGCGGATGGCGGCGGACACCGCCCGCACCGCCTCGTCCTGGCCGATGATGTGGGCCTTCAGCCGGTCCTCCAGCTGGGAGAGGCGCTGATACTCCTGCTCCCGGATCTGGCTGGCCGGGATGTTGGTCCACAGTTCGATCACATTGGCCAGATGCTCCGCCGTCAGGGCGGGAACACACTGGCCCTCCAGCTGCTGCTGTTCAGCGGCCAGGCGCAGCTCCTGACTGCGGATATTGGCCAGACGGGCGTACGCCTCCTCGGTGTCGGCGGCCATCATGACCTCCTTCTCCTTGACCAGGTCGGCCAGCTCCTTGTCGATCTCCGCCCGCCGGGCCAGGGTCCGGTTTTTCAGGTTCACGTTGGAGCAGGCCTCATCCAACAGGTCGATGGCCTTGTCCGGCAGATAGCGGTCGGTGATGTACCGCTCGCTCATGGTCACCGCCAGCCGGCACATCTCCGGGGAGACGGACACCTGGTGGTACGCCTCATAGTAGGGCGCGATCCCCTCCATAATCTTCACACTGTCCTCAATGGAGGGCTCCTCCACCACTACGGGCTGGAAGCGCCGCTCCAGGGCGGTGTCCTTTTCGATGTGCTTGCGGTACTCGTTGAGGGTGGTGGCGCCGATCACCTGAAGTTCTCCCCGGCTCAGGGCGGGCTTGAGGATATTGGCTGCGTTCATGGAGCCCTCGGCGTCGCCGGCGCCCACGATATTGTGCACCTCGTCGATGACCAGAATGATATTGCCCAGCTTGCGGATCTCCTCGATCAGGCCCTTCATCCGGCTCTCAAACTGGCCGCGGAACTGGGTGCCAGCCACCAGGGCAGTGAGATCCAGCAGATAGACCTCCTTGTCCTGGAGCTTATAGGGGACGTCACCCTTGGCGATCTTCATGGCAAGCCCCTCGGCGATGGCCGTCTTGCCCACACCGGGTTCGCCGATGAGGCAGGGGTTGTTCTTCTGCCGGCGGTTGAGGATCTGAATGACCCGCTCCAGCTCCCGGTCCCGGCCAATGAGCCGGTCCAGCTGTCCCGCCTGGGCCTTTTGGGTCAGGGAGATGCAGTAATTCTCCAAAAACTTCCGCTTGGGCGGGCGCTCCCCCTTCCCGTTGGCGGCGTTCTTCTCCCCCTTGGGGGGCTCCCCCGACGGGCCGCTGCCGCCGCCGAACAGCTGGCTCAGGAAGGGGAAGGTGGCGGTGCGTCCATCGTCCTGCTCATCGTCCCCGCCATCCGGCTGGGCCATCAGGCCCTCCATCCCCTCCGCGCCGCCAAAGGCGGACATCATCTCATTGGTGAGGTTATCCAGGTCGTCATCCGAGATGCCCATTTTCTTCATCATGTCATCGATGGGCTTGATGCCAAGCTCCCTGGCACACTTGAGGCAGAGACCCTCGTTCTTGGTCTCGCCCCCCTCCAGCTTGCTGATAAAGATCACCGCTACATTCTTGTGGCAGCGGCTGCACAGTGTTGGCTGCATACTATGTTCCAACTCCTTTCAGGAGAAACCTTCTGATTCCCAGGCGCAGCTCCCGCCGGGAGCGCACCTGTACCCCTCGAGGGTACACTATAATTATGAACTGGTGATGAATCTTTTAAAAAAACGCGCCGGGAAGGGCCAGCGGGCCGGCTCCGCAGAAGAACCGGAGCAGGACAGACTGCTCCACCGCCTCCGTGGGAAACAGTCCCCGGAACAGCCAGCAGGCGATGAACAGCAGGACACAGCCCTTCCCCAGCCCCACCGCCGCGCCGCTCCAGTGGTTCAGGGTGGACAGGACCGGCAGGCGGAAGGCCAGGTCCAGCACCCGGCTGAGCATGGTCCACCCCACCAGCACCAGCGCAAAGCAGATCAGAAAGAGGGCCATCCGGGCCACCTCCCGGGCCAGGTAGCCTGCCACCGCCTGGGCCGCGCTGGTGGTCACCTCCAAAAGCCCCTGGCTGATGGCGCTGTGCAAAGCGCCGGAGAAACTCTGAAAGAGTTTGCTCTCCTGGATCAGCTCCAGCACCTGCTCCAGGGAGAACTGATTCTCAGGGGCAGGGGTCTGGGAACCGTCCTCCGGCTGCTCCCCCTCTCCGTCGGACCACCCCTGCTCCTCCAGGCTCTTCTGCATCGCCTGCTCCAGGCGCTCTTCCACCACGGGGCGGATGGCCTCCGCCACCGGCCCGGCCAGGGCATTGGACAGGACGCTGGCCCCGAAAAATGCCACGAACACAGCGAGAAAGCCGCACAGCGTCAGGACAAAGCCCTTTCGATAGCCCTGGACCGCCGCCAGGACCAGCACGATCCCCAGGACCGCGTCAAAAATCAACCAACTCATGGAACACTCCTTTTTACATCGATCGGCCGCCGGGCCGTCAGGACGGAAGGTACAGCCAGGCCCGCTGGGCGTTGGCCAGCAGCGCCGCGCCGGAGTCAGACAGCGAGAGGTGCCGCGCGTTCTGGGTGTGCTCCAGACTGCTGTACGGCGTCATGTCCGAGGTATACACCTCCAGCCGCTCTCCGCTCAGCAGGGCCAGATACCGCCCCGCCGCATCCAGATCCAGCACATTGGCCGGAAGGGTCAGGGACGCGGTCTCCGTCCCATCCGGTCCCACCACCACGGCCTGGCCCGCGGAGCCCGCCCGGTAGCGGCTGAGCAGCAGCACGGCAAAGCCGTTGCCGCCGAAGCTGCACCCTTTCAGGTAGTTCCGGCCCAGGGAGTAGGAGCCGGTCACGGAGCCGTCCTCCGACACCGCGGACACCCGGTCTTCCCCCAGCACCCAGAGCCGTCCATCCTCGTAGTCCAGATCCATCACCACCATATTGCCCAGCGAAACCGTGGCGGAGGGCTCCTTCTGATCGACAGGGTAGAAGCGGATCTGGCTCTGGAAGGAGCCGTTCTCCTGCCCCATGGTGACGATGGCTACGGTCCGGCAGTCGGGAGAGACCGCGGCGTCTACAATAAATGTGGACAAATTGATCTTGATGATCTCCTTGGTATAGGTCCCGTCATATACGGTGACCGACCCCTTGTGGCCGCCCCCCTGATAGGTGACCGCCAGCCAGCCCGCATCGTTCAGCCGGGCGGACAGAAGCTCTCCTCCGCTCCCCAGGTCCAGTTGGAAGGCCTCCTCCACCCCGCGGAACACAAACAGGTCCTCTCCGCCGGCGTCGTACACCACCCCCGCCTCCTTCGAGGCGGACAGCACCGGGTGCTCCAGATTCCGGACCTCCTCCGCATACAGCTCGCCGGAGAAGGAGTAGTACCGCGCCCCGGTGGCGGAGGCCATGAGCACTCCGTTTTTCAGATAGGCAAAGGACGCCTGCTCCCCACCTGCATGGGTAAATGGCTCAGCTTCACCTGTCTCGCTGGTCTCCAGCTCCCGGTACTCAAACCACCGCCGCAGGGCGTCCAGGTTGAATCGGTCCCGATAGACCACCAGCGTCAGCGCCCCCAGCAGCAGGGCCGCCGTCGCCGCCAGAGCGGTCAGCCGGACCAGGAAGCCCGATTTTTGGGGCTTTGCCCCCTCTTCTTTTTCCTTCATGGTATCGCCCCTTATCCTCTGTGCCTGCGCCGGGGGACCACCCTCACAGCACGTCCTCCTCATACCACAGCTTGGTCATATACAGCCCTCCCGGCGGAACTGTGGGCCCCGCCAGGGTCCGGTTCCCGGAGGCCAGGATCGCCGGGATGTCCTCCGGAACCAGCTTCCCCTCTGCCGCGTATACGATGGTCCCCGCCATGGCCCGCACCATATTATAGAGGAAGCCGTTGGCGCACACCCGGCACTCGATCAGGTCGCCGGTGCGGGACACATCGAAGTAGTACACCGTGCGCACCGTGGTCCGGGTCTCCGTCCCCACCGAGCGCACCGCCCGGAAGTCGTGGGTGCCCACAAACTGGTCCGCCGCCCGCTGCATGACCGCCTCATCCAGGTGCTTGGGATAGAACCAGGCCCGGTCCACAAAAAAGGGGTTGCCCAGGCGGGAGTTGTAGATGCGGTAGGTGTACTCCTTCCGCAAACAGGAGCCGATGGCGTTGAAGCTGTCTGGCACCTGGGTGGCCTTCACCACCACGATGTCCCGGGGCAGGCGGGTGTTCACCGCCAGCGGGATCCGGTCGCAGGGGATGGAGGAGGTGGTGCGGAAGTTGGCGATGTAGGTCTCCGCATGGACGCCGGCGTCAGTCCGCCCCGCCCCGGTACACTTGACCGGGTGGCACACCACGGTGCTCAGGGCCTTCTCCAGAGTCTCGGCCACAGTGACCGCGTTTTTCTGCACCTGCCATCCGTGGTAGGCCGTTCCATTGTACATCAGCTTCAGCGCGATATTGCGTCCTTCCATGTCATCACCATTCCAAACCGTGCTCATTCCGGGGCCGGGCTGCCGAAAAAGAGACCGGGGCACCCCGCGCGCCCCGGTTGCTATCGGGATTATAACATAGTATAATCAGTTGGGCAAGCGCCCGCCGCCCCCCGCGGCGGCACATTTAATGGGATTTTAAGAAATGGTAAAGTACGGTTCAAGGCCGGTATGGTATCCTGAGCATGACCGGGACCGGAGGGTCCCGCCCATCCCGGCACGAAAGGAGCTGTTATCATGGAGATCACGCTGGAGCAGGTGGAGCGCCTGCGGGAAAAGGCCGCCGTATCCTATGGTCAGGCCAAGGCCGCCCTGGAGTACAGCGGCGGCAATCTGCTGGACGCCCTGATCTATCTGGAGGAGCGCGGGGTGATCCCCCGGCCGGAGGACGCCTACTACTCCACCAAGGGGGAGGCGCCGCCGCCCCCGCCCACCCAGGATCTGCCCCTCCCGGTGGAGCCCGCCGCCGGGAAGAAGCGCCGCCGGAGCAGGCTGCGCCGGCTGATGCGCCGCCTGCGGAGCATCCTGCTGGACAATGAGCTGGAGATCTGGCGCAGGGAGCAGCCCATCACTGCCATCCCCATGCTGCTGCTGACCGTCATTCTGATCTTTTTCTTTTGGATCGCCCTGCCGCTCATGCTTCTGGGGCTGTTCTTCGGCTTCCGATATCAGGTCACCGGCCCCGACCTGGAGGACGACGCCCTGAACGGCGTCATGGGTTCGGTGGCGGACACCGCCGCCGATGTGGGCCGGCAGGTGATGGATGAGCTGAGATCCCAGCACGAGAAATCCGGCGGACGAAAAAAGTGAGCGGCGCGGCCGGGAGCCGCCCGCAGAGATCCCGGCGGAGTCTGCGCTCCGCCCTTGAATGAGGTGAATGTACTGTGGCTGAAACGATCCTTCTGGTGGAGGACGAGGAAAAGCTGGCCCGCATGGTGGAGCTGGAGCTTCGGTATGAGGGCTACGAGGTAGAAAAGGCCTTTGACGGCCGCACCGGCCTGGAGCGGGCCCTGTCCGGCAGCTTCGACCTGGTGCTGCTGGACATCATGCTGCCCCAGCTGTCCGGCATGGAGGTGCTCCGCCGCCTGCGGCGGGAGCGCTCCACCCCCGTCATCATGCTCACCGCCCGGGACAGCGTCATCGATAAGGTCTCCGGTCTGGACTCAGGGGCGGACGACTATATCACAAAGCCCTTCGCCATCGAGGAGCTGCTGGCCCGGATCCGGGCCGCCCTGCGGAAGCGGACCGCCGCCCCGGAGGAGACCCTGCTCACCGCCGGCCCCCTGACCATGAATGTGGACAAGCATCAGGTCACCATGAAGGACCAGCCGGTGGAGCTGACCAAGAAGGAGTTCGACCTGCTGCGCCACCTGCTGGAAAACAAGGGGCACGTTCTCTCCCGGGAGACCCTGCTGGACAGCGTCTGGGGCTTTGACTTCGTGGGGGAGACCAACTCGGTGGATGTGTATATCCGCTTCCTCCGCAGCAAGCTGGACGAGGCCTTCGGCTTCAAGCTGATCCACACGGTGCGGGGCGTGGGCTACGTCATCCGGGAGAACTGACCCCTGCGCCCCAGACGTCCCCGCCCAGAAAGGAGGCCCGCCATGCCAAAACGCCGCCACCGCTTCCAGGCCCCGCCCGCCCAGGACCCCCTGCACGGAGCACGGTCCTCCCTGGTATTCCGCCTGAATTTCGGTTTTTTCTTCCGCCAGCTGGGCATCTTTTTTGTGATGGACCTGCTGTTGGTCATCATGGCCACCACCGGCCTGTTCCTTTGGGCAGAGAACCGCTGCGCCGATGTGGTGGCCCTGGTGGACGTCAGAGGGGTGCCCACCGCAGACGCCATCCCCTGGATGGAGGCCAGCGATTACAGCATCACCCCCCTGGACCGGGAGCCCCAGGGTGTCCCGGTCCCCTTCGACTGGCTGCGGATCCGCCGGGAGACCGCGGACGCCCTGCACCAGTACGACCTGATGCAGTACTACTCTGTGGAGCTGAAAAGCGCCGGGCAGCCCTATGCGGTCACGGTGGATCTCACCGGCGTCTCCGGCGCCCTGTGCTGGGCCGGGGCGGTGCTGCTCATCTGCCAGGGGCTGTCCCTGCTGACCAATCTGTTCCGGAACAACCGCTCCATCCACAAGGTCCTGAAACCCATCCAGGACCTGGCGGCCACCGCCGCCCGCCTGAACTCCATGACCCACATGTCCCGGCAGCAGCTGGAGGCCCTGGCCGGGGAGCTGGAGAAGATCAACGCCAAGCACCTGGACAGCCGCATCGACCTGCCCGCCACCCAGAAGGAGCTGCGCGCCCTGGCCCAGGCCATCAACGCCATGCTGGACCGGATCAACAAGGCGTACAGCGCCCAGATGCGCTTCGTCTCCGACGCCAGCCACGAGCTGCGCACCCCCATCGCCGTCATCCAGGGCTACGCCGCCCTTCTGGACCGCTGGGGCAAGGACGATCCCGAGGCCCTTCAGGAGTCCATCCACGCCATCCGCTCCGAGGCCAAGGCCATGGAGGAGCTGGTGGAGCAGCTCCTCTTCCTGGCCCGGGGGGACAACGACACCCAGCCGGTCAAGCCCGTGGCCTTCGACCTCACCGTCCTGGCCGGCGAGGTCCTGCGTGAGGAGGAGATGATCCACCAGGACCGGGTGTTCCTCCCCCGCTGGGGAGAGGCCCCCATCCCGGTCCGGGCCGACCAGGGCCTCATCAAGCAGGTCATGCGCATCCTGATGGACAACAGCGTCAAATACAGCCCGCCGGATGGACGGGTCTATCTCCGGGTCACCGCCCAGGAGGGCTACGCCCGGGTCACCGTCCAGGACGAGGGCATGGGCATCGCTCCCCAGGGCATCCCCCACATCTTCGACCGCTTCTACCGCACCGACCAGTCCCGGGACCGCAGGACGGGGGGCACCGGCCTGGGCCTGTCCATCGCCAAGTGGATCGTGGACCGGCACGGCGGCTGGTTCGAGGTGGTCTCACGGGAGGGCGTGGGCACCCGGATCTCCTTCCTCCTCCCCTCCGCGCCGGCTTCCACGGAAGAGGAGGCGCTCTGATGTACTTCGTCTATCTCCTCCGCTGTGCCGACGGCACCCTCTATACCGGCTGCACCAACGACCTGGACCGCCGCCTGGCCGCCCACAACGCCGGAAAAGGGGCCAAATACACCCGCAGCCGCCGGCCGGTGGTCCTGGTCTACCGTGAGCAGGCGGCGGACCGCTCCGCCGCCCTCCGGCGGGAACGGGCCATCAAGCGGCTCACCCGGAAACAGAAGCTGGAGCTGATCCAAAACAGCCCCGTTTTCGTCCCGGAACCGCCAGTTTTTTTGCAATAATTCGCAAAAAGCTATTGACATTGATTTTTCCCACTGATATAATTTTGTAGCCGCTTTGAGCGGGGTGAAAAGTGGAAGCTCCCCTTCCCTCCCGTAAGAGCGAGCCCGTAATGAAGGAGTTGAATATCATGCAGGCAATCATTGTGACCGGCGGCAAGCAGTACAAGGTGGCGGAGGGCGACACTCTGTTCATCGAGAAGCTGGAGGCCGAGGCCGGCCAGGAGATCGTGTTCGATCAGGTTCTGGCCATCCTGGACGGCGACAAGGCTACCTTCGGCGCTCCCGCCGTGGAGGGCGCTTCCGTGGCCGCCACCGTCGTGAAGAACGGCAAGGGCAAGAAGGTCCGCGTCTTCAAGTACACCCCCAAGAAGGGCTACCGGAAGCGTCAGGGCCACCGTCAGCCCTACACCAAGGTGCAGATCGGCGCCATCAAGGCCTGATTTATGACCACCGCCACATTCCACACCGAAGGCCGCCGCATCACCGGCTTCACTGTCCAGGGACACAGCGGCTATGCCTCGGAGGGAGAGGACATCGTCTGTGCCGCGGTGACCAGCGCCGTGCGCCTGGCGGAGTGCGCCGTCAATGACGTACTCGGCCTGGAGGCTCCGGTGAAGGTGCGGCAGAAGGACGCGTCCATTACACTGAAGCTCCCCGCCCAGCTGGGACCGGCCAACGAGGATACCTGTCAGGTCCTCCTGACCGCCCTCATGGTCCATCTGGTCCAGCTGGCGGAGGAATATCCCGACCATATTACCGTTTTGGAGGTGTAACACTATGCTGAATATCGGTCTGCAGTTTTTCGCCCATAAAAAGGGCGTTGGCTCCACCCGGAACGGCCGCGACTCTGAGTCCAAGCGTCTGGGCGTGAAGCGCGGCGACGGTCAGTTCGTGCTGGCCGGCAACATTCTGGTCCGGCAGCGCGGCACCCACATCCACCCCGGCGTGAACGTGGGCAAGGGCAGCGACGACACCCTGTTCGCCATGAAGTCCGGCAAGGTGAAGTTCGAGCGCCTGGGCAAGGACCGCAAGCAGGTCTCCATCGTCGAGATCGCGCAGTAATCAAGCCACAAAGCCGCAAACGATCACCGTTTGCGGCTCTTTTTATCCGGAAAAGAGGTTTTCTTGTATGGAATATCGCAAGTTTTCCCAGGGGTATGTCCTGCGTCTGGACCCCGGCGAGGAGATCGTCAGCTCCCTCACCCGGCTGGTGGAGGAGGAAGGCGTCCAGCTGGCCTCCGTCTCCGCCCTGGGGGCGGCCAACGACGTGACCATTGGTATCTTCAACACGGTGGAGAAGCAATACTACTCCCACCGGTATCAGGGGGATTATGAGATCTCCGCCCTGGTGGGCAATGTGACCCGGAAGGACGGGGCGCCCTATCTCCATCTCCACATCACCATCGGAAACCCTGTGACCGGAGAGGTCCACGCGGGCCATCTCTCCTCCGCCACCATCAGCGCCACCCTGGAGCTCTTCCTCCAGGTCTGGGACGGGCAGGTGGGACGGAAGTTCAGCGATGCCGTGGGGCTCAATCTGCTGGAATTTTGAACCTGAACATCACACTGTAAGGAGGCGTTCTGTATGGCAGCACCCTTTGTAGATACCGCAAAGATCACCGTCCGCTCCGGCAACGGCGGCAACGGCGTGGTCTCCTTCCACCGGGAAAAATATGTGGCCGCCGGCGGCCCGGACGGCGGCGACGGCGGCCGGGGCGGCAACGTGGTGGTCACAGTGGACGACCATATGTCCACCCTGATGGACTTCCGCTATAAGCGCAAGTACACCGCCGCCAACGGCACAGACGGAGGCGGCAAGCGCTGCACCGGCAGAAACGGCGCAGACCTGGTCCTGCGGGTCCCCCGGGGCACCATCATCCGGGACGCCGCCACCCAGGAGATCATCCACGATATGTCGGATGACGCCCCCTTCATCCTCTGCCGGGGCGGCCGGGGCGGCTGGGGCAACCAGCACTTCGCCACCCCCACCAGGCAGGTCCCCCGCTTTGCCAAGGCTGGCTATCCCGGCGAGAGCCGCGAGGTGGTGCTGGAGCTGAAGCTGCTGGCCGATGTGGGGCTGGTGGGCTTCCCCAACGTGGGTAAGTCCACGCTGCTCAGCGTGGTCAGCCGGGCTCAGCCCAAGATCGCCAATTATCACTTCACCACCCTTTTCCCCAACCTGGGCGTGGTGTATGTGGAGGAGGGCGTCTCCTTCGTCATGGCGGACATCCCCGGCATCATTGAGGGCGCCGCCGACGGCGCCGGACTGGGCCACGACTTTCTGCGCCACATCGACCGCTGCCGCCTGCTCATCCATGTGGTGGACGTCTCTGGCAGCGAGGGCCGGGACCCGGTGGAGGACTTCGAGACCATCAACGCCGAGCTGAAGCAGTACTCCCCCGAGCTGGCCTCCCGCAAGATGATCGTGGCCGCCAACAAGACGGACATCATGGCCGATCCCGCCCTGCTGGACAAGTTCCGCGCCCACGTGGAGGGCCTTGGGCTGGAACTGTTTGAGATCTCCGCCGCAGCCCATCAGGGCACCCGGGAGCTGGTCAAAAAGGCCGCCCAGGAGCTGGCTCAGCTGCCCCCTGTGGCGGTGTATGAGCCCACCTATGTGGAGCGCCCCCCCGAGGTGGACACCTCCGGCGAGGTCTCCATCGAGAAGTACGACGACACCTGGGTGGTGGAGGCCTCCTGGCTCCAGCATCTGATGGCCAACGTCAACTTCGGCGATTATGAGAGCCGCAACTGGTTCGACCGCAAGCTGCGGGAGTCCGGCCTGTTCGACAGGCTGGAGGCCATGGGCATCCAGGACGGGGACATTGTCTCCCTGTACGACCTGGAGTTCGAGTATCAGCGCTGAGCCGGTCGGTTTCTTTTCTGCTGACACAAAAAATATGGCATCCAAACTGAGTTTGGATGCCATATTTTTATTGCCCGGTCTTGCCGCGCGTTCCCGCTCAGATCGCGCTGTGGAAGGTGCGCTGGATGACCTCCAGCTGCTGCTCCCGGGACAGGCGGCTGAAATTCACCGCATAGCCGGACACCCGGATGGTCAGGCTGGGGTACTGCTCGGGATGCTCCATGGCGTCGATGAGGGTCTCACGCCGGAGGACGTTCACGTTCAGATGGTGGGCCCCCTGGCAGAAGTAGCCGTCCAGAATGGAGACCAGGTTGCTCTCCCGCTGCGCCTCATCCTTACCCAGGGCCTCGGGGACAATGGAGAAGGTGTTGGAGACTCCGTCCTGACACACATCCCGATAGGGGATCTTGGCCACAGAGTTCAGGCTGGCCAGGGCTCCGTTCACATCCCGGCCATGCATGGGGTTGGCGCCGGGGGCCAGAGGCTCGCCCAGCTTGCGGCCGTCAGGGGTGGAGCCGGTCTTTTTCCCGTACATCACGTTGGAGGTGATGGTCAGGGCGGACAGGGTGTGCTTGGCTCCCCGGTACAGGGGATGCTTCTTCAGCTCCTGAGAGAAGGTGCGCACCACATAGACCGCCTCGTCGTCCGCCCGGTCGTCGTCGTTTCCGTACTTGGGGAAGTCGCCCTCGGTGACGAAGTCCACGGCGATCCCCTGCTCGTTGCGGATGGGGCGCACCCTGGCGTACCGGATGGCGGAGAGGGAGTCGGCGGCCACAGACAGGCCGGCGATGCCGAAGGCGGTAAGGCGCTCCACCTTGGTATCATGGAGGGCCATCTGGCTGGCCTCATAGGCGTACTTGTCATGCATATAGTGGATGATATTCACCGTGTCGGCGTACAGCTCTGCGGCATAGGCCAGCACCTTGTTGTAATTCTCCCGGACCTTCTCATAGTCCAGCACCTCGTCGGTGATGGGCTGGATGCCGGGGACGATCCGGGCCCCGGACCGCTCATCCACGCCGCCGTTGATGGCGTACAGCAGGCACTTGGCAATGTTGCACCGGGCCCCGAAGAACTGCATCTGCTTCCCCACCGCCATGGCGGACACACAGCAGGCAATCGCGTAGTCATCTCCGTACACCGGGCGCATGACATCATCATTTTCATACTGAATGGAGTCCGTGGCAATGGACATCTTGGCGCAGTAGCGCTTAAAGCCCTCAGGGAGATGCTCGGACCAGAGGACGGTGAGGTTGGGCTCGGGCGCACTGCCCAGGTTGGTGAGGGTGTGCAGATAGCGGAAGGAGGTGCGGGTGACCAGGGTCTTTCCCCCGATGCTCATGCCGCCGATGGACTCGGTGACCCAGGTGGGGTCGCCGCCGAAGAGCTCGTTGTACTCCGGGGTGCGCAGATGGCGCACCAGGCGCAGCTTGATAATGAACTGGTCCACCAGCTCCTGGGCCTCCTCCTCGGTGATGACCCCGTTCTCCAGGTCCCGCTGGAGATAGATGTCCACAAAGGTAGAGGTGCGGCCCAGAGAGGTGGCCGCCCCGTTGTTCTCCTTGATGCCCGCCAGATAGGCCATATACAGGGCCTGGATGGCGTCATGGGCGTTGGCGGCGGGCCTGGACAGGTCCACCCCATAGTGGGAGGCCATATCCTTCATCTTCCCCAGGGCGCGGATCTGCTCGGAGACCTCCTCCCGCAGGCGGATGCGCTCCTCTCCCATGGGGCCGTCCAGCTCCTCCAGGTCCCGCTTTTTCCACTCGATCAGGCGGTCCACGCCGTACAGGGCCACCCGGCGGTAGTCGCCGATGATGCGGCCCCGTCCGTAGGCGTCAGGCAGGCCGGTGAGCAGGCCCGCGTGACGGGCGGCCCGGGTGCGCTCCGGATAGGCGTCAAAGACGCCCTCGTTGTGGGTCTTGCGGTACTCGGTGAAGTGGGCCTCGATCTCCGGGTCCAGCTGATAGCCGTACTGCTCCAGGGCGGACTTGGCCATACGGGTCCCGCCGTACAGGTTGACGATGCGCTTCAGAGGAGCATCCGTCTGAAGGCCCACGATGACCTCGTTCTCCCTGTCGATATAGCCGGGGGCGTAGTTATCGATGCCGGACACCCGGTGGGTGTCCACATCCAGGATCCCGTCCTTCAGCTCCCGGAGCAGCAGCTCCTCGCACCGCTTCCACACCGCCTTCGTACGCTGGGTGGGCCCGGCCAAAAAGGCGTCGTCCCCCAAATAAGGGGTCCAGTTCTTCTGTATAAAGGAACGTACATCAATGGAGCGTTGCCACTCTCCGGCGGCAAAGCCGTTCCATGCCTGATCCTGCATCACCATGATAAAATCCTCCTCTACATATATCTATATCATTCAATTTCAGTTGGTATCGATTTTACCCGTTCAAATCTGAAAACCAGCGTTCCTGCAACTGCCGGCACAGCTCCGGGTTCATGGCGGGGACCTCCGCCAGGGGATCCGCGCGGCCCAGTCCCCGGTATTTCTCCGCCCCCAGTTTGTGGAAGGGAAGCAGTTCCACCTTTTGCACCTTGGGGAGGGTATCCACATACTTCCGCAGGGTAGCCAGGTGCTCCTCCTGGTCGGTGAGCCCAGGAACCACCACATGGCGCACCCACATGGGCGTCCCCGCCCGGCGCACAGCCTCCACAAAGGCAAGCGTCCGCTCCATGGAGCGTCCCGTCACCCTCTGGTATTCCTCCGGGGCCTCGTGCTTCACATCATAGAGGAGCAGATCGGTGCGGCTCAGGATGGCCTCATACTCCCCCAGGCCCGCCCCAGAGGTGTCCAGGCAGGTGTGGACCCCGGCCTTGCGGAGCCGTGCCAGGCACTCCGCCAGGAACTCCGGCTGGAACAGCGGCTCCCCGCCGGAAAAGGTCACCCCGCCGCCGGAGCGGTCGAAGTAGGGCCGGAAGCGCAGCAGCCGGCGGACCAGAGCCTCCGGCTCCACCGCCTCGCCACCCTCCGCCGTCTGAGTATCCGGATTGTGGCAGTAGAGGCACCGGAGGGGACAGCCCTGAAGAAATACCACGCAGCGCACGCCGGGACCGTCCACCAGGCCCATGCTTTCCATGGAATGGATATATCCGGTCAAAAGGGATCCCTCCTGTTCTGAAAAACGGGGATTGGGCTAAAAAAGGGCGCAAAAAAGCCGCCCCTCCGGGCCCTCCTCGGCGCCCAGACGGTCGGCATACATGACGATCATACTCCCCGTGGTTCCACCACTTCCGTCAGTCATATGATCCGCGCTCAGAATACAACAGCGCTCCGTCCCTTGTCAAGGGGCGGAGCGCTGTTTCAGCATTTTTGACAAAGAACTGCCTGGAGCAGGCGGGCGCTTTCCGGTCAGAACGCCCGGTCCGGTCACTCCTTCTTTCCGGCCGCCTTCTTCCGGTCGGCCACCCGTACCACAATGTTGGACAGGGCAAACAGGGCGATGGCGTTGGGGATGACCATCAGGTTGTTGAACATATCGGTCAGCTCCCACACCAGATCGTTGGACATCACAGTACCCAGGAAAATGAAGACCAGGGCAATGACGGAGTAGACAGGGACCGCCTTTTTTCCAAACAGATAGACCGCGTTGATCTTGCCGAACAGGTTCCAGCTGAGCACGGTGGAGAAGGCGAAGAAGAACAGGCAGACCGCCACAAACATGGCTCCAGCCTCCGCCCCAAAGACCACACCGAAGGCAGTCTGGGCCAGATTGGTCTTGCTCAGCGTCTCTGTGACCGCGCCGGTATAGCCGTTGGCCAGAGGGCCGCCCTCGGTATACAGGGTGGAGATGACCACCAGTGCGTTGAGGGTGAGCACCACAAAGGTATCGATGAACACACTGACCATCGCCACCACGGCCTGGTCATGGGGATCGGTCACGTTCGCCTGGGCGTGGGCGTGGGGGGTGGAGCCCATGCCGGCCTCGTTGGAGAACAGTCCACGCTTGGCGCCCTGGCTGATGGCCTCCTTCAGCGCATAGCCGAAGCCGCCGCCAATGATGGCCTGGGGCTGAAAGGCATACTGAAAGATCATGGCAATGGTATCAGGGATGTACTTGGCCCGCATCACCAGCACCACCAGGGCCCCGCCCAGGAAAATGGCTGCCATGACGGGGACGATCTTCTCGGTGACAGAGGCCAGGCGCTGCACACCGCCCACGAAGATGAAGCCGCAGATCACCACCAGCACGATGCCCACGATCCAGGAGGGCACGCCGAAGGCGGTCTGGAAGGTGGAGCCGATGGAGTTGGACTGCACCATGCAGCCCATGAAGCCCAGGGCCAGGATGATGGCCACGGCAAAGAAGCCGGCCAGGAATTTGCCGAAGCCGCCCTTGAACGCGGTGGTAATGTAGTACACCGGGCCGCCGCGGTAGGAGCCGTCAGGGTCCTTCTGGCGGGTCTCAATGGCCAGGGTAGCCTCCGCATAGATGGTCGCCATGCCAAAGAAGGCGATGACCCACATCCAGAAGATGGCGCCGGGGCCGCCGGCCAGGATCGCGCCCGATCCGCCCACGATGTTGCCGGTGCCCACCTGGGCGGCAATGGCGGTGGCCAGGGCCTGGAAGGAGCTCATCCCGTGCTCCTGCTTCCCGCCCCGGAGGGTCAGGTTGCCGAACACCTTCCGCATCCCCTCGCCGAAGCAGCGCACCTGCACAAAGCGGGTGCGGATGCTGTAAAACAGGCCCACGCCGATGAGCAGAAAGACCAGAATATAGCTGGACAAATAGGTATTGATGTTGACTACAATGGGGTACAGTGCCGCTTCCAAAGACTCTAACATGATGGATCCCTCTCCTTTTCTGAACAAAAAACAGACCGTGGAGCACGCTCCACGGTCCGAAAACATTGCGGAAAAAACACCCGCCGGCCGGGCCCATTGGGCACAGCAGGGGCGCTTTCTTCGTCTCTGTCCTTTTGCCTGAGAGATTTACGGGGGCTGAGCCGGTCCCGCATTGCACCTTCGGCACTCGTTCGTCGAGCTTCTCCAGAGTCACATCCACGTACAGTCCTCGTCCCAGCCCAGTGGGCCGGACACCTGAGAGTGTTACTCCTTCGGTAGGCGGGAACCCGCGCTTTTCCTGCACGCTTCGTTTGTCCTGTTCACTTGTATTGCATACGTTACCACAAAGCCCCCAGAATGTCAACCCCAGGCGCACATTTATACACCTGCGGCGGAAATTCAAAAATTCCACCGGGAAAATTGGTCAGATTGTGGTACGAAGTTTACAATTTGCTCTTTTTTCCGGCGTGTAAATATGGTATACTAAAACATAATGCGCCCAGGTATACCTACCAACAGGCACTCCTTCCCCATAAGAAGTACGGCGCTGGAAATAGATCCTGAGAGAAGAGCAACAACATCGAGGTGTGTTTATGAACGTATTTAAAAAGATTTTCGGGACCAGCTCCCAGCGGGAGGTCAAGGCAATCCTCCCCCTTGTAAATAAGATCGAGGGGCTGGAGGAGGAGTACAAGGCGCTGACCGACGCCCAGCTCCAGGCCAAGACCCCCGAGTTCAAGCAGCGTTTGGCAGACGGCGAGACGCTGGACGACATCCTGCCCGAGGCCTTCGCCGCCTGCCGGGAGGCCGCCTGGCGTGTTCTTGGAATGCGCCCCTACCGGGTACAGCTCATCGGCGGCATCATCCTGCACCAGGGCCGTATCGCGGAGATGCGCACCGGCGAGGGCAAGACCCTGGTGGCCACCCTCCCCGCCTATCTGAACGCCCTGTCGGGCAAGGGAGTCCACATCATCACCGTCAACGACTATCTTGCCAAGCGCGACTCCGAGTGGATGGGCAAGGTGTACCGCTTCATGGGCCTCACCGTGGGTCTGGTGATCCACGGCGTCATGGGACAGGCCAAGAAGGACGCATACGCCGCCGACATCACCTACGGCACCAACAACGAGTTCGGCTTTGACTACCTCCGGGACAACATGGCCATCTACTCCAGCGAGCTGGTGCAGCGGGGCCACAACTTCGCCGTGGTGGACGAGGTGGACTCCATCCTTATCGACGAGGCCCGCACCCCCCTGATCATCTCCGGACAGGGCGAGAAGTCCACCCAGCTGTACACCATCGTGGACCAGTTCGTCTCCCGCCTGAAGTGCCAGCGCATCGCCAAGGTGGACACCAAGGAGGAGGAGGACGTCAACATCGACGCCGACTATATCGTCGATGAAAAGGCGCGCACCGCCACCCTCACCGCCCGGGGCATCCAGAAGGCCGAGCAGGCCTTCCAGATCGAAAACCTGGCCGATCCGGAGAACACCACCCTCTCCCACCATATCAACCAGGCCATCAAGGCCCACGGCGTGATGAAGCGGGACATCGACTATGTGGTCAAAGAGGGCCAGGTCATCATCGTGGACGAGTTCACCGGCCGCCTGATGTTCGGCCGCCGCTATAACGAGGGCCTCCACCAGGCCATCGAGGCCAAGGAGCACGTGGAGGTCGCTAACGAGTCCAAGACCCTGGCCACCATCACCTTCCAGAACTACTTCCGCCTGTATGACAAGCTCTCTGGCATGACAGGCACCGCCATGACCGAGGAGGAGGAGTTCGGCACCATCTATGAGCTGGACATTGTGGAGATCCCCACCAACCGCCCCGTCCAGCGCATCGACCACCACGATGTGGTGTATAAGAATGAGGCGGGCAAGCTCCGTGCCATCGTCCGGCAGATCGAGGAGTGCCACGAGAAGGGACAGCCCGTTCTGGTGGGTACCGTCTCCATCGAAAAGTCGGAGCAGCTGTCTGATATGCTCCAGCGCAAGGGCATCAAGCACAATGTGCTCAACGCCAAGAACCATGAGAAGGAAGCCGAGATCGTCGCCCAGGCCGGTAAGCTGGGGGCGGTCACCGTGGCCACCAACATGGCCGGCCGCGGCACCGACATCATGCTGGGCGGCAACGCGGAGTACCTGGCCAAGGCCGACCTGCGCAAGTCCGGCATGAGCGACGGGCTCATCGCCGAGGCCACCGGCTACGCCGAGACCGACGACCAGGAGATCCTGAATGCCCGCCAGCAGTACGCCCAGGCGGAGGCCAAGTACAAGGACGAGATCCGCGCCGAGGCGGACAAGGTCCGCGAGGTGGGCGGCCTGTTCATCCTGGGCACTGAGCGCCATGAGTCCCGGCGCATCGACAACCAGCTCCGCGGCCGCGCCGGCCGCCAGGGTGACCCCGGTGAGAGCCGCTTCTATCTCTCCCTGGAGGACGACATCATGCGCCTGTTCGGCTCTGAGCGGGTGATGGGCATGATGGAGAAGCTGGGTGTGGACGAGGACACCCCCATCGAGCAGAAGATGCTCACCAACGCCATCGAGAACGCCCAGCGCCAGGTGGAATCCCGGAACTTCCAGACCCGTAAGAACGTCCTTCAGTACGACGACGTGATGAACACCCAGCGCAAGGTCATCTACGAGGAGCGCCGGAAGGTGCTGGACGGCGAGGACCTGCACGAGGCCATTCAGGCCATGCTCCACAACACGGTGGAAAACGCCATCCAGGGACACATCGGCGAGCAGAATCACATGAGCGCCGAGGATTTCCGCGAGGCCACCGCCGTGTTCCATACTATGTTCCTCCACCCCGGCGAGCTGGCCCTCACTGACGAGGAGCTTCAGCAGTATACCACAGAGCAGCTGGTGGAGCTGGTGGAAGGCAAGGCCAAGGAGGTCTATGCCGCCCGGGAGAATGAGTTCGGCGAGCAGCTCATGCGTGAGCTGGAGCGGGTGCTGATGCTCCGGGTGGTGGATGAATACTGGATGGATCAGATCGACGCCATGAACGACCTGAAGCAGGGCATCGGGCTGCGGGCCTATGCCCAGACTGACCCCGTAGTCGCCTATAAGAAGGAAGGCTACGAGATGTTTGAGCAGATGATCGCCGCCATCCAGGAGGAGACCCTCCGCCGCCTGTTCCTGGTCCGTCTGCGTCAGAACCAGGAGGTACGCCGGGAGCGGGTGGCCAAGGTCACCGGCGAGTCCGGCGCCAGCGACGGTACCGTCCAGAAGCAGCCCCAGCGCAAGGTCATCAAGATCGGCCGCAACGACCCCTGCCCCTGCGGCAGCGGCCTGAAGTGGAAGAAGTGCACCTGTAAGCAGTTCCACCCGGAGGTCAAATAATCCCTTCCTGCACAAAGACGCAGGCGTTTTCTGAAAACGCCTGCGTCTTGGGCATACGCCTGTTTTCCCCCGCACTCACAGCAGCAAAGGTCGGAAAGGAGCGATTTTATGGATTTTGAAGCATTGCAGCGGCAGCGGAAGAGCTGCCGGGCCTTTGCGCCCAAGCCGGTCCCCCGCGAGCTGCTCACCCGGCTGGTGGACACCGCCCGGCTCTCCCCCAGCGCCTGCAACTCCCAGCCCTGGCATTTCATTGTGGTGGATGAGGACGAGGCCAAGGCCAAAATGGTGGACGCCCTGGTGGACGATGGTCTCACCGGCTGCCCCTGGGGGGACAAAGTCCCCGCTTTCATCCTGATCTGCGAGGAAAAGGCCCGTCTCAAGCCCAGCGTGGGAGAGCGGTACGGCAGCCAGTATTTCTCTCAGATGGACATCGGCATGGCGGCGATGGGCCTGTGCTATGCGGCCACCGCCCTGGGGCTGGGCACCTGCATGATCGGCGTAATGAGCCAGGAAAAAATGCACCGGGCCTTCCACATTCCGGAGGACCGCACCGCCCGTCTGGCCATTGCCGTGGGCTATCCCGCCCAGGATGTCCCCGCCCAGCGGAAGGACCGCAAGCCCCTGGAGGAGATCCTGGGATATAACCAGTGGTGACCCCTCCCCCGATGGATAGCACAACGCCGGCCGCGCTGATCAAAAGCGCGGCCGGCGTTTTGGCTTCTTCCGCCCGAAGCTCACAGGTTCAAATGCTTTTAACGGAAATTGTCCCTGGCATACCGGGCCAGCTCCTCCCGGAAATCCGGATGAGCAATAGACGCCATGGCGGCGGCGCGCTCCCCCAGGGAGAGGCCTGCCAGATGGGCCACCCCGTACTCGGTCGCCACACACTCGATCATGGTGCGAGGAACGGAAATGGTACTGCCCCCGGGGATGGTAGGAACAATGTTGGACCTCAGATTTCCCTCCTTGTCCCGCCGGGAGGAATTCAGACAGATATAGCCCCGTCCCCCCTTGGAGCGGAAGGCCCCCTCCAAAAAGTCCATCTGACCGCCGATGCCGGACAGCTGCCTGCTGCCCACTGACTCCGCGTTCTCCTGCCCCATGAGATCCAGCTGTACCCCGCCGTTGATGCTGATGAAGCTGCTCAGCTGCCCCATGCGCTCCGGGGAGTGGACATGGTCCACATCTCCGGGATAGAACCGCTCCGGCTCATCCTCCAGCCAGTCGTACAGCTCCTGAGAACCCATGGCAAGGTTCCATGTGGAATACCCCGTGTCCACTTCCTTCCGGGCGTTGGTCAGCTTCCCCGCCCTGTGGATCGCCAAAAAGGCGTCGCTGATGGTACCCGTCCAGCAGCCCAGGTCCTTCCGGTCCGACTCCGCCAGCATTTTGGCCACCGTGAAGGGGACTCCGCCCACACCCAGGCCCAGCACCGCGCCGTCCGGGATCTCCGCCACCACATTCCGGGCGATCTGGATGTCCACCGGGGAGGGCTCCTTATAAGTGCGCAGGGGAAGGGGCTCATGGACGCCCTCTACGATATAATCGGCCTCCGACAGATGCACCCGGTGGGAGCCGTTCACCCCCTGGAGCCTGGGAAGGCGCTCATTGATCTCAAAGATCACCGTGCGGGCGTTCTCAAAAATGGTGCGCCAGGCATAGTTGGAGATGCCCAGTCCGCAGTACCCCTCCCCGTCCGGCCGGGAGACGGGCACAAAGGCCACATCCACCTGGATATAGCTGCGGTACAGCTCCGGCAGGGCCCGGAGCATCATGGGCAGGAACTTCACCAGCCCCCTGCTCTGCAGCTTGCGCTCATAGTCCCCGATGTGCCAGCTGTAATAGGTGAAGGCGGACTGCTCCGGGTCGCACTCCACCACCTCGATCCGGGGCCGGATCACCAGTCCGCCGCGGATCTTCACGTCCTTCAGCTCCTCCTTCCGGGCGGCAAGGGCCCGGTCCATCAGCTCCGGGAAGCCCGCGCCAAAGCCGTAGTCCACCCAGTCGCCGGAGCGGACCGCTTGGGCGGCCGCCTCCGGGGTCACAAATCTGTTCCTGTAATCGTGCATCCTGTTCTCCTCGCCTTTCTGTTTCAAATCTGCCATTGTGGATATCATATCACAAACCGCCTGGAGCTGTCTATCGCTTGATTGCGGATTGTTCGCGCCCGATTGCGGATCTTCCGTATCCGCCCCTGTTCATTCCATAAAAAATATCACGGCCACGCTTCCCAAGAAGCGTGGCCGTAGCCGTTTCTTTGATCCTAATCTGCTCAGCGTCCGAAGCCGCCGCCCCGGGAACCGCCGCCAAAGCCGCCCCCTCGGGAGAAGCCCCCGCCCCGGGAGCCGCCGGAGAATCCGCCGCCGCGGCTCCCTCCGCTGAAACCTCCTCCGAAGCCGCCGCCCCGGGAGAAGCCCCCGCCCCGGGAGCCACTGGAAAATCCACCGGAGCCGGAGCCCCCTCTGGGCCCCTGGAAACCGTTGAAGCCGCCGCCCGAACCGCCGAAGCCTCCAGGCCCTCTTGGAGGTCTGGGGGGCGGAGGAGGCGGTCTGCGCCAGCGGCGCCGGTACCAGCCATAGGCGGGCCCGTGCCAGAACAGGATGGGCCGGAACAGATAGGGAGGATTGGGCACCCCATAGTACCGCTGCCGGTAGGAGGTATACCGCAGGCTGTCCACCACGCTGGCGATGACCACCAGAATGACCAGCAGCACCACCAGGGACATGACCGTCTCGCCGGTGCTCCGGCCGCCATAGGCGTTCTGACTCGTCTCCAGATAGCCCAGACCGTAATTTTCTACATAGAACTGATTGATCCCGTCAAACAGGCTCAGCACTCCCGTGCCGAACTGTCCGGCCATGGCGTTCTCATACAGGTAGCGGTCCAAATGGGAGGTCACCTGCTCATCCGTCATGGGATAGTCGGGCCCCACTGCCAGATAGCAGTTGTTGGTCCCGGTATCCACCACCAGGATGCCGTCCGCCGCTCCCAGCTGGATCTGCTCTCCCAGTGCATAGGCGTAGTCGGCAATATCGCCGGACACCTCCCGCACAGTAGCCACAGCGATGAGGCTGTCATACCGGGCCACCCAGTTGGCGTTATAGAGACAGATCTGCTGCTCCTCCTGGTCAGAGAGCACCTCGGCCTCGTCGCTGATCCAGGTGGCGTAGCTGCTGGTGGACAGCGACTTGTCAAGCCCAGCAGCCTGAGGGACCGCCGGAGCGCTGCTCCCCCGCACCTGGCCGATCCCGATGGCCGCGGCGATCATCACCACGGTCAGCGCCACTGCCACCGATGTCTTTTGAAATAGTTTCATAGGCTCTCCTCAATGTTCTGCCCCGGACAGGCATCCGGGAACTTCCACCATACAACCGTTCCGGGCGGTCAGCCTCTCAACTCCAGAAGCTTCTGCTTCAGCTCGCCCTCGATCCGCCCAAGCTCTGCTTCGGCCTCGCGGCGCTTCTGGCTGCCCTCTGTCTGGATCTTCATCACCTCGTCCAGGGTGGAGATCAGCTGCTCATTGGTATGCTGGAGGGTCTTGACGTCCACAATGGAGCGCTCCGCCTCCCGGGCGGCCTCCACCGTCCCCATCTTCAGCATATCCGCATTCTTTTGCAGCAGCTGGTTGGTCATCTCGGTGACCGCAGACTGGGCCTGGGTGGCCTGGCGGGAGTGCTCCAGACCCAGGGCCAGCACCATCTGACTCTTCCACAGGGGGATGGTATTCACCAGGGAGGACTGGATCTTCTCCAGCATCAGGGTGTCGTTATTTTGCAGCAGGCGGGTCTGGGGCCCCATCTGAATGGAGATCATCCGGGTCAACTCCAGGTCGTGGAGCTTCTTCTCAAACCGGCTACACAGGTTGGCAAAATCATTATAGGCCTGGGCGTCCTCCTGGGCCCCGCTGGCGGCGGCCTTCTGCCGCAGCTGCTCCAGGTCGTGGGTCCGCAGGTACTCCAGCCGCTTCTTGCCGGCAATGATATACATGGTGAGCTCTTTGTAGTACTTGGTATTCAGCTCATACATCTGGTCCAGCATGGCGATGTCCTTCATCAGCACCACCTGGTGGTCCTCCAGCACCCGGACGATCTTATCCACATTGACCTCTGCCTTGGCATAGCTGGCCTTCAGGGCCTCCAGCTCGTTGCGCTTCTTCTGGAAGAAGCCGAACAGGCCGCCCTTCTTCTCCTCATCCTTGCCAAAATTTTTCAGCTCCACCACCAGGTTGGACAGGGCCTCGCCCACCTCGCCCAGGTCCTTGGTCTTGACGCTGTTCAGGGCGTTTTCCGAGAAGGAGGCAATGTTCTTCTGGGCCGCGGAGCCGTACTGGAGCACCACATTGGAGTCGGTGACGTCGATCTTCTGGGCAAAGTCATCCACCATTTTCCGCTCCGCCTCACTGAGCATGGACTCGTCCACCTTGACGGCGTTGACGTCCCGCTCCTTCTGGCGCTCTGCCTCTGTGACGGAAGCCTGCTGGACGGCCGCCTCAGGCGCCGTGTCCAGGGTCAGGGCCGAAGCCTCCGGCGCGGCGGGAGCCGCGGCTGCGGCCGCATCGGCCTCCGGAGTCAGAGTCAGCTGGGGGGCCATATTCAAATCGTCGCTCATAGTCAGTTCCTCCTTATTGTCTTTGCATTGATTTTGGTATGATTTCCGACCGTTCCAGCGTCCCCGCTCTCTGCCGGGAGACGCGCCCAGTCACAGCTCCAGAGTAGTCCCGCCGTCCGGTGAGGCGGTCTTGTCCTTCCCGGACAGGCCCTCCTGGGCCAACAGATTTTCCATCACGGTAATGTCGGTGGAGATGTCCATAGCCTCCGCCCCAAAGAGGGCGTCCAGCTGCTTGTCAAAGGCCTGGACGATGGTGCCCATCATATTTTCCACCTTGGCCTTGGTGGTGCTGATGTTGTCCCCCGCGATCCCGGCGGAGTCCATCCGGTCATAGGCATTGAGTATCTTTAAGGTGGTGGGCAGGAAGTAGTTCAAAAAGCGGCGGATCTGAGGAAGCTTCTTGGGCTGCTTGACCACCTCGCCGATGATCTTCCGTGTGACCTCCTCCAGATGGTCGATCTGGGCGGAGATGGTCTCGTCCTCGATGCTGTCATTGAGGCGGCGCATCTCCGACACCGCCCGGTCCCGCTCCTGGATCAGCTTATCCAGCTCCGGGTCGCCGGTGGTCTCCTGCTTCTTCTCCTCCTGCTTCTTCTCCTCCTGCTTCTTCTCCTGCTTTGGCTCCTCCCGGCGGGGCTGCTCCGCCTTCTTCTCCGGCTGTTCCACCTGCTCTCCGGGCATCTGATAGACCCGGTCCGGGAATACCGCCTTACCCACGACAAACACTGCCGCCGAGACCACAGCGCACAGCGCGTAGTCGGCCAGGGTGTGCAGCGAGAAAAACAGCGCGAATACCAGCCAGACCCCCCCGATCAGATAGATGGGGATCACGGAACGCTTGATGTGCTTCGCCATCGCTCCTACCTCCTATGGCACGCTCTGCGGACCAGCCGCATTCTTTTATGCTCATTGTACCTTTCCCAGAGGGGGGTGTCAAGAAAATTCCCGCCCTATCCGGTGCAGAGCACGCCGGATAGGGCGGGAATTGTTGGGCATGGGGCCAGCAGTCTCAGGATGCGGCCAGGGTGGCTCCGAGGGCACGGCACCGGTCCAGTCCGCTCTCATCGGGGGTCTCATGAAGGATCAGTCCTTCCCCCTGGCAGACCGTGCCCCCGGCGCGGTCCATCCGCTCCTCCCAGTCTCGCATCCACTGCCCGTCTCCCCAGCCGTAGGAGCCGAAGAGGGCCACAGACTTTCCGCTCAGGCGGCCCTCCAGCTGGGAGAAGAAGGGCTCAAACTCAGACTCCTCCAGAACCTCAGCCCCCATAGCGGGGCAGCCCAGGGCCAGCTGATCGTACTCCAGTACCTGGTCCACCCCGACCTGGTCCACAGAGAATACGTCCACCTGGGCGCCGGCCTCCCGCGCCCCCTTGGCGATGGCTTCGGCCATGGCCTGGGTATTGCCTGTCATGCTCCAATAGATCACTGCAATGCTGCTCATTTGGGATAACCTCCAAACTCAAAATGTAAAAATGTAGATCATAAACGTGGATCCCCTGGATGAGACCCATCTGCAAACGCCCAGAGGGCGGTCACATACATCATTCCGCCTGCGGACACCGTCCAACGGCCCGGTCAGGCGGCTCGAAACATCTGCGGCAGGGACCCGCCCGCCCGCACCCGCCGGCACAGGGCCGCGCGGCACCGGTCGTACCGGCGGAAGCACTGCCTCGCCCCCTCCACGTCGGAGTACACCTTCCAGCACCCGCACAGCTTATAGTCCCGCCCCCGGTGCAGGCGAAAGCCCTCCACATCCTCCGGGGGATAGCCCAGAAACAGACCGATCTCGTGGGGGAAGGCGCCGCAGGTCAGACGGAGCTGGAGGGCGTCCAGCATCTCCTCCAGGCCCCGGTCCACCGGGTAGCCCTCCCGGGCCAGCAGCGCCCGCACCTGGGGACGGGCCAGCTGGGCGGCCAGACGCTCCGGACGGTACACCAGGATCAGGCACCGGGGCCGGCAGGAGCAGAGCAGGCGCAGCTGGATACCGCACCGGGAGAGCTGGCGGCGGTAATCCTCCAGCAGTGTGCCCATACACACCTGGGGACTGCCCCAGGCGACCAGATCCGCTGGTTTGATCCCGGCCAGTGCGGGGGCTCCGTGAAAGGCCAAGGTGTATTCCAAATCCCGCAGTGTGTCTTCCATCGTCTCTGACCCCCGCCACAAATTAGCGTAAGCTAACTATATCCCAAGAGAAGAACGGCTCGCGCCGCACAGGTTAGTTATAGCTAACTTCTGGTTCAGAATACCACAACCTTCCTCCCTTGTCAACCCCAAGTTCAGAGCAGGGAACCGTCCCCCTCCGACTATTTTCCAGCTTTCCATTGACTTTCCATGCTCCGGTGCGGTATGATTTCACATATCGGCGTTTGGCGCTCAGTCCGGCTCCACTGGACCGCCCTGACAGCCCCGCCATGGAACAAAGGAGTCCGATATGCTCACCCTGGAACAGTTCAAAGCTGCCCGTGCAACGCTGCAGGGCGTGATCCGCACCACCAGCCTGATCCACTCCCCCGCCCTGTCCAAGGCGTGTGGAAATCAGGTCTATCTCAAGCCGGAAAATATGCAGGTCACCGGCGCCTATAAGATCCGCGGGGCCTACTATAAGATCAGCACCCTCAGCGAGGAGGAGAAAGCCCGGGGCCTCATCACCGCCTCCGCCGGCAACCACGCCCAGGGGCTGGCCTATGCCGCCCAGGCGGCGGGGGTCCCCGCCACCATCGTGATGCCCACCACCACCCCCCTGGTGAAGGTCAACAACACCAAGGACTACGGCGCACGGGTCATTCTCCACGGCGAGGTGTTCGACGAGGCCGCCGAGAAGGCCGCCCAGCTGGCTGAGGAGGAGGGGCTGACCTATGTCCACCCCTTCAACGATCTTGGGGTAGCCACCGGCCAGGGCACCATCGCATACGAGATCTTTCAGGACCTCCCCGACGTGGATGTGATCCTGGTCCCCATCGGCGGCGGCGGCCTGGCCGCTGGCGTGTCCACCCTGGCCAAGCTGCTCAACCCCAACGTCACGGTCATCGGCGTGGAGCCGGAGGGCGCCGCCTCCATGAAGGCCAGCCTGGAGGCCGGCCATGTGGTCACCCTCCCCACCGCCAACACCATCGCCGATGGCGTGGCGGTCAAGACCCCCGGCGACCTGGTGTTCCCCTATGTACAAAAAAATGTAGACCGCGTCCTGTCCATTCCGGATGCGGAACTGGTGGACGCCTTTCTGGATGTGATGGAGAAGCATAAGATGGTGGTGGAAAACGCCGGCCTGCTCACTGTGGCCGCCCTGAAGCACCTGGATATGGAGGGCAAGAACGTGGTCTCCGTCCTCTCCGGGGGCAACATGGATGTGATCACCATGGCCTCTCTGGTCCAGCACGGCCTGATCAACCGGGGCCGGATCTTCACCTTCTCCGTGCTGCTCCCCGACCGGCCCGGCGAACTGATGCGGGTGTCCGGCCTGCTGGCCCGGAACAGCGGCAACATCATCAAGCTGGAGCACAACCAGTTTGTCAACATCAACCGGCAGAACGGCGTGGAGCTGAAGGTCACCCTGGAGGCCTTCGGCCAGGACCACAAGCGCCAGATCCTGGACGAGCTGCGGCAGAACGGCTATTCCGTCCAGGAGGTCATGACCGCAGACTTCTACCACTGACGCGCCCACTGCCTCCGTCCGCCGGAGATGCGCGCTCCGGCGGACGGATGGCTATTGAAAAGCGGCGGGCTTCGGGCTGCCGCAGGCGGCAGTAGGGCCGTGGGTCCGGCCTGGAGCGCCCCTGCGGCCCGGAAGCTCACGGCGGAGGGCCGGCCCTCCGCTCTCTCCGCCCAGTATCCTATGCGCCCGCCCCGCCCCGGGTTCCCCGGGCGCGGACGGTCCCTCCCCCACCCCGGCAGAGGCCAAACAAATTCAGGCTTGGAAAGCGAGGACATCATTATGATCAAAATTGCCCCTTCGATCCTCTCCGCTGACTTCGTCAACCTGGAGCGGGACATCAAAAAGGTCGCCAGCGCCGACTACCTCCATGTGGATGTCATGGACGGCTGCTTCGTGCCCAACCTGACCATTGGGATCCCCGTGGTCAAGTCTATCCGCAAGTGTACCGATATGTTCCTGGACGTCCATCTGATGATCGACAAGCCGGTGCGCTACATCGAGGACTTCGCCAAAGCCGGGGCCGATCTGCTGTCCGTCCATCTGGAGGCCGACCACCCCACCCGGATCGCCGAGGCCCTGAAGGTCATGGGGGAGTGCGGCGTGAAAAAGGCGGTGGCCCTGCGGCCCATCACCTCGGCCAACGCCATTCTGCCCTATATCGAGGAGCTGGACATGGTGCTGGTGATGACGGTGGAGCCCGGCTTCGGGGGCCAGGCTTTTATGGAGTCCCAGTTGGACACCATCCGCCAGGTGCGGGCCATCATCGACCGGTACAACCCCGCCTGTGAGCTGGAGGTGGACGGCGGCGTTGCCCCCAAGACCGCCCCCTTGGTGGTGGAGGCGGGCGCCAACGTACTGGTGGCCGGCTCTGCCGTCTACGGCAAGGAGGACATCCCCGCCGCCATCGCCGCCCTGCGGGTGTAACGGCAATGAAGAAGTACAAAGCCCTAATTCCTAACTCCTAGTTTTAAATTCTTAATTTCCAACTTCCCCGGAGGTCCAAAACCATGCAGTACTTTCCCCCTGCGCTGGAAAATTTAGTGGAGCAGTTCGCCAAGCTGCCCGGCGTGGGCGTCAAATCAGCCCAGCGCCTGGCCTTCTATGTCCTGTCCATGCCGGATGACGAGGCCAACGCCTTCGCCCAGGCGGTCATCAGCGCCAAGGCGACTATCCACTGCTGCCCCGTCTGCCAGAATCTGACGGATGGGGACGGCCCCTGCTCCATCTGTGCCAGCCCCAAGCGGGACCAGTCCACCATCTGTGTGGTGGCTGACCCCAAGGACGTGGCCGCCATGGAGCGCTCCCGTGAGTACCAGGGCCTGTACCATGTGCTCCACGGGGTGATCTCCCCCATGAGCCATGTGGGTCCCGATGACCTGCACATCAAATCTCTGGTGGAGCGGGTGGCCGCCGGAGGCATCGAGGAGGTCATCATGGCCACCAACCCGGACACGGAGGGGGAGGCCACTGCCATGTACCTCTCCCGCCTGCTCCGCCCCTTCTCCGTCAAGGTCACCCGTCTGGCCTATGGCATCCCGGTGGGCAGCCACCTGGAGTACGCCGACGATGCCACCCTCATGCGCGCCCTGGAGGGCCGCCGCGAGATCTGACCCACTCCCGCTCCGCCCCCGGTCCTCTGGGGGCGGAGCGCTTTTCTGCTCTTGCGCTCCGTCCTTGAATGGGATATAATACACTGAAACTTTTTGAACGATCTTTCTCGAGGTGCGCTTCCATGGGGGACAAGCTTGGTATCTACATCCACATTCCATTCTGCCGCAGCAAGTGCGACTACTGTGATTTTTACTCCCTGTCCGGGCGTGAGGGCCGGATGGACCACTATCAGAAGGCCCTGCTGGCCCATCTGCGGGAGACGGCTCCCCTGACCCAGGGCATCCCGGTGGACAGCGTCTACTTCGGCGGCGGCACCCCCAGCTTTTACGGAGCCAAGCGGCTGAAGGAGCTGCTGGCCACCCTCCACAAGCTGTTTCAAATCGAGAAGGACGCGGAGATCACCGTGGAGTGCAACCCTGACAGCGTGGATCTGCGCGCCCTGTGCACCCTGCGGAAGGCGGGCGTCAACCGCCTGTCCCTTGGGATGCAGTCCGCCCAGGCGGAGGAGCTGGCCGCCATCCACCGCATCCACACCCCGCAGCAGACCGACCAGGCCGCCGGGCTGGCCCGGAAGGCTAAATTCAACAACCTGTCCCTGGACCTGATCTACGGCCTGCCCGGCCAGACCATGGACAGCTGGAAGGCCACGGTGGAACACGCCCTGTCCCTTATCCCCCAGCATCTGTCCTGCTACGGCCTGAAGGTGGAGGAGGGCACCCCCCTGGCCCGCCGGGTGGCCGAGGGGGAGGTCCTGCCGGACGACGACCAGCAGGCCGACCTGTATCTGTGGATGGTGGGCCGCCTGGCCCGGGCCGGCTACCCCCAGTATGAGATCTCCAACTTCGCCAAGCCCGGCTTCGAGTCCCGGCACAATCTCCGCTACTGGTTCACCCGGCCCTATATCGGCTTCGGCCCCGGGGCCCACTCCGATTTCGGCGGCCGGCGCTACTCCTTCGTCCGGGATCTGGACGCCTACATCGACGGAGTCCTTCACGGGGGCAATGTCATCGACAGCTCTGAGCTTATCCCCCAGCGGGAGCGGTGCGGCGAGTACCTCATGCTCCGCCTGCGCACCGCCCAGGGCATCGACGGCGTGGAGTACCGCCGGAACTATTTCATGGACTTCGCCCCGCTGGAGGCCCGTCTGGAGCAGTTCGCCGCCCAGGGATGGGTGGAGCGCAGCCCGGAGGGCCGCTGGCACTTCACTCCCAAGGGCTTCCTGGTGTCCAACCAGCTGATCGGCGACCTTCTGGACCGGCAGGAGCAGGCCAGCTGGGAGGACCTGATCGTCCGCCCGGAGCGGGGGCCGCGCCCGTGATCCATCCGGGCTTTTCCCCCGGCCCCAGCACATCCGAACGCTCCGGCATCTCGCCAAAGCCTTTCCCTGTTTTTTACTTTGTTCTTACTTTTTTCACAATTTTATGTCTACTTTGTAAATTTCATTGCCTTTTGGGCATACTGATGCTATAATATATTTGTATTATCGTGCGCAGCCCTTCCGGCGGCGCAGTTCCAACTGAATTCAAGGGCGATTTCCGCCATCTCTTTTCATACAAACCCCAATCTATAAATCAGATCGAGAGGGTGCCGATTTTGACAAAGTATCACATTCAGGGCGGAAAGCCGCTCTCCGGGACCATCACCATCAGCGGCGCCAAAAACGCCGCTGTCGCTATCATCCCCGCCGCGCTGTTGGTGGACGGGGTGTGCCGCATTGAGAATATCCCCCAAATCAGCGACGTGACGCTGATCCTCCAGATCCTTCAGGAGCTGGGTGCGGACGTCCGCACCATCAACCGCACCACGGTGGACATCGACTGTTCTCACATCCGCAACCGTCAGGTCCCGTACGAGCTGGCCCGCCGCATCCGCGCCAGCTACTATCTGGTGGGCGCTCTGTTGGGCCGCTTCGGCTGGGCAGAGGTCCCCCTCCCCGGCGGCTGTGACCTGGGCGGCCGGCCCATCGACCAGCACATCAAGGGTTTCGTCTCCATGGGGGCGGATGTGGATGTGCGCAACGGCCTGATCTGCGCCAAGGTGGCCGGCGGCCGTCTGGCCGGCGGTCAGATCTATCTGGACATGGTCTCTGTGGGGGCCACCATGAACATCATGCTGGCCGGCGTGCTGGCTGATGGCATGACCATCATTGAAAACGCCGCCAAGGAGCCCCACATCGTGGACCTGGCCAACTTCCTCAACTCTATGGGGGCCAATATCATGGGGGCCGGCACCGATGTGATCAAGATCCGCGGCGTCAAGCAGCTGCGGGGCGGCGCCTACTCCATCATCCCCGACCAGATCGAGGCGGGCACCTATATGGCCGCCGTGGCCGCCGCCGGGGGCGATGTGCTCATTCAGAACGTCATCCCCAAGCACCTGGACTGCATCACCGCCAAGCTGGTGGAGATGGGCGTGGATGTGGAGGAGCTGGACGACGCCGTCCGGGTCCGCCGCAGCGGCCCCATCAGCCGCACCAATGTCAAGACCATGCCCTATCCGGGCTTCCCCACCGATATGCAGCCCCAGATTGCCGCCGTCCTCTGCCTGGCTACCGGCACCAGCGTCCTGACCGAGGGTGTGTGGGACAGCCGCTACCGCTATGTGGATGAGTTCCGCCGCATGGGCGCCCACATCCAGGTGGATGGCAAGGTAGCCGTCATCGAGGGGGTCCCCGGCCTCACCGGCGCGCCGGTCCACGCCTGTGACCTGCGGGCGGGCGCGGCCATGGTCATCGCCGGTCTGGCCGCCCAGGGCATCACCGAGGTGGACGGGATCTACCACATTGAGCGTGGCTATGAGGATCTGGTGGGCAAGCTGGCCGGGGTCGGCGCCGAAATCCAGGTCGTCACCGTCCCCGACGAGGAGAGCCAGTCCCAGGCTGTCTGAAGCCATGTTATCCATTATCCAAACGATCAGAAATTGGGATCTCCAGGCCGGCGGCTCACCCCTCCGGCCATCCCCAGTTTCTGATCTTATTTTTTAGGGAGCGATCAAATTGTTGACCTTTACCACCCTGGCCAGCGGCTCCGGCGGCAACGCCGCCCTGGTCTCCTGTGGGGACACCCATCTTCTGCTGGACGCGGGGATCTCAGCCAAGCAGATCACCGCCGGCCTGGCCGCTCTGGGCGTCGCACCCAGGGATCTGACCGCCATTCTCATCACCCATGAGCACAGCGACCATGTCTCCGGCCTGCGGGTGCTCAGCAAGCGGGCCGCCGCCCCCATCTACGCCACCGGCCCCACCTGCCGCTGCCTGTATGACCGGAACACCGGCAGCGAGGCCGCCGACCTGCTTCGGGTCATGGAGGCCGGGACCGGGGTGCAGCTGGGCGGCCTGTGGGTCCAGTCCTTTCCCACCCCCCACGACGCGGCGGGGAGCGTGGGCTATATCCTCTCCGGAGAGGGGGGCCGGATCGTCCTGGCCACCGACCTGGGCTACATCACCCCGGCGGTAAAGACCGCCGTCCAGGACTGCGGCCTGCTGATCTGCGAGGCCAACCACGACGAGGACTGGGTCCGCTCCGGGCCATACCCCTACTACTTAAAGCAGCGTATCCTGGGGGACCGGGGCCACCTGTCCAACGAGGCGGGGGCGGAGCTGGCCGCCCTGGCGGCGGAGAGCGGGACCCGTGCCGTGGTCCTGGCCCACCTCTCCCGGGAGAACAACACCCCGGCCCGCGCATGGGAGACGGCCGCCCGCCGCCTCCGAAGCATGGGCTGTGAGCCGAACCTGGATCTCTCCCTGACCGTGGCCCCCCGCAGCGGGCTGGGCCCCACCTATCAGCTGGAGAGCGGGCGGGTCCTCCAGGCGTCCCCCTCTGGAGAGGAGGCCGCCCTGTGCTGAGCGTCTATCTCATCTGCGTGGGTAAGCTGAAGGAAAAATTCTATCAGGAGGCCTGCGCCGAGTACGTCAAGCGGCTGTCCGCCTATTGCAGGCTCACCCTGGTGGAGCTGCCTGAGGAAAAACTGCCCCAAGCTCCCTCTCAGGGCCAGATCGACCAGGCCCTGGCCCGGGAGGCCGCGGCCATCCGGGCCAAGCTGCCCCCCAGCGCCGTGCTGGCCGCCCTGTGCGTAGAGGGCCGGATGCGCTCCAGCGAGGAGCTGGCCCAGCTGGTTGGGACCTGGGAGCAGAGCTCCGCCAAGCACCTGGTCTTTCTCATCGGCGGCTCCTACGGCCTGCACCCCTCCATCAAGGCGGAGGCCCAGGTCAAGCTGTCCATGTCCCCCATGACCTTCCCCCACCACCTGGCCCGGGTCATGCTGCTGGAGCAGATCTACCGGGCCTTCAAGATCCGGGAGGGCTCCAGCTACCACAAGTAGTCCCCGAGCCAGTCAAACAGACGGCGCAGCCACTTGTTTGAGGCGTTGAGCCCCGACCCGATCCTGAAAATCGAATTGTTCCGCTGGAAATTTCCGCCCGACTGTGGTACACTTACCACAATGGTAATTTCCAGCGGATTTTTCATACACAGGAGGTCTTGCAGATATGTCTTACCGGGAAAATTATGAGAACTGGCTGAACAGTCCCGCCCTCTCTCAGGAAGAAAAAGCGGAGCTGGAGGCCATACGCATGGACGAAAAGGAGATCGAGTCCCGCTTTTTTGACCAGCTGGCCTTCGGCACCGCCGGTCTGCGCGGCACCATGGGCGTAGGTCTATACCGCATGAACGTCCATGTGATCCGCCATGCCACCCAGGCCTTTGCCCAGGTGATCCTGGAGGAGGGGCCGGAGGCCACCGCCCGGGGCGTGGCTGTCTGCTTCGACTGCCGCAACAACTCCGGCCTTTTTGCCCGGGAGGCCGCCTGCGTCATGGCGGGCAACGGCATCCCCGTGCGCCTGTTCCAGGCCCTGCGCCCCACGCCGGAGCTGTCCTTCGCCGTACGGGAGTATGGCTGCATCGCCGGCATCAACGTCACCGCCAGCCACAACCCCAAGGAGTACAACGGCTATAAGGTCTACTGGGAGGACGGAGCACAGCTGCCCCCCAGACACGCCGACGAGGTAGCCCGGAAGATGCGGGAGCTGGATGTGTTCGCCAGCGTCAAGACCATGGACTATGACCAGGCGGTATCTCAGGGAAAGATCACCCTTCTGGGAGCGGAGACCGACGAGCGCTTCCTGTCCAACGTCATGGAACAGGTGAACGACAAGGCCGTGGTGGAGCAGATGGCAGACACCTTCAAGATGGTGTACACCCCCTTCCACGGCACCGGCTATCAGCTCATCCCTGAGGCGCTGAAGCGGCTGGGCATGAAGCACGTCATCTGCGTGCCCGAGCAGATGGTCATTGACGGCAACTTCCCCACCGTGGCCTCCCCCAACCCGGAGAACCCGGAGGGCTTCTATCTGGCGGTAGATCTGGCCAAGGCCAACGACGCTGACTTCATTCTGGGCTCTGACCCCGACGCCGACCGCGTGGGCATCATGGTGCGTACCAAGGACGACGACTTCGTAGTCATCTCAGGCAACCAGACGGGCGTGCTGCTGCTGGACTACCTGATCGGCGCCAAGAGGCGCACCGGCAAGATGCCTGAAAATCCCGTGGCCCTCAAGACCATCGTCACCACCGAGATGGCCCGGAAGGTGGCCGAGGTCAACGGTCTGAAGTGCTATGACACCTTCACCGGCTTCAAATTCCTGGCGGAGAAGAAGGACAAGCTGGAGAGCTCCGGCGAGGGGAAGGTCATCTTCTCCTATGAGGAGTCCTATGGCTATATGCTGGGCGACTATGTCCGGGACAAGGACGCCGTTTCCGCCAGCGTGGAACTCACTGAGATGGCCGCCTGGTACGCTAGCCAGGGCATGACCCTGTATGACGCGCTCCAGGCCCTGTTCGAGAAGTACGGCTACTACGGCGAAAAGACCCTGAATCTGGTCATGCCCGGCCTGGACGGCCTGAAAAAGATGGCCGACCTGATGGCCGGCCTGCGAGCGAAGCCCCCGGTGGAGATCGCCGGCGTGGCCGTCCGGGAGCAGAAGGACTATCAGGACGGCAGCGTGGTCCGGGTATCCGACGGCGTCCGAAGCGCTATGGAGCTGTCCGGCTCCAATGTGCTGCGCTATGAGATGGCCGATGGCACCAGCCTCATTGTCCGCCCCTCCGGCACTGAGCCTAAAGTGAAGGTCTATATCCTGGCCAACGGCGAGAACAAGGCCTTCTGTGATGAGAAGGTGGCCAAGTACGCCGCCTGGGCGGAGACCCTCAAGGGCTGAGCAGCCCCGCTCCCCGTCCAGCCCGGAGCATTGCGCTCCGGCTCCATCCCCCTTTCTGCATAAGACCGGCCCCGCTTCTTCTGGAGCGGGGCCGGTCTTCCTTGCGTTTCAGTTGGGCCGCGGGATCACTCCAGCATGATCTTGATGATCTCCTTGTCGGTCTCCTTCATGCCCTCGCGGGCCAGGCGGCCAACATTCCGAATGGTATTTTCCACGCCCTTGGAGACGATTCCGTCCCCGCCAAAGAACTGGTTTCCATCCCGGTACATCCAGTAGCCCAGGATACCGGCGTCCACCGCGGCGGCGATCTTGGCCGCGCAGGATGCCTTGGCGCCGTCGCACACCACGCCGGAGACCACCGCCAGTGCGTTCACCACCGTGTGGGCGATCTCCTCATAGCCGCCCCCGTACAGATAGGCGATCCCCGCCCCCGCTCCACAGCCGGCGCTGATGGCCCCGCAGTAGGCGGACAAACGGCCGATCCCGGACTTCTGATGAATGGTGATGAGGTCGGACAGCACCACCGCCCGCAGCATCTTCTCCTCAGAGGCCCCCAACTCCTTGGCATAGACCACCACCGGGACGGAGGCGGTGATCCCCTGGTTCCCACTGCCTGAGACGATGACCACCGGCAGCTCACAGCCGTTCATCCTGGCGTCGGAGCCCGCCGCGGCATAGGCCTTGGCCCGGACCTTCACATCGTCCCCGTCGTGCTTCAGCAGCACTGAGCCGATGTTCGCCCCATAGTTTCCCCAGAGTCCCTCCTGGGCGATGGCATAGTTGTAGTCGATCTGACGCTGGACCAAGGCCCGGACATCGTCCAGCTCCACCGTGTCTGCGAACTCCAGGGCCCCCTCGATGCTCAGCAGGCTCTTCTCGTCGCAGGGGCTCTCCCGCTCCGCCGCCTCCTCCCGCTGGAGGAGGGTCTGCCCGTTCTTCCGCTTCCGGATCACATTGGTGTGGAAGCCCGATATGGCCGCCTCACTGCTGGAGCCGTCCCCGCCGAAGGCCAGCACTTCAATATAGAAGATTTGGGAGGTGGCGGCCAGCCCCACCTGGATGGGACAGCGCTCCAGGAAAGTGCGGATCTCCCCCACCTGCTCCGAAGTGACCTGGGCGATGACCTCCAGCTCCCGCTCCGCCTGTCCCACCGCCGCGCCGGCGGCCGCGGCGGCCTGGATCCCCCGGAGCCCTCCGGTATTGGGTACCACCACGCTCTTGACATTTTTCAGGATATTCCCGCTGACATTGACCTCCATCCGCACCGGCATACTGCCCAGCAGATCCCGCGCCATCGCCGCGGCATAGGCCACCGCGATGGGCTCTGTGCACCCCATGGCGGGCAGCAGCTCTTCCTCCAAGATCTTCAGGTAAGTCTGATACCGAATGTCCGTTTTCCGCATAGGACTCACTCCTTCCTGCCCGCCCCTCTCCGGGCGGCGCGTTCCGCTCTCTATTTTATCACAGATATGACTCTTCACACAAGAGCGACCGCCCGGAGCCAGACAGGCCCCGGGCGGTCGTTTTAACCTGCGAGAGGGCTCACACCGCCGCCTGGGTGCGCTGTCTCTCCGCGAATTTTTTGATGGGCCCCAGCCCGGTGATCTTCTCCGGCTGGTCCGCCCCGTCCAGCACCAGCGTGGGGGCCTGACGGACGCCATACCGGGTGGTCAACTCCGGGGACTCCTCCGCCACCACCTTGTGGTAGGGGATGTCCGCCTTTTGCAGCAGGTTCTCCGCCTGGCGGCAGTTGGGGCAGGTGCGGGTGGTAAAGAGCATCAGCTCCGTCCCCTCCGCCGCCCCGGACGGCTCCGCCGGCGCGGTGACCTGGGCCCCCGCCCGCCCGGCTCTCCGCAGTTGGGAGGCGGAGATGTCGTACACCTTCCGGTCCTTGAACTCCTGGGTCTTGCCGTCGTTCCAGTTCTGCACTGGGCGGTAGTAGCCGGTGATCCGGCTGTACACCTCAGTGGTGCGGCCGCAGATGGGGCAGGTGTACTGTTCCCCGGACAGATAGCCGTGGTCGGCGCACACGGAGTAGGTGGGGGACATGGTGTAATAGGGCAGCTTGTAGTTCTCGGCGATCTTCCGCACCAGGGCGGCCGCCGCCTGCCAGGAGGGCAGCTTCTCCCCCAGGAAGGCGTGGAACACCGTGCCGGAGGTATACAGAGTCTGAAGCTCGTCCTGCACATCCAGCGCTGAGAAGATGTCCTCCGTGTAGCCTACCGGCAGATGGGAGGAGTTGGTGTAGTAGGGGGTGCCGTTCTCATTGGCGGTGATGATGCCGGGGAACTCCGCTTTGTCGTGCTTGGCAAAGCGGTAGGTGGTGGACTCAGCGGGGGTGGCCTCCAGGTTATAGAGGTCTCCGTACTGCTCCTGATAGTCGCTCAGCCGCTCTCTCATGTGGTTGAGCACATCCTTGGCGAAGGCCTGGGTCTTCTCCTGGGTCAGGTCGGCCCGGAGCCAGCTGGCGTTGAGCCCCACCTCGTTCATGCCGATGAGGCCGATGGTGGAAAAGTGGTTATCAAAGTTCCCGAGATAACGCTTTGTATAGGGATACAGTCCCGCATCCAGCAGCTTGGTGATCACGGTGCGCTTGGTCTTGAGGGACCGGGCGGAGATGTCCATCAGCTTGTCCAGACGCTGATAGAAGTCGGCCTCGTCCTTGGCCAGATAGGCGATGCGGGGCAGGTTGATGGTGACCACGCCCACACTCCCGGTGGACTCGCCGGAGCCGAAGAAGCCGCCGGACTTTTTCCGCAGCTCCCGCAGGTCCAGGCGCAGGCGGCAGCACATGGAGCGCACGTCGGAGGGCTCCATGTCGGAGTTGATGTAGTTGGAGAAATAGGGGGTGCCGTACTTGGCGGTCATCTCAAAGAGGAGTTTATTGTTCTCCGTCTCGGACCAGTCGAAATCTCTGGTGATGGAGTAGGTGGGAATGGGGTACTGGAAGCCACGCCCGTTGGCATCGCCCTCGATCATGATCTCGATGAAGGCCTTGTTCACCATATCCATCTCTTGCTTGCAGTCCCCGTAGGTAAAGTCCATCTCCTTGCCGCCTACAATGGCTGGCAGGTCTTTCAGGTCCTTGGGCACCGTCCAGTCCAGGGTGATATTGGAGAAAGGGGCCTGTGTGCCCCAGCGGCTGGGGGTGTTCACCCCATAGACGAAGGACTGGATGCACTGTTTGACCTCTTTCTGGCTCAGGTGGTCCACTTTGACGAAGGGGGCCAGATAGGTATCGAAGGAAGAAAACGCCTGCGCCCCCGCCCACTCATTCTGCATGATGCCCAGGAAGTTGACCATTTGGTTGCACAGGGTGGACAGGTGGCTGGCCGGAGCAGAGGTGATCTTCCCCGGAATGCCCCCCAGCCCCTCCTGAATGAGCTGCTTCAGGGACCAGCCCGCGCAGTAGCCGGTGAGCATGGACAGGTCATGGATGTGGATCTCCGCATTGCGGTGGGCGTTGGCCACCTCCTGGTCATAGATCTCGCTGAGCCAGTAGTTGGCGGTGATGGCCCCGGAGTTGGACAGGATCAGGCCGCCCACAGAGTAGGTGACGGTGGAGTTCTCTTTCACTCGCCAGTCGTTGATTTGGAGGTAGTCATCCACCAGATCCTTATAGTTCAGCAGCGTGGAGTTGACGTTACGCACCTTCTCCCGCTGCTTGCGGTACAGGATATAGGCCTTTGCCACGTCGGCGTACCCTGCCTCGGACAGCACGGTCTCCACGCTGTCCTGGATGTCCTCCACCGCAATGCGGCCGTCCCGGATCTTGGGCTCAAAATCTGCGGTCACCCGCAGGGCCAGCAGGTCGATGACGCTGGGATTAAACTGCTTATCCAGGGCCTGGAACGCCTTGGTGATGGCGGCGCTGATCTTTCCGATCTCAAAACGGGCGGCGGTACCGTCCCGCTTCGTCACTTGATACATGGATCTCTTCCTCTCATCCTGATGTAACCGCGCCGGCGGACAGCTCTCTGCTTGCCACCGTGCGCGGTATGGTCCCACTATACCACGCCCCCCGGGCCCAGTCAATATATAGATGTAGCCAAAAATTCTTATACAATATCTAGCGTTATCTCCGAACCATTTGGGCCCCAGGGGTTTGGAGCCTCTCTCACCTTCCTGGGCGCGGCGGATTTCCCGGCCGGCAGCCCTTCCGCTCCAGAGCAGCGCCCCAGCTCCGTCATCGCTGGGACGCGCAGCGCCACACCATATCGGGAACAAAATTTCAGGCCCCCACCCGATGGGTGGGGGCCTCAGCTTGTCGAAAAAGCTCTCCTGCAAGGAGTTCCGTCGCCCGAAGGCGACGGAATAAAATTGAATCTCGTCATTTCCGGGGGCATGTACCTCGGAAATGACACTTCTCACGAAAGCTTCGCCGACAATTTCGCAAGAAATTGAGACGAAGCTTTCGTGCAATCCTCCTCGAAAAAGTGGCTATGCCACTTTTTCGACAGTCTCAGGCCCCCACCCGATGGGTGGGGGCCTGTTGTCCATTCAGAAAATGGGATCAGCCGCGGGGGTTCTTGATGGCGGCCTGCGCCGTACATACCTTGTGTATATAACGATGTACATTTTGAATTAGAGCTGTCCGGGCAGCTCACCGACGCAGGCTGCCCGGAAAAGGGATGGTGTGCCCCTCCTCATCAGCAAAAGGACCAAAGTGTAATTTACTATCCATAGAGCAGGTCGTGTACTTCCTCTGACCGGCTAAATTCAGAAAGGCAACTGTGGGCTGCGGAGAAAAGTCCAAGCACCAGGCAAAGCGGGAATCAGACAGTGGTGTAACCTGTGAAACAAAGAGATCAATGAAATCCTCGCTTACCAGACCGTCATGCATTTCAACTGCTTCGCACAACGCTGCCTCAATGGCTTCCATATCCAGGCGTCCGGGATTGTAGTCCTCTGAAGCAATTTGAGCTTTGCTCTGACGAAGGGCCTCCATCTGCTGCTGAATTTCTATGGTCCGCTGGAGGAACTTATCCTGCTCAATCTCTCCACGGGCACGGACCACAACCAAGTCATCCAGCTGTTGTTGGAGCAACTGAATAGAATCATCTTTCGCTTTCATCAAATCTGCTCGACGATCTGCGTCTGGCTTGTAGCAAGCATCCAGCATTTTGCAGGTCTGGAGGACGATTTCTCTTTGGTCTCCCCATACCCTCTCAAATATTTTGGAGGCCATCAGTTCCAGCTTGCTTTGTCCAACCGGCTTGATCTCACAGATAGGTGTTGGATTGCCTTGTTCATTCTGAAGGCGGATGCGGGGGGTATCATGGTGCCGCTTGCATTCATATCCATAGATAGGCTTTCCTGCATTATTGGTTCTCCAACGATGTCGAAGCATGGGAGAACCACAACGACACCTCATTTTTCTGCCCCACACATTCTGAGCCTGCTGAATACCAAAACTCCGTGTACGGCCTTTCTCATCAGTCAGCCGTTTGGTCCTACTGCGACGAATGGCGTTACACCGCTCGTACTGTTCCTCTGAGATGATCTGAGGGAAGCCACCTTTTACATAGACAAACTCGCTCTCGTCACGCTTGATTCTCTTTTGCTCCAAATAGTTATTGGAATAGGACTGACAGTAAACTGTGTACCCCAGATAGTTTTTGCGCTTGATGATCTTTGATACTTTTCCGGCATCCCACTTGACCTTACCTACTCCGTTTTTGCGGCCAAGGCGGGTTAGCTCTTTTGCTACTAAGGTTTCCCCCATGCCGGAATCATAGAGGTCAAAAATCATTTTTACGGTTTCCGCTTGATCGGGATCAATTTCAAACTGCTTGGTGAGTTTGTTTCTGGTATATCCGAAAATGTTCCCGTTTCCATAGAGGACGCCTTTTTCGCGGCTGACCCGTTGTCCTGCAAGAGAGCGTTCACTGATTTTGCGGCTTTCTTCCTGTGCCATAGTAGCCATAATGGTCAGTCGCAGCTCGCCATCACCGTCAAGAGTCCAAATGTTATCATTCACAAAATAGACTTCAATTCCCATGGCGGCGAGTTGGCGAACACAGACCAGTGCATCTACCGTGTTTCTGGCGAAGCGGCAGACCTCGCGAGTGACGATCAAATCGAATTTATGCTGTTTGGCATCCTCCATCATCTGCATAAAGGCATCCCGTTTATAGACCTGAGTTCCGGTAATGCCTTGGTCGATGTAGCGGTTGATAACATTCCACTGAGGATGAAATCGAGCAACATCATCATACCACTGCATCTGATTTTGCAGGGCTTTGACCTGGGCCTCGTGTTCTGTTGAGGCACGGCCATATATGAC
>ENA-USYR01000044-USYR01000044.1-human-gut-metagenome-genome-assembly--contig:-NODE-44-length-65347-cov-9.845657_pt1 | contig 65347 bp, 57 predicted proteins | sample MGYA00250064_ERZ773510 | MGnify/ENA primary metagenome ERZ773510 (study PRJEB29103, sample SAMN06112082) | human gut metagenome | biome: human gut; feature: ankylosing spondylitis patient; material... | reverse complement strand
ACTGTTTATCAGAGTGCCGTTTCTGCTACACATAATTATATGTTGCGCGACTTGTACGACAAGTATGCCGCCCAGGGTGAAGCATATTCGCTGCACGGTTCGGTAAACACGGATAACATTCAAAAAATTGCTCAGGATTGCGTCCATGAAGAACTGTCTGCAACAGCACCCCATCGACTTTACGATTAGGTGGGCTTGCCGCCGAAACGGTGAATAAAGCTGCCTTTCCGCATACCAGCGTCACTGTTCCGCAAATCACCGAATGATGATTTGTGTTCTGTTTACGGTAATCTTTTTCACTGTTTGCACAACCATTGACCGGAAAGCGGCTATTTTAGGAAATCTCTGAGCTGAACAATATAAAAATGAACTTTGAATTTTTGCGTTCGTGCGTTCCTCTGTTCCAAAAACTGCACCTAATCCGGAACACATGAACGCATGAACAGAAGGTTTTGAGTTCCCTTACAACTCCATAGGCGAGAGCAGAACATAAATGCCCATATACCCCCGGCACCGCTTTCCGCCGCCGATGTGCAGATTGCTGACCGGCTCCAAATGATAGCGTTCTGCGTTTTGGCTGAGCTGGTTTGCGAAACTCTTTGGGGACAGTGGGTTTTCTGCGTTATCCTCACACCACCGCTTATAGGCAGCATACAGATTTTTGGTGCTGGCTTCATAATCGGCCTTGAATGCCACATAACCCTCAGAATCGAGGAAGTCCAGAATGTTGTTGGCATCCCGAACAGCGGAAGAGATATTGTCCTTGGCTCTCTGGCTGATAGTAAAGTGGTAGTGATTGGCAATCAGCCGCCGCAATCCCTCCAGCATCCAGAGAAAGACCCCCTCTTTTTCGGCAATCAGCTTCTCGGCAAGAAACGGATCATCGAACCGATCCGCAGGCTTGTCCTTGGTGGTGAGAATGATTTGGCGGCGAAAGAAGCCGTCGCTGCGGTCGTGAAGTGCAGTCAATGCCCCGTTGCCGAAACAGAGAAAACGCACATAAAGCTGCCCCTGATAGCTCTGTTCTTTCTTCCGTTCCAAATCCATCCGCAGTTCTGCTGTCACGATGGATTTTACATAGTTGGTTTTGGTCAAGGCGTTCATGTCCAGATCATCGTCCACCATCAGCAGCTTGCCCTCCAGGTCGGCTCTGGCGAAACGGTTGTTTTCTACCTTCTGGATGGAAGTGGTGTTCATGTTGAACCCGAAAATGGCGTTTATCACCACACCGATCCGGCTTTTTCCCTCACCACCCTTGCCGATCAGCATGAGCATTTTCTGTCCTTTGGTGGACGGAATCAGGCAGTAGCCTAGATATTCCTGCAAGGCGGGAATATCCTCCGGCTCCAACAGCTCCGAAAGAAAACACAGCCATTGTTCCGGTGCAGGAGCCTCTGTCTGATAGGACACCGGCAGGCGGTTGCTGCAATACTCTTTTTCTTCTGTGAATGTGCCATCCAGAAAATACGTGCCGTTCGCCACATGGATGCGGTCACATTGCAGGGGCAAAGGGTCTGTGTATGCCGCCAGCTTCAACGCCTTGATTATCTGTTCCACCGTCTGTGCAGCCTTGGCATGAAGCCAAGGCGAGATTTCCTCATAAATCGTTCGCTTCAATTTGTTCTCATCCGGCAGCTGTCCATCCACGGTATAAAAGCGGTCGTTGATACAGCGCATGGGATGCCGGGACAGAAAATCCCGGCAGTATTCCGGCTCGACGATTTTCCCCTTGTCATCGATCCAAACAGGGTTATTCATGGTATCGCTCCTCTCTCAGGCGGGCTTGTAATTTGCGGATGTATCCGTCTGCCGTTAGTTCGCTTACGACTTCGCTTCGTTCATAGGAATCGCCTTGCAGCAGGATGTCCAGCTGATACTCCACCCAGGGCAGACGGTGACAGGCTTCCACGAACCGCTCATCCAGCGCATCTTCCGGCGCTTGCGGCGCATACCGCCTTTCCCAATCCAGGAGCAACCGCCGATACTGGTTCAAAACAGAAAAGCACAGCTGCTCGTTCTCACGAAGCTGCTGTGCTTTGGTTTTCTGCTTCAATTTTTGACGAATGGATTCCGGCAGGGGCTTGTCCGGTGCAAGGTGAAAGTCCGACACCAGTTTTCGTGCCGCATCATACAGCCGAAGGTCAAACAGTTTGGCAGTCAGGTCGATCACGTCCCCGTGTTCCCCGCAGGCAAAACAGTGGTAGTGGTCATCCGATACATACAGGCTCGGATGACGGTCATTGTGGAACGGGCACAGCGCCATGCCATAGTGGTTGACATCGATTCCATACACCTGCGCTGCTTCCCGTGTGTTGATGCCTGCTTTCACCACTTCAAACAGATTCATACAGATTCCCTCCATTTCCTTTTTGATGGGGCAGTTTTCTCACCCCTCTGTATAGGTTATGGGGAAAATCGAAAAAAACAGGCGAATGGCATGACAAGCCGTTTTCAAAAAACATGACAAGAATTTAATTGTGTGCTATTATGAAAATAGAAAAACATGACAGGAGGGAGAAGATGGACAAGATCATCAACCATGCGGTTTTGTCGCTGGATTTCTGGCAGGACACCGTAACCTATGAGGGGTGTACGATGCCCACAGGAACCATTGGCTGCGAGGTGCTGAACATCCCGGACAGCACCATTGAGAAGCTGGATACTCCCTGCAATGTGCTGAACCAGCTGCTTCAGGGGATGAACACCGGTTCCGTAGATATGGAGCTGCTTCCGCAGGTGCAGCAGGCCGCTGGCGAGATCATCTCCTTCTTGCAAGCAACGCCGCCATTCTCCCGTCTGGATCGAGGCTATTTTGAGCAAAAGCTGGCCGTCATCTTTTCCGAAGAATCTATGAAGGATGCAAAAGCCTATTTGCAGCTCACTCAGCCGGAGCAGTTAGTCTGCGCTCTGACCGGACAGCACGGCAAGGCAACGCTGCTCGTCCGGGTAGCGCAGGTGCTGGGGCATTTGAGCTATTCTCTAAGGCAATACAAGGAAGCCTTGACGAAATTTGCGGAGCGGTTGAATGAACCAGGCTATGACCGCACTCCAGATGGTTATGCAGCGATGTTCGGACAGTTCTTCAGAAACAAACCAACTTTATCGCTGGAAAATCCATCTTGGATGACTCTGACCAATGCTTCGGTGCAGTATGTGTCCGCTACTCGTCCCGGAAAGACGGAGCCTCAGCTGGTCAAGCGGATGCACTATGTTTCTTTTGTGGGAATGTTCCGATCTGACCTGTTCGAGGGGCTTTGCGTAGGCCACGCCCCCAAGAAATGCCCCATCTGCGGCAGATGGTTTCTCACCATTGACGCACGGCACACCAAATACTGCGGCGGGCTGGCCCCCGGCGACCAGCGTGGACGGACGTGCCGGCAAATCGGCAATCTGAGAGGCCGGGAACAACGTGAGCTTGCGGATGACCATCCTATCAAGGCGATTTATACCCGCCGTATGAACACCATCCTGCAAAGCACCCGCCGGGGAAAGTTGGATGAAGAGACGGCAGCAGCTATGAAGAAGCTGGCAAAGGATAAGATGCTCCGTGCGCTTTCAGATCAGCGTTATGCCAGCACTGTCTATGAGCGGGAAATGACTCAGCAGGCACTTTTGGAAGCAGTACAAAAGAAATAGCGGCAAAACATCAGAAAGGCGGTGAGGGAAAATGGATACAGCGTGGACATGGGAACTGCCCGGCTACTGTGCCAAATACAGCTTTTTGACTGAAACCAAGGGCTTGACCATGCGGGAAGCGGAACGCATCTTTCAGCTTGACCCGGAACCGCCTGTTCGGGAAAGCCTGAATGATTACATCATGGAGGCTGTGCAGAACCGTGAACAGCGCTGGTTTTCCTTTTTCCTGCACCGCTATGAAAACCGGCTCAATGGCCGTGTTCGCCGTTTCCTGCTGCGGGAGGGGCTGGATCGCTATGACCCGGAACGCTTTTTGGACTATAAAATGGGCTGTGTACTTGCCATGCTGGATTGTCTGTGGGAATACGATCCCGCACAAGGGGCAGATTTTCTGACCTATGCCCACCATTTTATCGGGAACGCCCTTTTGACCTGCCGGATGCAGGAGGAGACCGGTTCCTTTGAAAATGTGGATGAGTACAAAGCTGTGCGTGGGATTGCTTGGCTCTATAATCAATCCGGTCAGTCTGAACAGGCGGCGATTCAGGAATATGCTCAGAAAAATAGTTGCACCGAGGAAACCGCAGCGAAGTTTTTGGCATTGGCCAAGCAAAATCGCAGCCGTGTTCCGTTTTATCAGACCGTACAGGATGAGGATAGCGAAGAAACCGGCGAGGATGTCAGCCGGGATGACCACTGGGACTATGCGGAGGTTCTCTGGAACGGTATCCGGGCTGAAGCTGTCCGAGAAGCATTTGAAAAACTAAATTACCGAGAGCAGACTCTTTTGGAGAAGCGAAACGCCATCTGTATGACCTGTGGTAGGGTCAGCCCACTCAGCACCCGGCTGACCTTTGAGGAATTGGCGGTACTTTTTGAGGGCAGCACAGCCAGCGGCGCAGAACGGGCCTACCGCAAAGCTGTGGAGCACTTAGCCTGTTTGCTGACAGACGCCGGGGTGCTTCACATGATTCGCCTAAAACGTAAATCCCAGACCAAACGCAAAAAGAAAATCGCCGCCGCTGTCTACCTGTATCAGGTGGACAACGACGGCGAATGGGGCGAAATTTCGTTTGATTTTGAAGCTGGAACAGCGGAGATCATTCGGTTGGCAGAGTGGGATACGACGGTAAGTAAGAAATTTGCACAAAAAGCGATTCAATACATTCTGACCTGTAATGCTAAATTATGTAAAGAAACCACTCTAATATATGAATAAATGTCAACAGCTATGGATGGATTCCACTTCCTGTTGTGCTCCGCAATCGTTCATAGACAACACCTACCAACAAATCACGAACGGTATCTCCGAACTTGGCGTCATCCAGAACCCTTTCACAGAACTGCTGATTCTGCGCCATGCGCCCGATAACCACGTCCATGAACGCATCATTAAAGGGAAACCGGAAATGTTCTTGTGAATTGTTGCGGGCTTGGACACGCAATTCCTCGTTGGCATCCATATCAGAAACAATTTGCTCCAAGACCTTGTCGATGTTAGTAAACTCTGTGCCAAACTTTTCGTTGATTTTATCAATCAGCTCAGACAGAGGGGCCTTTTCTTCCTCTGGCTTCGGTTTTCCGGGATGAAGTTTATTGGGCAACGGCTCACTTTGCTCCAGCGTAATAGACCCTTCAAAAATTTTCTGAACCCGGTAATATTGCAGCGATACTTCATCATCCAGAAAAATAGGACCGCCGCCCTCTCGCTTTGGCAGTTTCTTCTGAAGAAATTTTGCGTAAGCATGGAACTTATGCAGGTCGGCATCATCTAGTCGGATGATGTTGGTGAGGAATGTGTAGGTACGAACAAACTTTGCGAGGGTAGTCTTGAATTCTTCCTGCTCGTTCTCATCCAAACCGTTATATCGATCCACTGCCGGATCAAGGAAACTGTTGAGTACGCCAAAATCCATATTTCCCTGTTTCTTGGTAGGCTTGAAAAATGCTTTAGAGAAAGCCTCAATCTCACTCTGCCAATACACACGAAATTCATCCAATTTGGATTTCAGTTCATATACGATGTTGGCGTCTGTTGTCTCCTCAATACTGGTTTCTTCATAATACGGGGCAAAAGCGGCTCGTATATCCTCGGCAGAGTTTACAAAGTCCAAAACAAATGTATCATCTTTTCCGAAGCAGGTTCTGTTCAACCTGGAAAGTGTTTGGACAGCTTTTACACCACTAAGCTTTTTATCTACAAACATGGTGTGCAACAACGGCTCATCAAACCCAGTTTGGTATTTTTCCGCAACCAAAAGTACCTGATACTCGCCGCTGTGGAATTTTTCCGGTAGTTCGCTTTCTTTTATTCCATTTAGACTGACTTCGGTGTATTCCTCTCCGCCATCATGGACAGTCCCAGAAAATGCGATCAGGATACCCAGCTCATTTTCGTATCCCATCTTTTTGATGTAACGCTGAAACTCCTGATAATACCGGACTGCGTGCAGGCGTGAGCCGGTCACTACCATTGCTTTGGCCTTGCCGCCAATCTTGTCTTTGGTGACAGTGCGGAAGTGTTCTACGATGATCTGGGTTTTCTGGGCCAGATTGTGCGGATGCAGACTTAAGAATTTGCCAAGCGCCTTATTTGCCTTGCTTTTTTCATAGCGGGGATCATCGGCAATTTTCTTGCCGATTTTGAAATAGGTATCGTAGGTTACATAGTTTTTCAGAACATCCAGAATAAAACCTTCTTGAATGGCCTGCTTCATCGAGTAAATATGAAAAGCATGAGGAATACCGCTTGCATCCGGGGTTCCAAACATTTCCAGCGTTTTCGCCTTGGGTGTTGCGGTAAAGGCAAAGAAGGACAGGTTAGGCAACCGACCATGTGTAGCCATTTCTTTTGCGATTTCATCCTCGCTGTCGGATTGCTTGCGCTCTTCCTTGGCCTCCTCATCCGCAACCTTTTGGAGCTGTTCTTCCTCCGTTAGCCCCTCAGCATTTCCCAGGATCGCCTTCATTTTTTTGCTGGCTTCTCCGGTCTGGGAAGAATGGGCCTCATCCACAATGACCGCAAACCGCTTGCCGCTTAAATCATCTACCTTTTCAAGGACAAACGGGAACTTCTGAAGTGTGGTAATAATGATTTTTTTACCTGTGTTCAAAGCATCTGCCAGCTGTGCGGCGTTGTTGTCGATTTTAGTCACAACGCCTTCCACGTGCTCAAACTGGTAGATGGTATCCTGAAGCTGTTTGTCCAATACGAGACGATCTGTAATCACAATGATGCTGTTGAATACAACCTTGTCATTTTTATCGTGCAGGTTAGACAGGTGATGTGCCAGCCAAGAAATAGAGTTGGATTTTCCGCTTCCCGCACTATGCTGAATCAGATAATTGTGTCCGGTTCCGTTTGCGTAGACATCGGCAACGAGCTTACGGACCACATCCAGCTGGTGGTAACGTGGGAAGATCATAACAGACTTTTTAGGATTCTTTTTATCTTCCTGCAAATGAATAAATCGCTGTACAATGTCCAGCAGGCTGTCTTTTTGCAGGACTTCTTCCCACAGATACGAAGTCCGGTAGGTACTGTTCCCAACAGGGTTTCCCTTGCCGCCGTTGTTTCCCTTATTGAACGGCAAAAAATAGGTATTGAGGCCATTGAGCTTTGAGGTCATCCACACTTCTTCGGTGTCCACAGCAAAGTGAACCAGGCATCGAGCTTTGAACGAAAGCAGAAGTTCTCTGGGATCACGGTCTTTCATGTACTGACGCTTTGCATTTTCGACAGTCTGACCGGTGATTGGATTTTTCAGTTCCACCGTCGCAACAGGCAATCCATTGATGAACAGCACAACATCTATGGAGTTCTCATTTTTCAGGCTATAATGCACCTGCCGGGTGATGGAGAGAATGTTCTTCTCATAGAGTGCCTGACTGGTTTGGTTCATGCCGCTGGCAGGCTTGAAATAGCACAGAGATAATTTGGCGGGAGCATCTACAACGCCATGCCGTAGCACATATAATGTTCCGTATGTATCAAGATCACGATACAGCTTCTTCAGAAAACCCGTTTCCACATTCTTTCCGTGTTTTCTGCACAGCTTTTCCCATTCAACGGGCTGGCTGTCTTGAAGAAACTGAAAGAGCTGCTTGGTGTCTATGGCAAATTCACGATTATAGTCACGGGGATTCCCTTTGATATATCCGCCGTGGTCAATCAGGCTGTATTCAATCTCTTGTTCAAATGTAATTTCTTTGGTTTCGATTGCCATTATTGACCACCTCCTATCAAAGTACAAATCCAAGGGATTAGCCCCACCATACCGCCAATGATGGCCGATATGACAGCAATCCGCCATTCCCGCCGGGAGAGTTTTCTCTCGGCTTTTTTTGCAACCTTTTTGTTAGTGAAATAGTTATGACCATCCACTGTGAGGGACAGATAGTATGGAATGTTGTCAGCCCACTGTGTTTTTACATAACCACATTCTCTCAATTCCCGAAACGTATCCCGGAGCAGGGTATCCTGCTGCATGGATAATCCATCAAACCGCTTACTCCAATAAGCCGCATTGTCCTGACCGCTGGCTTGGAGGTTGATAATTTCTTTCAGCAAAGTTTCGCCTTGCGGTGACAATTCTTGATAGTTCATTCTACTGCCACCTTTCCGGTTACCACCTCAGAAATGACGCTTTGGCGGTATTCCTTTAGTTTTTCGATCTGTTCTGTAATATCCGCAATGATGCTGTCAATTCGTGCGGTTTCCTTATTCAAATATTCGGCAATGTCTTTTTGCTCATCCATTGGAATCAAGGGGAGAGGAACCTGCACAAAGTTTGAAAATCTCAAATCTTGACCATCACGGATAAAGTTTGCCGTGCGCTGCAATGCCTGAATATATCGGGGAGACTTGAACAGCCACTTGAAATACTCCGGTTCCACACCCGCCTTAGGCTTCAGAACAATGTAATGCCACGTGATGCACCCTAGAATATAGCTGATTTCCAACCCGCCTTGAAAGCTACGCAGACTGATTATGAAATCGTTGGGCTCGACGTGCTTCCAGTTTTCCAGTCCTTTATCGGCCAAAACAATTTTATAGCTTTGCTTTTCCATATAATCTTCTTGAGAGATAATGCCATACTTTTGGCTGGCAGTTAGCTGAACATCTGTTTCGTGGCGGGTTTCTTTGCTTTGAGCAAACAATGCCTTTGCCGGAACAATTCTCCAATTTTCGGGGACTTCGCCCAGCCATTCAACACTACTTTCGTACATTTTAGCCGTAGTTTTTATACCTCTTGTGACCGCATTGTTTATAGTGGTTGTCCGCTTTTCTTGCAGTAGAGTAACAAGAGATTCCTTTTGTGTGAGTAGTGCGTTGATGGCAGCTACTTTTTTATCGAGATGCTTTGAAATTTTCTTTTGAACACTTAACGGTGGAAGCGGTATCTTTATTCGGTTCATCGCCGATTGCGTCAATTTGTTAAGGATAGCCCCATTTATATATTCTTTATAATCAACGGCATTAAGCACATAAACAATATACTTTGGGTCAGCATTCTCCTTTATTCGCAGTACATGGATGTGATTGTTTGCCCATATGGGTTCAGTAATATGAAAAGCCACGGGACGTGTATGATCAAAAAAAGGGGCACCATCCTCACCTAAGAGAACAAGCTCTTCGTCAAACAATGCCTTGTCAACGTAATCAACAATGTTGCCTGCTCCCCAATACGGGATATTTCCTTGCATATCGGCACGCAAACTAAGCTCAACAGGAACTCTTTTTCCGTCAAGACATTCAATAACGTAGCGCAGCTGTGAAAGATTCCAGGTAGTAGGAATCTCTCCGATCCATGGAACGCTGCTATTTTTATAATCTGAATATTTCTTCATTCGGCAAACACCTCCGCCAAGCTCGCTTGGATGCGTTCCTCCAGAGCTCTAATATCTTCCATAATCACAGAACTGTCACGCAGCGGAGTGAATTTGTAGAAATAGCGGGTAAACGGAATCTCATAGCCGATTTTGGTCTTGCTCTCGTCAATCCAGGCATCCGGCACAAACGGCAGAACCTCACGACGGAAATATTCGTGGATGTCTTCCTTCAACGGCACCATTTCGTAGTCACGAAGGGAGGCATCTGCTTTTCTATTTCCTTTGCGGTCGATTACCGGTGTACCATCTTCGTCGAGCAGAGGTCGCTCTATAACAATTTTCCGGTATCCGAAATCTTCATTATCCAGATCCATATAGTTCTCATCCGGCTCGTAGGTGCTGTACAGGCGCACCAGTTCCGCACGATTTTCCGGGCTAATTATGTTGCGCTTATTGCCGAGGCCCTTGCGCATCTTTTCAAAGAAACCGGCTCCGTTGATCAGACGCACTTTGCCTTTTCTGCGGTTCTCTTTGCGGTTGGTCAAAATCCAGATATAAGTGGTAATGCCGGTGTTGTAGAACAGCTGATCCGGAAGGCCAATAATAGCCTCCAGCAGATCGTTTTCAATAATCCAGCGGCGGATTTCACTTTCTCCGCTTCCGGCATCACCGGAGAACATTGGCGAACCGTTAAATACAATACCGATGCGACTTCCACCTTTTTCCGGCGGGTTCATTTTGGAAATCAGATGCTGGAGAAACAGGAAAGAGCCGTCCGAGATACGGGGCAGACCAGCACCAAATCTGCCACGATACCCTTGAGAAGCCGCTTCGTCCTTAATGAACTTCTCTACCTTTTTCCATTCCACACCAAAAGGAGGGTTGCTCAGCATATAGTCAAATGTCTGGGACTTGAATCCGTCCTCATTGAAGCTGTTTCCCAAAACGATACGGCTGTTGGTATTACCTTTCAAAATCATATCGGAACGGCACGTTGCGTATGTTTCGGGGTTTAATTCCTGCCCAAAGGGGATTACCTGGGTCGTGCTGTTCAGAGACTCCATTTTGTTCTGGGCAACGGACAGCATTCCACCCGTGCCGCAGGCCGGGTCCAGAATGGTGATGACCTTTCCATCGGTATTTGCAATTTCGTCCATATCGGGATCGAGCAGCACTTCTACCATCAGTTCGATTACCTCACGGGGCGTGAAGTGCTCACCAGCAGTTTCGTTGGACTGCTCAGAAAATCGCCGGATCAATTCCTCGAACATATATCCCATTTCCAGATTATCAATCTGGGTGTCGCTCATATCAATCTCCGCAAAACGCTGCACAACCAGATAAAGTAGATTGGCCCTTGAAAGGCGATCAATGACCCCGAAAATTTCAAAGTTATCCATGATTTCACGGACATCTTCGGAAAAGCCATTGATGTAATCCCGCAGATTAGCTTCGATAGCGTTGCTGTCATCCATCAGCTTTTCAAAATCGAACTGGCTGACATTATAGTAATCATGACCAGTCATGCGCTTAAAGATAGGACGCTTGTTGCTGACCGTCAAAGTCTTATTGGCCTCCATAATTTTTGCCTTGGAAGGTGCAAGTACACAGTCAAAGCGACGCAGCACAGTAAAGGGCAGAATCACCTTGCCGTATTCGCTCTGTTTGAAATCGCCACGCAGCAAATCGGCTATGCTCCATATAAAATTGGCCTGTTCATTGATGTTCATATATCTGCTCCCTCTTCCCTGAGTCTCTTATACCGTTCGTATGAGATAACGACGTTCTGCGGCTTATTTTGCTTGCTGACAATCAAAACTTTGTCCTGCTCGTTCACTTCCTTAAAAATGCGTGAAGCCTGGCCCTTTTGAAATGATGTAATCGCTTCGTAATCCGGCGTCACGGTAGAAGCGGACCTCTTTTTCGCCACAAAACCACCTCTTTTCGGCAAAATATGTCGATTTAATTTTAACATAAAGTCATTACTTTTCGCAAGATAAAAAACTACATAAAAGTAATGACTTTTTCTTATAAATCGTTATGGGGCAAGGCTGTCACATGGATTAATCCCTTGCCCTCTCTTTTTCTTGCATATTCGAGAAGATCTCTTGCATTGCTGGCAGGGTGCCACGCATAGGCAATGAGAAAATCAGTATGATCGACCATATACCGATTTGCCCTGACAATAGCAACCTTACGAGGGACATTTTCCATCCCTGGAGGATAGTAGGTACTGTCAAATCCATCCGGTACAGGAATCGGGCGCTCTGCTGGATGGTACGGCAGCAATAATGTCAGTCCGACTTCTGGATGAGCTTGTTTTGCGGTTTTAACGGCTTTTGCCGCAAAACCGTCAAAACATCCATAATGACCAACAATAAATTCGGTAACGCCGTAGCGGACTATATGCTCCTCAACAGTGGCGCATAGCACTGGATAAATTTCTTCCGGTGTTTCTCTATGCCCAATAAAGAAGCAGCTCTTCTGTCTCACTGAAATCATTCCCCTCTTTTACTTGTGCATATCGTTAAAATTATACGACTAAAATTATTAAAGAGCAACGACAAACAAAAGTATAATTTACGAAGAACGCAAGCAAAGGGGTGATGCAGGTGAAAGATATTCTCTCTGCCATAAACACATATCGAGAGGAGCGGGGCTGGACGGAGTATCAGCTTGCAGAACGCTCTGGTTTGCCGCAGTCTACGATCTCCTCGTGGTATCGCAAGAATATGGTTCCCACTATTCCGTCGTTGGAAAAAATCTGTACGGCTTTTGGCATCACGCTTTCTCAGCTGTTTGCAGAAGAAGATTCACCAGTTTCTCTGACTGATTCGCAAAGAAGGCTCCTTGAACGATGGTCGAGATTGAGTGAAGAGCAACAAGCGGTAGTGTTTGCTTTGATTGACAAAATGTAAAAAGCTGCCAGAAGCAGCATCTCATGGATGTGCCTCTGGCGGCTTTGCTTATGAATCGAAATCCAACTGTGGAGTCTCTGTTACGGTTCGCAGGTATTCTTCCGGATCGCCATTCAAAATCAATTCCGCATAAGACAGCGGATCGTTGTAGATGAGCCAGTCCAGTTCAGACCGCTGGAAACGGCTGTTTGCCACCTCATCCTCAACAGCGGTACAGTTAATGGAAATTATGCTTCCGTTAGAATATTTCAGTTCCACACAGCCGGTATCCATGTTAAATTCACAGGAAAGTAATGTTTTCATAATGCTATCCTCCAATATTGGCTCTGTTAACAAGAAAAACTCCCGCCTGATTCCTGTTAGGAATCAGGCGGGAGTTTCGTATGCACCCGAAAACCGTCAGCTAACAGTTGATAAGTGATTTAGTTCCTTATCACTGTTAATCCAATGGTTCCAGGGTTTTCCTTTTTGCCTTAAATTGCAAAATTTTAGTTCATTGCCGTCCCAGCGGCGTCCTAAATTTAATATTTTGCATTTCTGCCAATCATATTTTCGATGCTATAGCATGTCAAAAATTCATACTGGATGTCTGCCACCTGTGCAATAAGGAGCCAGGCATATCAAAAAGGGGGATGTATTTTACATTCCCCCTTTATTATGTGGAAGAAGTTTAAACATGAATATTTTAGCAGTTTATGTCCTAATATATACAAAGAAGAGTTTTCTTGTCGCAAATTATAGCTCAGTGAGATTAAGGAACCAATCTATATAACTTGATATATTCCGTTGTAAAAAGAGAAATAAAAATTCTAAATATTTTTGCTGTTCTCAGCTTTCTATTTTGTTATTTCATATAGAGACATTTATTAAATAGAAACTCTAAATCTCATTAAGTGAGGAATATTTCTGGATATTTTTATACACTGGGCCGAAAAATAACTTATCCGTACGACAACGGGCCGCGGTTCGGCTCGTTTATGACGAACCGATGGAGAAACTGACCGGGAAACAGAACCTAACCACCGGCCCCATGGACCCGGCGGACTGTTATGTGCCGGGAGTCGGGTAGAAAATAGATACCGTGTGCTTCCCAATGGCATGGGCTATGCGGAAATCCTGATCAGGCAGATGGGCATTACGGATGAGATGATTCACAAGTACCGGGAGAAGTTTACACATGACGGGCTGGGAGCCTGTCTAAAAGCTCTGGCTCGACGGGGCTGGCTGGCTGCGGAGCCCGTCTATACCTGCATAGTACAACACACCAGAGAGACCCAGGAGGGCCGGGAACTGTGGGGGCGGTATTGGAGCAGCATCTCCGTTGATTCGAGTACCACCTAGTACAGTCTAAACACATTGATAGACCCGGATTAGAGTACACATAAAGCTGATAATGGAGCACTGCATGAGGAAGTACCGGAACAGACTGAGGCGGATGAAGCAGTTCTGGAGCATCCGGTATTTCATAAGAATTCCGGGGGGAGCCTGGGAAGTGAAAAAAGACCTGCTGCATTCATGCAGCAGGTCTTCTTGAGTGCGCAGTCAAAATCAATACACGCCGTACTTGTAAACGCGATCGGGAACGTCCTTATTGATCTTGTCCTCGTCGATCATGGCCACGGCGCGGACGATGGTGCCGTCGCCCATATACCAGCGCAGCGGGAAGGCACAGAACATGAAGCGCTGTCCCTTCACCTTCTCGATGTCGCCGCCCAGGTTCTCAATACCCATGACGTTGTTGCCCAGCAGGATGGTATGCACCGGCTCCCACTCGGGGTAGTCCTCGATGGGCTCATGACCAAACTCCTTCTTGTACTCGTCCACGATGCGGGGGACGTAGGGGCCGGGGCCGTGCTGGGCCGCGTAGGTATAGAGGATGTGGTCCAGCGCCTGCAGATCGAAGCCCACGCCCTTGACCTTGTGGTCCACCAGCCAGTGGGCGCCCTCGATGGACATGCCGGGGGAGTACATGAAGTAGTCGTCGTTCTCGCCCCAGCGCTGGTTCATGCCGGTGCAGATGAGGACCCAGTCGCCCTCCTGGATGCCGCCCTCCACCTTGGCGGCGGCCTTCTCGATGTCCTCAACGGTGATCAGCTCCCAGTGCTTTTTGGGGATATCCAGGCAGACCGCAGGGCCATAGTAGTTCTCCAGAGGCAGCTCGTGGGTGTAAGGAGACTCGGGAATCACGTGGGAGGGGGAGTCGGCGTGGGTGGAGTTGTGCATGTGGAAGTCGTTGAAGGTCTGAAGCAGACGATAGTGCATGGGCATGTGCTGCACACGGTCGATGTGGAAGTCGCCGTTGGAGGGCCACAGGGGATTGCCGCGGCCGAAGGGATGGGACAGGTCAACAAGTACGGTCTTGCCCATAGTATAAGACTCCTTTTCTTTATGATTAAAATTGAGTTGTAACAAAATCAGGAACAGACGGCGGGCTGAAAATGAAGATCTGTGGCGGTCTGGATCATCTCATCCCAGGTGGAAAAGCGGGTGCTCTCCTGCACGAAACGGTCCAAAAGCGCGTCGTCATAGATGAGACAGTCGGAATTCCAGTTTACAAAGACAGCGCTGGAGTAGCGAAAGCCCTCAAAGGACTGGAAACGGGTATTGGCCTGCATGAAGGAATCGTCAAAGATTTGCATCAGCAGGTCCTTCATTTTCTGGGGGTAGTCCACATATTGAAAAGCCATATCAACCTTCCTGACTGCCGTAGAACTTCTGAGCCTGCTCCTCCACGTACTTACGCCACACGGGCTGGTCGGCAGCCATACGGGGACGGATGTACTCGCTCATCTGGCCGCCCTTGCCGTGGACCAGCTCGCCGTTGCTGATGGACATATACAGCAGAGGCTCAGAGGGGGGGCAGCCCTCGATGTGGATGGCGTTGGGGTGCTTCTTCAGGTATTTGCGGGTACAGTTGCCGTGGAGCACCAGCTTCTCGTCGGGTACCTCGTCGGGCACTTCATTTTTTCCGCCGGCCACAACCACGAAGTCGGAGCGGCGCTCGTAGTCGCCGATGGCCTTCAGAGTCTCCATGTTGATGGCCAGCAACGCCTGACAGCTGGAGCAGGCGCCATCACACAGCACCTTGTACTCGGGCCAACGGGTGCTCATATCACCGATGTAGGGAACCCACATTTTCTTATAGCATTCGGCGACGGTGGCGCCCACAACGTCAATGTTCTCCCGCTCGGTGATACCCAGTCCGGTCTCGGCAGCCACCCGGAAGTAATCCACCGCCTCGGCGTCGATGCCGACCAGATCGCAGGCGATCAGGTCCACGGCCACGGGATCGGAGGACCCCAGGATGCAGCCCACTTCAATGGGAACGGGGGTGTGGGGGGAGTAGCCGCTGGCGGGACGGATGGCGTCCACGATGTTGATATCCGCGCGGCACACGCTCCACACATCCATCATAGCCATGGTCAGATTCTGCTGGTGCATCTGCAGGTGTACAGCATCCTGCACCACACCCTTAATATTTTTCAGGGCGCAGGAGAACACCATGCTGGCGTGCGCCTTCAGGATGGGCAGGTTGATGAGATGATCGGCCTCCAGCAGGCGGCGGGGCAGCTTGACATGATGGAGGTTGGAGCGGTAGCCGCGGACAGCCACATTGATCAGGTCCTTGTCGGCCTTAATATCGTAGAGCTCCACGCCCTCCTCGCGGGCCACATCGGCTATGCCAGAGACCTCATAGCATTCCATGGTATCGCAGCCGATGGCGGCAGCCTCGGCAATAACAATGCTCTTGGGATTGGCTTTCTTGACTTCGCGGATGACTGCGCGGACGACCTCGGGATTGGTGCAGACCGAAGTATCGGCGGGGGAAGCGTGGCCGGCGTTGGGCTTGAGCATTACAGTGGTGCCGGGCTTGATCATGTTTGTTACGCCGCCCATCAGGTCAAAGACCTTGGTGACGCTGTCCTGAATACTGGCCTCTTTGGCCAGAGCAACCAGCGCTTTCTTGTCAGACATACTCAGTTCTCCCTTCAGTTCTTGGTAATCTCTATTTCCATCAATGGATTATGCAAGGCTGATGCCAAGTGTAATGAGCCGCTTTTTGCTAAATTGCAGGGGGATTTGGGGCGTGTTGTTGCAGAAATAGGACAATACACAATTGCTTGTTGCAGCGCTGAAACAAACTTAGAGTAGCTTATGAAGCTTGAGCAGCTCGGCGAAGGCGTAATCCCGGAATTTGCACACACTGTCGACCGTGTTGCCAATGGAGGGATCCCGGTTGGCGATCTCCTCGTCAACCCCTTGGGCGTATACCTCATTCCAGGGGGTTGACTCCTCGCCGTATTTATCGGCAATGGCCCGGAAGCCGCCTTCCACGCCCAGACTGATGGTGAGCAGCTGGCCGGTGACCGCCATACGCATGCCGGGGCCGAACATAATTGCCTTGTCCATGTCCTCCACAGAGCAGACGCCGTCCCGCACGCACTCCTTGGCGGCATCTAGTGCGGCCCAGGAAAGGCGGTTGACAATAAAGCCGTAGATCTCTTTTTTACACACCACGGCCACCTTACCCATGCCAGTGTAAATCTCCTTGGCCTTTTCAATGGCTTCGGGGGCGGTCTGCTCACCGCCGCACAGCTCGATCAGAGGCAGCAGGTAGGCGGGGTTATAGGGGTGGCCCACCAAGATAGATTGGGGATAGAGGGAGCCCTCCTGGAGCTTGGTGGGGAAGAGCTTGGAGGTGGAGCTGCATATAATGGCGTCGGGACCCGTGACTTTCTGAATGGTGGCATAGGTGGATTTTTTCAATTCCAGCCGCTCGGGGATGCATTCCTGCACGAAATTAGCGCCCTTCACGGCATCCTCCAGATCATTCGAGAAATGACAGGCATTTAGTGCGGCATCGGCCTGCTCTCTGGTGGCGGCGCCAGCCCCAACTAGGATATCCAGGATATGGCTGATGTTCTGGCGCATTTTCTCATGAGGCACCACATCGTAGAGAACCGTCTGATAACCGTTCAGCATGGCGTTGGCAGCCAAGCCGGCGCCGATCATACCGGTGCCTACAAAAACTGCTTTGATATTGCCCATGTCACTTTCCTCATTTCTTTGTTTGTTATCCAGGGCGTCTATGGTTACTGCGTCCTTACGAAAAGAATAAAGCAAACGACGTGCCAAATATTTGAGCATTAAACAAGGCTACAAACGGCTTATTTTAATCTGGCGTTGCAAAATGGAATCAAATTGGGACAGTGAATGGCGCTGTTATTGCAAATATGCAACAGCAGCGCCGGTGAGAAAACAAGTAGTAAAAAACAGAAAGATATAGAAGTTTCTGTTTGTTCCTAAAATAGGTTTTATGTGGAATCCTGTCCCTGTCTGTGATTTTTCTGGAGGAGCGTTGACAAACGAGTTGTAATGCTGTTAAATTAGTGAAACACAAGGAGGGCCTATGTAAGGCTTTCATTTTAAGGTTGATTCGCACAAGTGTGTTTATTGTGCCCGGTGCATCCAGCCCTGCGCTTCAGTGATCCTGTATTTTGATGAATCGGGATTGCCGGCCATAAAGCAGAAGGCCGACGGCGTTGTGTGTGGGGGATGGCTGCTGCGGCTGTCAGCACTGCATGGCAGAGCAGGCGGCTCTACCCTGGCAGCATCAGCAAAAGCGACTGGGAAAAGCAGTTGGAGTGAGAGCCGGGCCCGCAATCCCGGCGTCATGTTTTTTGTCACTGCGCCCCATATCCTTATGATCCACTCATAACGGGAGTGAGGACAGTGGAGGACTGGTCCGGTATTACAGCCTGATTCTGGGTTTTGGCTATCTGGAATATCGCTATGCCTGTGGCGTACAGCGGGAGGGGACCGCGGAAATCAGGGAGCTGAACCTCTGGACGCCTTTGTACCGATGGAAAAGATGGATAAAGGAGAAACGTAATGAACCAGTATTCGGCCATACGAGAGGTGCGGAGGCTTCTCAGAGCAGTAATGGAGCAAAGCCAGCGACCGGAACTGATTGAACAGTTGGAGGAGATTGACGTCCGATTAAAGGCGTTTCATGACCGGGGCATTGATTTTAAAGAAGTGGTGGACGGGCTGGATGACAGCATCATGATTACCGATGCGGAGGGGACGGTGTTGTACATCAACCCTGCCTACACCCGCAACACAGAGATTACAGAGGAGGACGTGCTTAATCGGGATGTCCGTAGCCTGATTGGCAAGGACAAACTGTTTACCGGCGGCGCGGTGACCAGTGTGCTGGAGAGTGGGAAGAGCGCCTTTCGGCTCTCCACCACTTACAAGACCGGGGAGCCGTTGGTGGGCTATGTGGTGGGGACGCCCATCTTCAAGGAGGACGGCAGCCTACGCCAGGTAGTGGCTTGCAGCCGGCCCATCGTGACGCTCAGCTCGTTGCAGGAGGATTTTGAGGCATTTGTTAAGGAAATCAATGCCATCCACCCCAAGACCATCACCACGGACTCAGACAAGCATCTGTCGGAGGGAATGATAGGGAAATATGGCTCCTTGAAGCAGATCGACACTCTGCTGGACCGGGTGGCGCCCACCGATGCCTCGGTCCTCATCACCGGCGAATCCGGCGTGGGCAAGGAGGTGGTAGCGGACGAGATCTACCGCCGCAGCCTGCGGAAGAACAAGCCCTATGTAAAGATTAACTGTGCCTCAATCCCGGGACATCTGCTGGAGTCGGAGCTCTTTGGATATGAGAAGGGGGCCTTCACCGGAGCCAACACCAAGGGCAAGGTCGGCCTGTTTGAGTACGCTAACCACGGTACACTTATGCTGGACGAGATTGGCGATATGCCCATGGACCTACAGGTAAAACTGTTGCGGGCCATCCAGTCCCAGGAGATCACCCGCATCGGCGGAACCCGCCCCATCAAGCTGGATATCCGCTTTCTGGCACTGACCAACGCAGACCTAAAGAAGAAGGTGGCGGAGGGGAGTTTCCGCCAGGACCTCTACTACCGGCTCAATGTGATCCCCATTGCTGTGCCGGCGCTGCGGCAGCGCACAGAGGATTTTGAGGAGCTGTGCCGGCACTTTATTCATCGCTTTACCAAAAAATATGACCGGACCTTTTGCCTGACGGAATGGCAGATCGACTATATGAAACGCTATCAGTGGCCGGGCAACATCCGGGAACTGGAGAACGTGATGGAGTACCTGATCCTGTGCAGTTCCGGTATCGGCCGCATTGAGGACGATGTGCTGAGAGGTCTGCTGAACGTGCCGGAGGAGAACCTGGGGCTACAGCCGGCAGCGCCCGCAATTGTGGAGTGTGCACAGGAAGAGGAGCCGGAGGAGCTGCCGCCGGAGGACCTGGACTTCAACACCGCAGTGGCTGGATTTGAGAAAAAGCTGCTGGAGCAGGTGCTGAAGGAATCGTCCAATCTACGGGAGGCCAGCCGCAAGCTGAATATTAACGCCTCTACCATCTGCCGCAAGATCAAGCAGTATGGGATTGACTACGAAAACCGCAGAAGCTGATTCAAATAGAAAGCAGCAAGGGCCGCCCGATTATTCCGGCGGCCCTTGCTGCTTAGAGAGAGATTGAAATAGGCGGGGAACGGATTACTTCATCAGCTCCTGCTCGGTAGCCACGTCCTTGTTGTACCTGGTGGGATGGATGATGGCGGTAAGGATCATGTTGACCACAAGCAGGCCGATGTAGAAGATGTAGGCGCCCCGCAGGCTGCCGGTGACCCGGATGGCGAAGGCGTTAACCTGGTAGTTGGTCATGAGCACAATCTGCATCAGGGGGAAGAACACAGAGTTGACCATGGTGAAGCCATGGCGGCCGAACACAGAGGCGGGCAGGGACACGATGAAGTTGGCGGCGGCGCCCACGGCAATGCCGATCATAGCTACAGACACATACACACCGATTGTGGTGTCAGTACAGTTGATGGCCAAGGCGATGCAGTACCAGATCAGGAAGAGGATAATGGCCTTTTTGACGCCGAACTTCTGGTCAATGGCGCCGAAGAGGTAGGAACCGCACACGCCGATGATAGCGCACACCGTCATCAGGCCCACAGCGGCCTCCTGAGAGAAGCCCAAGCTGGTATTGCGGACCACCAGCTGGCTCATGACGCCGGTGGTCACCAGCTGGTTGATGCCGATGATGAGGGCGCACAGCCACAGCTCCTTGGTTTTCAGCAGCTTACCGGCAGTCCAGCCGCCGTTGTCCTCGCTGTTGCCCTGGAAGTACTCCCGCTCATAGACCTCGCGGGTCACGTTGTCAGGATACATGCCGCACTCCTGGGGGGTGTTGCGGACAAGAACCAGGCCGATGATGCCCAGCACGATGGCCCCCACCGCCACGTAGCTCATGCCGTTGGCAAAGCCGAAAGCGCCGATGGTGAAGGAAATCAGAGGCACATAGAAGGCGGAGCCGCAGTTATGGCCCATGGTGGTGAAGCCGTTGGCCAGACCCTTCTTCTTGGGGAACCACTGGGCAATCAGGGTGTTGCCGGCGATGTAGGCGGCGCCGTTGATAAAGCAGGTTACCAGGGTCAGGGCAATGAAGTAGGTGGTCAGGGTGGTGCTGTGCCCCAGAAAAATGTAGGACAGGCCGGCGCCGATCAGGCAGACGCCGGACAGCAGCCGGGGGCCCACGGATACGTTGATGCGGGCGATGAGAATATAGGCTACAACACCGATCATGCCGGCCCAGGTAGCCACGCCCAGCACCTGGTCGTAGGCGATGCCGGTGGACTCGGCGAAGGCGGGAGCTACGATGTTCAGGCCGTCAATGGAAAAGCCGATCAGAAAGAAGAACATCAGGGCCTGGTACAGGATGATGCCCCAGCCTTTGGAGAACTTCATGCTCATATTTTCACTGGCGATTTGGGAACTCTTTTTACTCATAGGTTACTCACTCCTCTTTTGTACTGTAGATGGTCAGCCCTGGCTCTGTTGTACCGGCTTGCGCCGGCGGCAAGACTTGCCTCCTCTCTCTCCATTTCGTTCAACAAATAGGTTAAGAGCAAAGTTGATGCCAATAAAATAGGATAAAATTACATGATAGAAAGGCCCTGGGCAAAAGGATAGCTACGCATCCGTTGCACGGCGGCAACAGGCATTTTTGCTTTGCAACAGCTATCCCCGGGCCAACTGTAGGAGGCTGACTACCGCGCCGTAGTCCAAGGCCCGGAAGTTGCCGCCCAGCGTTCCTGCCATATCGGGCAAAGCCAGCCGCGCCAGGTGCTCAATGGAAACGTCGCACAAACCAGCCTCCCGAAGTGTAACCGGAAGGCCTGACGAGCAGAGGAAGTCCTGAAACGCGGAGATGCCGTTTTGGGCGGTTTGAATCTGGCTGGGACAAGAGGGGACCTGCCAAACCAGGGTGCAAAAGTCGGCAATGGCCTCGGTTTCATCGGTGAGCATATACTTGCACCATGCGGTCATCAGGATACCCAGGGCCGCACCGTGGGGCAGGCCCAGCTCGGTGGTAAACACATGAGAGAGGGCGTGACAGGCAAAGTCCCCCTCAAACCCCAGCATATTACTGTGGGCCACGGTGGAGGCCCACATCAGTTGGCTGCGGGCATCATAGCTGTCGGGGTGAGCCAGCGCCCGGGGCAGCTCTGTAATCACAGTGCGCATCACCGCCGCACACATCTGGCTGCGGAGGGTGCCCTGCTGCCCCTTGTGGAAATACCGCTCAAAAGCGTGAGAAAAGATATCTACCGCGCAGGAGGCGGTCTGTCGGGGCGGTAGTGTATAGGTGAGGACTGGATTCATCAGTGCGAAGCGGGGGCGGGTCAGAGGCTCGTCCAGGGCCGCCTTTTCGTGGAGGACATCGTGGCAGAGGACAGAGACCCCGTTGGCCTCACTGGCGGTAGCGGCGGTGGTGAGCACCACGCCGATGGGCAGGGCCCGCTGAGTTTGGGCTTTGCCGCTGTATAGTTCCCATAGGGGGACGCTGTTTTTGGCACCCAGGCTTATGGCCTTCGCGGTGTCGATCACACTGCCGCCGCCCACGGCCAGCAGCAGGGTGATCTTTTTTTCCTTGGCCAGCCGCCGGCCTTCCTCCGCAGTGGAAAGGACCGGGTTTTCCTGGATACCGCCAAAGAGGGTGACCGTAAGGCCGTGAGCCTCCAAATCGGCGGTGAGTCTGCCCAGCAGGCCGCTGCGGCGGATGCGATCGCTGCCGTAAAGCAACATGACGTTGGGACCAAAGGGGGCAGAGAGCGCCCCGGCATGGGTTTCCGCATCCCGGCCGAAGATTACCTGGGTGGGAAAGGAAAAGGTAAAGTTTTTCATGGAAGTATCACGGTCAGGCCATCTTGATAAGCACGGCGGTACCCATGCCGCCTCCGGCGCACAGGGTGGCCAGGCCGTATTTGCCGCCCCGGCGTTTCAACTCGTAGAGCAGGGTGACCACCAGACGGCTGCCGGTGGCGCCCACAGGGTGGCCCAGAGAAATGCCGCCGCCGTTGACGTTCAGCTTGTCCTCGTCGATGCCCAGGGTGCGCTGGCAGGCCACACACTGGGCAGCAAAGGCTTCGTTGATCTCGAAGAGGTCGATATCGGACACGGTGAGGCCAGCCTTCTCCAGCACCTTCTGGGTGGCGCTGATGGGGCCGATGCCCATCAGGTCGGGGGAAACGCCGGTGGTGGCCACAGCGACTACGCGGGCCAGGATGGGCAGTCCCAGCTTTTTGGAAAGCTCCTCCTCCATTAGCAGAACGCCGGAGGAGGCATCGTTCATGCCGGAGGCGTTGCCGGCGGTGACCCGGCCGTCGGCCTTAAAGGTGGGCTTCAGCTTAGCCAGCTTCTCCAGGGTGGTGTCCCGGCGGACGTGCTCATCGGTAGTAATGACGGTGTTCTCCCTCTTGCCATGGACGGTGATGGGGATGATCTCCTCCTCGAATTTGCCTGCGTCAATGGCGGCGGCGGCACGCTGCTGGGAGCGGAGGGCATACTGATCCATGTCCTCCCGGGTAACCCCGTAGGCATCGGCCACGTTTTCGGCAGTGATGCCCATAGAGGGGCCCACGCCCAGGTTGGTCAGGGAGTCCCACATGGAATCCCGCAGCTCCATGTGGCCGTACTTCTTGCCGTAGCGGGCGTCAAACACCATAAAGGGAGCGGCGCTCATGCAGTCGGCACCGCCGGCCATAATGCACTTGGCCTCCCCGGCCATGATCTGATAGAAGCCCAACTGAATGGAGGACATGGAGGAGGTGCAGTTGCGGTGGACGGTGATTCCGGGCACCGTGTCGGGGAGGCCGGCCTTGATGGCGGCCACGCGGGCCAGGTTGTTCTCCAAATAGGTGCGCTGGTAGTTGCAGCCCCAGATCACATCGTCGATGAGGGCGGGGTCCACGCCGGAGCGCTGGATCAGAGCCTGCATCACCGGGATGGACAGGTCCAGGGCGGTCAGGGTCTTGAACTGACCGCCGATGGTGCCGATGGGGGTGCGGCAGGCGGATACGATTGCAACATGATTCATACAGAATAACTCCTCTCAAGGTGTGGTGGGATTGGTTCTTTGAATATAAACTGCAAGTCAGATGCCAACAATTTTGCTTGATTTTTAGGAATAAACCTCCCACCTAACACTGCGATGATGCGGGGATGCAACAAGAAGGGGGTACAAGCAGGTGTGCTTGTTCCGAAAATGCAATAGCGGAGGAGAGCAAAGCTGTAAAACCCGGCTGCGGGACGGAAAACAGACGGGTGGGCATGGTGGACAATGTGATGTATATCAGGAACGTACCGGCTAAGAGCAACGTCCGGTTTGTGGAGCGGGCAGAGCGGGTCATCGAGGAGTACGGCAAGCAGGCCGCCACCCCTGACGAAGCCCGGGAGCTCTTAAACCTGAACATACAGGTGTATTTATTTAGGAAGAATGGTGGTGTCCACCGGTGGACACCACCATTCTTCGGTCCAACCTAAACAGCGCGCGCATGACCTGCGGCTTGGCCCAGAGGCCGGAATACCGGGATCTGATGACTGCCGCCTCCAAGCTGACCGGCGAGCGGGTAAACCGCTCCGCCCACAACCACAGCGTAAGGGGGCGGGAGGCCGTGTGTGCCGGCGTGAACTACTGCGGCAGCCCTGGATGTGACTTGGTGTTGGTGGTGCGCGGCTACCAGATAAGGTGTGCGGATATCGGATGGGTAACAGGGCGGAACGTCCTCTATCTCTGGATTGCGGAGGAGCTCATGTAGCTGCGATAGGACACAAGTCCGCATCAAAGACGGCCAAGAAAAATGCAGAGCGGTACCCATCCGTCCACAAAGCAGCCTGTGGCGGGCTGGTGCGCATTGCGGCTGGTTATTGACAAGGCGCTATTTGACCAGGTTCAAACGCGCCTGTGCAAGCGGAAGCAGTGCTATTTCAGCAAGGTGAACTGCGGGGCTCTCTTTTGAAAGCAGGCGAACAGCAGGATTCCCTGCCTTTGCTGTCACCCCCATAATGTATTTGTCAGACATTTAGAGCAAACCAATGCTTTTTTAAATAGTGATTATGGTTTCATGCATTTCGCACAATTTAAAAGTATGATATAATAATATACCTAGATAATGCGGTGATTAGCGGAAAGGGTAGGTGGCCATGCAATCAGGAAAAGGCGTTGTTCATCTGACAGAACTGGAAAGCGGGGACTATAAAAGTATCTGTGAAAACCTTTACGACGGGATACACATCACCGACGGTACGGGTACCATTCTGTTCATTAACAAGGCCTATACCCGTACAACTGGAATCCTCCCGGAGGAGCTGTTGGGGCGGAAGGTATCGGAAATTGAGGCGGAGGGAATCCTTTACACCGGCTCTGTAACGGAACGCGTGCTGGCTCAAGGTAAGAGAATCAACTCTGTGGCCACGATTCATCGTTTGAATAAAGAAGTACTGGTGACAGGGACGCCGGTGTTTGACGAGGAGAAGAATATCAGGCTGGTAGTAACCAACACACGGGACTTCCCAGAGCTGAAGCGGTTGGAGGCTCAACTATTGGCTTTGGAGGAAAAGCAGGAAAAAGCAGTTCAGGAACTGGCCTATCTCCGCAGCCAGCAGGCGGGCGATAAGCAGACGATCTACCACAGCGCGGCCATGCGGGAAGTGATGGAAATTGTGCGGAAAGTTGCGCCGACGGATGTCACGGTACTTATCACGGGGGAATCTGGTACGGGTAAGGAACTCATCGCCAACGAGATTTATCAGAACAGCGACCGGTGCGGCAAACCCTTTATCAAACTCAACTGTGCCGCTATCCCTGCTGAACTGTTGGAGTCTGAACTATTCGGATATGAGGAGGGGGCCTTTACGGGGGCCAAACGAACCGGAAAAGCGGGCATGTTCGAGTTGGCCAATACCGGAGTTCTTCTTTTGGATGAGGTTGGGGATATGCCCATGGCACTCCAGGCCAAGCTGCTCCGGGTACTTCAGGAGCGCAGCCTGGTGCGTCTGGGTGGCAGCAAGACGATAGATTTGGATATCCGGGTGATTGCAGCCACCAATAAGGAATTGCTGACACAGGTGCGGCAGGGGAGGTTCCGGGAGGATTTGTACTATCGGCTCAGTGTGGTGCCTATCGAACTCAAGCCCCTGCGGGAGCGTCGGGAGGACATTCCGGTACTGGCCAGGCACTTCTGTGAGCTGTATCGGCGTAAATACGGAAAAGAGACCGAACTCTCCCCAAACGCCGTGGCAGAGTTAGCCAAGTATGACTGGCCTGGCAACATCAGAGAGCTGGAAAATCTGGTGGAGCGGCTGGTGGTTACCGACAGTGTGGGTGAAATTGGTGGCTGCCAGGTTGCGTCGGCGCTGAATTTTTCCGGTACCGCGGTACCGGAGGCTGGCCCTTTGAGGGCCAGCCTCAAAACTCAACTACAGACCTTTGAACGTGAATTGATCCTCGGAGCTCTGGAGCGGACTGGTTCCCTTCGCAAGGCGGCGGCCAGCCTGGGGGTAGAGCATTCTACTCTTGTAAAAAAATGTAAGAGACTGGGGATTAGCTCCGCAAAACGGTGATTTTTTTGACCACTATGGTGAATTTTTTCCGACTCAAGGAATATAACATTTTTAAATTTCTATAATCAGCATAACTTGCCCAAGTTTTCTGGTCTACATGTGGATAAAGTACAAGGGTTTATAAGGAGGAGAGAGAAGGGCCTGGTGATTATTTTCACCAGGCCCTTCTCTCTCCTCCTTCTCCTGTACCGCTATAATTCCTTGCAGCTCAGTAGATTCCGGGAAATCTATAAGGAATATATAAAATTGGCACGAAAATTGCGGAAGTAAATTAGTAAATTTGTAGGAGGAGGCAAAACCATGAGTGAGCTGAAGAACAAGACGATCATCACTGTGGCCACTACGGGCGCCTGGCCCACCAAGGCCAACAACCCCAACGTGCCCATGACCCCGGAGGAGATTTCCGAGGACGTGTACGCCTGCTGGAAGGCCGGCGCGGCCATCGCCCACCTGCACATGCGGGACGACGAGGGGCACGGCACCATGGACAAGGAGAAGTTCCGCAAGACCGTGGAGCTGCTGCGCGCCAACCACCCCGACTGCGACATCATCCTGAACATGACCACCTCCGGCGACATCCACGCCGACGACACCACCCGCCAGATCCACCTGAAGGAGCTGCGCCCCGAGATGGGTTCCTATGACTGCGGCTCCATGAACTGGCTGCACACCTCCCTGTTCCTCAACCCCCCTGCCTTCCTGGAGGAGCTGGGCAAGAACATGCAGGAGTGGGGCGTCAAGCCGGAGATCGAGGCCTTTGACCCGGGCATGATTGCCAACGCCGCCTACTACCTGAAGAAGGGCGTGCTGAAGGCCCCCCTTCACTTCCAGTTCTGCATGGGCTGCGCCAACGGCATCCCCGGCTCCCTGAAGAACCTGATCTTTATGAAGGAAACCATGGAGTCCCTGTGCCCCGGCTCCACCTGGAGCTGCTTTGGTGTGGGCCACTGCGCGTTGGAGATGCTGTACGGCGCTGTGGCGCTGGGCGGCCACATCCGCGTGGGCATGGAGGACAACGTGATGTACGCCAAGGGCGTTCTGGCCGAGAGCAACGTGCAGTTCGTGGAGCGCGCCCGCCGTGTCATCGAGGAGTACGGCAAGCAGGTCGCCACCCCCGCCGAGGCCCGCGAGATCCTCAGCCTGGGCAAGTAAAACATATCAGACAGGAAAGCCCTGCAGGCAGAAGCTTGCAGGGCTTTCCTCCCGAAAAAAGGTTTTCAACAGGCGGAACGTCGTTTGACCCAATGAATGTGACAGGAAACCCTGACGGTTCCCTGTTACATGACCTTTCCCCCGCCCCCCTCCTGTAGAAGGATTTAGCGACAGTCTGGCTTTTTTCCGTCCCGCCGTTGTGGTATACTGAAAAAAACGACGAGAGGAGGGCCCGCGCTTGGAATCCCTGGAGGCCCTTTTGGAACTGCTCACCCCCCTGGCCCGGCTGGGCCGCCCCGCACTTGCCGCCATCGACGGCCGCTGCGGCAGCGGCAAGAGCACCCTGGCCGGACTGGCGGCCCACAGGCTGGGGTGCCCCCTGTTCCACATGGACGATTTTTTCCTTCCGCCTGCCCTGCGTACACCGGAGCGTTATGCCGCTCCTGGCGGCAACGTCCACTATGAGCGGGTGGAGGCAGAGCTGCTGCGCCCCCTGCGGGAGACCGGTGCGGCCTGCTTCCGCCCCTTCGACTGCCGCTCCATGGACTTTTCCGCCCCCATCCGGGCCGAGCTCACCGGCCTGGCACTGGTGGAGGGCAGCTACGCCCTCCACCCCGCCCTGCGTGGCTGGTATGACCGCACCGTCTTCCTGACCTGCTCCCCCGGCGAGCAGCGGCTTCGCCTTCTGGCCCGTGAGGGCCCGAAACGGCTCCCCGCCTTTTTAGAGCGTTGGATTCCCCTGGAGGAGGCCTATTTCCAGTCCACCGGTCTGCCCGGAGGGTGTGACCTGGTGCTGGACACCACCCCCTGATACCGCAAACAGCGGCGGAACGGATGCTCCGTTCCGCCGCTGTTTCAGCCTGTCGAAAGCTTCTTTTCGACAGGCTGAAGGACCTTTTGATGCTTCAAAAAGTCCTTTGATCCAACGTGAAAGGGAACCCCTGACGGTTCCCTTTCACGCTATCCTTCCCTCCAAATCCTTCGGCCGAAGGGTTTACCGACCGCCGCCGCTTACTTTATACCTCACCAGGCCAGCCGATTTTCAGGGTCATACCCTCCTGTCCCACACCCGCGCTGCGGGTGATGGGCAGGCGCTGCTCCTCCGAGAAGCCGATGGTCTCGCCATCCCGGAGGGTCACGTCCTCCTCCAGCAGATAATCCGCGATGTTCAGGAGGAAATTCCGCACCTCGGCGGGCTCGGCCCTGGCGTCCAGCACCTCCAGTTCGTCCTTGCCGAAGCTGCGCAGGCCGTCGGTATAGGCGCCCATCCCCTCCTCCGTCCGGTAGAGGCCCACCCACACCAGATTGAGCAGGGGCAGCTCTCCCTCGTCCAGCGGGGCGGCCGCCTCCTGGTAGAGCTCCGGCGGATAGACCGTGCCGTTGGCGTACACGCCCAGAGTCCCCGCCTGCCCGCAGGCGGCGCACACCAGCTTCACCTGGAGGGCGGCGGCCTTCCATGGCCCGGCCTCCCGGCCCAACACCGACACCAGGAGCTGCCCCTTGTGCCGCCGGGCAGCCGCCTCGGCCTCCGGCCACAGGTAGCACCGCCCGGCGGCCTCCTCCGCCTCGCCGTGGGGCACCGGGAAGGGGTAGAGGCTCAGGGCCGCCAGCATCCCCTCCACCTCAAAGACCAGGGTGCTCTCCCCGTCCTCCCCATCCTCCGGCTCGGTCATGCAAGGAATGCCCCAGTGGTCCCGCAGCGCCCGCTTGAAGGCCTCGGGGTCCCACTCCGGCTCCTCCAGCAGCACGAAGGCCAGAAAATTCCCCGCGGAGCCGGGCTGCTCCAGAGCGGGCTGCCCCTCCTCCCGCAAAGAGAAGTCGGCCCCGAACAGCACCATCTGGCTGTGCCCGCCCCCCTGGAAACACAGCCGTAGCCCCTGGTCCCGCTGGATGGTGAACCACGCCAGCTCCAGCCCGTCGGTCTGCAGCTCCGCCCTCAGCTCCAGGAAGGTTCTGCCCCGCCGGTCCAGCTCGGGCAGGCGGGCCGCCAGCGCCGCCGCCCACTCCGCGGACAGCTTGGACAGGGCGGCCTCGTTGCCGAAAAAGCGGCCCTGTACCGTCCCCTCTCCGTAGGGCATGGTGAAAGTGCAATAGGGGGCGTCGGCCTCCCACTCCGTCACGCCCAGGGCCGCCTTGACGGCCTCCAGATTGGCCCGGTCGCAGAGGATACAGGCGATGGCCAGGCGTTTGTCCGCCATCTCCCCCTCCTCCACCTCTCCGGCCTGGAGCCGCCGGTCCTGCTCCGGGTCGATCCAGTGGTACTCCATCTCCTCCAGGCTCCTGCCCTCCCGGATCTCCCGGGCCAGGGTGGTGAACTCATAGTCCCCCGGCTCCAGGGCCAGCCCCCGCTCCACTGCGGCCAGGGCCCCGGCCGTGTCACCAAAGTGGCTGCGCAGCTTGCCCAGTTGTAGCCAGCCCCACACATAGTCCGGCTCCACCGCCACTCCCTTTTCCGCGTAGGCCAGGGCCTCCTCCAGCCGCCCGCAGTACAGCAGGGCGCAGGAGTAGCGGTAGTACCACATGCCGCAGCGGGCGGCCTCCGCGCTCCCCTCCGACGCGGCCATCCACTGCGCCGCCCGGCAGTACGACTCATATTCGTCCAGGTTGTTGCAGGCGTAGGAGTACCAGAGGGCCGTCTCCAGGTCGGCCTTTGCCGCCTCCTCGGAGAAGCGCCCCCGGCGCACGCCGTCCTCCACCCGCTTCTCCAGGTAGTCCAGCATCTTGTAAAAGTACCCTGTGGAGCCGTCGCTCATGGCCTCCAGGTTTTCCACATCCTGCGGTGACAGTACCAGGCTCTCCATATCCATCCCCCTCGCAAAATAAATATAATTTATAAAATCTGTTTTTATTATAACAGGGCGTCCCTCCCCTGGCAAGCCCCATTCCGGCGGGGCGCGGGAAAAGCCGGGCGCAATTCCCCTATCCCCTTGCATCCTCCACCGGAACGTGCGATAATAAACTGAAATCACCCGTTTAATCAAAGGAGGTTCCCGCATGAAGCCCACCCAAGCCTGCCGCCCTGAAAACCTGCACTATCTGAAAATGCTGGCCCGTCAGTACCCCACGGTCCAGGCCGCCAGTACGGAAATCATCAACCTGCAGGCCATCCTGAACCTGCCCAAGGGCACGGAGCACTTTGTCTCCGACGTCCACGGGGAATACGAGGCCTTTCTGCACATCCTCAACTCCGCGTCCGGGGTCGTGCGGGAAAAGCTGGACGATCTGTTTGCCGCCACCGTCTCCAAGGCGGAGCGGGATCAGTTGGCCACCCTGATCTATTACCCCAAGGAGAAGCTGGAGGAGATCCAGCGGGAGACCCCCGACATGCGGGAGTGGTACCGCATCACCTTCCACCGGCTCATTGAGATCTGCCGCCTGGTCAGCTCCAAGTACACCCGCTCCAAGGTGCGCAAGGCCATGCCCAGGGAGTACGCCTACATCATCGATGAGATGCTGCACACCCACTACGAAGACAACGACAAGCGGGACTACTACGAGAACATCATCTCCACCATCATCGACATCGGCCGGGCCTCCAACTTCCTGGTGCAGCTCTGCGAGCTCATCAAGCGCCTGGCGGTGGACCACCTCCACGTGGTGGGGGACATCTTCGACCGGGGCCCCCGGGCGGACATCATTCTGGACTCCCTGCTGGACTACCACAGCGTGGACATACAGTGGGGCAACCACGACGTGCTGTGGATGGGGGCGGCCTCCGGCTCCCGCACCCTGGTGGCCACCGTGCTGGCCAACTCCCTGCGCTACAACAACCTGGAGGTCATCGAGACCGGCTACGGCATCTCTCTGCGCCCCCTGTCCGTCTTTGCCAACGAGGTCTACCGGGACACCGACGTGTCCCGCTTCTCCGTCAAGCTCACCGGCGAGGAGGCAGAGCGGTACACCGAGAAGGACAAGCTGCTCTCCGCCCGGATGTATAAGGCCATCACCATGATCCTCTTCAAGCTGGAGGGGCAGAAGATCCTGCGCAACCCCGACTTCGGCATGGCCGACCGGCTCCTGCTGGACAAGATCGACTACGAAAGCAGGACTGTGACGGTGGACGGCAGAGCCTATCCCATGCTGGACACCGACTTCCCCACCGTCAACCCCGCCGATCCCTACGCCCTCACCCCCGAGGAGGAGATCCTGATCCACCAGCTCACCCTCTCCTTTCTCCACAGCGAGAAGCTCCAGCGGCACGTCCGCTTCCTCTACTCCAAGGGCAGCCTGTATAAAATCTTCAACGGCAACCTGCTCTTCCACGGCTGCATCCCCATGGCGGCCGACGGCTCCCTCCTCTCCTTCCCGGTGAACGGGGGGCGTCTCTCCGGCAAGGCCTTTCTGGACTATGCGGATTTGGCCGCCCGCCGGGCCTACTACTCCGCCCCCGGCTCGGCGGAGCGGGCCGCCGGCATGGACTTCCTGTGGTTCCTGTGGGCGGGCCGCAACAGCCCCATCTTCGGCCGCGACCGCATGACCACCTTTGAGCGGCGTTTCCTCGCCGACGAGTCCACCTGGACCGAGCCCAAAAACGTCTACTACCAGCTCTACAACGACCCGGAGATCTGCGAGGCGCTGCTGCGGGAGTTCGGCCTGGAGGGCCCCCACTGCCACATCATCAACGGCCACGTCCCCGTCAAGTCCAAGAAAGGGGAGAGCCCCATGAAGGGGGGCGGCAGGCTGCTGGTCATCGACGGCGGCTTCTGCAAGGCCTATCAGCAGACCACTGGCATCGCGGGCTATACCCTCATCTACAACTCCGCCTGCTACCGCCTGGTGTCCCACGAGCCCTTCGTGGGCCGGGCGGAGGCCATCCGCACCAGCCAGGACATCGCCTCCACCTCCGTGGTGTTCGAGCGGCTGGAGTCCCGGCTGAAAATCGCCGGCACCGACGTGGGCCGCCAGCTCCAGGAGCAGATCGACGATCTGATGGCCCTCCTGCTGGCCTACCGCAGCGGCGCCATTGCCGAGGATCACAAGGAGTATTGACGAGGGCCCCCGCCCTCTGGTACACTGGAAGAAAAACGGCGGTTTCCGCCGAAAGGAGGCTCTGTATGGCCCTCATCGCCTGCCCGGAGTGTGGAAAAGAGATCTCCAACCAGGCCCCCGCCTGCATCCACTGCGGCTGTCCCCTCGCTCCAAGGGCTCCCCTCGATCCAAACCGCTTCTCCGTGGTGCTCACCGCCTGCCCCGAGGACTCCGAGGGGCGTTACCGCGTCCGAAAGCTCGCCATCCATCTGGAGGAGAGCGTCTGGGAAGCCGTCTACGCGTTTCTCTCCCAGCCCGCGGCCGAACGCGCCCCCTCCACCCTCCAGACCCATCTGACCCAAAAGGACGCCTGGGCGCTGGCCGACACCCTCCGCGGGGCGGGGGCCGAGGTGCAGGTGCTCGACTCCACCATACCCGATGTCCCCCAGCCCCATCCCTTCGAGGGGTGCCGCGCCATGGACTTCGGCAAAACCGTGGCCGCAGTGATCCTTGGCGTCCTGGCCGCGCAGCTGATCCTCCTCCCCCTGGCCTTGCTCCTCTCCTAGCCCACCACTCCGCCCCTTCCGGCGAAAAGGAGGTTCTCCCCATGGCGCTCATTTCCTGTCCCGAGTGCGGAAAACAGATCTCCGACCAGGCCTCCGCCTGCATCCACTGCGGCTACCCTCTGCCCAAGCAGCCCACAGCCCCGGCCGCTCCCCCTTCCCCGGACCGCTTCTCCGTGGTGCTCACCGCCTGCCCGGACGGGCCGGAGACCCAGAGCAAGGTGGTGGAGCTGCTCATGGCCGAGCTGGGCATCTCCCGCGCCGAGGCCGAGGCCTACGTGGACAACTGCGCGGTGGTTCCCTCTATCGTCCTGCGGGAGGGGATGACACAGGACGCGGCCCAGGCGCTGACATTCGCCCTGCGTGACGTGGGGGCTTATGCCCGGGTGGTAGATCCCGCACAGCTGGAGCCCTCCTCTCCCCCTCCGCCGCCCGCCGGGGACCCGCCCGCCGACGAGGGGAGGGGCGGCATGGGTTTCGGCGGGACGGTGGCCGCGGTGATCGTGGGCGTGATCGCGGCGCTTCTCCTCCTCTCCCTGTTCTAAAGCGCCAGTTCACCCTCTCCGCGGGGGTGATCGGGGCCGCCGTCCTGCTCTACGCCTGCAACAAGCTGTGGTTTCTCCCCGCCGCCTCCGGCCCGCTCCGCCTTTTCCTGGCCTGGTATTTCAGCGACCTTCTGGCCGGGGCCCTGCTGCTGGCCCTGGTGGAGCTTCTTCTCGTTCTGGGGCGGCTGTCCCCCATACGCTCCGTTCCGGCCGCCGCCGGGTATCTGCTGGCCTGCGGCCTCTTTCTGGAGCTGGCCCCCCTGCTGTATAAGCCCTCCTCCGTGTGCGACCCGTGGGATCTACTGGCCTATCTGGCAGGCGGCCTGCTGGCGCTCACCCTGGAGCGGCGGCTGCTCAGCCATAGCATATAAAACCGGCTGCTTTCCAAGGAAAGCAGCCGGAATTTTTTAATCCTTTCCAGTGGGGACACCGCACAGGTGGGTCGGCGCGGCATCGTGGGTCCGGTCGGTGGCGTTGTAGGACCAGAAGCGCCAGCCGCCGGACAGGTTGGAGCACCGGAAGCCATGCTGGGACAGGATGCGGCAGGCCAGATAGCTCCGCAGGCCGCTGTAGCAGTTGACATAAACCTTCTTCCCTTTGTCCAGTTCACCCAGCCGCCCCCGCAGCTCGTCCAGGGGGATGTGAAGCGCGTCGGAGCGGAGCAGTCCCTGCTTCCTGACCTCGCCCGGCGTGCGCACATCCAGCAGGATCACCGAGCCGTCCGCCGGCAGCTCCGCCACCGCGTCCCAGTGGTGCTGCTCCACCAGCCCCGCCCGGACATTCTCAATCACATAGCCAGCCATATTCACCGGATCCTTGGCCGAGCCGTAGGGGGGCGCGTAGGCCAGATCCAGCTCGGTGAGCTGTTCGGCGGTGAGGCCCGCTCGAATGGCGGCGGCCAGCACGTCCATGCGCTTGTCCACCCCATCGAACCCCACAATCTGCGCCCCAAGAATGCGGCCGGATGCGGGATCGAAGAGGGTCTTGACCGTCATGTTGCGGGCGCCGGGGTAGTAGGAGGCGTGGGAGGCGGAGTAGGTCACCACCTTGTCATAGGCCACGCCCGCGGCCCGCGCCTGTTTTTCGTTCAGCCCCGTGGAGGCCGCTGTCAGGTCAAAGAGCTTGAGCACCGAGGTGCCCAGCGCCCCAGTGTAGGCGCTCCGCCGCCCGCAGATGTGGTCGGCGGCAATGCGCCCCTGCTTGTTGGCCGGGCCGGCCAGCGCAATGTGGCTTTTGGCTCCGGCGACAAAATGCCGCACCTCCACCGCGTCACCCACGGCGTAGACGTCCGGGGCGCTGGTGCGCATCTGCCCGTCCACCGAGATCGCCCCCTTGACGCCCAGGGCCAGGCCCGCCCGGCGGGCCAGCTCCGTGTCGGGGGCCACGCCGATGCCCAGCAGCACCAGGTCGGCCGGGAACCGCTCCCCGCCCTCCAGCTCTACAGCCAGCCCGTCCCCCTGGGGAGAGAAGCCGGACACCCGTACGCCCAGGCGCAGCTCCACCCCCTGGCCCCGGAGATAGGCGTGGATCTCCGCCGCCATATCGGCGTCCAGGGGCGGCAGCACCTGCGCGCCCCGCTGGAGCAGGGTGGTGTGCACCCCCGCGTGCACCAGGTTCTCCGCCATCTCCAGGCCGATGAAGCCGCCGCCCACCACCACGGCCCGCCGGACGGGGTGCTCGTCCAGGTAGGCCCGGATGCGCAGGGTGTCCTCCACCGTGCGCAGGGTGAACACACGGGGGTCGTCCTCGCCGGGCAGGTTGGGCCGCCCGGGCCGCGCCCCGGGCGAGAGGATCAGCTTGTCATAGTGGAGGGCGTAGGTGCTCCCATCCTCCAGGCGGCGGACAGTGACGGTATGCTGCTCCGGGTGAAGCTCCACCGCCTCCTGCCCCACCCGCACGTCAATTCCGAAGCGGTTCCGGAAGCCCTCCGGGGTCTGCAGGGTCAGCTCCTCCCGGTCGGTGATCACACCGCCCACATAGTAGGGCAGGCCGCAGTTGGCGTAGGACACGTAGCCCGTGCGCTCCAGGATGATGATCTCCGCGCGCTCGTCCAGGCGGCGCAGACGGGCCGCCGCAGTGGCCCCTCCGGCCACGCCGCCGATGATGACAACCTTCATGCTGCTTCCCTCCCTATGCTTCCAGCGGCCCGCGGTAGCCCAGCAGGCCCCCCAGATCGGTGACGGAATACCCCGCCCGCGCCAGCCGGGCTCTGGCCTGGGCGCTCCGCGCCCCGCTGCGGCAGTAGACAAACAGTGGGCTCCCAGCAGGCTCGGCGATGGTATCCAGCCGATCCAGGGGCAGGTTTTTCGCTCCGGGCAGGTGGCCGTCCCGGTATTCCTCCGGGGTGCGCACGTCCAGCAGGACGGCGCCCGAGGTGTTGCGGTATTGTTCCAGGCCCTCGCTCAGCGCGGGGCGGCGGGCAAAGAGGTCAAACAGTCCCATACATTCAGCACTCCTTTTTCTCACGGACGGGCGGGCCGTCCTGGACGCTCTGTCTGTACCCAGGATACCAGAAACAGCCCGCCCCTTCCGTGACAAAATCACCGTAGGCTGTCCGATGCCAGAGCCTCCAGCGCCGGAAGGTCCAGCAGCTCCACCCCGCCCCGGCCCAGCCGCACCAGACCGTCGTTCTGGAAGTCCTTGAGCAGGCGGCTCACCACCTCCCGGGCGGAACCCAGGTGGCGGGCCAGCTGGTCATGGGTGAGGCGGAGGGAGGCGCTCTCCGCCAGGCGGCTCTCCTCCACCAGCAGGGCAGCCAGGCGGCCGTCCAGCTTCTTGCTCAGAATCTGGTCCATTCGCCACATCACCTCGGAGAAGCGGTCGGCCATCAGCTCGCTGGTGTAGTTGGCCACTGCCGCGCTCTCCTCCATCAGCCCTTGATACACCTCCGCCGGCAGAAAGAGGGCAGTGGTATCCCGCTCCGCCTCCACCAGCACGTCGAACTGGATGCCCCGCAGTACGCAGGAGGCGGAAAAAAGGCACATATCCCGGGGAAAGAGCCGGTAGAGGGTCAGCTCCCGCCCCTCGTCGGTGAGCATATAGGCGCGGAGCTGTCCCTCGGTGGGCAGGATAAGCCCCGCGCACTCCGTCCCGCCGCCGTACACCATCTCCCCCCGGGCAAAGCGCCGCACCGCAGCGCCCTCCTCCAGCCGCCGCCGTTGCCCCTCCGTCAGCCGGTCCCAAAAGGGCAGGTACTCCCGCAGCATCAGCCTTCCTCCTCTCCCTCGTTGGCCTCCTGGGCGGTGCAGGCCTCGGCCGGAGGCGCCTCCGGGAAGCGCACCTCCAGCACCGCCTGGGGCCTGTTCAGCCGGATGGCGGCGTGCCGCCCCTTCCGGGCCGCCGCCTCCTCCAGCAGGGCGGCCAGCTCCCCCAGCACCTCCCCCGTCAGGGGGCCGCCCCGCCAGTGGAACACCAGGGGCTTCCCCTTGCGGACGGCCTGGGCGGCCCGCCCGGCCACCTCCTCCGGCCGGGTGAAGGAGAGCTTGGCCTCCCGGTAGTAGAACCGCCCCCCGTCGGCGCAGGCGGGCACCGGATAGACCAGGGCCTCGTGATCCCGGAACAGCCGCCGGTCGTCCAGATTGAAGTAGTCGTAGCGCACCAGCTCCGCCGATCCCAGCGAGTTGTCAAAGGTGGCGTCCAGGTGGTAATACGCATCCCCCAGGCGCACCACGTTCCAGGCATGGCGGTACTTGATCCCCTTGTCCGGGTTGTTCTCCGCCAGGGCCACAATGCACCACACCCCCAGCCGGTCACACAGGCACTTGACCGCCTTGGCGATGCCCTCGCACACCCCCACCCCCTGGCCCAGCGGGCCGAGAATCTCGTGGGAGTAAGGCTTTTTCAGCTTGTCGTAGCGGACATTCCGGCAGATGAAGTCGTGGACATACCGCTCCTTCTCCCCCTCGTTCAGCCCCATGGCCGGGCGGCACAGGCGATCCAGCCGGGCGGCCAGCGCCTTCTGGTGGGTCTGGATCTTCCCCTTGTCGAAGAGGTACTGGGGCAGCAGCTCCACCGTGGCGGCGGCCGGGTACACCCGGTAGGAGAAGCCGGTGACGTAGAACAGCTCCGGGCAGTCCAGCCGCAGGCGGGCCAGCACGTCTCCCAGCTCCCGCCCCTCCAGCCGGGGTACCGGGAAGGCGGGGCGGAGGGCGGCCAGCCCGGTCTTCATGGCGTGGTAGGCCGCCTGGCCGGCCTTGTCCAGCTGCCGGAAATAGTACGCCTCGGTCATGCCCCCTCCTCCAGCAGCCGGAGCAGCGTCCGGGCCACGCCGTCCTCCTGGTTGGTGTCCGTCACCAGCCGCGCCGCCGCCTTGGCCTCCGGCGCGGCGTTCCCCATGGCCACCCCCAGCCCCGCCGCCGCCAGCATGGAGCAGTCGTTGCGCTCGTCCCCGAAGGCCACCGCCCGCTCCAGGGGGATGCCCAGGTACGCGCACAGGGCGATCATGGCCGCCCCCTTTGTGGCGTCCCTGTGGGTGAGCTCCACGTTGCCGGGCAGGGAGCAGGCCACCGACAGCTCGGGGAACTCCTCCGCCAGGGCGGCGAGCACCGCCCGCTGGGTGGCCTCGTCCCGAAAGTAGCTCTGGATCTTCTGCACCGGCCGCCCCCGGCGGCCCACATAGCCCCGCAGATCCTCCATGGGGCGGCGCATCTCCCGGATGATCCGCCGGGAGACCGGATCCAGGATCCAGTCGTCCAGCGCGGCGTAGTACCGGGCCTCCATCCATCCGCAGTTGTCCTCCATATAGCAGTCCAGGGTTCCGGGAAAGTCCTCCAGCCGGGCCATCACCCGGACGGCCAGCTCCGGGGACAGCTCCGCCCGGCGGATGGCCCTCCCCTCCGCCCGGTCCCACACCACCGCCCCGTTCATCACAATGGCGTACCGCCAGAAGGGCAGCTCCTGCACCGCCCGGGGGATAGCGTTGAAAAAACGCCCGGTGGCTGGCACGAAGGAAATCCCCCGCTCCGCCGCCCGGGCCAGGGCCTCCGCCGTCCCGGGGGACAGTCCCTTGTCTCCCAGCAGCAGGGTGCCGTCCAAATCGCTGAAGATGATATCAATGCGCACCGCAGATGCCTCCTGACCGCCCCGTGGCTCCTTCCGGGGCTTCGCTGTCTGTTTTGTCTATTATACCGTGTCCCGCCCCGGAATTCCACCCCGGTCTGTCCGATTTGACAAAACGCCAAATATAGTATTGCGCTTTTCCAGCTAGCCCTATATAATGTAGCAAACGAATGAATTGCAAGGAGTGGCAGCACCAGTGAAAATCATGAAGCGCAACGGCAGCGAGGCCGCCTTTGACCGGGAGAAGATCGCCGCCGCCGTCACCAAAGCCAATCTGGCCACCGACCAGCCGCCGGAGCTGTCCGGCGGGCAGGTGGCCCAGCTCGCCCTCAGCGTGGAGCAGGCCGCCGCCCGGATGGGCCGCACCCTGTCCGTGGAGGAGATTCAGGAGCTGGTGGAGACCGAGATCATGCGCCTGGGCGCCTTTGAGACCGCCAAGCGCTACATCCGCTACCGCTATGTCCGCTCCCTGGCCCGGGCGGCCAACACCACCGACAGCCAGATCCTCACCCTCATCGAGTGCAACAACGAGGAGGCCAAGCAGGAGAACGCCAACAAGAACCCGGTGGTCAACTCGGTTCAGCGGGACTACATGGCCGGCGAGGTATCCAAGGACATCACCCAGCGGCTGCTGCTCCCCCCCGACATCGTGGAGGCCCACAAGGCGGGCATCATCCACTTCCACGACATGGACTACTACGCCCAGCACATGCACAACTGCGATCTGGTCAACCTGGAGGACATGCTCCAAAACGGCACCGTCATCTCGGGCACCCTCATCGAAAAGCCCCACAGCTTTTCCACCGCCTGCAACATCGCCACCCAGATCATCGCCCAGGTGGCCTCCAACCAGTACGGTGGCCAGTCTATCTCCCTGGCCCACCTGGCCCCCTTCGTCCAGGTCTCCCGGGAGAAGATCCGCGGGCAGGTGCTGGCGGAGATCGCCGCCGTGGGCGGCACTCCCTCGGAGGAGGTGCTCTCCGGCATCGTGGAGAAGCGCCTGCGGGAGGAGATCCGCCGGGGGGTGCAGACCATTCAGTACCAGGTGGTCACCCTCATGACCACCAACGGACAGGCCCCCTTCGTCACCGTGTTCATGTACCTGGGCGAGGTGGACGATCCCCAGACCAAGCGGGATCTGGCCCTCATCATCGAGGAGACCCTGGTACAGCGCTATGAGGGCGTAAAGAACGAGGAGGGGGTTTGGATCACCCCGGCCTTCCCCAAGCTCATCTACGTGCTGGAGGAGGACAACGTGCGCCCCGGCACCCCCTACTACTATCTGACCAGGCTGGCCGCCAAGTGCACCGCCCGCCGCCTGGTGCCCGACTACATCTCCGAGAAGATCATGAAGCAGAACAAGGTGGATCAGAACGGGGAGGGCCAGTGCTACACCTGCATGGGCTGCCGCTCCTTCCTCACCCCCTACGTGGATCCAGAGACCGGAAAGCCCAAGTACTACGGCCGGTTCAACCAGGGCGTGGTGACCATCAATCTGGTGGACGTGGCCCTCTCCTCCGGTGGCGACCGCGAGAAGTTCTGGAAGGTGTTCGACGAGCGGCTGGAGCTGTGCTACCGGGCGCTGATGTGCCGCCACGAGCGGCTGAAGGGCACCCTGTCCGACGCGGCCCCCATCCTGTGGCAGTACGGCGCTCTGGCCCGGCTGAAGAAGGGGGAGCCCATCGACCGGCTGCTCTACAACGGCTACTCCACCATCTCCCTGGGCTACGCGGGGCTGTACGAGTGCGTCAAGTACATGACCGGCCGCTCCCACACCGATCCGGAGGCCACCCCCTTCGCCCTGGAGGTCATGGAACACATGAACCGGGCCACCGCCGCCTGGAAGGCCAAAGAGCACATCGACTTCTCCCTCTACGGCACGCCGCTGGAGTCCACCACCTACAAGTTCGCCAAGTGCCTGCAAAAGCGCTTCGGCGTCATCCCCGGCATCACCGACAAGTCCTACATCACCAACAGCTACCACGTCCACGTCACCGAGGAGATCGACGCCTTCTCCAAGCTGTCCTTCGAGGCCCAGTTCCAGGCCCTCTCCCCCGGCGGCGCCATCAGCTATGTGGAGGTGCCCGACATGCAGCAGAACCTGGAGGCCGTGCTCCAGGTCATGGGCTTCATCTACGACCACATCATGTACGCCGAGCTGAACACCAAGAGCGACTACTGCCAGGTGTGCGGCTTTGACGGGGAGATCCGGATCGTGGAGGACGACGGCAAGCTGGTGTGGGAGTGTCCCAAGTGCGGCAACCGGGAGCAGAGCAAGCTCAACGTGGCCCGGCGCACCTGCGGCTACATCGGCACCCAGTTCTGGAACCAGGGCCGCACCCAGGAGATCAAGGAGCGGGTGCTCCACCTGTAAGGAGGGCGGTTCCAGTGTACTACGGCAGCATCAAGCCCTGCGACATCGCCAACGGCACCGGGGTGCGGGTGACCCTCTTTGTCTCGGGCTGCACCCACCGCTGCAAGGGCTGCTTCCAGCCCCAGACCTGGGACTTCCGCTACGGCCAGCCCTTTACCGCCGAGACCGAGGAGGCGCTTCTGGAGGCCCTGGACCGGCCCTACATCAGCGGGCTTACCCTGCTGGGGGGCGAGCCCTTCGAGCCGGACAACCAGCGCGCCCTGCTCCCCTTCCTCCGCCGCCTGCGACAGCAGCTCCCGGACAAGACCGTGTGGGCCTTTTCCGGCTACACCTGGGAGGAGCTGACCGGGCAGAGCCGCGCCCGCTGCGAGGCCACCGGCGCGCTGCTCTCCCTGGTGGACGTGCTGGTGGATGGGGAATTTGTGGAGGCTCTCAGGGACATCTCCCTGCGCTTCCGCGGCTCCTCCAACCAGCGGCTGCTGGACGTCCCCGCCTCCCTGGCCGCCGGGCGGCCCATCCCTTGGGAAGGCTAAACAACAAAAAACAGGCCGGCCGGAGCGGGACCCCTCGCTCCGGCCGGCCTGTTTTTTCTCCGCAGCGTCCTACATCCCGCCTCCGTAGTAACGCCGGGCCAGCTCCACAATGGCATTTAAGCACTTGTCATCCCGCTGCCGCCAGAGCAGATGCTCCTCGCTGGGCGGGATATCTCTCAGGGGGACGAAGACCACGTGCTCTCCGGCACTGAAGCGATAGAGCTCAGACAAAACAGCAATCCCGCATCCGCAGGCCACCATGGTGAAGATTTGGGGAATGGAGTCCGCCTCCTGGACCACGTGGGGTGAGAAGCCATTCCGGCCGGCATAAGTTACCACCGTGTCAAACTCCACACCGGAGATTTTGTAGTCTGGGACCAAAAACGCCTCATGCCGCAGTTGAGAGAAGCTCAGCTCTCCCGCCCCAGCCAGGGGATGGCCGCCGGGCAGCACGGCGCAGATCTGGCTGACGGACAGGCTCTGCCGCCCCACGTTGTCCGCCCGGGGCCGGCCGAAAGCCAGGACGAAGTCTGCCATGTGGTCGTCCAGGGCGCGGAGAAGGCCGTTTTCGCTGTAAAAGCGCAGCTCCAGCCGGAGGTTGGGGTATTCCTCCTCGATATGCCGCCGCAGGCCGGCAAAGGTATCGCAGACCCGGTCCCGGGGCAGGCCGAAGCGGACCAGGCCCGAGATGTCGCCCGCCGCCGTCCGGGCATTGTTCACCCCCTTACGATATACCTCCAGCATCTCCTCACACGCCCGCGCGAACTCCTCCCCCGCCGCTGTCAGTGCCACTGTCCGTGTGCTGCGCTCCACCAGCCTGAGGTTCAGCTCGCTCTCCAGCGCCGCGATGCTTTTGCTCAGGGCTGGCTGGGTGATGTATAGCTGCTTCGCCGCCTGAGTGTAGCTTCCGGACTGGCAGAGCGCATAGAAATGGGACATCTGCGCGATAGTCATACAGCCACCTCCTCGTGGTATGGCCATTATATAACATTTCCTTATAAATAAAAAGGAAAAACATGAATTTAACAAATAAGCCGACCCGTGTTATAGTTGCCATGGAGAGAAGTGTGCGGTGAAACCGCACCAAAGACAGAAGGAGGAAAAACGATGAAACAGACAAACGCCTCCCCCAAGCACAGCTCGCGGATCTACTACCTGGGGACGCTGGCCATGCTGGCGAGCATGCTCCTGCTCCCCCATCTGATCCCGTCCTGGGCTGACGGGATCACCCCCGCCGGCGTGTCCATCGCCTGCGTGTTTGTGGGTGCCATTATCGGCATCCTGACCACCAACGACCTGATCCTGTGCGCCCTGTTCGCCATGGGCGGCCTGGTAATCAACGGCATTCAGACCCCTGCCCAGGTGATCAGCTCCTTTATGGGCGCCTCCTATGTGTGGCAGATCGTGGTGCTCTATGCCCTGTGCTACGCCATCACCCGGGACAACACCGGCGAGGTCATCGCCCGGTTCCTCCTGACCCGCAGATTCACTCAAAAATACCCGATGGTCATGGTGATGATGCTCCTCTTCGCCTTTGGCCTGGCCGCCGCCTTCATGGGGGTGTTCGGCGCCCTCATCGTGGGTTTCACCCTGCTGGATGGAATCTACGCCGAGGCCGGTATCGAGCCCAAAAGCAAGCTGGCCCGCCTGCTATGCCTGGGCGCCTTTATCACCATGTGTATCGGCCCTATGACCATCGGCAGCATGGCGGCCCTTAATCTGGCGGCAGGGCAGTTCTTTCTGGCCGCTGCTGGGGTGCAGGTAGTCACCTTCCGCTTCGTGGCGGAGGCCTTTGCCATTCTCATTGCCTTCTGCGCCGTCTTCGCTCTGGCCCTGCGCTTCCTCTTCCGGTGCGACATCCGAGCCCTGGGCCGGGTAGATCTGGCCCAGGCCCTGGCGGACAAGCCCCTGCGCCTGACCCGGAGGCAGTGGATCCCCCTGGCCGCCTTTCTGATCATCGCCCTCCACTCCTTCACCAGCCCCTACTGGCCTGAGATGCCGGTGCTGAGCGCCCTAAAGGAAATGGACACTGTTCTTTTTACCTCAGTGGCCCTGGCGGTGCTGGCCCTTATCCGGGTGGACGGGGAACAGATCTTCTGCCCTGTGGAGGCCTTCACCAAGGGCGTGAGCTGGCCCATTGTCATGGCCGTGGCCTCCATGGCAGCTATCGGCGGCCTGCTGGTGGCCGACGAGTACGGCATCAAAGCCTGGCTGACGCAGGCCCTGGGTGGCCTCTTCTCCAATCACAGCCCCCTGCTCTTTGTGGCCATGACGGTACTTATTACCTTGGTGCTCACCAACTTCTTCTCTAACACAGCCACCCTGCTGGTGGTCTCCTCCCTGGTATCCACCCTGAGCGGTCCCCTGGTGGAGGCAGGGTATGACATCACCATCCTGGCCGTGGCCATCTCGCTGAGCTCCATGGTGGCCTACCTCACCTACGCGTCCAGCGGTCAGGCCGCCATCCTGCTCAGTCGGAAAAACATGGACAACAAATTCATCTGGACCTACGGTATCGCGGCCATGCTGCTCTATGCGGCGGTGGTTATTCTGGTGTCCGCGGTGTGCCTCTTCTTTTGAAAGGAGCGTTTCGCCATGAATTATCCCTCTTTGGTTTCCCTGAGGGAGGTTGCCCCCAGGGACGGCTGGCAGAAATTCAAGACCGTCCTTCCAACCGAGGTTAAGCGGGAGCTTATCTGTAGTATGATCGACTACGGCGCCCGTGAGCTGGAGATCGGCGTCTTCAGCTCAGATCCCGTACGTGGCCGACAGTACCTGGATCTGGAGCCGCTCTGTCAGGCGGTGCTCCCCTATGCCGCAGAGAGGGGAGTCAAGGTGACTGCCCTGGTGGAGAGCGTAGAGGCCGCCCAACGGGCCAGGGCGCTGGGTATCCGCCACGTGGACTTCTTTCTCTCCGTCAGCGACGCCTTCGGCCAGGGCTTCGGCTCCACGCCGGACAGGGCCTTCGCCACCCTGGAGGCCATCGCCAACCTCCCGGACCTCCAGGTACAGGCGGCCCTGGGCGCGGTCTTCGGCTGCCCCTTCGGTGACGCCACTCCCCTGGAGAAAACCCTGGCTTACGCCCAGCGAGCCATGGAGCTGGGGGCCTCCTCCCTGGGACTGGGAGACTCCGCCGGAAAGGCCGATCCAATCCACACCGAGCGCATCCTGCGGGGAATTCTGGAGCGCTTCCGGCCAGAGCAGATCTCACTGCACATCCACAACACTGAGGGATTTGGTCTTGCCAACTGTGTGAAAGCCATGGAGTTGGGCTTTACCCGGTTTGACGTATCCCTGGCGGGCATGGGCGGCTGCCCCGTGATTCCCAATGCCAAGGGGAACATTCCCACCGAAGATTTCGTCAATCTGCTCCACAAAATGGACATCGGCTGCGGCATTGATCTGGATCGCTGCACCGTGGCCTCTTTGGACATGAGCCGCCGGATCGGCGCACCGGTCATCAGCAGTATGGCGGGCAACACCCTTCTGAAACAGGATGCCTCCCCGCTACCTGTTAAATGAACGGCTACCTATGTCTAAAAAAGCGCCCGCCTGCGCATAGCAGTTGGGCGCTTTTTCCATGTGCATCTCGGAATGTATAGGCTGGAACCTTCGTTTACTGTCCTTCCTTCTTCTCCCGTTCCGCCATCTCGCCAGCAATCTTCTGGAAACTGTCGGCAATAAATCCATAGTTCTCCCGGCGGTGGGGTACCAGGCACTTGCTGCAGTCCTTGACGCCGCTTTCCAAATAGGTGAAGTTTCCCCCGCACTTCCGCCCCAGCATATAAAGCGGGCAGTAGCAGAACAGGCAGTTGAACTCCGTCCCCTCCGGCACCGGGTGGCAGGGGTAATATTCGCACTCCTTGTTGGTATAGAAAGCGAAGTGCTTGCCCTCCCAGTATTTTTTTTGTTCGCCCATAACCGTATCTCCTTCCCGTTGCGTCAATTCTCTTTTGTCTCCTCCCAAGGGGTAAACAGACAGTAGGCGGGGCATAGCTCCCCCATATAGATCCACACGTTCTCCCCCATCTCCACCGGCTCCGGGAAGGTCAGGTTGGGGATGAACAGCTTCAAAGTGGTACGTTTCTTCCCTTTCAGATTTACCCCCTCCGCCGTGGGGTGGGTCCGGAATTCCTCTACCTGCTGTGCCAGGTCGGCGATGCCCAGCTCCCGCGCCAACCGGGGCAGCACCTCGTTCTCCTTACAGTAGGATACGTGGTCGGGGTTCTTGATCCAGGTGAGATTCAGCATAGCGGTCTCCTTCCTTTCTGCTCGTCGTCACTGTCTCCTGCATAAAACTGCGGCCGCGGCAGATCCCATGATCCGCCGCGGCCGCTTTTCCGCGCGCTTTCCCGGCGCACACCGACGTGCGCCCCACTCTCAAACACCATAGGTCTTCCGGCTCGTGCCTTTCCAGAGCGATCTCGCCCCTGCGTCTGCCGTTCCGCCTTCTCAGGGCCCTGCCCCAATGACCGGCTCACGCCTCGAACGGCAACCTCAAGCACATACGGCTACGGGTATAGCTCCGGACTCCCACCGGCTTCCCTCATCCCTGCGCCTGCCCGAAGGGCAGCACTCGCGCAGAGTCATGATGCTCCATATAAACTTGGCTGTGCACCCTTATTATACTCCATGCATGCCAAAAGTCAAGAGACGGGTGGCGGTCCTGCTGCCTCGGCATTCAGAAATTGTGTTTTGATGATATTCAGACCCAACCGGCCGCCGGCCGCCTTGCCGAACCCGTCGATAATCTGATTGATTGTATCCGCACTCTAAAAGATTTTTAACTTTTCCTTTGCACGGGTGATGGCTGTATAGAAAATGCCGTGGGAGATCTGCTCGGAATTGCTGCTGGGGATGACCTCCTTGGCGGAATTGTACTCGAGGCCCTGCGCCTTGTGAATGGAGACTGTATAGGCCAACTGAAAGGGGACGACCGAAAGCCCAAGGAGTGGTCGTTGGAGATCCCGTCCAGCTACAGACGAAGTCATCCCCAGACTCTTCCGTGTTTTTGATCTCGTCCCCGCCGGTAAAGCGGATCACCGCAGAGTCCTTGCTAAAATCGAGCGACGCGAGAAACCTGGGGGAAATGTACTTCCAGAATACGCGCTCCTGCCCTCGCTTCCCCGTATTTAACACCAGGAACAAGATACCGGGGTCCAGCGTAACCTCCAAAGCCACATATGCAGGGAAGGCAAGATCCCGTAGCCGATAGTGGACAGCGCCGTCCAGCGATATCTGCGGGGTCGAGGTTCCCTTACTCTGGACCACAAAGCTCCGCTTTGGCCGCCTAGACACCTCTGGAGACGGGACTAATTCAAACGTCCCATCCGTATTAGGCCATGTGTCTTCAGTCGAGAACCTCTCACTGATTTTCCGCCCGAGCCCAAAAATGCCTGGAGCATTGTAACAGCGTCCCGGTCATCACCAGACCATGCGGTGTGGGTGTTACTATATCGCTGAAGCTGTTCAGATATAATTTTCATGCCCCCTTCATGTTGACAGAAAATCCTTCCAAAATTGCTTATATGCTAATTGTAATCAATTTTCGCTCTTTATTACAAGCTACATGCCATATCCTCTGATTCCAAAATTATATCTTTTCCTTTCGCCTGCAAAATCCAGATAATATTTTGTAGTAAAACACCACTATAGCATGACTGATTGCCAGCATATCATAGAGGTATTACAAATTTAAAAACCACGTCTCAGCCTCAATTGGCTAAGACGTGGCTTTCAAATTTGGAACAGACGGTTAAAACCGACAAGAAAAAAGCCGCACACAGGGCGGCCCCAAACCGAAGCCCAGCGTAAGCTGGTTCTGTTTGGAAAGGAGGAGCAGCGGCGTGAGCGCGCTCTGACATATAAAATAAGTCGGAGCAAGCGATCCATAGCTTGCTCCGACATGGACGGTAGCTACAAAAAAGATACGCTTCCCTGTTCAGAGTGCCACACCCTATCTTCATTTTGGTATATCATAAGTTTGTCCTACTAAGCTTCACGGATAATACTATTAACAATGAAAGAAAAAAGCAACCACATAAACAAGAAATTTAGAGAAAGCAAAGCAAACCCAAGAGATGATAAAACAATTTCACTATGTAAATAATTTGAAAACCACCCATTGGTTTTATTAAAAATTGAAATGTAACTTATTACAATACTCACTAAGCCACAAAGCATTGCTGCTCGGAAGTAGGTTATTAAGACTCCTAATTTACTTTTGCCTGGTACATTTGGATCCGGAGCATTTTTCATTGCAGTCATTGTCTTACTTCCCAAAAGTGCAGTCAGAGCAGCAATATAAATACCTAATGCTATAGCAATTACAGAAATTGAATGATCCGCAACTTCAAAATAATCAACCTTCAGCCAAAACTCAAGTATAATGATTACAATAGCCACTACACCAATAGCTATTTTATGTTTTCTATACAAGCTATCACCTAATCTCATGCAATAGGCTATTTTTAACTTCATCAGAATCATAATGCTGGTTTTCATCTTTGGCAACATTTATGTTAATGCTTTTTATTATTGTCGATAGATTAAAAGATTGTTCGACTTGGTTATCATCTAGTCCGATAAAAATGATATCATCACATGCCCCAGAATCATACATATTTTTCATGCGTCGGATGAAACCTCTGGCATTTTCTATAGGTATTTGTGTCCAATCAATTTTTAGTTTTATTTTATCAGGGATATCAAATCCATAGATATTTGAGACCCTATTAAATATGCTGTCTTCTGTTAAATTATATGTACATCTCCGTTGAGCAAATCTTGCTGATTTCAAAAATCGAACTGTTGCTTCGAAATCATCGATAGAGGAATATATATTCTTAATTTCAACTGTTTTTTGTAGTGTTAAATGAAAATACCCTTTTACAAAGGCTTTCTTTGCAGGATCGCTAAGATATAAAACAGCTTGTGCAATATCATAACAGATAAAGAGTTGTTTTCTAGGTTCTACTTGACTTTTTCGTCTGGGATTCTTCTGTAATTGTTCGCTCTCTTCATCATATACTTCATCGCTATATAATTCTGCGTTATCGTATCGACAAGAAATCCATAAAAAGCGATTATCATCTTCCATTGATCGTTCTATCAAGTACAGTTCAGTTGCAGAGCGATAAGTAGATTGTCCATGAGCTGCAATGCTTAATATCTCATTTGTTGTTGGAATCTGACCACCAATAATTAGTTGAAATGCTTTGAACTCCATCGTGACTCCTCCCATACCCATGCAGTTTTTGGGCATCTATTTTAGTTGTCCATTAAATAACATATCCAATAATCTTTCCCCAGGGGTCAGCTTCACGACTGAATCCAAACTGACAACTATTGTATCAGTCGGACTTGAAAATTTTGTCTTCTGGTGTTATTGTATACTCTAATAGAGCTAAACTCCCATTATCGTTTTGACAAAATGGTAGAATAGATGGGCCGGGACACCATGAGCTCTGCAATCTTATTCCTCTCTGCCTGATAGGACTCCTGTCCTTTTATACTTACTATACCACTACCTTTCAGCTTTGCATAGAGGGGAACGCCGGCCCACAGCAAATTTGGCTGCTTTATCTTGCTGTATCCCCGCGCTTCTTTTTCTTTACGCCTCTGTCCACCTGCTGCAGCTCCGGGAAAAAGTAGCGGGCCATCTGGCGCATACGCTCAAAGTCTGTTTCTTCCCGCATCGCCACAGAGATTATCATGGCATCGGAAACCCTTTGTTTCCCAACTCTGCGGTACAGCTCCACTTCGTTCCCCCAGCAGCCGTCCCCGCCTGTGTGGATCTCATCTGAGCGGCCGTCAATCTCCAGCATATACTTGGCGGTGTCAACGCCGATCATCTTTTGCGTCACCCTCTGATCCTTGTATTTCATTTCGTCCAGGTATGTTTTCATGTCCTCCGCAGGGGTTAGGTAGAGAGTCATGCTCCACTCTATGAAACCCTCAAGTTCCTCGCTTTTCTCCTACAGCAACACCAGACGGGCTTCAAAATACTGGGGCGGCTTATAAGTCTGCTACGAGGCTCTGCAGTTTCTTTCCCTTGAATTGTTCAAAATAAAGCGGGTCCCCAAAGAGAATGTGCTTGGGACACGGGATCTTGTAAGTCTCTTTTTTCATTGTGGAACACCTCATCATATGGATTTAAGGCAAAACAGAGGGTCGGCGGTTCACTCCGGCCCCCTGTTTTGCCTTAACCTGTCCAGTTGACCTGCCTCATTTTAGCCGCAGGATCTGCTCGTACAGCAGGACATATTTTTGCTGGATGACCTGGTTGCTGTGGTAGTGTCCGAAGAAGTGGTACTTGAACCTGCACCGTTGGCTGACTTCCTCCAGGAAGTCCGTCAGGGCGTCCGGCGCGGAGTGTTCCCGGAGCAGGGCGTTCTGAATGCTGGTGGGAGCGCAGTGGGTGACGATGTAGTCCACCGCCCAGCCTGCTTTCTCCAGATTGGCCTTGGCTTCCCCGTACTCCTCCTCGCTGGGCAGCTCCTCCTTCCACCAGGAGCGGTGGTTTACCCGGAACAGCGCGCCCTGGGCGTTCAGTCTCTGGAACTTCTTTTGGAACAAGGGGTCGTCCGGCTCCAGAATGCCGTCCCGGATATCGTGGCTGCTGGCTCCGCCCATGGCGAAGATGCGCTTCCCGCCCAACTCAAACACCTGGCCCCGTTCCAGCATGAGCACCGATGGGCGGATGGGCCGCACCTTTCCGCCGTGCCACTCCTCCAGCGGGTAGGTGCGCAGGGCGTCGTAGTTCTCATGGTTGCCGGGGACGAAGGCCGTGGTAAAGGGCCGCCTCTCCAGGAAGTCCAGCCCATCGTCATCCCGCTTGTCTCCGTACCACACCCCTCCAAGGTCTCCGCACACCAGGACAATGTCCTTCTTGGTCATCGTCTCCTGCTCATAGAAGGATTCCGGGAGAAACCGTCTGAAATTTCCGTGAGTGTCGCCTGTCAAATATAACGCCATAATATCAAGCTCCTTTTCCTGCTTTGTTCAGCACAGCTTTTTATCTATCTCCAGCCCTGGATACTTGAACTTGATGTGGAGGGTCTCAGCATCCAGCACCGTAATCTTCTCAACTGCCATACGAACCTGCTCATCCTGATATTCGGTGTTGACCTCCAGCCTGGCCATCCACTCCCTCAGCTCCGCCATGCGAGACGCCTGGTTGGCGCTGTGGACGGCATCCAGCTCCAGAGCGCTGATCCTCTCCTGAATGGCCTGTTTCTCGTCCACAAGGGCCTTGAGCTGGGTGGTCAGGGCTGAATCGTCCATGCGTTCCAGCACTTGGTCCAGTAGCAGGGCTTGCTGGGCATTGATGTCCTTCAGCCGCTGGCGCAGGGTGATGAGACTGGCCCCGTCAGACTCCCCGCCGTTCCAGGCCACGGCAGTGAACTCCAGCAGATTTGTCTTTACCTCCGTACCGGCCTGGGCAAATTCGTTGAGGGCCTCCAGGATGGCCCGGTGGAGCTTCTCCTCGGCCAACGTGGGGGAGCTGTGGCAGTATTTCGTCCCAAACTCCAGCCGGGAGACGCACCGCCATACGATCCGCTTTTTCCCGTTCCGCGCCCAGGTCACCCGCTTGTAGGGGGAGCCGCACTCACCGCATACCAGCAGCTCTGTCAGGGCGTACTTGGCGGAATATTTGCCCAGCTCCGTCCTGCCGGACCTCAGCATTACCTTCCGCTTGCTGCTCCTGCGGGTCATCTCCTCTTGTACCCGGTGGAACAACTCTCTTGGGATGATGGCCGGGTGGTTGTTCTCCACATAGTACATGGGCCGCTCTCCGTTGTTCCTGCGGACCGTTTTGCTAATCAGTCGGTGATGTAGGTCTTGCCCAGCAGAGCGTCGCCAATGTAGCGCTCGTTGGTCAAAATGCTCTGGAGTACGGATCTGGTCCACTTCTGGATACCCTGAGCGGTTGGTACATGGTCGGCTTCCAGTTCCTGTTGGATCTGAATCAGACTGCACCCGTCCAAGTACCTGCGGTAGATCCGCCGCACCGTCTCCGCCTCCTCCGGCATGATCTCCGGCTTGCCGTCCTCTCCCTTGCGGTAGCCCAGCAACTTCTTGTATTGGAAGGAGACATTGCCCGCTTTCATACTTTTCTCTTTTCCCCAGCTCACATTCTTGTTGAGGGATTCGCTCTCCGCTTGGGCAAAGCCGCTGAACAGGGTGATGAGGAATTCGCTGGACTCTGTGAGGGTGTTGATGTTCTCCTTCTCGAAAATAACGCCGATCCCGCGCCCCTTCAGCATCCGCACGGTATCCAGAGAGTCCACGGTGTTTCGGGCGAAGCGGGAGAGGGATTTGGCCAGGATCAGGTCGATCTTCCCTCGCTTACAGGCGGCAATCATCTTGTTAAACTCCGCCCGCTTCTTCATGCTGGTGCCAGAGAGGCCCTTATCCGCGAAGATGCCGGCCAGCTCCCAGTCAGGGTTGTCCTGGATCTTATGGGTGTAGTACTCCTTCTGGGCCTCATAGCTGGTGAGCTGCTCCTTGCTGTCGGTGCTGACCCGGCAGTAGGCGGCCACCCGCTGATGGCCCTGCCCGGAGCCTCTGCCTCCCCCTGTTGGGGGACTTTTTGTGGCGGGGATAACCCGAACCCTGCGTTCCATTCCCTGTTCCATGTTCATTTCCAGTCCTTTCCCGGTGGTCTATTGGAAAATAACCGCCACCGTGTTGTCTGCCGATATGGTGATAGAAGAGACCGCCTGCCGGATGCGGTTGAGATCCACATCCAGCGGACGGTCTGCATTCTCATATGGAGCTGCCGCGGGGCAGCAGTCGTACCGGGCCGAAGCGCCCTGCAGAATCAGGGAGACAACCTCCTCCGGTGACTCCGGGTGTTCCAGCCCGCGGTTGATGGCATTGGTCAGGCGAATGACCTCACTGGAGGGCTGGTACGGCTCCTGGCGGGACGCCTTGTGCTTCGCCCACTGCCGGGCCACCTCATCCAGCAGCTCGGCGTCCGCAATGGTGACCACAGCGGCACAGTGGGCGCATTTGAGATACAGCGTATCCTTCCTGTGTCCTTTCCCGGCCAGACGATGCAGCGCTTCGCCACAACGAGCGCAACGTATGCAGTCCTTCAGCCGGAGAGCCGGGCGGTCCGGCTTGGGGGCGTATCCGGCTGTTTTCTCATGGATCATCGTCTGGACGGTCTGAAACCTCTCACGGTCAACGATGACTGGATAACCGTCCCGGCCAATGTAGCGGGGATTTTCCAGCAGGCGCTTGACCTTGTGCTTATTCCATTCTGGCCTTTCCTGGCTGTATGGGATATGCTCTCCATTCAGCGTGTCTGAGATCTTCTGATAGGACAGACCGGCCATGTAGAGGGTGAACACCCTGGAGACAATAACCGCCTCCTCCATCACGACGGACAAATCTCCAGCTTGGATTTTGTATCCATACAGTAGCTTCCTGTTTGTCATCTTATGGCCTCCTATAGCTGATCTACCAACTCTATACCGCCCCACAGCCGGAAGCGGACACGGGTCTGGGACTCTGCAACGATCTGTTCCACCAACATGCCGAACAGATCCTCATCGAAGCTGTCCATCCGTTCCGGGCCCTGCTGCACGGCCTCCGCCATCTGTCGCAGAGTCTCAGTCGTTTCCTCAATATCATCGTTTTTCAGCAGCCTGCGGCGCTCCGCCCGGAACTGTGTCAGTTGGGCGCTGATGGCACTCAGCTTGGCGGCGCCGGCTTCCGCATCCAGCAGTCCGGCACTCTGGAGCTTGCTGATGTTATAACTCTGCTCGGCGGCCTGGGCGATGGACTGGTTGACCGCCAGCATGGCGGGATTCTCCCGCAAAAGGGCAGTTCGCAGGTCATCCAACTGCTCCAGCATGGGCCGCAGGACGATCCCCTCATTCTGCTTCAGTTTGTTGTACATCCGAACAAAGGCGGCATAGATCTTACATTCTGGAATCCTGCCTACAGGGCAGTCCGATGCCTTGTGTTCGTGCTTTCGGCAGCCCCATTTAACGATACCGCGATTGTCGGCTCTCCTTTGGAACAGGCTCCCGCACACGGAACAAGTAATTTTGCGGGATAATATATATTCCTGATGTAACACAGGCTTTCTATCCGCTTTTTTCCGCAGCAGAGTTTGGACTTTGTCAAACACCTCACGGTCAATGATTGCCGGGTGAGTATTTTCTACATAGAATTGGTCCGCTTCACCCTTGTTCACCTTTGCTTCGAAGGGGAATGTGTTAAGCGTATAGGTTTTTTGGCATAGCGAGTCGCCCATGTATTTCTCGTTGGACAAAATCTTGCGGATGACCTGCCTATGCCAGCCCCTGGATTTCCATGCGGTAGGGATATGACGGCGGTTCAGATCTTCCGCTATCCACTCGGTACTTTGCCCCTCCAAATAGGCCTGGAAGATCCATTTGACGAGGCTGGCTTCCTCCGCATGGATGGAAAGTTTTTTCCCATCCAAAATCCGATACCCGAAGGGGGCGGCACAGGTAATGAATTCCCCGCACTCCATACGCCTCCGGTAGCTCATCCTCTGGTTTTGTGAGATAGAGATGGACTCCTGTTGGGCCAGAGAACCGGAAACGCTCACCATCAATTCCGTGGTGAGCGTTCCAGTGTCGATGTTCTCTTTTTCAAAGTAGACGGATACCCCCAGCCTGGACAGCTCCCGCAGGGAAGCAAGGCAGTCACGGGTGTTGCGGGCGAAGCGGGAGATGGACTTGACCAGCACCTTGTCGATCCTGCCCTTGCGGCAGTCGGCCAACATACGGTTGAAGTCCTCCCGCTTGTCCATTCTGGTGCCAGTCAGCCCCTCATCCGCGTACACGTCCACCAGCTCCCAGCCAGCATGGCCGTTGATCCGTTCCGTGTACTCTTTGATCTGAGTGGCATAGGAGTGGAGCTGGTCGGCGGAATCAGAACTGACCCGGCAGTACGCCGCTACCCGCAGGATGTCCGGCTGTACCGCTTTGGGTGGGATCACAGTTACATTTGACGCCATGTTTTCCAACTCCTCTCTGTTCTATTTTATCACTCTATGATATGGCAGTTCTCTAGATTGTCCAAATAATTCTGAGGGGCCTGGTCAGCGCTGCCACCCCGGCCATATACCGACACGCGCAGTGAGGTTTTCTGCTCCATTCACGGGGCATCCGTCCTTTCCCCGTTTTGGCAACAACAACACTACCACACCTTGCCCGGAATAGCTATCACAATTCCCGAACAGTTTCCGGGTGGTATTTCTCTGCTGCCAGCTGCCGGATGGTCTCTGCCTCCTGGTCGTTGACAAGGTCAACCGAACACATCTGTCCCAGGATGCTCAAGGCGATCCGGTATTGCAGTTCTGTTTTTACGTTGCTCATGCCGCGCCCTCTAGGAAGTAGCCCTCCGGCTTCACGGCCTGTATGAACCGCTCCACATCCTTCAGGCTTTGGGTGACCGGCACTTCTGGCAAAGCAGTCAGCACGTCCCGGAAATAGCGCCGATCCTTCCCGGCCCGCTCATCCAGGATAGCGACCACACAGGTATCTGTCTCGGTGCGGATCGCCCGGCCAAAGCCCTGCTTCAGTTTGATCTGCATCTCCGGCACCACCACCGCCCGCAGGAACGCACGGAGCGTGGGGTGCTTCTCCCGCTCTTTTTCCTTGTGGGCATCGGGAAGGGGAAACGGCAGTCTGGGGATGATGAGCAGAGACACGCAGTCGCCTGGGAAGTCAAAGCCCTCCCAGGCTGCGCCGGTGGCCAGCAGGACACTGCCGGGGCTGGCCCTGAACTGCTCCATGGTATGTGCGCTGTTTCGTCCCAGCGTAAACAGAGGGTAGTTCAGCGCCCCTCTCCGCAGCCGCTCCTTTACGGCGGACATGGCGGCGTAGGAGGTGAATAACGCCAGGGCGTGGCCATGGGCCGCGTCCAGCAAGGCGATGATCTCCTCCGCCAGTTGGTCGTAGTAGTCCTTGTCCCCCTGGCTGGGAGAGATGTGGGGGAGATACAGCAAACAGTTTCTGTTATAGTCAAAAGGGGACGGTGCGACGAATTCCCGCACACGGCCATCCGCCAGCAGGCCGGTCTCCCCCTTAAAATGCCGGAAGTCCCGGCCCACGGCCAGTGTGCCGGAGGCCAGAACCGTCGGCTTATCCTGCTGCCAGAGTGTCTGGCGGAATTGGGTGGCCAGGTCGGCGGAGGAGGCGCACAGCATGGAGCCGCCCCGCTCATCCGCTGCTGTATAAAACACCATCTCAGGCTGTCGGCTGCTGAAGAGCTCCGACTTGCCGGACACCTGCTCCAATTGCTTTCGGGCACCGGGCGTCAGGAGGTCGCTGAGCTGCTGGTGGATCACCGGAAGTGCCCGGTTTGGCCCTGCCAGCAGGCCAGCAAAATGAGAGAAGGGCCGGTCTGCGTCCCACGGCCTGGACAGCTCCTTCAGCAGAGGTTCTGCCGCTGACGCCAAAGTCTCGGACGCCAGCAGGTAGCGTTCCCGACGCAGGCTGTGGATCAGGGCCCGCAATTCTTCCGCCATGAACGTGATGCCAAACATTTGCTGGGCGGTTTCCGGCAGCTTGTGGGCCTCGTCAATGACGAGCCCGCTGTATTCCGGGAAGATGGGCCGCTTCCCCGTGCTGCGGTGAATGGCGTCTGCCAGAAGCAGGTTGTGGTTGCAGATTTGAAATTGATACCTTCCGGAATCACACACGTCCATAAAGCAGAGATACCGGCAGTCACACCGGCCACAGTCGCATATCTGGGGAACACATACGCGCTCCCGGTCATAACCACTGAGATGGATCGCCAGATCCAGGTCCAGATGATCCCGCAGAGACAACAGGGCCTCCCGCGCCTTGGGGTTTTTCCGCTCCAGGTTGACAACTTGCAGCCGCTGTCTCAGGCGCTCATCGCACACATAGTGGGACTTGCCCTTGCGTATGATGGCGCGCAGTGGAGTCCGCAGGATGCCGTCTACCAGCAGGAGTTTGGAGAGAAAAGGCAGGTAACTGTTCACCACCGCGTCCTGGAGGGCGATGCTGGAGGTGGAAATCAAAAGCGGAAGCGGTGTCAAGCCCTGCGCGGCCCGGAAACGGTGGAATGCCGTCCCGGCCACCAGATAGGCATAGGTCTTGCCGATTCCAGTTCCAGCGTCACAAAGGGCGATGCCGCCGTCCAGCATAGCGTCCAGCATCTGGTGGCTCAACACGATCTGTGCCGGACGCTCCGCCATCCCCTGGGCAGGGAGCAGGCTTCTGAAAATATGGTCGATTTCGTTATGGACATTTTGCCTGTTATCCTTGGTATTCATCCATGAATATCCCCCTCATTTGGTCTGATTCGTTTTTTCTCATCGTATTTGCGGCTCGCCCCCAGATGAGTTGGGAACAGTACGGACAAGGTTGGCAGACCTTCACAGGCATACTCCCAGGGCCTCTGCTGCTTTCAACCCAGGGAATATACGACGGCCTTGCCGGGGCCGTGTTATATAGGCGTTATCGCTCACCAGGGGGGCTTGTCTGCCCCCTCTGGGTCCTGGCGCGCCATACATATTGTCTATGTAGGATTCCGCACTGCTGGTATGAAATTGTCAAAGAACAATGGGGCCTGTAGTCAGGCTCCTTCAGGAAGCAAAGTGGGTGAGAATTCGATTCATCTCATCTAAATCTTCACCATACAGCCCAATAGCTAGGCGTTTGAGCAGCGCTGTTTGTTTGGGAGTCAGTTTTGGCCGGTCCTGAAAGTACCAGTCTGCCATCCTGACCCCACCGCCATATCGGCCACGGACAGTCTCAATTGGGTAAGTAAGTGTGAGTTCTTCAATATCCCGGCGAATCGTTCGCTCACAGACACCAAGTTCCATCGCCAGATTTTGAATGCTATCACTCCGACGCTGACACAGCAGGCTGATAAGCTGCTGCTGCCGATCGTTCATCCTCACACTCTCACCCCCTTTCACCTCCATGGCCGAATCATACAGGTTAAAGCGGACAGCTCATGTCCGGATTAAAAACTTTTTTCGATATTTTTTGTGTCAGCAAGTCATAACCACCGGCTAAGCCGGTGACTTGAGCTGGCCCTATAAGGGCCTATTACCGGCATGCGTCTCAAGACGCGCTGAAATTTATTCCACTCGCATCGCTTGCCCCACGGCCGGTAAACGGGCAACTACTGTTCTAACGAAAGTTTTTCATCGCTGGTAACCCGTTGTTAGCAGCTCACTTCGCTCGATGCTTGAAGCTAAAGCTTTGTTACGGGGCACCTCCACCGGCAGAGCCGGTGGTTTCCCGACCCAATAAAAAGCGTCCATCCAACTAAAGAGCTGGATGGACGCAAAAAGAGCCGCTTGATCTCGTTGGCATACGCCGTTGAGCATCCTCACCATATTTTGTCCACTGCTTTAATATGCTTTATTTTGCGAGAAATACTTGACACTACCATGCCTAGGTTAGGTAAAATAGGTTTCGCAAAAAGAAAAAGACATGGTTTGCAGATCTCTGGTAGAATGAAGTCGCGACACACCATTCTGAAAGGAGACAGCAAACCATGTCTGAAAAGATTGTACAGCTTAACGAGGAAGTAATCAAGGGGCAGCTCAAGGAACTGGTGCGCGGCAGCGTCGAAGAAACCCTCAATGAGTTGCTGGAGGCCGAGGCAGAGAAGTTGACCCAGGCTGCCCGGTACGAGCGCAATGAGCAGCGCCAGAGCTACCGCAACGGCCACTATAACTGCAACCTCACCACCACTTCTGGGGATATTACCCTCAAGGTGCCCAAACTCAAGGGAATCTCCTTTGAGACAGCTATTATTGAGCGGTATCGCCGCCGGGAGAGTAGCGTGGAAGAGGCACTCATTGAGATGTACCTGGCGGGCGTATCTGTCCGGCGTGTAGAGGACATTACCGAGGCTCTGTGGGGCAGCAAGGTCTCTCCCTCCACCATTAGTGAACGAAATAGAAAAGCGTATGTCCACATTGCGGATTGGCGGAACCGTCCTCTGCAAGGTGGGGGGTATCCGTATGTCTATGTGGATGGAATCTACCTGCGCCGCAACTGGGGCGGAGAGTTTGAAAATGTGGCCATTCTGGTAGCAATTGCGGTCAATGAGGACGGATACCGCGGGGTTTTAGGTGCCGCTGAGGGCATGAAAGAGGACAAGGCCCAGTTGGATTAGCTTCTTCCAGTGGCTGCGTGGCCGCGGCCTGCGTGGCGTGAAACTCATCGTGCTTTGGTATGCTGGAGGCTGTGAGAGAAGTGTTTCCTGAGGCCAAATACCAGCGGTGTACATTCCATTTCTATCGCAATGTTTTCTCTGTAACGCCTCGTTCCAAAGTGAAGCTGGTAGCCAAGATGCTCAAGGCGGTCCACGCTTACGAGAGCAAGAAGGCCGCCCGGGAGAAGGCCAAATCCGTTGTGGAGGAGCTGCGCTCCATGAAGCTGAAGGAGGCTGCCAAGAAGGTCGAGGACGGCATTCAAGAAACGCTGACCTATTGCGATTTTCCCAGCGAGCACTGGACCCGCATCCGTACCAACAATGTCATTGAGAGGCTAAACCGGGAGATCCGCCGCCGCACCCGTGTGGTGGGCAGTTTCCCGGACGGCAACTCTGCTCTGATGCTGGTCTGTGCCCGGCTACGCCATGTGGCCGGCACCCAGTGGGGTAACAAGAAGTACATGAATATGAAACACTTGGAGGCTGCCGTTGAGGATGCTTCCATTGCTGGCTGACTTCATTCATGCCAGAAGCTGCAAACCTTTTTGCGAAAAAATCTTGACACTACCCCACAGGGTCCTCCATTATTTTGTACTTTTGGCGAAATGTCTTGAAGAAATATCCGCGGGCAGGCTGTAACGCCTTTCCCCGGATATTTAGAAAAAGATATGGCGGTTTACTCGCTGAGGAAACGCATCAGCATAACGGCTACCTCGGCGCGGGTAGCGCTTTCGGTGGGAGCCAGCAGGTTACCGGGCTTGCCGGTGAGAATGCCCTCACCCACCGCCCAAGCCATGCCATCGGCAGCCCAAGCGTGGACAGCGGTGCTGTCACCAAAGCTGTTGAGCACAGCGGCGTTCGCCTTGGCATCCTCGCCGGAGGCGATGGCATACCGATGCAGGATGGCGGCAATCTGCTCACGGGAGACATTGTCGTCGGGGGCGAAGCGGCTACCGCCCACACCCTTGACAATGCCCTCAGTAGCAGCCCAGTTCACCGCGTCGCTGTACCACTTGCCGCCGGGCGCATCGGTAAAGCCGACTGAGGTGGTGACGGAGGGGGAGCCTGCCGCGCGGTAGAGCACGGTGGCCAGCATGGCGCGGCTCATAGTCATATTGGGCGCAAAGCTACCGTCAGTGACGCCTTGGAACAGTTTCTCCTCGGTGACAAACCGGATGGCATCATATGCCCAGTGGCCGTCAGACACGTCAGAGTAGGGATTCTCCCACTCAGGCTCAGTGGGCTTTGTATTGCCCCCGCCAGTAGGGGGAACATAGGGGGTAGTTCCATGGACAAGCAAATCAGCTACAACAGGGCAGTGGTCAGAGGCTTGGCTGTTGATAACAAAAGAATTCAGAACATCAATGGAAGAGGGAGTGGTAAGAATGTAATCAATTCTTCTGTCCGGTGAATTGGAGGGGAATGAATTGCAGTCTCCCTTTCCTTTCAAAGCCCCTGCATCGTCAAATTTTGCAAGAAGCGGATCAAATACCTCAGCGGCGGATCCGTCCGCCACGTCGGCATTCATATCGCCGGCCAGGATGGTGGGATAGGCTTCCACATCCATGATCTTGAGCATATCATTGACCTGATCCAGACGAATAGTATGCGGATAGTCGTGAGGATTCTCTCCGCGGTAATCCAAGTGGGTATTGTATAGCCGGACATTTACGCCGTCCACATCCACGACGATCTCACCAAAGCCGGGTGTGGTACCGGGGAAGTTGGGATCGCCAGGCTGGGGATCACCGTCCTGAGTACTCCAGCGGGTGATCTCATGGTTGTCGGAGGAGATAATAGGATATTCACTGAGGAAAGCCACACCGAAGCGCTCATTTGGATACCCAGGCCCTCTGGAGGAGGGTTTATCATAGATATAGGCATAGAAAGATTCCATACCGGTCATCTCAGCCAAAATCGCCAGAGTATCATCAAAGTTGCTGCGCTCACCCCAGTTGACATCGACCTCCTGGAGGCAGACAATATCGGCTCCTGAGTCGGTAATTACATTAGCGATAGACTGGAGGTCATAATTATTGCCCATATTCTGGCCAAAATGAACGTTATACGTCATGACACGAACCAAGCGGTCATCATTTCCAAACTTTGCCAACGCACAAAGCTGAGCGGATACAGTATCTACCATGGCGAGGTTTGCGGTAGTGGGACGCGCTTGAGCTGTCTGGTAAACCAGATCGGAGATGCACTCAGTGGAGCGGACAAGGGGATGAGTGGGGTCGGTGATACCCTCGGCCGCCGCCAGACGGATCTTATCCACAGCCATATCACCCAGCAGAGCGTCCAGCGCAGGCTGAATGTCATCGGCGGAGCTGTTCTCAGTCAGGCCCTGGTACAGAATGGCGGAGACAAAGCCCAGGGTGGAGGCAGTGTACCAGTTGCCGTCGAACTGATTGGGGTTGGCCTCCTTGTTAGTGACGTGGGAATTGATTTTGTTGGTCAGGTAGACCACAACCAGATCCTGCTCGGGGTCAATGGCGGTAAGAGTGCCGGTCCAGCCCTGGTGGCCGATGGTGTCCCGGGATGCCTGGACACCAAAATACCAGGGACGGCCGCAGTCGCCCTGCCGCCACCAGCCCTGCCCCCAGGTGGAGGAGGAGTCCTTGCGGGAGGTGAAGTACTCGTTCACATTTGCGCTAAAGAGACGGTTGTCGCCGTAGCCGCTCTGATTGAGCATGACCTGAGCCAGCGTAGCGAGATCCTCAGCGTTGGCAAAGAGACCGGCGTGTCCGGAGACCCCGCCCATGGCGTAGAAGGCCTTCTCGTCGTGAACCTGGCCCTGGATGGTGCCGGTACGGTTGCCGGTGAAGTCAATGGCACCGTCGCGGCTGTTGCCGTTGAGCTCGGTGGCGGCGCAGTCGTCCTTCTCAAAGCCGTTCTCAAGGGGATTGTAGGTGATGTGCTCCAGGCCCATGGGCTGCCAAAAGTTCTCCTTCAGGAAGGTGTTGAGATCCTTGCCGGCGACCTGCTCGATGATGAGGCCCAGGAGCATGTAATCCACGTCGGAGTAGACGGTCTTGGTGCCGGGCTCATAGACCAGGGGGGCCTTGCAGATGGCCTCGGCCACCTTGTCCTTGCCGATGGCGTAGAGCACGTTGTCGGTGTTGGGGTCGGGCAGCTGGGTGACCTGGTTGAATTTGTCGTTGTGGAACTGGGGATCGGGGGCGAAGCCGGCCTGGTGCTGGAGAATGTCGGCCACAGTCATCTCGGCCTTCCAGGCCTTGGCGGTCTCCAAGTCGGGCGCACCGGTGCCGTTGGCAGTGTCGTACTTGATTTCAATGGTCTTGGCCACAAAACCGGGGAGGTACTTGGTGATGGGATCGTTGATGTTTAGCTCGCCCTGGGCCACCAGATACTGGATGGCGTAGTTGGTGGCGTACATCTTGGTGTTGGACGCCAGGTCGTACAGGGTGTCGGTGGTGACGGCGGGGCTGTCGGTCTTGGGCGTACCGTCGGGGGTGTAGGCGTTGACGGTGCCCCAGGCGTTGGAGTAGACCATGCTGCCGTCCTTGATGATGGCCAACTGAGCGGAGGTGAAGCCGTTCTTCACGTCGTTGCTGACGATGGAGTCAATCATCTCCAGGGTCTTGGCGTCAATACTCGCGTTGGCCAGAGCCTGGGGGTCATCGGTCTTGTCCACCACAGTGGGGTTGACGGCCACCATGAGCATGGTCTGGCGGGCGGTGTCGATGGGCATGTCGGTAACTTGGACGCTGTTGCGGCCGTTGACGGTGCAGGCAGACACGTCCACAGCAAAGGAACCGGTCTGGCCTTTCATGGCGGTGGTGTCCATCTCGCGGCCGTTGACAAAAATGCGCAGGGAGTCAACGGGATTGTACAGGTAGAAATACAGCGTACCCTGGCCCTCGTAGCCCTCAAACCAGGTGAGGCTGTTGTTGTAGCTGTAGGAGGTAGAGGCGCTGCCCCACTGGGGGAAGTAGACGGCGTTCTGGTCGGAGCCTGCCGTAAATTTGCCGCTCTCATCAGTGCCGGGTATGGAGTCCACGGCAGCGGCGGTCATGGCGGGGCGGGCAGGGGCGGAGCCGCTGACATTGATGGCGTCGATGCGGCTCTGGAGCTCCTTCTCCCACTTCTCCGCGTTGGTGTTGTTGTTCTTATTGTACTCAGTGCCGTCGTAGGAGCTGTCCACATAGGAGGCCACATAGCGCTTCAGGTTGTCCAGCACGGTCTGAGCATAGTCCTTGGTGACCTGGGTCTGGCGCTTCTCCGCCCAGGTCACCACCAATTCGGTGAGGGCAAAGGCGTCGTTCATATGGGCGTTCTCATCATAAGCGCCCTTGTGGGTGGTCATCAGCTTGATGCGCTCGGTGGCGAACTGGGCCAGCGCGGCGTCCATGGCGTCGGGGGTGGAGGTGAGGGACTCATACACAAAGCCCACCACAGAGCCCAGGCTACCCAAAACCATGTTGTCGGCATAGAAGTCGTTGGCGTCCACCTTGTTGTCCAGCACGGGGGAGTTTTTCTTGTTGGTCAGCAGCACCACAACTAGATCCTGCTCGGGATCAATAACGGTGAGGGTACCAACCCAGCCCTGGTGGCCGATGGTGGAGCTGGAGGCATGAGTGGTGAAGTAGTTCACACGGCCCACCTCAGCCTGCCGCCACCAGCCCAGGCCCCAGGTGGGGGCGTCCAGGCTCTTGGGCTTGGTAAACTCATCCATAATGTCCTTGGAGAAGAACTGGTTGCCGCCATAGCCACCGGTCAGCATAACGGAGGCCAGTTTGGCTAGATCCTCGGCGTTAGCGAAGAGACCGGCGTGACCGGAGACGCCACCCATAGCGTAATAGGCCTTCTCGTCGTGAACCTCTCCCTGAACAGTATCGGTGCGGACATTCTTAAAGCTGATGGCGCCGTCGCGGGTGTTGCCGTTGAGCTCGGTGGCGGCACAGTCGTCCTTTTCAAAGCCGTTCTCAAGGGGATTGTAGGTGATGTGGGTCAGGCCCATGGGGTCCCAGAAGGTCTCCTTCAGGAACTGGTCCAGACCCTTGCCGGTGACCTGCTCAATGATGAAGCACAGCAGCATGTAGTCCACGTCGGAGTAGACGGTCTGGGTGCCGGGCTTATAGGTCAGGGGAGAGGCCAGCACCTTGGTGAGGGTGGTGGCGCGGTCCTGGGAGAACAGGGGGTTGTCCACGCCCTGTTCGGGCTTCTGGGTGACCTGATTGAACTGGTCGTTGTGGTACTGGGGGTCGGGGTCAAAGCCGGCCTGGTGCATCAGGATGTCCCGGACGGTGAGCTCGGACTTCCACTGGAGAATCCGGGCCTGATCCTCCTCGCTGGTGCCCGCCTTGAAGATGGTTTTGCCCTCGTCATCAAACTCGGGGAAGAATTTGGTGATGGGGTCGTCCAGAGAGATGTCGTACACGTTGGGGCCCTGAGTGAGTATGTACTGGAGGGCGTAGTTCACCGAGTACATCTTGGTGTTGGAGGCCAGATCGTACAGGGTGTCGGTGGTGACGGGGACATAGTTCTCGTCACCCTCCTCAATCCGGCTGCCGTCCTTGTTGTAGCCGTTGACGGCGCCGTAGGCCTCGCTGACTACCAGCTTGCCGTCCTTCACCACGGCCAGCTGCGCGCCGGAGAAGCCGTACTTGACCTCGGCGTCAATGTAGTTGCCGATGATGCCCAGAATTTCCTCGTCCATGCCCACGTCGGCGGAAGTGCCCTCAATCACGGTGGGGTAGGGGATGCTGACGGTGACGGCGTCCTCCAGGCTGGAGGGGGTGATGGCGGAGACCTGGACAGTGTTGGTTCCGTTGACGGTCAGGTCGGAGATATCCACCCGGTAGGTCTGACCGCCGCGCATGGAGGAGGTGTCCACCTCGGCGTTGTTGACAAACAGCTGCAGGCCGGTGACGCCGGTGGCCAGGGTGACATAAAGCTCGCCCTGCTCCTGATAGCCGCCAAAGCTGTACAGGCTGTTCATGGCCAGAGTATCGTCCACATACCCGGCCCAGTCGGGGAAGGTAACCTGAGCCTGCCAGTCCTGCTTGGGCAGAGACGCCCAGGTAACCCTCCCCTGAGAGACCGCGGCAGCGGGCTCAGACGCGGAAACGGCGCCGTTTCCGCTGGCCGCGGCGGGCGCGGCCAGCGAGAAGGTCAGCGCTGCGGCCAGCACAAGTCCGGTCGCCCTCTGAAAAGATTTTCGCATAAAACATTCCTCCGCTTCCCTGCATACTGTTCAGTATGCTATATTTGAGGGAATCGTAGCATGCTGAACAAAATAAATCAAGAAAGCGGAGAAATATTGGTACATTATTTCTGTTGATGACTAAATTACGTCATTTTGACCGAAAAAGGCGGAAAAGTGGCCATAGCATTCGGCTAATATCTGGAGGAAATAGGCGCGCCATGGGTTTCAGATTCCAGCATGGGCTTATGGAGTGCACTGGGCTTGCGGATATGTGTCTTGGAGAGCTGCTCCAGGCAGTACTCATACTCGCTGTTGGCAAAGGCGGTATAGAGAATATCGATAAGGTTGAGCTGGGAGATGCGGGAGGACATGGCACCGCTGCGGAAGGTGGACTCGTTGGCCGTGGTATAGAGCTTGTAGTCGGCTAGGTCGGACACA